>Ga0114920_10001095_pt1 | contig 12375 bp, 9 predicted proteins | sample ChitaG_FD_88683 | JGI IMG/M metagenome (GOLD analysis project Ga0114920, IMG submission 88683) | Deep subsurface microbial communities from South Pacific Ocean to uncover new lineages of life (NeLLi) - Chile_00310 metaG | ecosystem: Environmental > Aquatic > Marine > Oceanic > Sediment ... | reverse complement strand
CAAAGAATTATCCTCATCCTCCTGCCCGGTCTACACTGTGAACACAGAAGGAATGCGGGCCCTCTCTAAACCTCAGGGAGAAAGAGGAGATCATTCCTTGATGATGATATCCGACCTCTCCGGTGGAAAATATTTTATAGACGTGGCACGGTACGAACAATTTTCCGAAGAAATTCAGAATGTCACCGGCAATTACTATGTTCTTGGCTATTACATAAACGAACAATGGGACGGCAAATACCATGAGATCAAAGTCAAGGTCAAACAGAAGGGATATGAAGTCCACGCCCAGGGTGGATACTACAATCCCGAGCCGTTTAAAAAATTTACCAAATTCGAGAAGAAGCTCCATCTCCTTGACCTCGCTCTGTCTGAAAAGCCCCGCTCTCAGGAACCCATTAAATTTCCCTTATTGGCGCTTCCCTGTTCGGAAGATAAGGATTCGAATATTGTCCTGATATCAAAAATCCCGCTGGAAGTGATCGAAAAAGTCGGAGTGGAAGAGAACGAGATCGTGGCTCTTGTTTTTGATGACGAGAATATTATCGTCGATTCGAATGAGAAGAAAATCGATTTCTCCGAAATGCCACGAAAAAATATCTATACCTATGCGATTTTTTCCCTTCCCCCCGGAGAGTACAAGTGCCGGATGGTCATCCGGAATCTGATGACAGGAAAAGGTGCGGTCGGATCCGACTCGGCAGCTATTCCGGAGCCTGCTCAGTCCGGAATAAGACTCTATCCGCCTGTACTGCTTGTCCCGGGTGAAAAACTTTCCTATCAGACTATTTCAAAAAAGAAAAATCCTGAGGAAAGGGAAGGAGAAGTGTCTCTGTTTGATCTTTATCCCTTTCTGGACGAAGACTACATCCCCCAGTTTGAGGGAATGGAGAAAGGAACTTCAAAAGTTCTGGTCGGATTGCGCTACTCAACTGTCGGAATCCAGGAACCGGACATCAGTCTAACGGCCAGCCTGATCGACCCGAAATCCGGGGAAAAAACTCAGCTCTCCCTGATCATTCTCTCGTCTGAAAGCAGGGATGCAACAGACATATTGCTGCTCGAACTTCAGCTCCCTGAATTGAAGACCGGTGAATACTCACTGGAAATAATCGCCGAAGAAGCCAGGACTCGATCAAGGTCTGCGGTTGTTAGACGTTTTAGAGTGAGATAGCAAAGAAAAAATTTTTTACTGCCACTCCACGCTGTATCTCTTCACTGAAGAAAACTCATTCCCATCCTCACTCATGACCGCGTACATCTTATTCTTCTTGACTACAAAGAGCAGTTCGTTCCCGGGAATGGAAAATTTTGCGATGTTTCGTCCCTCGGAATCGAAGACATCATAATAAAATCCGCCCTTATTGTCTCTTTCATAAGTCCGGACGTATATTCGGCCATCCTCATCGCATATGAAATAATAGAGAGGATTGTAATATTCCGGTAATTCGATTTTATACTCGGGAGGAACGGTCCGGCCTTCAATCATTTTTTTCTTTTCTGCTTCCGTTATTCTCACAGAATCATGATCTTTCACTATTTTCCGGAGCGTTTTTCCTTCGGGGCTGACAATGAATATTTCATAGCTTGAGGGATGGCTCCACGCGATATTGTCATTCTCCATCAGTCTAAACTGGAGAGTTGGGTCTAACATCTCAATGACGTAGGGTGTCCTCTTCTCTTCGATGGTGACGAGAGTCATAACGGGATTGAGCTTCGAATCGAATTTTTTCAATTCATGCATATACATCTCTCCCGGAATAAAAAAATATCCGATAATGTATCCCTTGGAATCGGTCATTGTCCTTTCGAACATCTGATTTCTTGTGGAAATTTCTCTTAGACATTTTCCGTCCAATGAATAATAGGAAATGCGTCTGTTGGAGATGTCATAAAACATCAGCTCTTTACCGGAGATCAAATACATGCGGTACGGGAGCTGCAGTTCACCGGGTCCCTGGCCTTTTTTCCCTATAATCCTCATGCCTTTCCCGTTCTTATCAAATACTTTTACCCGAACATCTTTGAGATCCAAAACGTAGATAATTTCCTCTTCATCAACCTGAACAGATCGAATATCGGAAAGCGTGTATTCCACACCCTCCTTCTCGCCGCTGATCACCAAATCTTCTTTAAGGACGATCTTTTGAAGAGACGCAGGAACTTTAGGGTTATACACAGTAGGAACTCCGTTAATGATTTTAATTTTTATGTCTTCTGTCTGGAGTGAATAGGAGAAGACCAAGGACGAAATGAAAAAAACCAAGGAAAATTTCAGTATTAAAGATAGGCTTTTCATGTTCCCTCCTTATCCGCGATTCCTCATTCTATGCACTGACTCTATTATTAATATAGGCCTGCACAACCCTGGTGTCAAAAATTCGCTGTCGGATTTTTTTCTTTCCTTCTTGAAGAACAAAAAAATCACTCGGAACAGAAGACATCTCCTCCCTATCTATCAGAGAGAGTTTTCATGAACTCGACAATCAGGTCCTCTTCTTCCTCTGTCAATCCCAAGTCACCCAATTCTTCAGTGTTGACATTCTCCTTAATTTCTGGCGGAGGCCAGTTCTCGCCGGCAATATCCCTCGTGTTGTAGAAGTGAGTGATATCCTTGAGGGTTTTGAAAAATCCGTTATGGGCATAGGCTTTGACAAAATCTCCGTTCGGTCTTTTATCTACGTTGCGCAGGGTCGGTACTTTCTGCTTGCCGTAGTTTTCCGCCGCATACCGGGCGAATTCTGTCATTGTCTCGAGAAAAGCACCCAGGCCCTTGTCCATCCAATCCTTGCCGTCTTTGTTCCACTCTGCAGACATTTGATAAAAGGGATTTTGAGGATTTTTGGGTACTCCGAGGTTGTCGTAGGTGAAATCAGTGAACACAGGCGGTTTGCCGTTGACCGATGTCATCACATGGCATTCGGCACACAATCCTTTGGTGTTGAACAGCATTAAACCCTCTACTTCACTGTCATCTAAACCCAGATTCTTATATTTTGCCCAGTTCGACTCATCGATCGACTCCACATCCAAACCCGCATCCTTCGCATTCTTCCAAAAATCATCGAACTTGGAACTGAACGGGTTGACCTCGGCAGTCCTCTCGAAGGCCGCGATGGAACGGGCAATCCGCTCGTATGTCCCGTCAATATCTTCCACATCTATTGAATTCTTTCCCCAGACCTCTTCGAAAAGGTCAACATAGTCTGATTCACTCACCTTCATGACAACGGTCTTTTTATCCGGATTGTTCATCTCCAGCAGGTTGAGGAAAGGTCCCATGGCCTGCTCTGTCAAGGGGTCACCCAATTCCAATCCCGATGCCCGGCCATTCCAGAACATCCCTCCGACAAATGTTCCTTCCTCATCCCGATGCATTACAGGACTATCTCCTGCATAAGCCGCAGAAGGCGGCTTTGTGTTTCCGAATCGACCCTCGACCGCGCCTTCATAGACTGACTTTGTGTTGTTCACATCTGAGTCAGGCCCTGTCCATCCGGCTAAGGGAATGTGACAGGACGCGCAGGACTGTCCGGGCGGTGTGGACAAATTGGCGTCAAAAAACAATTTCTTTCCCAGCTGCTCATTCGGACTGAGTCCGAATACTTCGGTCTCTTTTTTGCATCCCACAACAAAAATCATCGAAAGAACCACTGTAAATTCTATGATATTTCTAAAAGTTTTCATGTCATTTCTCCGTCTTTTAACCTTATTCGACTTGAGCGTTATTTTCCCGTTTGAAGCGAAATATACATTGTACTCCTCTAATATCTACCTGTAAATCCCAGCCCGCGCTCTGTGCCCTGTATTCCCAAACTGTCTCGAATATCTTGCGGTAATCCTGAAAAGTGATCTGCATGGGATGGAATGCTGGACGGGATAGATTTTCAAAACATGCATTCCGATAAAATTACTGATTGTTCAAGGAAGTCAGTCGCTTCTGTGCATCGGAGACTTCAACTAGAGAAGAATCTGCACCTTCCCAGAGTTCGAGAAATTTTTGATAATTCTCAGAGGCTTGCTTTGTCATGCCCTTCTGTCCGTAAATTTGACCAAGCATGTAGAAGCTCTTCGCGTATACATCCCCGACGAGCAGCCGGCCTGTGGTGAGGGAGATGATCCTCCCGTACTCCTCCAGGGCCTTGTCCAGATCACCGGATTGGAAATGAGCGAAAGCCAGAGGATCGATAAACAACGCTTGCATGGATTGCGGATCCATCTGAGAGGGCAAGAGTGTCAAACCCTGGTTAAAAAGCTCGACTGCCCTGGAATAGTTTTTCTTTTCAAGCTCCATCCTGCCCATCAAGTGATAATGCATTCTTTCTGCCTTCCTGTTCATTCCCTCATCGATCAATTTCTTCAGCTCAGATGCTGTGGCCTGCGTTTCATCCCACCTGTTCATCTCGGTATAGATAAGCCCTTTTAAAAACAGCGTCTCCCTTTGTCTATGAAGGATTCCGCCTTCACTCGCAGTGTTCCATGCCTCTTCGCACTCTTTTAAGGCGGAATCGAAATCCTTTGACTCGAGATTCAAATACGCCATGTATGAATGAAACCTCGAGCTCCACTCCGCCTCCCCAAACATGTCTCCGAGGTCCATCCCCAGCTGTGCCTGTTCTTTGGCTTTTTCGAGCTTCCCCTGGAGGAGATAGAGTGCGTATAATCGAGTTATTCCTTCTGCATGAGCTCTCGGCTCATCCGTCTCGAGCAATTTCTGATATTCCTGCTCTGCCTTTATGAAATCCCCTCGGTAATAGTGAATACCCCCTTTCAATAAGAAATTCCGGTAATGACCGGGGTCAAGGACAGAGCCCTTCTCCACCTCAATCTGAGCTTGATCATATTTTCCATGATGAAGATAATTCTCGGCCATATCGAAACGAACAATCACGTTGTCTGAAATGTTCCTTATATAGAGTTCAAGAGCTTCCCGGGCTTTGCCGTATTGTCCTTTGGCCGCGTAACAGAATGCAATATTCTCATAGCTAAAAACTCTCTCATCTCTGTTTTGAATATTCACCTCAAAAAACGGGATGGCCTTATCCCATTCCTCCCGTTCGGCATATATGGTTCCTAAGTTATTATTCCCGATGGAATCGTCCGGATATACTTTCAACAATTCAATATAGGCTTCGATGGCTTTATCGTAAGTACTCTCCGATTGAAGATAATAACTACCCTGGATGTAATAACTTTCCCTGTCCGAAACTTTATCACTCAGTTCAAAAGCCTTCTGGTAGCCCTTCAGCGCATCGGATCGATAACCGATAGCTTCGTAAGCAATGGCCATGTTCCTGTACGCCATGGCGAATTCGTGGTCCAGAGCGACCGCCATCTCCATCAAAGGAATGCTTTTGATGAAATCTCCCTTGGAATAATATTCCATCCCTTCTCTGTAATACCTGTAAGCCTCGGGAGAGTTGGTGGTGATATTCTCCACTTCCATATCTATATCGCCGGCGATCTCCGCAGCGCTCAGTTGAAAACTCTCTTTGATCTTCCTTGTCAGATCATCCACCATGGAAAACAAGCTGCCTTCTCCGACTCCTTCCACCATTTCCGAACCGATCGTTTCCCCGGTGCTGGCTTCCTGCAGGAGCGCATTGATCCTCAAAGTGTCGCCGGCTCTGGCTAACTTCCCCACCAGTACATACCGCACCCCTCCCCGGGCGGATATCTCTTTCAAAACTCTTGAAGAGTAACTCTCCGCTTCTAACAGGTCCAATTCCTCGAGTATACTGAAAAGCTTCTCTCCGCTCAGCACCCTCACGTATTTTGACTGAGAAAGATCTGCGACCAAAAGATCGGAGAGCGCCTTTCTCCAATGATTGAACGCCTCATCGCCAGTGTTGTTCTCAAAATACATGACTGCCAGCGAGGGTTTATCCTCCGGAAAAGGAACCACTCTCCCTCTTGGCAAAAGGGACATGAGAATAACAATCAGGACCACGAGCAATACCACGGCTGCTGCGGGAACGAACAGCTTTTTTAAATTAATTTGACAGTGATCTCTTTTTCCGTGATCGGCTTTCTCTTGGGAATGATCCTTTGTGTCGTGGGCAGGTCCTTCTCAATCCTGGTCAATTCAGAAAGGAGCTCTCCGGCATTCTGATATCTCTCCTCACTCTTTTTCTCCAAACACTTCAGGATCACGCGGCTGAGCCCCTCAGGGATTTGAGCATTCACTTTTCTCGGATCGAGCGGGTCCTCGCTCTTGTGCTTCATGGCGACGCTCAGGGGTGTCTCTCCCTCGAAGGGAACTCGTCCGGTCGCCATCTCGTACAGGATCACTCCCAGCGAATAGACATCGGATCGCTGGTCGACTTCCCGCATTTCCACCTGCTCCGGAGACATGTATTCTGGGGTTCCGATTATCAATCCTGTCCCCGTTATTCCTTTCTTTTTAAGGGACCTGGCTATCCCGAAATCCATGATCCGGGTGTTTCCTTCCTTATCGATCATGATGTTCTGGGGTTTGATGTCACGATGGACGACGCCCAGCCGGTGGGCTTCTTCCAATCCTTCACAGACCTGCTTGGCAACAGACACGGCCTTCCCGACGCTCAAATGCCCTATCCTCAAGATGGAGTTTTTTAAATCCTCACCAGGCACATATTCCATGGTGATGTACTGGGTGTCCCCCTCTTCGTTCAGGTCATACATGCGGCAGACATTCTTGTGGGATATTTTCCGGGCCAGTTTCAGCTCGCTCCGAAAACGCTCGATCGTCGTCTTATCGGATGAAACCTCAGGATTGAGGAGTTTCAAAGCCACCTCTTCCTCGACTTTTTTATCGAACACCCGGTAGACGACTCCCATGCCGCCTTTCCCCAACTCTTCAATCACCTCGAACCTGCCGGCAAAAACTGTTCCCCTTGCCAGATCGCCAGAAGGCATCTCCAGCGTTTTCGTGTATGAGTCACCTCTCTCCCCCGATGAGATCAGAGGAGAGCCGCACTTGCTGCAGAAACTGCTATCCGCGGGATTTTCTGACTGACACTTCGGGCATTTCATGTCTATCTTCTTTAAAAAGAAGGTTAGCAATTCACAGGGAAAGAGTCAAATGAGCGGCCCCAGATGAAAAGAAAAACCTTCTCCTCCTAAAGGGTGAAAAAATGCGAGAAAAATCATCCCCTAATTCACCCTTTTAGGTTATTGAATCAGGGAAGACTTTTATATTAATTATTATATTCGCGATCTGATAATCCTCATGTCCACTCTCAGTCAGTGCAATTTGATTTGTACCGATAATGACAGATATGTTAGGCTTGCTGAATATCACTCACCAAAAGAATAGAGTATGAAACTAGGACTGGAGTTCTTCCGGAGCAAAGTGGCTCAGCGGATTTTTCTGCTTTTCGTTTCCAGCGCTATGATTCCTATCGTGATCCTGGCCGTAGTCTATTATAACTTCGTTACCAAGGAGATTGATCATCAAAGCGAGGTTCAAATCCATGAGCTCAGCAAATCTATAGGAATGGACATCACCAAGCAATTGAAGCTTGTTCACGATGACATTGAAATCATCGCTTCGTTGTACAGGTCCGAATCCTTCGTATCTCTCCGGAGCCTTCCCGAAGAGTTCAGCGCTCACATTCAAGACCGGCTGAGCGGCCTTATGATTGTTACTGAGAAAGATAATCCTGATCTCATTCTTGGCCAGTTTTTCAATCCCCCTGAAATCACCCCAGCAGAAAGGGACAGCATTCTCTCGGGAGAATATCTGATAAAAACCGAATACCGGCCGGAAAACCGGTCGCGTATTTATATGGGCACATCTCTGTTCCCAGACAACAAAGGAAGCGAAATTCTCTGGGCAGAGGTGCATCCCAAATTCTTATGGTTCATGGGGACTGATTATCCACTGCCAGCCTATACGAATCTCTGCATTCTGGATCAATCGGACAATCCACTCCTATCCACTCTTCCTCCTCCCTTATCCTTCCCTGAAGAAGCCGTCCTTCAGATGAAAGAAAGGCATTCGTCTCAATTCAAGTGGACACATAGAGGAAAGAAATATTTGGCAGGATACCGTCCTGTCCCGTTCAACCAGTATATTGCAGATGACTGGAAAGTCATATCCAGCATGAGTAAAGCCGATATGTTCCCGGTCTCTGAACTTCTCAGGACGCTATTTCCATTTGTTATCCTGGCTTCTCTCTGGCTGGTTCTCTTCCTGAGCACCATCCAGATAAGAAAGAGCCTGATTCCCCTTGAGAAGATCAAAGAAGGGACTAAACGCATCGCCAACAGGGACTTCAACAGCCGGGTGAAAGTCACAAGCGGTGATGAATTCGAGGAAGTCGCGGAATCTTTCAACTCAATGGCCAGCCAGCTTGGAAAGCAGTTTAGAGCTTTGGTCACGATGGGAGACATCGACAGGGCCATTCTATCGGTCCTGGATACGAAAAAAATCGTGAACACGTTAGTGGCCCGCGTGCGTGAAGTTTTCCCCTGCAAGAGCGCAAGCATAACCATCGTCGACCCCGATTCTCTCGATACAGCACAGACTTACATCGGAGAAGCCAAAAGTGACAAAGTCAAACCTCAAGAAAAAATCAAGATCAGTGCAGAAGAACTGCAGATGCTCAGGAAAAATCCAGAGACTTTGTGGATTAAGCAGGACGATAATCTCCCCGATTACCTCGCCCCCCTGGCCAAGCAGGGAATCAAATCATTCCTGGTGCTACCTCTTTTCCTGAAAAAGGGGCTGGCTGGGATCATCGCTCTTGGTTATGTCAAACAGCCCAAGTTTTCACAGGAGGACCTTGACAATGCCCGCCGACTGGCTAACCAGGTGGCTGTTGCTTTCTCGAATGCCCGTTTGGTCGAGGAATTGAACGAGCTGAACTGGGGAACATTAACGGCCCTTGCCCGTACGATCGACGCCAAATCTTCCTGGACAGCCGGGCACTCCGAACGGAGTACCAAGCTGGCCGTGAGGATCGGAGAGACCATGAAGCTCTCCGAGGAAGATATTGACGTCCTGAATCGAGGAGGCCTGCTCCATGATATAGGAAAGCTCGGAATCTCCCCTGAGATTTTGGATAAGCCCGGAAAACTGACACCTGAGGAGAGAACCGCCATGGAGAAGCATGTCCGGCTTGGAGCGCGGATCCTGGAGCCCATCTCCGCCTATTCCAAGATCATTCCGATCGTCCTTCAGCATCATGAGCGATTCAACGGAAAGGGATATCCAGATGGCCTTGAAGGAGAATCCATAAGCCTGGGCGCGCGTATCTTTGCTGTGGCCGACTCCTTCGAAGCCATGACCTCAGACCGCCCGTACAGAAAAGCATTTGACAGGAATAATGCAATTGGGATAATAGAAGAAAGCGTTGGCAGCGATTTCGATCCTCAAGTCGTAAAGGCCTTCCTCAAAGTGATGACATCGGAGGCAAGAGATTGGGATGGTTAAAAAAAAGATCTTCGCTGTCCGTGCAGAGGAAACCTATGATCATCCTTGATAGAATCCAAAAGGATTTGCCAATCCAGCGAACAACCGGCTCAAGAAGCGACCTATCCAGTCTTTTTAAGAAGTATCTTATGGGTTCTGCGAGCCGGTTGACACTCGCTTTCAATATATCTTCCGGCTCTTCGAGAGCCAAGGAGGGACTCAAATGAAATCAAAAAAGATATTTACTGTGCTCGCGATCCTCATGATCGCCTTCCTCCATGGATGCGGGAAGAAAGCTGTTTTCCCGGATGAATTGATAGGGACATGGAAGAGAGCCGACTCCAAGTACGAGAGGATTTTTTTAGAGTTAACGCAAGAAAAAATCATCTTCGGGACTCTAGAAGGAGAGGTCAACGCTCACACGATCAAAAAGATAAAAAAAGAAAAAGTTCCTGGTACCGAAGAAATCCTGTACACCGTCACTTATGAGAATATCGAAGGCAAAGAGTTCAAGTTTCCCTTTTACTTTAATCCTGAAAATGGGGGATCAGTCAGATTCCAGAATCAGCCTGAAATAGTCTGGATAAAGGAAAAGAATTAAAAAAGGGGATCAATCAACCGTTCGAGGTCCCATCCGCAGATAAACATGGTCACCATTTTTTTCCTTTCATCAATTCTAAAGAGCCCTCCCGAATAAATTCAAATCATCCTTTAAGGAATGATCATTAAACACCGAGGCATAAAGGCGAAATAACAGGAGGACACATGAAAATACGAAAAAAAGAAAAACGGCGGCTCTATCCTGTCATCAATCGGCCAATCCAGTATAAATTCCTGGGAATGGTTCTTGCCTACGGAATGATCACAGTCATCTTAGTGGCCGCATTTCTGTTTGTTCCGGATGTCCTCACAATGAATGACGAAGAAGCCAGCTTTGAAATGAGGCAAGGGGCGTCTCAGAGAATCCTTCTTCTTTACCCACGATTCTGCATCACTATCCTCGGCCTGATCTTCGTCACCGGACTTCATTCCTGGAGAGCATTCCACCGAGTGATCGGCCCTCTTTTCAGGTTCAAGTGGGCTTTTGAAAAAATATCCGAAGGAAAGCTGAACTTTCTCGTACGTCTCAGAAAAAAAGACTTCCTGGACCCGGAGGCACAGAAATTAAACCAAATGATAGATGTACTCGCAGAAAAATGGGAAAACGTGCAGACAGCTAGCTTGGATTCGATCAAGTCACTCGAAGAATTGGAGCAGTCGATTGTGAAAAAGAACGAGGATGAAACAGAGATCCGACAATACCTCCAAACCCACCGCAAGCATCTGGAAAGTCTTATCGGTCAGGTCAGGTATTTCCAGTTGAGCGATGAGGAGAAAGAAGAATAACGATCTCCCAAAAAAGCGGGCAAAACCCATGATTCATATAAAATAGAATTCCCATCCTTACCAAGGAGGTTCAATAATGAAAAAAGCCGTTTTGATGCTCACGCTGACCATCTTGCTGTGTGCGGGAGCCGCGCACGCTCAGGATAAAGGTTTTGGTATAGGAATTATCCTGGGAGAACCAACGGGAATCAGCGCTAAGAAATGGATCGGGGGCAATTCAGCATTTGACGCTGCAGTCGCCTGGTCATTCGGCCAAGGTGGCTCCGTTCATCTGCACGCGGATTATCTGCATCACAACTTCAATCTTTTTGACGTGGAAAGCGGCAGACTTCCTCTTTATTTCGGAATAGGAATCAGGTTCAGGACCGATCCTGAAACCACCTTGGGCGCTCGGTTTCCGGTCGGTATATGCTACATCTTTGAGAAAGCGCCGTTGGATATCTTTCTGGAGATCGGACCAGTACTCGATCTCATTCCAGGTATAAGTTTCGAGTTTACGGGAAGTATCGGTGCAAGGTTCTATTTTTAACGAGTTCTTCCTTGAAGGAAAGCCATCCTGCGAAAAAATAGCCTTTTGAGGTGATTTTTGCAGTGAATTTTTCCTTTTTTTTCTCACCTAAAAAGGGGATTGCTTCCCGTTAGAAAAGGCTATTAGAGATGATTTTTATCCTGGAGGTGTTTTCAGGTTTGGAGTGTCCTGTGAATCCTGATCCTGACTCGCAGAATAGAATGATTTTTCTTCTCGATACATTTTTCAGGGGGATTGACACACTCCTCAAGGTATTTTCAAAGCCCTATGCCGTTGAGTTGACTGCACAAGACTAAAATCTGGAGGGGGTGAGTTTTGGCTTTTGACAGAAATTTGATCTGATTTCACTTGATTGAATTTCCCCTTCAAGATCAAATTTTGCATTTTTACGCTTTGACATTTTTGATTCTATCATGATAGAATTCTCCAGCAACTGCCAAGGAAGAACGCGGACGGGAATGAGTAATTTCACATGCTTAAATACGCTCAAAGCTCTTCCGTGCATCTAAAATAAAAAGGAGATTCACAGACCGGTGACGGTCTTGAATGTGTAGGGAATCATGCGAAAAGATTTTAAAATTACAGTCATGAAAAAATCTTTTTTGCCCCGATGGCTCTTTACGCCCATTCCTTTTACTCACAGAAGTGAAAAAGGTAGCCGTAAAGCCTTCACTCTCATTGAGCTGCTTCTCGGGGTAGCCATAATTGGAACTCTCCTGTCAGTCGGCGTGCCCATTTTCACCAATACACTCTATAAGGCAAGAGTCAACCATGCCATCTCGAAAGTCGCATTGATGGGACAGAAAATCGATGACTTCCTGGTCGACAACGGGAGGCTTCCCGTAGACCTTGCTGAAATCGGAAATCCGAACGCTACGGATCCATGGGGGAATCCGTATGAGTACCTACCCATGTTAGGTTTTGACAAGACAGAGATCGAAGGAAAGTGGCGGAAAGACCGTTTTCTTATTCCACTCAACACAGATTTTGATCTGTATAGCATGGGAAAAGATGGATTAACCAATGCCCCTCTCACGGCAGAAGCGAGCTGGGATGATATCGT
>Ga0114920_10001094_pt1 | contig 12378 bp, 12 predicted proteins | sample ChitaG_FD_88683 | JGI IMG/M metagenome (GOLD analysis project Ga0114920, IMG submission 88683) | Deep subsurface microbial communities from South Pacific Ocean to uncover new lineages of life (NeLLi) - Chile_00310 metaG | ecosystem: Environmental > Aquatic > Marine > Oceanic > Sediment ... | reverse complement strand
TGTCTTTTTTTTGGTTATGCCCTATAACATGGCCCCTTACTGGGTCGATTCAAAATGGTTTATTGCCTCCTAAGCCTTAGAATCATAGGCTCCATCTATATAAACCATTTTGAAACGCCCACTAATCCAAACTATGTGGGGCATAATCCAAAAAAAAGATACCCATACCCTGCAAGAAGCCTAGAAATGAATAGGTTAGGTTTCACTATGACGTGACCCTGACTGAGAGCTTGTATCAAAGCTCAAAATAGAGTTTTGCGGTTGCGTTTGAGAATTTCGGCAGGCCCTCATTTTCACTTTATCCAACAGTGAGTATGTGTTATATGCTTCTATGTTCCGATAGATTGTTGATGTGGAATTGTTTTAAGGGGTTATGCAGTTACGGTGGGCACATCCGCTGAGGATAGTGGACCATTTGATAGGACTGGAGAATAGTGGAACCTAGCTATGGAAAACATTGATAGGGAGTATCTTACTAAGGGAATTGATAATTTCGGCAGATCAAGGATACTGGTTGTTGGCGATATTATATTAGATCAATTTATCTGGGGAAAGGTTTCAAGGATTTCCCCTGAGGCCCCGGTACCTGTGGTTGGGGTTGAACATGAGACCACGATGCTCGGAGGCGCTGCCAATGTTGTGAATAACATTGTTGCTTCAGGTGGAAATGTTCTCTTATGCGGCGTTGTGGGCGATGATTCTAGAGGAAGAAAGATTATCGCAGAGTTAGAGGAATTAGGTGTTAATGTTAATGGAATTATTATGGAGCGTGGCAGACCTACAACTGTCAAGACAAGAATTATTGCTCATGCCCAACAGGTTGTGAGGTACGACCGGGAGAAAACGAGTTTGGTGAAACCAGAGACAACTAATCATATCCTTGATTTCATTCATAAAACAAAGAAGGATCTCTCTGGCATTATTGTGTCAGATTATGGAAAGGGTGTCGTGTCTTCCCAGCTTATGGATGGCCTCAGAAGCGTGATTTCAGAGTATAATCTCCCTGTGACAGTAGATCCCAACGTGAAGAATTTCCCCCTGTATAAAGAGGTAACGATCATCACACCCAACCATAATGAGGCGGCAGTAATAGCAGGCAGGGAGATAGAAGACGAGGAAGGCTTGCTAGAAACCGGAAAAAACCTACTCAGTAACGAAAACTGCAGGGCACTGTTGATAACGAGAGGAGCTGACGGGATGACCCTCTTTGAGGAAGATGGCAGCATAACACATATAAAGTCAGTGGCCAGAAAGGTATATGACGTGACTGGTGCCGGGGATACAGTCATCGCGATGCTTACCCTCGGCATTACTGCAGGGTTGGATCTTAGAACCTCCGCCTATCTCTCTAATCTGGCGGCAGGCTTAGTGGTTGGCGAGATAGGCACATCTACGGTCAGGTTAAATGATCTCAAGGAGTTAGTTGGTTCTCATCTTGACACCAGTAAGCAGCAGGGAGGAGGTAAGCAGAAAGAGTTGACGAGAAACAAGTAACCAGTAACTAGTCATGAGCATTCCGAAAGAATCACCAAAGGTGAAGTTGGTCAGCAGTCTGTTTTCGACAGAAGATGACCTGATAAGAAACGTCATAGAACAGATGAAAGGCCATCTCGGGTCTGTTGACTGGGTGAGCGAGAAATTGGTGTTTGACAGGACAGAATACTATGCAAAAGAGATAGGGTGGCCTCTATTTAGGCGATTCATATCTTTTTCGAAACTGATCTCTCCAGACTCCCTTGTAGATGTAAAACTATTAACCAATGCCATTGAAAATGGACATTTAGTAAGAAAAAAGAGAAGGATTAACATTGATCCGGGCTATATATCTTTGGAACGGCTAGTGCTTGCTACTGGCAAAAACTACACCCACAGGATCTACTTAGACAAGGGGATATATGCAGACCTCACCCTGGTTTTTCATGCTGGCACCTTCATACCTCTTATATGGACATACCCTGATTATGCAGATGAGAAGGTTATCCGGTATTTTAATACGGTGAGGATTGGGTATTTGCACCATTTAAGAGAAGAGGAAAAAGATAACCATGCTTAGGAGTATGACTGCGTATGGCAGAGCAGAGTCCGTGAAAGGAAACATCGCATTTGTCGTAGAAATGAAGTCCGTAAACGGTCGATATCGAGAAATTATTCTGAGACTCCCACAGGTTCTTCAACCACTGGAGGATAGGATCAAGCCCATGATCTCTTCCACCTTAAAAAGAGGCAGAATAGATATATCCATTCAGATGAAAGACAATAGCGGTAATAATTTTGAGCTCGAGCTTAACAAGCCGTTGGTTAAGGCCTACATTACTGTTTTCAACGAGCTCAACAGGGAACTCGGTTGTGATCAACCTATAGATCTCTCTGTTTTCTCTCAACTGAAAGACACTATTATTATGAAACAAGAGAATGTGGATATTGAGAAAATGTGGCCTGATTTAAGAGAGGTTATAGATAAGGCCTTGCTCTCGTTAGATGCCATGAGGCTAAATGAAGGAAAGGTTATAGAGAAAGATTTCCTAAAGAGACTAAAGAACATTAAACACTATATCAATGAGATAAGCGATCAAAGTAAAGTAACAATTGAAGATTATAGAGATAAATTAATAGAGAAGATCCTGAAGTTAGTGAAGGATCTTGAAGTAACGGAAGATCGATTGGTTCAAGAAGTAGCGTTTATGGCAGAACGGTCTGATATTACTGAGGAACTGGTTCGGACACGAAGCCACCTGGAGCAGTTTAGAAATTACATGAATCACGATGATGTTATAGGAAGGAGACTGGAGTTTCTCCTGCAGGAGATAAATCGAGAGGTGAATACTATTGGATCTAAGGCTGCAGACTCCTTTATTTCGCAGCGGACAGTTGAGATAAAGGCTGAGTTGGAAAAGTTGAGGGAGCAGATTCAAAACGTAGAGTAGGCACTTTGACTCACTTAAATATGGGAGAGAAGCGTTATGGACCCAAGTTTACTCAATATCGGCTTTGGGAACTTCCTTGTATCAAACAGAGTTGTAGCCATTATATCGCCATCTTCGGCACCTGTTAGACGGCTTCGGGAAGAGGCCAAAGATGACAAGAGGCTTGTTGATGCGACGCAGGGGAGAAGAACAAGATCAGTGATAATAACTGATAGTAATCACGTCATTCTGTCTGCAGTACAATCTGAAACAATAGCCCAGAGATTTTCTCCAAACGGGACATTACGGAGAGAGGACTTAATATAGCATAGGCTCATGAGATTACTGTTATGAAGGTGCTATTGCCTAAAAAAGGAAAACTTTTTGTAATCACCGCGCCCTCGGGAACCGGAAAGACAACAATAATAGATATCATAAGGAAAAAGGTAGAGGAAATTGGTTATTCAATTTCTCATACCACGCGACCGCCCCGGAGAAGGGAAGTTAATGGTGTGCATTATTGCTTTGTTGCCAGGGAAGATTTTGAAAAGATGATTGAGGCTCATGAATTTGTTGAGTGGGCTATTGTCTATGATCACCTCTATGGGACCTCTGTGTCAAGCGTAGACAGCACATTATCGTCTGGCAAAGACCTCCTGTTGGATCTCGATATCCAGGGAGCTCAAGAAATAAAAAAACAGTTTCCAGAAGCAACATTGATTTTCATTCTCCCGCCTTCATTAGAGATTCTTCATGAGAGACTAAAGAGGAGATCAGCACAAGACGACACAAATATAGCCTTACGCATGGAAAAGGCTGTAGAGGAAATAAAAAAATGTAGAGATTACGATTTCCTCATTACCAACGATGATCTCAATCAAGCGGCAAGAGAAGTAGAGGCAATTATTGTTGCCCAAAGGGCCCGGACTGAGGGACGTTTTCCGCTCGTTCAAGAGATTTTTCACGTATAGACATCACCTATAACTATTACTTCACATAACTGCCTCATTATATGCATCGGAATTTCTACAACTGATTGAATTTACAAGTTTAATGAATCATCCGATCAACGCTACGCACATGAAATGATGGCCTGCCCTGGCGCGACACCGCTGGAGTGCACTGTTGTCCTGATAGTACTTCGTAAGTAAGCTCTTTTACTCATGCTTTGCATGCCAGGTCTGGGCCAGGGAGTATTGGAATTATTCCACTATTTTCCCCGCTGTTTGAGCGGGGATGGAACGAAGCAGGGGTAACTTATCCTTGTATTGAGCAATGCCCCAGGTTATATCTGGCATAAACACCGTGAGGGAAAACCTTAAAGAAGATAAGGGTATAGTCGAGCTGTTTATTGCCAAAGGAAGGAAAATCGAACGGTTGAAGAAAATACTCGATCTGGCCCGAGAAAAGAGCGTATCAATCAAATTCAAAGATAAGACCTATTTGGATAAACTCGCATCTGGCTCCCCACACCAAGGCATAATCGGCATTTTAGGCACCTACGGTTATTTCCATCTAGAGGATCTGATTAGGATCTCCCGTGAAAGAAAGGATGGGGGGCTTCTCTTGGCTGCTGATCACATTACTGACACCGGCAATCTTGGCTCTCTCATAAGGACCGCTGAATTTTTTGGGGTTCACGGTCTTATTTTGCCAAAGGACAGGTCTGCCTCTATAACAAGTGCAGTTCACAAATCATCGGCAGGCGGATCGGCCTATCTGCCTGTAGCCAGGGTGGTCAATATAGCCAGAACTCTAAAGGATTTAGTGGATGAAGGTTTCTGGATAGTTGGTGCTGCAGGAGAAAGCACAACACATATCTATGAGTTTGACTGGAGGAGAGATCTCGTTTTGGTGTTGGGGAGCGAGGACAAAGGGGTAAGTAGGATAGTCAGGGATAAGTGCCACCATTTGGTGTGCATACCGAGATTTGGCCACCTCGATTCACTTAATGTCTCTGTCGCAGCTGGAATTATCCTCTCTGAAATTGTGAGACAAAGAGGGGCTATTCTATCAGAGGGAAGCCTTTGAGAGCGCCGCATCTAATAAGGGCACGTACTACTTCACACACAGGTAATCCAACCACATTGGTGTAAGAGCCATTGATCCGCTCTATCATAAAAGAGCCAATCCCCTGTATTGCATAAGCACCAGCCTTACCAAAGGGTTCACCTGTTTTTATGTACCCCTCGATTTCAAACTCACTTAGTTCCTTTACCTTTACTTTTGTCATAATTGCCTCGAGATGTACTTTCTTGCCTCCGGGATCAATAACGCAAAATCCGGTAATCACCCTGTGGGTTCTTCCGCTCAAATGAAGAAGCATCGTGTGACACTCGTGAGCATCTTTTGGCTTACCAAAGACCTGCTTGTCTAGTGCTACGAGTGTATCGGCACCAAGTATCCACCGGTTTTTGTAGGCCCTCTGCACTGATTCAGCCTTACGTGTTGCCATCTGGCAGGCGAGGTCTGCTACCTTCATCTCCGTACAAACGGTTTCATCAGTCATACTTCCAACTGGCTCAAAAGGGATGCCAATCTGGGTCAAGATCGCTTTTCGTCTCGGTGAGATGGAGGCAAGGACAAGAGGGTTGTTTTTGCTAATATAGTGGTGGTTCATCTTACAGGTAAAGGGAGGTTAAATAATTGGGAGGCATTGTTGCTTGTCTTTTGAGCCACTTCCTCAAAAGGGATACCTCTTAATTCTGCTACTTTTTGTGCAGCATAGATAACGAAGCTTGGTTCATTTCTCTGGCCCCTGTGGGGTAGGGGTGTAAGAAAAGGTGCATCTGTCTCTAAGAGCATTTTACTTGAGGGAATTCTGGCAGCAACATCCTGCATCTGTCTTGCATTTTTCACGGTAATGGTACCTGGTATAGAAATATAGTAACCCATGCCTATAAATGTTTTTGCCAAGTTATAATCTCCAGAAAAACAGTGAATAACCCCCTTAGATCCAATCCTCTTGAATGAGGATAGTGTCTCAAGTACCTCCTCGTGGGCTTCTCGGTCATGAATCACTACAGGCAGATCAACCGAAAGCGCAATGTCAAGTTGCTGTTGGAATAGTTCTCTTTGCTTTTTTCTTGATGAGAGATTGCGGTAGAAATCAAGGCCTATTTCACCGATAGCAACAACTTTTTCCAGCCTTGCTAATAAGGCTATGTGCTTGAGATCATGAAAATCAGCCCTATCAGCGTTATGGGGGTGAATCCCTGCACTTGCAAAAACAGACGGATACCTTTCAGTTAAGGCAACTGCCTTCATTGAGCTCTTTGTGTCTATACCTATGGTGATGATCTGTCTCACTCCAACTGATAAGGCCCGTTCAATCACCCGATCCCTATCCGAATCAAATTTTTCCATACCCAAGTGGGTGTGTGAATCAATCAGAATCACAATCTGAGGACCCTCACTAGTCTCTTTTTTGCAGTGCCCACCTTTTTCTATGCGATCAGGGCTATTTTTTCAAATGAAAAATAAGACTAAATAATTTGTAAAAAACTTACGATATATGCTAAAAGAGGATATTAGTATTATTTGGCCTAGAGGTTGAGTACCATGGCAGTTCCTAACAAAGACAGTACAAACAAAAAGATTAATAATATACAGGTCCTGCAAAAAGAGCTTGAATTCAGTAAGCGCCTTAATTTTATCACGAACAAGATTCATTCTTCCAGCGACATTGATGACATATTGATCAATTTGAGGGAAAGCATTCTGGGTACCTTTTCCGCGGACCGCCTCACTATCTATGTAGTGGATGGCACAAGTAAGGAGATCGTATCAAGATTCAAGACAGGCACGGAGATAAACGAAATAAGGGTGCCAATCACCAATACAAGTATAGCAGGATATTGTGCCAGCTCCGGAAAAATGGCAAACATTGTAAACGCCTATGATAATAACGAATTGGACAGGATAAATCCTGAATTAGCATTTGACCGTAGTTGGGATGAGAAAACGGGGTATAAAACAAAGCAGGTCTTAGTGGCACCTGTTAAATTCAAGAAATATCTCTTAGGGGTGATCCAGTTAGTCAACAAAGTCAACGGCAAATACTTTTCACTGGAAGACCAGAAAAATGTGACAGAGATAGCTCAGGTTTTAGGAATTGCCTTCTACAATCATCGAAAACTACTGCAACGTGGCAGAGCAACAAAGTTCGATCATCTTATCAGAAATAATATCATTACCCGTAAGAATCTGGAAGATGCAATGGCCATTGCAAGGACCAAAAAGGACAGTGCTGAAAGTGTTCTCATGAATAGCTTTAATGTCACCAAGGACGACATAGGGAAGTCTTTAGGAGCCTTCTATAACACCGGCTTTATAGCGTTCGATGAAAAAATGGTCATCCCGGGGCAACTTCTCAAAGGTCTGAGGCCAAAGTATTTAAAGGATAACCTCTTTGTGCCCGTAAGAAAATCTGACTCAAAGATCGTGATAGCAATGGAAAACCCACAGTATTTGCCTGGACAGGATGCGGTAAAACGGCTTCTCCCTGGCAAAGACTTCGAGTTTTGCGTAGCGCTAAGAGAAGATATCATTATGATGATTGACCACTTTTTTGATATCAAGAAGGAGAGCCTTTCAGGCGATTCAGGGAGTATCGAGGAGATCTTAGGTCAATTAGAGACCGCCGAGGATGAGGATGCAGAGTATGATGAGCAACTTGGGGGGGTTTCCGAGGAAGATGGTGCTATTGTCAGACTTGTGAGTAAGATGATCATCGATGCCTATAACAGGGGGGCCTCCGATATCCATATAGAGCCGAGGATGGGTAAGGCAGATTCGGTTATCAGGTTCAGGATTGATGGAGCGTGCCATGTATACCAGACTATTCCTTACACCTATAAGAGTGCAGTTTGTTCTCGGATAAAGATCATGTCTGATCTGGACATAGCCGAAAGAAGGCTGCCGCAGGACGGAAAGATAAAATTTAAGAAATATGGCCCCCTGGATATTGAATTGAGGGTGGCCTCAATACCTACTGCAGGGAGAAATGAAGATATTGTCATGAGGCTGCTGCCCACCGGTGAACCGATGGCGCTGGATCAGATGGGAATGAGCGAGAAAACGTACAATGCCTTTATCGACGTTATAACGCGGCCTTACGGAGTTGTCCTTTGTGTTGGTCCAACCGGTAGCGGGAAAACCACAACACTCCATTCCGCCTTGCGGTATATCAACAAACCGGAGACAAAGATATGGACTGCTGAGGACCCGGTGGAAATCACACAGGAAGGCCTGCGACAGGTTCAGGTTCATCCAAAGATAGGACTCAATTTTGCAGCGGCAATGAGGGCATTCCTGAGGGCCGATCCGGATGTCATCATGGTCGGGGAAATGAGGGATCACGAAACCCTATCTACCGGAATCGAAGCCTCTCTCACCGGGCATCTGGTTTTCTCTACCCTTCACACCAACAGTGCACCTGAAACAATCACCCGCATGCTGGATATGGGAATGGATCCCTTTAATTTCGCCGATGCCGTTTTAGGCATCCTTGCCCAGAGGCTGGTGAGAGCCCTGTGTAAGGATTGCAAAGAGGAGTACCATCCGTCACGAGAGGAGTTCGACTCACTGGTCAGGGCATATGATGGTGATTTTGATGCCCTGAATATTTCCTACACTGATGATTTGGTCTTTTTCAGGGCCAAAGGTTGTTCAAATTGCCAAAATATCGGCTATAAGGGAAGAATGGGAATCCATGAACTGCTGGTTGGCACTCCCGAGATGAAGACCCTGATTCAAACCAAGGCTCCCATGGTGGAAATAAGAAATCAGGCCATAGCCGATGGCATGACAACCTTGATGCAAGACGGGATCAGAAAGGTATTTCTTGGCCTAACCGATATGAAGCAAGTGAGGAGGGTCTGCATGTAGGATTTCGGTTTACGGGAAGTTTCCCGGATGCATCAAACCAGCTGTTTCCTCGATTCCCAACATGATATTCATATTCTGCAAGGCGTTACCTGCCTGACCTTTAACCAAATTATCAATGACGCTAATAACGATCAGTTTCTCGGTTCTTGGATCGATATTCAGCGAGATATTGCAGAAGTTGCTGCCCCTCACATCGGTGGTGCTTAGTGTCTCTCCGTGGCTATACACCCGGATAAATGGCTCTTTCCCATACATGCTCATATAGGCATCTCTCAGCCTCTCCAAGCCTACCTGTGGGAGAAGGTTCGTGTAAATAGTAGATATGATACCTCTGGTTAAAGGAACCACGTGAGGTGTGAAGGTAATTTTGGTCTCTTTACCTGTTAGCAAGGCAAATTCCCTTTCGATTTCATAGACGTGTTGATGACCCGTTACCTTATATGCATTCGCAGCCTCATGTCGGGCCGGGAAGTGAAAGCTTGGTTTTGGCGTTTTTCCAGCCCCAGACACACCACTTTTTGCATCAATGATGATATCATCACTATCGATGAGGCGCAACTTGAGAGCAGGTGCAATCCCAAGGATGCAGCTTGCCGCAAAACATCCTGGGTTTCCAACCAGATTTGAGTTGGCTATTTCTTTTCTATGTAACTCAGGCAGGCCATACGTAGAAGAGGGAAGAATATCCGGGTCAGCATGCTCCTCTGGTTTCCCTATTCGGGCAGCGTAGGATGCATAGCTCTCTTTGTCGCTAAACCGGAAGTCCCCACTGTAGTCAATCACCTTAGCACCCTGATTGAGCCACCTTCGGGCCTCTCTTTGGCCGACCCCATCAGGGGTGGCAAAAAAAACAAAGTCAAACTCACCCGCACAATCAGGATCGGTGGGATCAAGGACCGGCAGATCACAGAACCCTTTTAGGTGAGGATAAATCTCACTGATGGGCTTGTTGATATCATGCTTTGCCATGAGCGCACCTATGGAAACCGAGGGATGGCTTATGAGGAGCTCAATCAAACCAACGCCACCATAGCCTGTTGCTCCAATGACTCCAACTCGTATGTCTTTCTTAACCATTTTCTAAAGGCTAAACCTAAACTTGATTATTTCCCCATCCTGAACGACATAATCTTTTCCTTCCAGTCTGAGCTGACCTTCCTTTTTTGCCTCAGAAAAATTTCCGTATCTGACCAGCTGATCATACGGAAGGACCTCAGCCCTAATGAACCCCTTTCTCATATCCGAATGGATAAGATCTGCTGCCTCGAGTGCTGAGGTACCTTTGGAAACTGTCCATGATCTTACCTCATTTTCCACGATAGTGAAAAAGGAAATAAGATTCGACACAACAAGAGAGCGCTTAATAACCCTGTCCAGGAGAGATCTTTCAATATGAAAGGCAGATAAAAATTCCTCTGCTTCCTCTGGTGCCATCTCTGCTATTTCCATTTCTAGTTTTCCCCGAACCACCATAACTTCGATATTATCTGGGATGTGCGGCATGTTTGGCAGATCTTCATCCTCATCTGAGTTATTTGAAATAAGGAGCAGCGGTTTAGCAGACAAAAAGGTAAAACCCTTCAGAACAGGGGAGGTAGCGATTTCGGGATCATCTCTGAGCGGTTTTTCTTCGGTGAGGAGGTGCCTGCATCTTTCCAGGAGAGGGGGTTCTTTTCTGTCTACCTCTTTTCCTTTTTTTGCATCTGCGGTTATCCGTTCGATCCTCTTTTCAGACACTATGAGGTCACTCAACAGCATCTCTGACTGGAGCTTGAAGAAATCCTCTTCAGGCATGGGAGCAGGGCCCCCAAACAGCTGATAATTTCTCACCACCTGTATGAGCCCGTCACAGGTTCTGACCGCACTCAGGAATACGTCTCCCTTTTCTCTTGAAGGGGAATCGAGGTCTCCAGTCCTTGCCGGGAGCAGATAACCTATTTGGGAATATATGGTCTTTTCAGGCTTAAATGTCTTTGAAAGATAGTCTACCCTCTGATCAGGCACGTTAACGGTTACTAAAGCCTGATCTGCTCTCTTAGTCCTCTCTGTGGCTTTTACTGCCCGGGTGCCAGTCAGGGCCCTAAAGATGGTTCGTTTCCCCGATTGAGGCAGTCCGACGATACCTAATTTCATTTTAAGTGCCTAGAGTTAGGTCTTATTTGCGATATGCGATATACGCTCTCGACATCGCACATCACAAGTCCCACATCGTAACTCACAATCTACAATCCCTAAATCCCTCAATTCTCTCTACGGATTGTAATGCGTTCACTATGTTGCCTTTTATCTTTTTATTTGTTTGATAGAGATTTGAAAGCACGGACCTGATCTGTGCCCTTTTCGACGATGTTGATGTAGGGCAACCACTTTCTATTGTGGGAAACCCCATTTCCTCAGCATATTTCTTGATGGTAGTTCTGTTTAATAAATATAAGGGTCTGATGATGGTAAGTTTTCCATTAAACAATTCTTGACAGGGGTGGAGTGTACTCATTGATCCTGCAAAAAGGAGGTTTAGAAAGAATGTCTCTATGAAATCGTCTTTTTGATGTCCAAATGCTATTTTGTTGCACTCAAGTTCTCCTGCCTTTTCAAAGATAGCTTTTCTTCTGAGACGGGAACACAAGAAGCATGGGTTTTCTCTGTTTTCTTTGCTATGGGCAAAGGGCCCAAATCCACTTTTCATTATACAGAAATTGAAACCATTTGCAGTGAAAAAGTGCTCCATTTTTTTTTCGGTATTGTTCGTGAAGCCGAGTTCTACATACATGGCTGTAAGATCATAGGTAATTGGTATGCGTTTTAAGCGATCTCTGAGCAGCCATAACAGGGACATGCTATCCTGACCGCCTGAAACTGCAACCAAGATTCTATCTCCGTCCTCTATCATGCGGCACTGGTGGATAGCCTTGCCCATGAGTCGCTTCATCTCTTTAGCAACATAACTCAATTATGCCTCCCTCCTTGCTCCAAATATCTTTGTTCCTATTCTAACCAGATTAGCCCCCTCCTCAATAGCAATCTGGTAGGAATTCGTCATACCCATGGAAAGATGCTTCATCTTTACATTTGGTAAGTGAAGATCCTTAATCTGATCGAAGAGATTTCTGGTTTTAACAAAATAGGGACGCGATTCCTCTGGATTTCCAAATCTCGGTCCCATAGTCATCAAGCCCATGATCTTTATGTGTTTGAGAGGAGAGATTTCCTTTATGAGCTCTGGCAGATCCTTGGGAAGTACTCCATATTTTTGCTCTTCCTCTCCGCTGTTTACCTCGATCAAAACGGGCATGATTTTATTTCGCCTTGCACAACACCTCTCTATCTCTTGGGCCAATCTGAGTGAATCAACGGATTCGATCATATCGAATATATCAATTACCTTCTTGGCCTTCTTTGTCTGGAGATGCCCAATAAAGTGCCATTCAGCTTTTTCCCTTACGTCACTCAGCACCTTCTGGGCATCCTGAAGATAGTTTTCCCCTATGATGGTAATACCTGCCCTTATTGCCTCAGATATTTCATCAGCAGTTCTTTCTTTGGCAGCTGCAAGTAGTGCGACACCTTCTGGGACCTCACTTAAGAG
>Ga0114920_10001093_pt1 | contig 12380 bp, 6 predicted proteins | sample ChitaG_FD_88683 | JGI IMG/M metagenome (GOLD analysis project Ga0114920, IMG submission 88683) | Deep subsurface microbial communities from South Pacific Ocean to uncover new lineages of life (NeLLi) - Chile_00310 metaG | ecosystem: Environmental > Aquatic > Marine > Oceanic > Sediment ... | reverse complement strand
TTAACTTCTCACCAGGTTTCTCTTGCCTCGCGATTTGCTCCAAGGATTGTTGTCAGTTATGACGCCGATGCTGCAGGGAAAAAAGCAGCTCTTCGAGCCATTTCTCTCTGTTTTGAAAAAGGCGTCCAAATTAAAGTTCTGAACTTGCCCACAGGATTGGATCCTGATAGTTATATCGGTCAATACGGTCCGGATTCGTTTAAAAATCTTGTGAAAAAGAACACCCCTGGCCTTAGATTCTTAATTGATTTTTATCTTCAGGAAGGAGAAAAAGGAATTCCAGAAGAAAAGGCTAAAATTGTAAGGCATGTAGTCGAAGAAATAGTAAAAATTCCTGATTCTGTGGTACGGAGCGAATATTTAAAGCTTGCCAGCGAATATCTGTCCGTTGAAGAAGAATTGCTGCGCAACATAACTCATCGGAAATCCACAGAGCAGAGGAGTAGTGAAGAAAAAGAACTCTTTTTTCCCGCCGAAAAAAGACTCCTCCAGATCCTTGTAGAGGATAAACTGATCGCTCCTCATGTCTATGTAGAATTAAAAGAAGAAGATTTTCAAGGTCTGAACAGTGAGTCCATCTTCTATGCCCTATCAGATTGTTTCAAGAATGACAGCGAGGTTCATTTTCATGATCTAAGGGAAAAGATAGATACCTCTCTTTACAGCTCTTTATCGAAAATCTTATTAGAGAAAGGAGAAACTGCGAGCGTGGAAGAGGCCTTAGATTGTCTTTACACTCTAAGGCAACTTTCACTCGAAAACAAGTCAAAAAAGCTGGTAGCTGAAATTAAAAAATTGGAAAGAGAAGGAGAAAAAGAAAAGATCCGTTCTTTTCTTAGCCAAATCCAGGATATTAAAAAACAATTATTATCATTATCGAAACAAAATAATAAAAAAATAAGTTATAATAAAAGGATACTTCCGGATTAGAAAGGAGTTAAGATTGTCTTCACATAATAAGCACCAAAAGGATGAGATTCATCAACTCATCTCTAAAGGAAGGAAGCAAGGATATCTCCTTTTTGAAGAAATAGACAAAACCTTCCATGAGAAGTTTGATAATAAACAGGAATTTGATGATTTTCTCAGCTCTATGGATGACTACGGAATCAAAATCCTCAATACTAAACAAAAAAAAGTCATCCCTAAGAGAAAAAAGAGTAACCTCGTATCCATTGAGGGTTTAGATCGAACGACCGACCCTGTGAAGCTTTATTTAAGAGAGATGGGTAACATTTCACTCCTTACACGAGAAGGTGAAATTGCTATTGCTAAAGAAATTGAAAGAGGAGAAAAATCAATCATCAAAGCCCTCTCCAAAACCCGGCTTGTTCTCAACGAGGTTCTCGCTCTTGAAGATGAGATTTACAAAGACTCTGAAATCATCTACGAAATGTTTGATCTCAGTGAAGAAGATGCATCTGAAGGAAAGCTCGAAGAAAAAAAGAATCAGATTATAGCAGAAATCAAAAAGATAAGAGCGCTAAGCATCAAACTCGCGAGTATCTCTTCAGCAAAAAAATACAATTTTCCGAGGGGACGTCTGATTGTCAAAATGAGTGGTCTCATCAGAAAGCTTAATATCCGCTCTATCCTCCGGGAAATAATTATTCGATCTCTTCGCGAAAAACTAAGAGTCATAAACGAACTAGAAGAGACGAAAGAAGAACTCAACCTTTTCCTCAACCGGACCAAAGGTAAAAAAAGAGAAGCTGAGTTAAAACAAAAAATAAAAGAAATCAACAGACTTCTCAGAACTTACCAGAAAGAAATCGGGCTTGATTCTCAAGCGTTAAGAAGAACGCTTCGATCCATCACCACTGGAAAGAAGGTCAGCAATCAAGCAAAAAAAGAGTTAGTAGCTGCAAACTTAAGACTTGTGGTCTCTATTGCTAAGAAATACAGCAACCGAGGGCTTCAGTTTTTGGACTTAATCCAGGAAGGAAATATGGGATTGATGAAAGCTGTTGATAAATTTGAATACCGCAGAGGATATAAGTTTTCGACCTATGCCACATGGTGGATAAGGCAAGCCATAACCAGAGCAATAGCTGACCAGGCTAGGACAATTAGAATTCCAGTCCACATGATAGAAACAATAAACAAGTTCATCAGAGTCTCAAGAAGCCTCGTCCAAGAAATAGGTAGAGAACCTACATGTGAAGAGATCGCTAAAAAGATGGATATACCTGTCAACAAGGTAAGGAAAATCATAAAGATTGCCCAGGAACCCATCTCTCTTGAGACTCCTATAGGGGAAGAAGAAAACAGCCATTTAGGTGATTTTATCGAAGACAAGCTTATCCCTTCTCCTCCCGATACAGTCATTCATATCAATCTAAGAGAACAGATCGAGGAAGCATTAATAACCCTGACAGAGAGAGAAGCGAAAGTCTTAAAGATGAGATTCGGGCTGGGAGATGGGAATGAACACACTTTAGAAGAAGTTGGACAGCAATTCAAGGTGACTCGTGAGCGAATCAGACAAATAGAAGCAAAAGCTTTAAGAAAGCTAAAGCATCCAAGCCGCAGCCGAAGGTTGAGATCCTTTGCCGAGAATTCCTGATTTAATTGGGGACCTTCATAAGTTTCAAAAATAAGGAAATAAGGGGACAGGTTTCTTTTTCTGTAGTAGCACACCCTGGATAGAGACTATTACAAGTCTGACCCCAAAATTGACATGATATTTGATATTTGCTATAAGAAATGAAGGGCCTATAGCTCAGCGGCAGAGCCACCGGCTCATAACCGGCAGGTCCCAGGTTCGAATCCTGGTAGGCCCATTTTCTTGGCGAGGAAAAAATGTGGATATCGATTTTGAGAATCTGATTCATCTCCAGCATCTTGATGTAGAAATACGGAACACCTCTCTTTTCCTCAAAAACGTTCCCATCCAAATAGAAGAAATAAACAAGAAAATCAGAGCCAGCTCTCAAATCGTTACTCAGGCGAAAGAAAAACTCACTCAAAATCAGAAAAAAAGAAGAGATTTAGAAGCCGAAATCCAGGATATTAAACCCCAAATATCAAAATATAAACTCCAGCTTAATGAAGTCAAAACAAACAGAGAGTACAGTTCTTTACTTAAAGAAATCGAAGAAATCCAACAAAAAATCGATGCTCTTGAGGAAGAAATAATCAGCGAAATGCTTTCGGCTGATGATATAGATGAGGAAATAAAAAAAGCAACCCAAAAAGCGAGCAAAACAAAGGAAAAATTCTCCAAGGAAATCGATGTTCTTCATAAAGAAAAAAAAGAAATTGAGGAGAAAAGAAAAAAACTTCTCCAAGAGAAAGATGATCTCCTCCCCAAAATCCCTTCAGATCAAATAAACCTTTATTCAAAAATATCCAATAACAAAAACGGCATCGCCCTCTCCCCTGTAAAAGACGAGTTTTGTTCTATGTGTTATATGCGTATTAGACCCCAAATGTTGAATGAATTGAAGGCAGAAAACAAAATTATTCTTTGTGAAAATTGCGGTAGAATATTGTATTGGCTAAAAAAATCTGTTTGACTTTGCCATAATTACATCGTCCATTTTTTCTCTCTGGTAATTGATATTGTGTAGATATGATTCACAAATCCCCCCCACATTCCTTAAAGCGAACCAATGAGGCCATCGGATCCTTGTAGAATCACGATAATCTTAATCTTCCCTATAAAGAGCATCTATCAGGTTTTTATACATCTTCTCAATGATATTTCTTTTAACCTTTAAGGTGGGAGTGATTTCTCCTTTTTCAATCTCGAATTCCCTATCCAACAGAGCAATCTTTTTGACTTTTTCATAAGAAGAAAGTTCGGGGGTCGAACGCTCCACTTCTGATTGCATAAAATTCACGACTATCTCATTTTTGACAAGATCACTCATGTCATCAAAAGGTATATTGTTAGATTCTGCGTATTCTTCTAATTTTTCGAAATTGGGCACAATCAGAGCTGATATAAACTTTCTTCTATCTCCAATGACCATCGCATTAGAAATATACGGATTCGTCTTCAATAAATTCTCGATAGGTTGAGGGGCGACATTCTTTCCTCCCGCAGTAACGATGATGTCCTTCTTCCTGTCTGTAATAACAAGAAAGCCATCTTCATCCAAATGACCTATATCTCCTGTATGAAACCATCCCCCTTCAAGTGCTTCTTCTGTTTCAGCTTCCATTTTGTAGTATCCCTTCATCACATTTGGTCCTCTTGTCAATATTTCTCCATCTTCGGCAATTTTCACTTCCACCCCAGGAATAAGCTTCCCGACTGTCCCAAATTTCAAGTATTCAAAAGTATTGATTGCAATGACAGGAGAGGTTTCTGTCAAACCATAACCTTCCAAAACAACGAGCCCCATTGCATAGAAAAATTCAGCGATGTCTTTGGACAATGGTGCCCCTCCAGATACAAAAAATCTGACTCTTCCCCCTGTTTTTTCGATAATCTTAGAAAAGACAAGCTTGTGGGCAAGATTTCTCTTCACTTGTAGCAAGCGCGGAATGGGTTGCTTAAGAAGTTTTTTCTTTCCATGCTTTTTGCCTACTTTTAAAGCCCAAAAGAAAATTTTTCTCTTCAAAGACGAACTCGACAACACATTATCCATAACTTTAGAATAAATCTTCTCTAATACTCGGGGCACATTGACCATGATGTGAGGACGAATGTCAAGCAAGTTCTCAGCCACAGTTTCTAAACTCTCAGCATAAGCTATAGAACAACCTTTATAGAGATATGTGAAAGTAACCATTCTTTCTAAAACATGAGCTAAAGGCAAAAAAGAAAGAACAGTATCCTTATCTGAAAATTCAATTATAGAGGAGGCACTTTTGATATTGCTGATAAAATTACTGTGAGTGAGCATGACTCCCTTGGGGATTCCGGTCGTTCCTGATGTGTAAATAATGGAAGCTATATCATCCGGCTGTATACTTAAGGCTATTTTTTCGAAAAGATCAGGACTTTCTTGAGCTATTCTTTTGCCTCTCTCCATGATCTGAGCAAAGGTTAAAACGCCTTCAGGGGCTTCAGAGACGAAAGTAATAAAATGAGTGACTTTTTTTAGTTCATCTTTAACAGCTTCTATTTTCTGCCAAAGCTCTGAATCAGAACATACGACTAATTTAGCATCAGAATCGTCAATGATATATCTGATTTGCTCGGGAACCAAAGAAGTATAGATTGGAACCGTTATCCCTCCTAAACATAAATTGGCGAGGTCTGTGATTACCCATTCTGGCCTGTTCTCAGAAAGGATGATAAGCTTATCTCCGGCCTTTAGTCCCAGTTCTTTAAGCCCAAGAGAGAAGTGTTTAACTCTGTTGCTAATTTCATCAGTGGAAATGGGGAGATAGCGCCCTTCTTCTTTATAAAGCATCAAATCATCCTTAAGGTAAGAATTGATTGTATTAAGGAAAAGCTGACTGATTGTTTCAACCATAATACCCTCCTCAATTTTAACTGCGTCAATTGTAAAGAACAATACGATTAGCTGTCAAGTCATTTTAGGTCAGGTCTCAACATTTGACATTTGCCATCTCTCCTCCCTGGGAGAAAAAAGGGAACAGGCATCTTTTTATGAAAAAAGGAAACAGTTTCTATCTACGGACTATCCCAAATAGAAAAAGAAGCCTGTCCCCTTTTCTTTTTTAAGTCGACCTTTTTGCGTTTTACGTCTTACCTGAATCACTTAGTTCAGAAGCGACTCTAGCCTTGGCCATAGAAACGACTCTGTCTTTCTTTTTCAGATTAATAATTCTTACCCCTTGAGTCGCTCTCCCTAAAGGTCTGACTTGTTCTGTCTTTATTCTTATTACCTTGCCGATCTCTGTAATCAAGAGCAGCTCTTCCTCAGAAATTCCGACCATGCCTAGGGCGTTGCCGATTTTGTTGTTGATTCTAAGATTAAGAACTCCTTTCCCTCCTCTTCTGCGTCTGGGATAAGAGCTGATATCAGTTTTATTCCCATATCCTTTGCTGCTCGCAGTAAAAATATATTTATCATTTTCGCCAACAACAACCATTCCTATAATCTTGTCTTTAAGACTCAAAGAGATTGCTTTTACACCGGCCGCTTGACGACCCATATGCCTTACTTCGCTTTCTTTAAACTTGATGGCTTTGCCAAACTTTGTTCCGATAATAATATCCTTATTGCCGTCGGTTAGCTTGGCCATCAACAATTCAGACTTGACATTGAGAGTGATAACGTTAATGCCCCCTCTTCGAATATTTTTAAAATCACTCAATCTTGTTTTTTTGATTTTTCCATTCGAAGATAACAGCATAACGTAGAGTTTATCGGAAAAATCCTTTACCGAAACGACTGAATTCACTCTTTCTTCTGGACTTAACTGGAGTAGGTTTTTAATGGACTTACCTCTGCCAGCGACACCAACATCAGGTATATCCAAAGCCTTTAACCAATAAAGGCGTCCTTTGTTTGTAAAAAAGAGAAGATAGCTGTGAGAAGAGCATATGAACAGGTTTTGGACCACATCTTCAGGTTTCATACTTATCCCTCTTTTTCCCTTTCCACCTCGAATCTGGAAATGATAGTAGCTCAAAGAAGTGCGTTTCACATAACCAGATGAAGTATAAGTGATAACAACATTTTCTTCTTTGATTAAATCTTCTGGCCTAAGCTCTGAGATTTTTTCCTCCATAATCTCTGTTTTCCTCTTATCCTGATATTCTTCTTTTATCTGGTTCATTTCATCCACAATAATATCCAGTATAAATTTTTCACTGCTCAAAATTTTTTTCAATCTTAAGATGTTTTTTCTCAGTTCTTTGAATTCCTTCTGAATTTTTTCTCTCTCCAATCGGGTCAATTTTTGCAATTGTAAATCAAGTATGGCCTGCGCCTGGACCCGAGTAAGATGAAAATTTGTGATGAGCCCCTTTCTGGCCTGATCCACGGCTCGAGAAGCACGGATAAGAGCTATGATTTCATCCAGGTGATCCAAAGCAATAATCAACCCCGCCAGAATGTGGGCCCTCAATTCTGCCTTTTTCACCTCATAGCGAGTGCGGCGACGAACGACATCCTGGCGATGGGAGATGAAATAGCGCATCATATCCAGAAGTCCGAGCACCCTTGGTTGTTTTTCGACGATTGCCAGCATAATAATCCCGTATGATGTTTGAAGATTCGTGTGCTTGTAGAGGTTGTTTAGAATAACTTCGGGAAGCTCGCCCCTCTTTATCTCAATCACTATCCTCATCCCTTCTCTATCTGATTCATCCCTTATATCAGCAATCCCTTCTATTTTTTTACTGTTCACAAGGTATGCGATATTCTCTAAAATTTTTGACTTATTCACCTGATAAGGAATTTCAGTTATGACGATCCTGTCTCTATCACCTTTCCTCCCCCTCTCTATCGTAGCTCTTGCTCTAACACAAATTGATCCCTTTCCAGTCGAATATGCATCTTTTACACCCTCTAAACCAAAAATCAATCCACCTGTAGGGAAATCAGGACCAGGAATGAACTTCATAATCTTCTCTAATCTGGCTTCAGGATGGCGAATAAAATGAATCGTACCATCTATGACCTCTCCCAGATTGTGGGGAGGGATGTTTGTAGCCATACCAACAGCAATGCCTGATCCTCCGTTTACGATCAGGTTTGGGAGCTTTGAAGGAAGAACTTCCGGCATCCTGAGGCTCCCGTCATAGTTTGGAACAAAGTTGACTGTATCCTTTTCAATATCTGCCAAAAGTTCGTGGGCAATTCTTTTCATCCTGACTTCGGTATACCTCATGGCAGCTGGAGGATCTCCATCTATGGAACCGAAATTGCCCTGTCCATCAACCAAAGGATAGCGGAGGCTAAAATCTTGAGCCATGCGAACGAGAGTATCATAAACGGCCGACTCCCCGTGAGGATGGTATTTTCCGATCACATCTCCCACTATCCGAGCTGACTTCTTATAAGGTTTATTCCAAGTATTGCCAGCATCATACATGGCGTAAAGGGTTCGTCGGTGGACGGGTTTAAGCCCATCTTTGACATCAGGAATAGCACGTCCTATGATCACGCTCATAGCGTAATCAAGGTAGGAGCGCTTCATCTCCTCTTCAAGACTCACTACAGATAGCTTATTTTTCATTCTTTTCCTTTATGAGGGACAGAATGGCGGTTTAATCTGAATTTTCCTTAGATATCCAGGTTCTGAGCTTCGAGAGCATTTTTTTCGATGAAATTCCTTCGAGGCTCCACCTCACTACCCATAAGAATTGTGAATACCTTATCCGCCTCAACAGCATCTTGAATGGAGACATTTGTCATAAATCGCACTTCAGGATCCATGGTTGTCTCCCAAAGCTGATGAGGCGTCATCTCTCCCAACCCTTTATATCTCTGGATAGCAACACCCCTTTTCCCCTTCTGGAATAGGTATTCAAGGAGTTTCGCCTCGATATCGATTTTAACCTTTTCGCTGTCGCTCAAAACGAGAAAAGGAGGTTTGAAGGCGTCTAATTCTTCATGGAGTTTATACAGGTTTTGATACTCCACAGATTTGATTAAATCCAAGTTGACTTTACAAGAGAGATTCATCCCATTCACTTGGAAATTGACAGCAAGCTCATAGAGCCCATGCTCCGCATCGCTACTTAAAACAGAAACAACACCTTTTTCAGTAAGAAGATTCTGAATCTTTTCCATTTTCTGCTTTTTTTGCAAGAATTCTAAATCTTTCACTTCGTTACTGATAAGAATATCAATAAGGAATAAAGGATAATTCTTTTTCTCTAAAATCCGAAGGTAATTTTTTTTATTTATGATCTTCTGCAGAAATCTTCTGAATTTTTCACCCTTAATAATCTCTTTTTTTCTGCTGACCCTGATTTGAAATTCCTCTGATATTTTTTTGATTATAAATTTTTCAAATTCTCTTTCATCTTTTAAATAATGAAAAGATTTTCCCTTCGTTATCTTAAACAAGGGAGGTTGAGCAATATAGAGACAGCCTTTTTCTATAAGTTGAGGCATCTGTCTGTAGAAAAAAGTCAGAATAAGGGTTCTTATATGGGAACCGTCCACATCAGCATCTGTCATAATAATAATTTTGTGGTAACGTAACTTCTCTATATTGAAATCTGATTGTTCATAACCAGCTCCTAAAGCTGAAATGATTATCCCGATCTCTTCGCTTTTAATAATTTTATCAAACCTGGCTTTTTCTACATTAAGAATTTTACCCTTGAGTGGTAAAATGGCCTGGAAACGACGATCTCTCGCCTGTTTGGCTGAACCACCTGCAGAGTCTCCCTCGACAATGAATATCTCGCTTTGCGCAGGGTCTTTTTCCTGACAATCAGCCAACTTTCCAGGAAGAGACGTTGACTCCAATACTCCCTTGCGACGAGCCAACTCCCTTGCGTTTCTCGCCGCTTCTCTAGCCCTTGCTGCTTCCAAAATCTTCAGCACAATTTTCTTCGAAACCGTTGGATTTTCTTCAAAATAAATAGATAACTGTTCGTTCACCACAGATTCCACTAATCCTTTTACTTCGCTGTTTCCGAGTTTTGTTTTTGTCTGGCCTTCAAATTGAGGATTTTTAAGCTTCAAATTTAAAACAGCACATAATCCTTCTCGCGTATCTTCCCCAGTCAAATTTTGACTTAAATCCTTAATCAGGCTATTCGCATTGGCATAATGATTTATAGACCTGGTCAAAGCAGCCTTAAACCCGGCCAAATGGGTACCGCCTTCAGGTGTATTGATATTATTCACGAACGAGAAAATTGTCTCAGAATAACTTGTGTTGTATTGAAGAGCCATTTCCACCACAGTCCCGTCTTTGACACATTCAAAATAAATGGGCTTGGGATTCAGAACCGTTTTATTTTGATTGAGATACTGGACAAATTCCTGAATTCCACCTTTATAATGGAATTCATTACTCTTGTCGCTCCTTTCGTCCACAATGGTTATTTTCAGGCCTTTGTTGAGGAAAGAAAGCTCTCGTAATCTCTGGCTTAGGATTTCAAAATTAAATTCTATCAACTCAAAAATCTCTCTGTCGGGCTTGAAAGTCACTTTTGTCCCTGTCTTTTTTGTTTTACCTATTTTTTTCAACTTTGTTCTCGGCTTGCCTCTCTCGTAACTCTGAACATAGACACTCCCATCTCTCTTTATCTCCAGATCGAGCTCTTCTGAAAGTGCATTCACAACAGAGACACCAACACCATGAAGACCTCCAGAAACCTGGTATGACTTGGTGTCAAACTTTCCTCCAGCGTGAAGGGTTGTCATCACAACTTCTACAGCAGGTCTTTTCTCTTTTTTATGAATCCCTACAGGGATGCCTCGGCCATTATCAACAACTGTGACGCTGCAATCCACATGAATAATCACATCGATCGAGGTGCAAAATCCCGCCAAAGACTCATCGATACTGTTGTCAACGACTTCATAGACTAAATGAATTAAACCCTCAGGACCCGTGCTCCCAATATACATGGCTGGCCGCTTACGAACAGCTTCTAGCCCTTTGAGTACTTTTATACTTTCTGCAGTATATTTTTTATCTATCATTTTCTCCCAATTTGAAAAAAAAGGAGGGTTATACAGGAAGGATGTTCACATAACCCTACGGGCATATTACTCGGGATTTATTATATATTATAAGACGTATTTAGTAAAGGAAAATTGTCGTTTTTTTTTAACCTTTTTTTATAAAATTAGTTATATGGAAGACGGAAATGGCGAAACAAAAGACCAAAAGCATATTCAAAAACTTACTCTAAAGTATTATATCTTTGAAAATGGAGGCAGATTGGCTATAATTTAATCGAGAGGCCAAGATGCCAGCAAATCTTCCTCCTCAATATTTTGAAACAGAAAAAAAACTAAAAACTGCCAAAAATCATCAAGAGAAAATAAAAATTCTTGATGAACTGCTTTCTCTAGTTCCCAAACATAAAGGAACAGAAAAACTTCAGGCACTGCTAAAAACAAAGATCGCAAAACTCAAATCTGCCGCACAAAAAAAGCCGACAATAGCAAAGTACGGACCCACCTACCGCATTGAGAAAGCAGGAGCCGGCCAAATCGTCCTGGTTGGCCCTCCAAACGCCGGCAAATCCATGTTAGTGAAGTCAATAACAAATGCCAATCCTGAAATAGGCGAATATCCCTTCACAACTCGGATGCCTTCTCCCGCTATGATGACGTATCAAAATACCCAGATTCAGCTCATAGATGCCCCGCCGATCACTCCTGAATATATGGAAGCATGGTATCCTGAATTAATCAAAGGAGCAGATGGCATATTATTTCTTTTGGACTTAGGGAGTCCAGATCAAATCAATGTATTCCAAGTACTCGTAAGTAAGTTAAAAGAAAAGAAAATAGAAATTGTAACAAAAGATCATTCCGTTCCCCCGGAAAACAAGGATTTCTTCAAAAAAGCTTTAATTGTAGCTAACAAAATAGACCTGTCTTCAGCAGAAGAAAATTTTCTTTCCTTGAAAAAAGCTCTTGAGCCTGAATTTAACCTGATCTCTGTTTCTGCCTTTCGTAGAGATAATCTTGAAGAGCTAAAAAAGAAAATTTTTATTTTTCTCGATGTCCTCCGCGTCTACAGCAAAGTTCCTGGGAAGAAAATAGACTTTAATGAGCCTTATATTTTAAAAAAAGGAAGCACGCTTATGGATATGGCTAAAGTCGTCCATAAAGACTTTGCCCGGAAATTAAAATATGCCCGAATTTGGAGTAAAAATAAATATCAGGGACAGAAAGTCAATAGAGACTACATATTAGAAGATGAAGACGTTATTGAACTTCATATATAAAAGCCCCCCTTCTACTTTTCCGACCTGAACGCCACCTTTTCTGTTGTATTGCTCAAATTACGTTTTAACAGATAAGTTGTCAATAGAATGAAGTAAAATGTCGTTTTTTGCCGCTTAATGTCGCTTAATATGGCCTTTTTCCTTTCCTTTTTCCTTTAATTATCGTTATAATTGACTCATTAAAGACGGGGCGTGGCGCAGTCTGGTCAGCGCACAGCGTTCGGGACGCTGGGGTCAGGGGTTCGAATCCCCTCGCCCCGATATCTTTTAACTTATTCTGGTAAAGACTTTAGGTTCATCTCCCATTTAGTTGAAAAGATTAATACCTTTTTTACATAATGTCATTCCTGCACTTGCTTTCGCAGGTGTAAACTTGTGCCCGCGGAGGCGGGTAGCAGGAATCCAGGCAAAAGAAAAATGTCATTCCCGTGAAAACGGGAATCTAGAGATACCTGGATAAGAGTCTTTCATATTTCTGGTTTCCCGCTTCCGCGGGAACAAGCCTGGATTCCCGCTTTCGCGGGAATGACAGCTTAATTATATGTCTCTTATATTATTCTTCAACTCTTTGGGAGATGAT
>Ga0114920_10001091_pt1 | contig 12384 bp, 10 predicted proteins | sample ChitaG_FD_88683 | JGI IMG/M metagenome (GOLD analysis project Ga0114920, IMG submission 88683) | Deep subsurface microbial communities from South Pacific Ocean to uncover new lineages of life (NeLLi) - Chile_00310 metaG | ecosystem: Environmental > Aquatic > Marine > Oceanic > Sediment ... | reverse complement strand
ATTTTTATTTCTTTCATGCATTATATCCAAAATTTCTTCCATCTCCTTAGGGTAATCATATAAATAATAATAAAAATCCTCAACTCCCATATCTTTTTCAAGTAATCTCAAAAGTGGTGTAGGAGGACCAGAAGCAGTTGCCAGGCCATCATCTCCTATATAATCAACTACTTTTTGGAAATTATTGAAATTAGGAACGGGTAGAATATTTGTTAAAAGGTATTTATAGATACCTAGATCTTCCTTCTTTTTAATTTTATGTTCTACAGGAAAAGGCAAAAAAGGTGAAGCTTTTGTGAAAACATATTTTTCTTTAATTATTCCAAGTGGGGTTTCATATATATAAAAAATTTCTCCACTTTTTTTATTATAATTCGTCGTTATTTTAATATTTTTTTGAACCATTATATCTTTAGGGTTCATATATATCATATAGCTAGATCCCGTCTGTAAAATATCGATATAAGTTGATACATGCCTTTCTAAAATGTCTGCTCTTATATGTCTTAATAGTTCAATCGAATTCATCTCTATATTTTTTTCTTTTAAAGAACTTAAAAAATAACCATCTATTAGAGGTGCCCATGGTATTCGATCTGGTTTTTTTCTTCTAAATACTGATATTAAACGTTCTTTTGAATTCATTTATTCATCCTGTTCTACAAAAAATTACCTACTCCATTAATCAAATTCTATAATTTTATTTAATCATAAAAAACTTTTTCATAAAGTCTTTAACAATAGATTGCATTTTTCTTTTAAACTTATTTCTTGCAAAGTATTTATTTTCAATATAAACAGTTTACTTACTCTATTTCAGAATCTTAAAAATTTAATTATTAATTTTCTGAAATTAAAATATTAATGCTAACGATCAAGGCCATGGTATTCTGTACTTTGGGTAAATAAAATTTATACAAGTAGTGTATTATTTCCTAACTCCTTTTTCTTTACAATATTCAAAGTAAAATTTGACATTTTCTACTGGAATGTTCCAAGTAATATGATTTGTAACACTATAAAAATAACCAGGAGAATCAATGCCAAAAGCCGTACAACGATCTACTTCTTTTTTTATGTCATCTTTTTTTCCCTCTAGTAAAATTCTAGTATCCATATTACCAACCATAATTAGTTGATTTTTATATTTCCTTGCAAACTTATCTAGATCTGTATACGGTTCAGCAAATATTCCATCTGCTCCTACAGCAACTAAATCATCAAACACTTCATCAAGTTTACCATCTGAAATAAAAATTATTTTAATACCTGCCTTTTTTAATGGTCCCCAAATTTCTTCATAATATCCATACAAATTTTCTCTATACCAATTAGGATTAAAAATTGGTCCACTAGTCATACATAGATCATCGTGGCTCATTATAGCCACTATATTTGTCATAGCAAAAGCTTTCATTACTTTTTTTGATATTTCAGCAAAACCACTAAATATCCTTTTAAAATCTTTTTTATAACAATAAGCAAGTTCAGCTGTTAGTTCCCAACCAAAAAACATTAAAGGCCACATAAGCAAAGTACGATAGTAATAGGCTGGGATTACTGCTTGCTCTCCAGCTATATTTTGTAATTTCCTTTGATAATTATTTAATTTATTAGCCAACTCTTCTAAGGGGAGTGAAAACCATCTTTGAATAGGGTCCATATCATCAAATATTGTTTTCTGATTACCTTCCAGAAAATACGAAATTGGGTTAAATTTCTTAACATCTTCTATTGATTTAAACATTGAACCATGGTCCCAATTCCAACTTCGACCTGCACCCCAACGAACAACTTTTTTCCCTCTTTTGTCTACCTTAACCGATTCATGACTTCTAAATTGAACATCGCTCGGCTCATCTGTTATAGGAACTCTCCCTACATCCCAATCAAGTAATTCTAATGTTTTTATTCTCGCTTTTTGGGGATGTTTATAAGCGTCTATGCCAGTTAATTCTGTTTCAAAATCAGGATTTGAAATAAATTCCCAATGAGGAATCCTATCTGTATGTTTTAAATTTAAAGCTTTTAATCCCCGTTTATAACTACTCATATTTTTTCATACTCCTTTAAAATATTTAATATAAATTTATTACTAAAAACTAAATAAGACCAAATAATCTTGGGAAAAAAAGTACTACTCCTGGAAAATAAGTTATTAAAAATAAAACGGCAACATCTAAAAGAATAAAAGGAATAGCTTCCTTAGAAATATCCTCTACGCTGCATCCACTTATTGAAGAAGCTGCAAAAAGGCAAATTCCAAAAGGAGGGGTAATAAGACCTATAACTAGATTAAGAATCATCACCATTCCAAGATGAACGGGATGAATCCCTAAACTTACTAAAGCTGGACCAAATACCGGAGCCAGAAGAATAATCGCAGCACCAGCTTCAAGCCAAGTACCTACAAAAAGTAGAATTATATTAAAAATAAATAAAATAATATATATATTATCTGTCCAACCAAAAACATAATTTCTAATTAATTGTGGTACATTTTCCATAGCCAATACCCAGGAAAAAATATTAGCAAAAGCAATTATAATAAACAATCCTGCAGATTTAATAAGAGTACTTTTTAAAACTTTAATAATTGTTTTTATTTTTAGATTTTTAAAAAAGATCAAAGCTAATATCAAACCATATAATAACGCTACAGAAGCAGCTTCAGTTGGAGTAAATATTCCACCAATAACTCCACCCAATATTATTATTGGCATAATCAAAGCTGGAATCGCAGAAAAAAAATTAATTATTACCCTTTTTATAGAAAATTTTACATTACGTCTTGGATACCCTCTTGACTTTGCTTGAATTGCAACTACAAGACAGTCCGTAAGTCCTATTAAAATTCCTGGAATTATGCCAGCTGCAAACAACGCTCCAACCGATGTTCCCATAATAGCACAATACACCACAATAATAATGCTCGGAGGAATAATTGGACCTTGAATAGAAGAAGTGGCGGTAATCGCAGCAGCAAATTTTCTGCTGTAACCAGCTTCCTCCATAGCAGGAATAAATATCGAACCTAAAGAAGCTATATCTGCTAATGCTGCACCACTCATCCCTGCAAAAAACATACTACTTATAACATTAACTTGCGCTAAACCACCCCGTACATGTCCCACAATTGAATCTGAAAAATTTACCAGACGATTAGTTATCCCCGACTCACTCATTATTTCTCCAGCCATTATAAAAAAAGGAATTGCTAAAAAAACAAAGGAATCCATACCATAAAAAAGCCTATGCGGTACAATTTTCAACCATTCAGGATTATTCATTAAAATATATAATATAGATGGAAAACCTATGGTAAAGGCAATGGGCATGCCCAAAGCTAAGAAGATAATAAAACTTACTACAATTAAAATCATAATGTCCTCACTTTTATATTCCGATTTTTTCTATAAAAGATTCGCCAGTAACCAGGAACTTAATATCTTCAAAAAAAATATATAAAGATTGGAAAAAAATTAATCCAAAACCTACAGGCAGAGAACTTTGAGGCCAAAACATACTTATCTGCATCGCAGGAGAAATATTTTTTATGGATCTAGTGAGAACCATTGTAAAACTATATTTTACAATTACACCAATAATTAAGATGATAAAAATATAAAAAATCATTTCTAAAATTAAGGCATTTTTCTCGGGAATGCGTCTTAATATAGTAGTTAACCTTACAGTTTTCCTTTCTTTAATAGTTATACTAGTTGCTAAAAGTGTAATCCAAATTAAGAGATATCTTGCCGTTTCCTCTGTCCAACTTAAAGAATCGTTTAAGATATATCGATAAAAAACTCCTATAAGTACCACTATAGTTACAATTACTAAGAGAACATAGCCTAATATAATGGTTATCTGTAAAACTACATTTGCTAGGTTTGAGTAAACTTCAAAGAACCTTAAATAATTTTTTTCTATTTGAGTCATACATTCACCTCCATTATTGCTTTTTATTTATTAGTAATAAAAAGTGGCTCTTGTCCTTTGGAAACTAAAATGATGTTATCTCGAGTTACTTCTGCAATTCTATTTGCAGCTTCAATTGTCCCAGCGGCAATATGCGATGTAGTAATACTTTTAAGTGAATTAAACTGAAAAAATTTATTCTTACGATTGGGTGGTTCATTCTGAAAAACATCCAGTGCAACCCCTGCTATAATTTTTAATTCTAAAGCTTCAATTAATGCTTGTTCATCAACTATCTCTCCTCTAGAAGTATTAATCAAATAGCTCGAACTTTTCATTTTTTTGATTTTAGTTTTATTAATCATGCCCATGGTTCTTGAATTTAATGGTACATGAATAGTAATAATATCGCTAATGCTTAACAATTGATTGAGGCTTATATATTTAATACCATATTTATAAGCAAATTCATAATCATGATTAATGTCAAAAGCTTTAATATTAAATCCAAGATAACTTGCCCGTTTAGCGACTTCTTTCCCAATTGAACCTAAACCAATGATTCCTAATATCTTTTCTCCACATTCTGAACCAATCATCAATTGCCAATTTTTATCTCTTAACTGATTATGAGAAAAACAAATCTTACGCATACAACTTAAAATTAATCCTATAGTAAACTCTGAAACTGATATTGCATTAGCATTAGGAACATTGGTAATATAAATGTTTTTTTCTTTAGCAGCTTTAAGGTCTATCTTATCTACCCCTACTCCAAAATAAGTAATAATCTTAAGATGGTTAGTTTTTTCTATTACCTCTTGAGTAATTTTTTCTCCACCAACAACCGCAGCATCAGCATCCTGTAAATAAGAAATAATTTGATGTTCTTTTAACGGAGTTTCATAAAAATATTCTATTAATTCAAATTTTTTCCTTAAGAATTCTTGCTTTATTTTATCTTCATAAATAGATTTAAACCCCTTAGGAAGGGTTATACTAACTTTGAAATAGATCAATGAATAGACCATCTTTCAAATAGATATTAAAAAAATTATAACAATGATATGTTATACTTCGTATACATTATTAGTAGGTACCTTCCCTTGAAATGTTTTTTCTATATTTTTTAATGTTATAGTCCCTATTCTTATCATGGCTTCTAATGTACTCCCACCAATATGGGATGTAGTAACTACATTGTCTAATTGAAATAAGCGAGAATGGTAAGAGGGAGGTTCGTTTTCAAAAACATCTAAAGCTGCTCCAGCTATTTCTTTCTTTTTGAGTGCTTTTATTAAATCATTTTCGTTGACAACTTTACCTCTTGCAGTATTAATTAAAATTGCACTCTTTTTCATTTTGTAAAAAAAATTGTAATCTATAAAATGATAATTTTTTTTACAAAATGGTAAATGTAAACTTATAAAATCAGATTCTGAAGCTAACCTATCAATATCAACATATTCTACATTCCATTTATTTGCAAAATCTTCATCCCTAAAAACATCATAAACTAATATTTTCATATCAAAACCGGTTACTTTTTTTACTAATTCTTTACCTATTTTACCTAATCCTATTATTCCAAGAGTCTTATGGCTAAGTTCCTTCCCTAGAAACAAACTCCATTTACCTGCTTTAGTTAAATTATTAACATTAATAATATTTCTTGCTGCAGAAAGCATCAAACCTAGGGATAATTCAGCAACAGATGTTGCATTGGAACCAGATGCAATAGTAACAAAAATACCTTTTTCTTTTGCTGCTTGTACATCAACATTATCATAACCAACTCCATAATTTGCAATAATTTTCAAATTGGAGTAAGCTTCTAAAACATCTCTGTCAATTGTCTCCAAAGTAATTATTAATGCTTCTTCATCTGCAGCAATATCAATCATCTGCTGTTTTGAATAAAGTTTATTAAAAAATATTTCTCTCATTATATATTTATCATTAAAAAGTTCTCTTAAATTTTTTTTATAAAGTTCTTCAAATGCTTCAGGTAATAATATGGTAACTTTATGATTTTCCATTATTCTTTTCCCCTATTAATTATATGAATAATTATAAAAAGATACATTTTTTTACAAGATGGGTAAAATTATTTAATTTTACCCATCTTGATTTTTCCCTTTTGCTATTTTATCATTTGTTTGCTAAACTTAATAATATTTAGAAAAACCCTTTAAGTTTTTTCTAAATGTAAAATTTACTTAAGTCCTAATTCTTAAAGTCCCAATTTTTTTTCTGCTTCTTCTACAGCTTTAAGAATCTTATCTATCCAGTGATTATCGATTTTATCATTAGCCCTCATCCACTCAAGCACTACAGGTTGAGCAACCTCTCTAAACGCTGCCCTTTCCTCTGGAGTTGGATAGTAAATCTCCATGCTCTCAGATAAAAGTTTCATTGCTACTTTATTATTAGCATAGGCAGCACCTCGTCCAGCTACTGAAGCTACTTTTCCAGCTACTTTCACTTTATTCTTTATATCATCAGGTAGACTTTGAAACCACTTTTCACTCACAACAATAACAGCAGTACTTAACGTATGTTGATCAATTGTATAATATTTTTGTACTTCTTGAAGGGAACCAGCTATTATTGTAGCAGGAGAATTTTCTTCTCCGTCAACAACACCTGTTTGAAGTGAAGTATATAGCTCAGTCCAAGCAATAGGTGTAGGAGAACCCCCTAACGACTCAACGATTTTCATTTGGGCTGGACTTTCCATAGTTCTAAATTTAAGTCCTTTCATATCAGCAGGTTTTTTAATAGGTCGGACATTATTAGTAAAATTTCTATAACCACCGTTATCGAAAATAGTTATAATGCGTAGACCAGTTTCCTTGGCCATTTGTTCAAATATTTCTTGGCCAAATTCACCATCCCAAACTTCCCAAGCAATAGCTGGGTTGTCAAAGAGGTAAGGTATTGAAAGCACTTGCATATTAGGAAAATAACCAGCAAGCGCAGGAATTGCGGGTGTAGTAGCTTCTATGATCCCCTCCTGAACCTGATCAATAGTTTCAATCTGACCACCCAAAACTCCGCTATGTTTGAAATCAACCTCAAAAGCTCCACCAGTTAATCTATTAATATTGTCCTCAAAGGCGTAAACAGCAGCTACAGTAACATGAATTAATTTTTCATCACCTATTTGTAAACGGGGTGCATCAGTATATGCAACTCTAAATTTATAAGATTCAGCATTAGCGGTAAAGCAAACAAATAAAATTAATGTACTAATTAACAAGAAATAAATTAATCGTTTCATTTTCAAATCCTCCATATAATAAATTATTTTTAACAACATATTTAGAATCTCAGTATACTTTTATATTGCTTAATGAATTATTCACCTCCTTTATAAAATAAATTTTGTCCATTAAAATGAAGAGGTTAATTGTTTATTTTTTCCTCTCTTCCGGGTAATTATTGGGTAACTAAAAATTAATTTCGATAATATTTTTCTTTAATAAAAATTATAATAACAACTAAATAGTTTAAGGATGATTTTCAATAACCTTTTTAGGGTAGCCCATTTCTTCAGAAATACAATCACAACATTCTTTAACTTTTTTAGCGATATTTGGTATATTACTTTCATTTATTCTAAATGCTGGTCCGGAAACACTCATAGAAGCAATAACCTTCCCGGTATAATCTCTTATGGGGCTTGCAACACACCGAACTCCTTCTTCGTGTTCCATATTATCTATTGCATATCCTTGTTCTCGAATTTTATTAAATTCATTTTCGAGATCTTTTTTAGTGGTAATAGTATTTTCTGTAAATTTTTCTAACCCTTTTTCTTTTAATATCAAATAAACTTCATCTTTGGAAAGATAAGCCATTATGGCTTTCCCTACTGCAGTACAATGGAGAGAAGTTCTTTTACCTATTTCGATATGGGAGCACAAACTTTTATCAGATTCTTCCCGTTCTATAGAAACAACTCTTCCCTTATCTAAAACCCCTAAATGTACTGTCTCATTGAATTCTTTAGACAATTCTTCTATATAAGGATGAGCTATTTTCCTTAAATCCATATTTTTAATAACTATACTTCCCAACTCAAAAAATTTTATACCGAGTTTGTATTTATCCGTTTTAGAATCTTTTATTACAAAACCTCTTTCAGCTAAGGTTTTTAACACATTATGTACATTACTTTTATAAATATTTAAAGCTTTGCTTATTTCAGTTATTCCCCACTCAGGTTTTTCTAAACTAAATAACTCAAGAACTTGTAAGGCTCGATCTATAGATTGAATTATTTTCTTTTCCATCACCTATTACCTCTAATTAAATATTTATTTTATTTTAAATTTATCCTTATCACCTTAAATCTCTGATATTAATAGAGAGATAATAAAAAAATAGCAATACTTTCTATTAATTAACAATTTATGGTAAAATAAAGAACACGGTTAAATATTTTATTGAACGCTGTTCTAAAAATATAATACAATTATTATTATACTATGTCAAGAAAATTTTTTAGCTCTATAATCAATTTAGAATTTAATTTAATGGAGTAATCGAAATAGAAAAAGGTACGTCTTCTTTACTCGAAATCAATTTTCTTGTATATAGATTAATAAATATAATTTGCAAATATTAGCATAAAAATATATAAATAAGAAAAGTAATAATTTTTACTTATTTACAGAAAGGTTTACAATTTTATGGAAGTAATCCTGGCCATTGATATAGGTACAAGTTCAGTAAAAGTGGCTGCTATTAACTTAAAAGGGAAATTAGTAAAAACTTTCCAAACCAGTTATCCTACTCATTACTTAAATCCTAACAGTTTAGAACAAGACCCTGAAGATTGGTGGCATGCTGTAAAATCTGGGATTCATCAAATCTTAAAGGAAAAGCAAAATATAGAAATCCCCAAATTTTTTATTATTGGTATTGCTTGTTGTGGACATAGCCCTACCTTGGTTTGTGCGGATAGACAAGGAAAAATTTTAAGACCAGCTATCATCTGGCAAGATAGCAGGGCTGTAAAGGAAGTAGAATATATTAAAGATAGAGTAAATGATAAATTTCATAAACCGATAATGAATTCTCCCCTTACCCCGAGTTCCCGTATCGTGAAACTATTATGGCTAAAAAATAATGAACCCGATATTATGAAAAAAATCTATGCAATTCTTGAACCTAAAGATTACATAAATTACAAGTTAACTGGAGAGTACAAAACCAGCCTTTTAAGTGGTAGAGATTTTGTAGATGTTAAAACCGGAAAGGTGCATTCCAAGTTCCTTAATATATTAGAAATTCCTGAATCTGTTATCCCTAAAGCTGTGCTTTCTCATAGTATAATTGGAACTACCACAAAATCACTAGAAGAAGAAATAGGTCTGCCTAAAAGAATTCCAGTCATTGCGGGAGAAATGGATTCCATTACCAGTATTGTAGGTACCGGAATCACTAAAAAAAATATGTGTTATAATATTAGCGGAACTTCTGAAATTATTGGAATTTCAATTGACCAACAGGTTAACCTATCCAAGACAAAGAAAGTACCTTATTTTTCTTATCCGTTTTACAATAACCTCCAAATTATCTTTGAAGCAACTCAAGCAAGTGGAAAGTCTATAAATTGGTATATAAAAAATATTATTGGGAGCGACAAAGGCCCTAGTAAAATAATGTTTACAAATGAAAAAAATGATTTTCCCAAAATAAACCCTTTAATATTTCTCCCTTATATAGAAGGAGAGAGGAGTCCTATATGGGACCCGAGTTCAAGAGGAATTTTTTTTGGATTAAATAGTCAACACTCGAGATTCGATCTTTATCGAGCCATATTGGAGGGTATTGGATTTAGTATTTTGCAGAATTTCGAAATTTTACGAGGTATTTCCAATAAAGATCATATACCTGATTCTCTAAGAGTCTCTGGGGGTGGAGCCGAAAACAATTATTTAAATCAGATAAAAGCTGATATTTTGGGAAAAAAAGTTATTACAACCAAATTTTGTGAATGTGGATTATTAGGTGGAGCAATCTTAGCAACGATAGGATTAGGAATCTATAGTTTTGATGACGCAGTTAAAAAAATGGTACAAACGGATAAAATATTCCAACCTAATATGGAAAAACACCATCGTTATTATTCACGTTTGTTCCCTATTTATAAAAAACTTTATCAAAATAATATAGAATTATTTAAAGAGTTGAGAAAAATTTAAAAATTTTTTAAAACTAAAACTGGGGAGGTAAAAGATGAAAGCAGCTGTTTTGTATGGAAAAAAGAATATAAAAATCGAAGAAGTAAATTTACCTACAAATCAGCGTAATATTATGATAAAAATTACTGCCTGCGGAATTTGTATGTCTGACGTTAAAGCATATCAGGAAGGTCAAAGTCATTATTGTAAACCTCCCATAATATTAGGTCATGAGTATGTAGGAAATATTGTAACAACCCTTAAAGAAAATAACTATTTTAAAAAGGGAGATAGAGTAGCAGTTATTCACGCGGTTAATTGTGGATATTGCAGTTATTGCCAAAGAGGTTTATTTGAATTATGTGAAAACAAGCAAAGACCATTAAATGGAGGTTTTGCTGAATATGTTTCTATTGATAAAGAATCTGCTAATAAAGCATTAATCAAGCTCCCGCTAAATCTTTCCACTAATGAAGCAACATTTTTAGAGCCTATTGCCTGTTGCATAGAATCTATTGAAAAATGTAATATTGGGCTAGGGGATACAATAGTAATTATCGGCGCAGGCGTAATGGGTCTATTATTACTACAACTAAGTTTATTAAAAGGAACTTCAAAAGTTATAATTAGTGAAATTAATGAATATAGAAGAAATATTGCGAAAAGCCTCGGCGCTACGGTAGTCAACCCGGAGAAAATAGATTTAAAAAAATTTATCACAAAAGAAACCTATTCTGAAGGTGTTGACGTTGCTATAACTACTGTCTTTAAAGAAAATATCATAAAAGAGTGCTTTTTATTTACCAGAAAACAAGGTACAGTATTTATTTTTGGAAGTGCTACTTCAAATTCCAAATTAGAACTTGATTCTGATAAAATACACTATGACCAAATCAAAATTATCGGAACTTCCGCCTATAAACCTTTTCATTTCAATATTGCTTTAAAATTATTAAAAGAAAACCGTATATCAGTGACTCCTTTAATAACTTCTGTCGAACCACTTAAAAATATTAAAAGAGCTCTTGATAATTATATTAAACCAGAAAATTTAAAAATAATTATTAGAATGTGAGTAAAAATGAATTCGAAATTTAAGGTATTAATAACCGACCCTTATCATCAGAATTTTCATATAGAAAAAGAAATTCTTGCAGAAATCAATGCAGTAGTAAAGGTTGGCCACTGTAAGACTGAGGAAGATGTAATTAGACTTGGATCAGAAATGAATGGCTTGCTGGTTTCTTATATTCCTATTGGAAAGAAAGTAATAGAAAATCTACATAAGTGCAAAGTAATAGTAAAATACTCAGTTGGACTCGATAATATTGATTTAGAAGCAGCAACTCAAAAGAGAATATACGTAGCAAATGTACCTCGATATTGTGTAGAAGAAGTATCTACTCACACCCTTGCCTTGCTATTGAATTTAATTAGAAAAATTTCGAAATATAACCAGTCAGTAAAAAGAGGATCCTGGGACCCTCTGGTAGGAGATCCAATTTTTAGAATAGAAAACAAGATTTTCGGAATCATAGGTTTTGGTAGTATCGGAAAAAGAGTTGCAGAAAAAATTCGCGCTTTTAAACTTTCGATAATTGTGTATGATCCTTTTGTTAATAGTAAATTAATATCTGAACATGGTGCAAAAAAAGTAGAATTAGAAACTCTTTTACATCAATCAGATTATATCTCTCTGCATTGTCCATTAAAGAAGTCCACAAAATATTTAATTGATTTTAAGGAAATAGAAATAATGAAAAAGGAAGTTTTTATAATTAATACCAGTCGAGGAGAAATCATAAATCAGAAGGCATTATATAAGGCTCTAAAAAATGGTAAAATTGCAGGAGCAGCATTAGATGTATTGGAAAAAGATCCGCCAGCGCTAATGGATATTATGAATACTGACAATCTAATATATACTCCTCATGTAGCTTGGAATTCAGTCGAAGCAGAAACGGAATTAAGAAAATCAGCCGCCCAAGAGGTAAAAAGGGTTTTAAAAGGAGGAAAACCCTTAAACTTAGTTAATAGAGACGTGTTACGTTACAGGGGACGATAAAATTAAAAGGACATCGCTTTTATAAATTCTTCTTGAAAATCAGCTCTTGAAGATAATTCTATATACTTAATATCTTTAGAGATCCTTTCACATATTTTTCTCGTTTTTTCAGAAAGCAAAACTATCTCTGCCCCTCTTCCAGCCGCATTACCGGCTGATTCTATTTTTTCTAAAGGCAAATAAGGGATTAACCCTATTCTTATT
>Ga0114920_10001090_pt1 | contig 12393 bp, 11 predicted proteins | sample ChitaG_FD_88683 | JGI IMG/M metagenome (GOLD analysis project Ga0114920, IMG submission 88683) | Deep subsurface microbial communities from South Pacific Ocean to uncover new lineages of life (NeLLi) - Chile_00310 metaG | ecosystem: Environmental > Aquatic > Marine > Oceanic > Sediment ... | reverse complement strand
CCCCTCCAAGGTCCACCCATCTCCCCCAGGGGGCCCTTCCGCTGCGGGCGGGGGACACACCATGCCACCCATCAGGTGATTTGATTGTTTCTTCTAATAATTTGATAATAAGCTCTTTATACAAATATTAATGGTGCTATCGGCAATTTTGGGGGTTACTGATTGATTGACAAAAAATTGCCTCCCTTTTATAATCAACCCCAATGGAAAAAGCAAAAGTTGCTCTTGTTCATGATTGGCTCACCGGACAGCGTGGAGGAGAAAAGGTCTTGGAAGTGTTTGCTGAAATTTTTCCTGAGGCACCTATCTATACCCTTTTCCATTTTCCTGGTAGTCAGGTTAATGAGATAGAAGCAAGGACTATTATAACCAGCTTTCTTCAACGCTGGCCTTTTTTAAAGAAAAAATATCGATTTTATTTGCCATTATTTCCATTAGCTGCTGAACTATTCGATCTGCAGGAATATGATCTTGTCATTTCAAGTTCTCACTGTGTGGCTAAAGGCGTCATACCCCATAACAATTCACTTCATATTTGTTATGTTCATTCTCCTGTTCGCTATGCATGGAATCAGTACTTTAATTATTTTTCGCCAGATAGATTAAATTTTATTTCGCGGATTTTCATCCCGCCCATAATCCATTATCTGAGATTGTGGGATGAATCCTCTTCCCACAGAGTGGATCATTTCATCGCTAACTCAAAAAACGTAGCCAGAAGAATCCAAAAATATTACAGACGTCAGGCAGAAGTCATCCATGCTCCTGTGGATACTCAATTTTTCATACCATCAGGGAAACAGGGAGATTATTATCTGATCGTCTCTGCTCTTGTCCCTTATAAAAGGCTTGACCTGGCTATTGAGGCATTCAATCGTAATGGAGAGCCCTTGAAGATTGTTGGTCAAGGACCAGATTATAAAAAGTTAAAAAAAATGACTCGAGAAAATATTGAATTCCTTGGTTCTTTAGATGCCAAGGATCTTCTTGATGTGTATCAAAGAGCAAAGTCTCTGATTTTGCCCGGTGAGGAAGACTTTGGCATCACTTCTTTAGAATCCCAAGCCTGTGGAGTTCCTGTGATTGCTTATGGACGAGGAGGAGCCATTGAAACAGTGATTTCGGAAAAAACAGGTCTTTTTTTCCACGAGATGAGAGTCGAAAACCTTCTCAATGTTCTTGACAAATTCAGAGGCTTTGAATTTAATAAAACTAAGATAAGAAATAATGCTTTGAATTTTTCTAGAGAAAAATTCAAATTGCATATTTCTGCCTATTTTCGACAGAAATGGACAGAGTTTAAGAGCGAACAATGATTGGGAAAAAGCGAACGCGCTTGATCGGCCTTTTTATCTTAAGTGATATTATTGCTATTCTTGTTTCTTACTTTTATTCATACTTTTTTCGATTTTACGGGTATATCATTCCTATTGATCCAGAAAAGGGTATACCTCCCCTGAAATCGTATATTGTTGTATTCCCTTTGTTTTTGGTTGTCCATCTTGCTATATTTTTCATCCAGGGGTTTTATAAAACAAGACTCAAGAGAACAAAAATAGATGACTTTTTTTTCATCATTTTGAATGCAATTCTTACCATCCTTATGATCTTGGCCATCTTAAATTATCTTTACGCTTACAGTCAGGGAAGAGCCCCTCTGTTCCAAATGGAATTCAAAATATCCCATTACTTTCTTGCGGTTTATTTTGTCGTTGTGATTTTTTTGGTTTCAGTTCTCAGGAACCAGATATACTTTTTCATGAAGAGGCGCTATGCCAGGGGATTAAGCTTGCAGAATGCGCTCATCATCGGCGCAGGAGAAATGGGGAGGGCAGTTGCTCAGAAGCTTTCCTATTACAAAGATTTGGGATTTGTAGTGAAGGGCTTTTTAGACGACGAAAAAAAACCAGGGGAAATAATAGAGGTTGACGGTGGAGTTAGAGTTCTTGGCCCCATTAGGGATTTAGAGCCAATTCTTGAGAGAAATAACATAAGCGATATCTATGTAGCTTTGGATTTGAATAACTATCCCAAAATTTTAGAAATTTTTAAAGTGGTTCATAAATACATGGTAAATGTACGCTTGATTCCTGATCTTTTCCAGCTTCTCACCCTGAAAGCAAGAGTCGAGGATTTAGATGGTTTTCCTGTTATCAGCATTGATGAGCCTCCTTTACGGGGAATAATGAGAGGGATCAAAAGAATTATGGACATCATTGTTTCAGCCTTTTTTCTTTTGTTTTTTTCCCCTTTAATGCTTATTGCCGCTATTTTGATAAAACTAAGCTCCAAGGGGCCAGTGCTTTACCATCAGGAAAGAGTAGGCTTGGATGGGAGAAGGTTTGTTATGCATAAATTCAGGACCATGATTTGTGATGCAGAAAAGCAAACAGGTCCTATGATGTGTAAGCTGGGAGATTCTAGGATAACAAAGGTCGGGAGATTTTTAAGAAGGTTCAGCATCGATGAGATCCCTAACCTTATCAATGTTTTGAAAGGAGAAATGAGTCTAATCGGCCCCCGCCCAGAAAGGCCTGTTTTCGTCAAGGATTTTAGAGAAAAATTTCCTAAATACATGCTTAGACACAAGGTTAAATCGGGGATTACCGGTTGGGCACAGGTTCACGGACTAAGGCAGGATACTTCCATTAAAAAGAGAATAGAATATGATTTTTATTATATTCAAAACTGGTCTCTTGCCCTTGATATGAAAATAGTTTGGAAAACCTTGATAAAAGGTTTTATCGACAAAAATTTAAAATAGGGCTTTTTTAGAAATACCTCTAATATATCACTCAACTTTGGCACAAAACCTAAAATAGAATTTAGCTCTGCCTGCCGGTGGCGAGCATCCGGACGCCCACATAAGTGTAATGGATTCCAGAGAGAATTGTGACAATTAGAGTCAAATGGAAGCCTAACCCAAGTAAAGTGGGGGAAGTTTCAATAGAGTTGAATAAAAGAACAAGGAGAACAACCGTCAGCTGACAAGAGGTTGATGCTTTTCCCAAGAGAGAAGGTTTAAATTTTTTTTGACTTATGAGTATATAGAGGATGATAGCGCCTAACACTATGAGCAGATCACGAGCGATGACAACAACAGTAAGCCAAAGAGGGATGACATTAGGAGAATTGAGGGCAGGAAGGGTCAGGACGATGAAAGCCGATGTTGCAAGCAGCTTATCAGCTGCCGGGTCGAGAAGAGCTCCGATTTTTGTTTTCTGATGCCAGATGCGTGCAAATAAACCGTCGAAGAGGTCTGTAGCTCCTGCCACTAGAAAGACCATCAATGCATAAAAAACTTCCTGACGGAAGATCATCACCAGAAATACAGGAACAAGAAGGATTCTTAAAGAACTGAGGAAGTTAGGTGCAGTCAAAAAGTTGTTCTTCTCTTCTTTAACCATTTAACATTAATAATAATTTAAAAAAATAAAGAATAGTAAAAGCTGTTATTTTATCAAAGTTAAGATAATATCTAGAAGCCTTATCGATTCCTGCCCAGAGAGCGGGAGGTCCGGATTGAATACCCTGTCGGATGAAAGGGTCATGATGTCGTAAGAAACAATCTGGATAATCGGCTGATAATAATAGTTCTGAGGGGAGACATCTGAAATCTGGATTTTATCTAGTGGGAGTTGTCGGATAAACTTTGACCCTTTTCTTTTTAAGCAATCAATTAGACGGAGCAGGATTCCTGCCATTTCTGCCCTTGTCACAATTTTTTTTGGTTGAAAAGTGTGATTCGAATAGACATCCAGAATCCCCAGGGAGGCCGTTTTAAGGATGTATTTTAAGGCCCAGGAAGTTCCGATATCGATTATAATCGGAGGCTGAGCCGAGGGCAACTCTAGAAAATCCGTAAACTTGACTGCAAGAATGGCAGCTATCTCCTCTTTGGAAATCACTTCTGATGTGAGTATAGCATTATACTGGCTGGGAAGTTCGAAAATCCCTAATCTGTTTTTGAGAGTTTCAATTCGGCTCTTGATTTTTTTATTTTCAGGCTCAAAATCCAGAAGTTTTTCGTAGATTTCAAGACTCCTTGGGTATTCCTCAGATTCGAAGAGTGTTTCTCCATAAATTATTAATATATTTTTGTTTTTTGGCTCATTTGAGTTTGCAGCTTTTAGGTGAATCAAGGCGCTCTTAATGTTATTTTCTTTCCTGTAAATATCAGCTAAGGCAAGGTGAGCTTCTGTTGATTGAGGAGAGTAATATAGAGCTATCAGAAAAGCCTCTTTACTTTTTTCTGTATCTTTATGAGCAAGATATGCCTTCGCACTATTCAGAGCTTCTTTTGTTTTTCTGTTTTTAAGGGTTTCGTATGTTTGTTCAGCCCAAGGATTATCTGGCTCTCTTTTGAGAACCTCTCTGAGTTGGACGAAATTCAAGTCATCGCGGCCTGTTTTTTGGTAAACTTGAGCAAGGCCCAAATGAACCAAAGTCATTTCAGGATAAATTTTCAGGGCTTCTTTGAAAAACTTTTCAGATTCTGGGAGCTTGTTGAGGAGAAAGGAGGCGTAGCCTAAGCCAACATAGTAAATTGGGCTTTCCGTTCCCAATTTGGACATTATTTTTTCTGCTTTCGTTTCTTTGCCTTGTTTTTAGTTGCTCCAGGCCTCTTCGGTAAGAATCTGTTCATCCAGAGAGAGTTTTGTGACGGTGGGTTGGGGTAGATTTCCGATGTACAAAGAAGGAGGCGGAGGCTGATAGGTAGCGCATGACCAGAGAAAGAAAAATAATAGAAAGATAGCAAAAACTTTTTTTACCAATTTGTTTCTCCTCTTTTTATATAAGGTAGATAATTTATGATAGAATCAGGATCTGCCATGATTTCGAGCTCGAAATAATCGCCGTCTTTTCTTCTTCTCAACACCACAGACCACTTAGGGAAAGAATAGACCATTTCTTTTTTTGATTTAGGAATGCGCAAATAATACAATTTTAAATCCTTAAACAGAATTGAGCGGAGATTTTCTTTTAGATCCTGAATTCCATCTCCTGTTTTTGCCGAAATGTACACAAAGTTTCTAGAGGTCTTGTTTTTTTCAAGCAAATTTTCTTTGTTGGAGAGAATGTCAATCTTATTAAAAATTTCAATGATAGGCAAATCTGTGGCCCCAAGCTCTGAAAGAATCGATTCCACAGCTTTTATTTGACTTTCACAGTTAGTAGAAGATATATCGATAATATGGCAGATACAGTCAGCTTCTTTAAGCTCCTCCAGTGTAGCCTTAAAAGAAGATATCAGCTCCAAGGGGAGATTTTTAATAAATCCTACTGTATCACTCAAGAAAAAATAAAGGCCATCAGAGAAGCTCACGCGACGAAGGACTGGATCGAGAGTTGAAAAGAATTGAGAGGAAGTAAACATTTTTTCTCGGGAGAGACGATTGAATAAGGTAGATTTTCCGGCATTGGTGTAGCCCACAAGCGAGACAATAGGAATTGGGCTTTTTTTTCTGCTTTTTCTTTGATTTGCTCGCCTTTTTTGAATTTTCTTGATATCTTTTTTTATTTTAGTAATTTTATCCAATATCCTCCGTCTATCCTCTTCCAATTTTTTTTCTCCTGGACCACGCGTACCGATGCCTCCACCCAAGCGAGATAAGGCTTTTCCTTTTCCAAGCAAGCGAGGAAGAAGATAGTTTAGTTGGGCAAGTTCTACTTGAAGTTTGCCCTCTCTGCTCCTCGCTCTTTGAGCGAATATATCAAGAATAAGCTGAGTTCGGTCGATAACTTTACCCTGAAACTCGTTTTCTAAGCTTCGCTGTTGGATTGAACTGAGGTTGTGGTCGAATATGATAAGATCAGCCTCAATCTCCTCTTTTAGGCTGATGATTTCCGAAACTTTTCCCTCTCCTATAAAGTATTTGGGGCTGATCTTTTCACGGAACTGGAATACTTCTTTGACAACTTGAGCTCCGGCTGCTTCTGTTAAACCTCGGAGTTCCTCCATTGATTCTTCTGCATCTAATTTTTCTTTTTTATTTGTTGCCAGATGGATGAGAACAGCTTTTTCCATTTTTATTTCAAATTTTTTTTGATATATTCTGCGATAGAAGAATATTCAGAGGGAGAGAACCAACAGATTCCCTCCATTTTTCTAAACCAAGTCATCTGCCTTTTAGCATAGTGGCGGGTATCTCTTTTGGTGAGATGTATAGCTTCTTCTAAAGACATTTCTTTTCTAAGGAATTTTAAAACATATTTGTAGCCTAATGCCCGGAAAGGAGGAGACACTTCATCTATCCCTGCATTTAGAAGATTTTGTGTTTCCTTGACAATTCCTCTTTTAAACATTCTATCAACTCTTTCTTCAATCTTTCGGTAAAGCAATTTTCTTTCTAATTTTAACCCAATTTTTAAAATTTGAAAATCTTTGACAAAAGATTTAGTATTTAAAAAATGTTTTGAGAGCGGTTTTTGAGTAGAGTAGAATACTTCTAAAGCACGAATGAGTCTTACCTTATCATTCTTTCCAATTTTTTGACAATACGAAGGATCAATCTCCATAAGCTTTCTCCTCAAGGATTCTAATCCTTTTTCCAAAACTTCTTTTTCGAGTTTTTGACGAAGTTCTGGATTGCTTTTGCCTTCTGGAAAAAGACCATCAAGGAGAGCCTTCAAGTATAATCCTGTGCCTCCGACGATTATTGGAAGCTTTTTTTTATTCGAGATGTATTCTATTGCTTTAAGGGCTAAATGAACGAAATCTGCTGAAGTAAATTGAGTTGATGGCTCTGCGATGTCTAACAAGTGATGAGGGATATTTTCTCTTTTTTCCAAGGGAATTTTGTCCGTGCCGATATTGAAGCCTTTATAGACTTGTTTCGAGTCACAATTGATGATTTCTGCTTCGATTTTTTTTGCAATCTTCACGGCAGTATCGCTTTTGCCCACACTCGTAGGCCCTAAGACAAAAAGAAGGTTTTTGGCTTTAGAGTCCAATTTTGAACAATAGAAAGATGAAGAGTAGAGTGATAAAAATGAGAAGAGCGAGGATCTGTTTTCTTTTCAACTCTCTTCTCCGATTTTTTCTAAATTTTTAACGAGCAGAGATTCGTGCTCATTACCTAAATTTTTTTTCACTGCAAGGACTTCTGCCACTAAAATCTCGTTTAAATCTTTAATAAGATTCATCTTGGCTTCTCCACTTGCAAAAGTTATGTTGGTCTTGGGGATTGAATTTATTTCAATCCTTCCCTCAGCATCAAACTTTATTTCTCGGAAGAGAGGAGAAAGAAAAGGCTTTATCTCCTCAAGACATTTTTCAACAACGTTAAAAGCCACTGGACCGAGTTCTTTGGATATATACTTATATATATAGGAAAATTTATCATTGAAGGCATCTAAGATTTTTTCAAATTCCAGATGCGGATGTTTATCGTGAAAAGCTTCTTGAATTTTGCTTTGAGAAAAAGCTATTAGGCCTAGGCAGGATAAATAAAATATAACCTTCTGGCTTTCTTTTTTCCCCGGTTCGCTCAAATCATAAATATTTTTAGGGCTTTTTTTGTTGTCTAGGAGAGCAAGTAAATATTTTTCAGAAGGATTAAGCTTAATCTCGTTAAAATAATCAGGTGAAAGAATCTGGACAAGTTCATTCTCTGGAGGAAGATGAGCTTTGATGAGGTCGTAATTCTGCATTTGGCGGACGCCTTGAAGAATGAAGCTGAGGGTTGGGATCAAAAAAAGAGTTTCTGAATCTTGATTGATCTTTTCAGAATCAAACTTATATTCTCCATCTGTCCAATCAAAAAGAAGAAAGTAGTCTGTTTTAATAAAATCTTCCATGAGCATCCATATACGATTTGGAGAGAGGGGACTAAGTTCGTGGAGAGCTCTTATAAGAGTACATTTATTTTGAGCCGCAAAATTTTCGTACTCTTTAGTACATGAAAAATCCAGGATTTTCCTCTCGACGAGAGCCTTCAAGAAATGCTTTCCAGGAAAGAGGACTCTTTCTATTGTAATATTCCCCTTTTTGAAACATAGGCGTTTTTCGAGTTTATTATTTTTAGTTTTCAGCGATCCAGATTTCTCTTCTTGCCAGATCCGAAAGAGGAGCTGAGGAAAAGGGGTATCAGAGAACTTTCCTTGAAGCCGACATTTCTCCATATAGGGTTATCCTATAAGCTTCATGCTTAAAGAGAACAAGGCTATATTGAAGAGACTCTTCAATAGCCAAAAGCTGTAAGAGATAAAGAGGGCTTTTTTTATATCAATCTTGAAGATATGAGAAAGTCCGTAGCCGAGGATCCCGAATAGCCAGAGCTGGAAAAAATCGATCTGGCTCAGCACGATAAAGCTAAAAGATGTTGTTTCAAGTCGTGGGAAAAGGAGGGCTAAACTTGTTGTTGTTTGCATTACGGATTTTCGGCTGAGGATAAGGATAAGCCGGAGAGCATTGCCCAGAATTTTATCGATAAAATTCACATAGAGATAAGCCGAGAAAACCTGGACAAAATTTCCTTCTGTTGAGGAGAATCGTCCTATAACAAGAATGATTAAGCTTGAGATCAGAAAACCGATGAGAAAAGTGATGGGACTTAGAAGAAACGACCTAAGAAAAACAAGGCTTTTAGAGGGATTCTCCAATTGTTCGATCCTCTGTTTAAATCTTTCTTCTCCCATGCTTTCTTGGAGTTTAATGCTGCTTTTTAATATTTCTGCTTGGTCTTTACTAGAGTAAGGAGTGGTAATATAGGTGAATAAAGCCGAGACGATAAGGAGAATGATTAGAGCATCAAGCCAGATCGGTTTTTCTGAAATGGCTTTTAAGGTCAATTGGGGAGTGAAAAATACACCTTGAAGACGAGCGAAAAAATTCATGTTTCGTCTCTCTTACGTTCTTCTCTTTCGATCTTCCCATCTTTTAGATAGATTATCCGTTGGGCTTGCTGGGCATTATCTCTATCGTGGGTGACGATTATGATAGTATTTCCCTGTGAGTGTATTTTGTGAAAAAGATTGAGGATTTCTTGCCCGGTTTTAGAGTCCAGATTGCCTGTAGGTTCATCCGCCAGAAGGATGGAAGGCTCATTGACAAGGGCACGAGCAATGGCCACTCTCTGACTTTCTCCTCCTGACAGTTCAGAAGGACGATGATTCATTCTGTCTAACATCTCGACCATTTCTAATGCCCTCAGCACTTTTTCCTCTCTTTCTTTTTTACTTGCTCCTTTATAGATAAGAGGAAGCTCCACATTGTGGAAGGTTGAAGCTCGAGGAAGAAGATTAAAGACTTGAAAAACAAATCCTATCTCTTGGTTTCGGATGCGGGCGAGTTCATTTTCGCTCAAGGTGCTTACCGATTTTCCCTTTAGGTAATATTTTCCCTTGGTTGGAGTGTCGAGACATCCCAAGAGATTCATCAGGGTTGACTTCCCGCTCCCAGAAGGACCCATGATGGCCATAAATTCATTACGGGAAATAGTGAATGATACCCCACAGAGAGCCTTTACTTCTTGCTTTCCCAATTGATATATTTTCCAGAGGTTCTCGGCTAAAATAAGGATGTTGTTTTCCTGATCCATTATTCCTCTTCTCGCTTTTCTTCTGGTTTGATCAATATCTCATCTTTCAGTTGGCGCAGGGAACTGTAAGGGCCGACAACGATCTCTTCTCCTTCTTCCAGACCAGATAATATCTCTAACATCATCTCGCCCATAATTCCTTTTTTAACAGGATGAAATTTTACTCGATTTTCTTTAACGACATATACACCTTCTTCTTGTTCTTCTTTTTCCTTTTTATCTTTATTCTCTTTTTCCCTTAAGACTAAAGCAGAGATCGGAACAGCTAGAACATCTTTTTTTTCAGCGGTTATGATGTCTCCAGAGGCTGAAAGACCTGGCTTCAGCTCTTCAGGTGGATCTTCAAGAGTTATAACTACATTAAAATCCTTAGATTCTTGAGATGCGGTCATCTTTTGAAGGGCAGAACTTCCGATTTCGGTCACTTTTCCTTTGATTGTTTGCTCGGGGAAGGCATCTATTCTTACTTCTGCTGGTTGTCCTATCTTGACATTGATGACGTCTGTTTCATCAACTTCTACTTCAACTTCCATCACCGAGAGGTCGGCAATTGTCATCAGAACAGTGCCTGGATTATTCATGGTGCCAATCATAGCCACTTCGCCTTCTTCCACTCTAAGGCTTGTAATGATTCCGTCTATAGGGGAGTTGTAAACAGTTTTACTCAGATTATCCAGAGTGCTCTGAAGAGAGGCTTCTCCTTGCTTTATCTGGAAGCGGATGGATTCATGCTGAGCATATGAAATATCATACTGAGCTTTAGCATCTTCCAATTGTTCCCTTGATAGAAGCATTTCATTGTAAAGCTTTTTTTGCCGATAGTAGTAACTTTCATTTTTCTTCAGTCCTGCCTCAGCTTTGATTAGCTCTGCTTTGTAAGAACGAATAATAGCTCGATCTCTATCAGCATTAGCTTCGTATTGAATAGAGTCGAGCTTGAGAAGAAAGTCGCCCGCTTTTACTTTTTGCCCTTCTTCAACTCCAATTTTGACAATTCTCCCAGGGATATGAGCACTTATATTCACGTTCTTTTTAGGTTTCACCTCACCGGAGGCAGAAACAATGGAAGTGAGATCATGCCTTTTGACCTTCTCTACCGTCACTTTTATGGATTTTTCTCTTTGTGCCCGGAGGTTAAAGAGTATGATGATTCCTATCAAAATGATAACAGCAGAAATGATAATCGGTTTTTTTCTCCTCTTAAAAAAGCTTCTTTTTTTGTTCATTTTGTCTCTTGTCCTTTCCAGTCTAATTATCATATTATACTACGGCTGAAAAGGCAAAAAGTTTTAAATCTGGAGTTCCCCCATTTTTTTCTCACACAGCTTGGGCCTATGGGGATGAGGCGCTCTAGAGAGGATTTTTAACGCCATTCTCCAGACGGCCTTCTCGGCGCTGTGGAACTCCGCACCATTATTCCGGAGCATTAATTCTTTTTCCTTGCCCTCCTTACCTCTCCCGATAGAACTTTGACGTGCTCAAACAGTCCTCCTGATGTTAAATATTATAAATGAAATCCTTTGAAAAAAATGTCCAGAGTCAAGGGCTGACCCTGAAAAGGTTGCTTGAAGAGGGGAGAGCTGGTAATATTGAAGAACTATGAATGTGGATAAATATTTGAAAGAAGCAGAAGGAATTGCTAAAAAAGCAGGGAAAATGCTCAGGGAAAATATAAACACTTCTGCTGAAATCTTTTTTAAAGGGGCTGTTGATCTTGTTACTGATTTTGATAATCGAGCACAAAGAATGATTTTCGACCATCTTTCAGCCTGTTTTCCTGATCATGATTTCATTGGGGAAGAAGGACTGAGTAAAAATAGAGGAGAGGAGTTTCGGTGGATCATTGACCCTCTTGATGGAACAACAAATTATGCCCACGGCTTCCCGATATTCTGTGTTTCTATCGCTTTAGAATGGAAAGAAGAAATCGTACTTGGGGTTGTTTGTGATCCTATGAGGAGAGAGATGTTTTCGGCTGTGAAAGAAGAAGGCGCCTTTCTCAATGGAAAAAAGATTCAAGTTTCTTCTATTGGTGATTTAGATAAAAGCTTAGTGGCTACAGGATTTCCCTATGATCTTCGGGAAAGCAAAGTAAACAATATCGATCATTTCAATAATTTTGTCGTTCGTGTCCAGGCGATCCGTCGATGTGGCTCAGCCGCGATGGATCTCTGTTATGTGGCTTGCAGTAGATTTGATGGATTTTGGGAATTGAAACTTAAACCATGGGATGTGGCTGCTGGAGCCTTGATTGTTAAGGAAGCAGGAGGAAAAATTTCTGATTTTAAAAATGGAGAGTTCAGTATTTTTAGCAACGAGATTTTGGCCACAAACGGCTTGATTTATACACAGATGGTAGAGGTTCTGCAGATAGGTCAGAAATAAATATATAATAAGCTCAAATACTAATACAAACGCAATTAATGCTGATACATTGTGATTGCGAGCGACTGAAAGGAGCGTGGCAATCTCATCCTAAAGGCATGAGATTGCTTCGTCGCTTTACTCCTCGCTATGACATTTTATTTAATGCGTTTGTATTGAATCTCATGATTCTTATGATTGTAAAACGTAAAGGGAGATTTAATTTTTTCATTTGGCGGTTATTGTTTGTTTTAAATTTTTTGGCATGTCTTTTCCTTTCTACATGGGGACAAGAAGAGAAGGGTAAAGATATAAAAATGGAAGAACTCCATAGAATTAGTGTCTTAGCTGATGTGAATTGGACAGATACGGGGTTGGATGTTGTGGAAAGTCAAGATATATACTTTAAAGCAACAGGAGGGATTTCCCTTCCGAAAGGGAATCCTATGGCCTATTGCGGTCCTGATGGCTATAATTTAAAGACTGT
>Ga0114920_10001089_pt1 | contig 12401 bp, 8 predicted proteins | sample ChitaG_FD_88683 | JGI IMG/M metagenome (GOLD analysis project Ga0114920, IMG submission 88683) | Deep subsurface microbial communities from South Pacific Ocean to uncover new lineages of life (NeLLi) - Chile_00310 metaG | ecosystem: Environmental > Aquatic > Marine > Oceanic > Sediment ... | reverse complement strand
TGTCGGAAAAGCGGCTCTCCGGATGATGCAGTTCGCGGATTAAGTCCCCATCCAGCGAAAAAATCTTAATCGTCGCTTTGGGCGGCAGGTTGACGAAATGAATACGCCGGGTGCGTTCTTTGAACCCCTCCCGGTTGGGGTCTTCATAACCCATCCGCCGGTAACCGGCGTCGATTTTATAGGGATTAGGGTAAACCGAAACCTTTAATCGATTTTGCTCGACATAATCCGGCGAGTATGTGGGATACGCCAGTTGCATGTTGGCCTGCGGGGCCGACTCCAGCGGCCCGAGGGCACCGCCTGGCAAACCAGCGTCAAAGGCGGTGACTGCGAAGTAATACGGCTGGCTGGGCAGGAGGTTGTCGAAGGTGCACTCGTAGTGTCCGAAGAGCTTCCAGGTCTGCTTGCCCTCATCCCAGATAGAGTCCGTGCGCACGTATTGAATGGGATTGAGGATGATTCGTCCGTTTTCAATGTATTCATTTCCGCGGTTGCCGCCATGAGGCTTGAAATAGAGGCGGTTGCCCTTTTCATCTTCGAAATAGGTGAACTGGTCGGTGTGCCGCCTGGGATCGAGGTCGGGTCCATATAATATAGCCAGTTGATCGTGAGTGAGGGGTGCGCCGTCCAAAACCCAGGGACTGGGACGGGCTCCCGGAACGTAGCGGTAGCGGTCGAAGTTGACCAAATCCCAGGAAGCCATCAAGTTCAACGTGTTGGGCTTGTTTCCCAGGCCACCGTAAACATTGTACCCTTCGAAATCGCAGCGTTGCGCAAAGGGGTCGAAACACAATTCACTCTCGCGGCCGACCCACCGGATGCGGATTTTCTCCGGTTCGGTGTGGATGGTAATCTTGGGTGAGGGTGGTGGCGGTGGGCCTTTCAGATCAGGGACTCCGTCACCCGTGTAGTAGATCGAATCGCATATTTCCTCCTTCGCCCAATAGTCCTTGATGCAAATGAGGCTATCGTGCAATATAAGACAATATTCTTCATAGAAGATGCTGGTATCCCGGCAGTTGCCTATTGAAGCCAGCCCGGCGCAGCCGTCACCGTCGGTATCGACGCCAGGGTTGTCATACATCCACGCGGCCCACTGGACATTGCGTTTCAAGTCGGTAAAATTGAGGTTATTGTACCACTCATATGGATGTTTAGCGAGGTTGAGACGGTTTCGCGCCAGGCGATGAAGGAGATCGCCCGCCACGATGCCGATGGCGATCGGGATTGAATCACCGGGTTCAAGTTCAAACGGCCCAATTGAAAAAAGCAGAATCCCACCTGTTCCATCAGCGATCTCACGGGCGATCCACTCTTTGCTTTTCCATCGTGTCGCGCGAATGGGGAGCCATCCTGAATCTGCCATTTCCTCCACAGTAGTCAAGTGTTGATCGTAGTCGATCTCCCGGTTGGTCATGTGCCGATACTTCAGGATATCACCGGTCGAGCGGCCCAGGGATTTGCGTGCCGGCCCCCAGTTGAAGGAATATTCCAGCGGCTCAACGGCCTCATCACACGGGGATTGGCCGGTGCCGAGGAATCTCACACCCATAACAGAACGCACGCTTTGTTCATTGAATCCCTTATGATACGGATCACCGTCGTTATCGGCCCACCATGCGGTCATGATCGTGTCCTCAAAGGCGTACCCGCTGAGCGTCGGGGCCGTCCGAAGAAAGCCCCTCATATCATCATTTGCTTGTATTTGGCGGGTGTTGTGGGTATGCCTCACCAGGGGCTGAATCTGAATACCGACCCATACTCCGTGCAGGGGTTTAACACGCATGTTCGTGATGACATATTGGATGATCACGAAATCTTCGGCGTACTCATACGGCCAGACGAATGAACTCTGTCGCACTTTGACATGTAATGGTCTGTGCGGCAGGTTGGTTGCCGGGTCAGGCCGCACGTAAGCCTGGTCGGTCAGGGTATCGGTGTAGGTGCAGAGGAAATCCTGCCCGGAGATGGCCTCGGGGTCATAGTATGGACTGTGTACATCGTCTGTTCGTTGGTGGAAGTCCCCGCCACCCGAATACGATTCCGGGTAGAACTCGGTCAGCGGGTAAGCCGTGGTAACCAGGGTGTCATCACCGAGCATCGTTTCGACAATTGCCCCGATCCAGAGAGCACCGTATAAGAGGTGCTCGAAGTTGTATCCTGCGGGGAAAAACGCCCCGGGGGCGTACAGACCGGTTTTCGGGTCGGTCAGCCGGCCCGGGTTCCCCAAAGCTCCCCAGTTGGTGACCGTAAAGCGCATGTTGCCGGCGTCATGCACGCGCACGGTTGTGTATGGCTCTCCAGAAGACCGATCGGGACGCGATAGGACGAGGTGGGAGGATGTATCGACACTATCCTGGATCGGCCGGGCTGAAGACAGGTGTGCCGTAGACACTAAGAGAAAAACCGCTACGGCGGTGACCAGAAGAGTTTGCCCCAGGATTCTCATCAGGTGCCTCCCTTTGGCCAGCCGGGCGGCGTCAGTGACAGCCGCTGCGGGGGGGGGGGGGACAAACGCGGGCCACCGGCCTTCGCACAAAGCACGGACGACGGGTCTTCAAGGCAATCTACACCCGTCGGTGAGGGCCGCGCTCTACCTGTCCATTCTTAGTGCAAATAATCAGTAATGCGCAGGTTGGCAAGTGCTTTGTCGACTGCTTTCGCTGTTTGAGCGTCAGGCAAGGCACCATCGCAGAGTATATTTCGGATTGTAAAGTCTAAAACTGGGAGAATCCGGTCGCGTTTGCCGGAGTTGGCCGGGCTTTAAATGTTTGGCGAATTGGCGGATAGTCTGTATAATGTGAAATTGGCTCAACAGATCCGGGGCAAAAGATGGACAGGCGTCCCCACAAGAACAATCACTTAAACGCGATCCGGCTGTGGGTGGCCTGGGATTTGGTGGCCCTGCAAGTGGCCCTGGCCCTGGTGTACTGGGTGCGGTACAAATCGGCGTGGCTTGGTCTGCTGGCGAGTGGAGATCTGGCGCTGCTTGATCACGCCGCCCCGGCCTTGTACTTGACCATCGGGTGGATGCTGCTTTTCGGGCTGTTCGGCCTGTACCGTCGTCGGGAAGTGACGACTCCCTTCAGGGAACTTACCCGAGTGTTCAACGCTGTTTCCTTCGGCACGCTGATCCTGGCGGTGCTCACGTTCGATCCTGTACACCCGGTTTCGTCCACGCGCGGCGTACTTTTGGGATATTGGGCGGTGTTGATCCTGTTTTTAGGTCTCCCGCGGTGGTGGGTTTTCGGGCGGTTCGATCCTCTTCCCGGGCCGGAAACCGGAACATGGGAAGGAACTTATCGCCGCCGACTTCTGGTCCTGGTCAACGATCTGGCACTGATCGTTCTGGCCTACTACCTGGCGTTCTGGCTGCGTTTTGACGGCGAGATTCCTGCCGATCAGTTCATTCTGTTTTACAATACGCTCCCCCTGGTGATCATCATACGCACGGCGGCTTTCCTATATTTTCGGCTCTACGGCGGCCTGTGGCGGTATGCATCGATTAACGACCTGCTCTCGATCGTCAAGGCGGTCAGCGTGGGTACAGGTCTCTTGGTGCTGCCGATTTTCTTTGCCCGTGCCTCGGGGTACCCGCGCTCGGTGTTTATCATTGACTGGTTCTTGTTGATCGTCTTTTTGGGGGGATCGCGTTTTCTTATCCGCAGCCTGCGCGAGTTTACTCCCCGCTTCTTCCGCACGGGACGGCGGGTACTGGTTATTGGCGCCGGGGACGCGGGGGAGGTGATCATCCGCGAGCTCAAGAGAACCCCCGATTTGAACCAATGGCCGGTGGCGCTGGTGGACGACGATCCGGCAAAACGCGGCACGCGGGTGCACGGGGTGCCTGTCCTGGGCAACACCGATGAAATCCCGGCGACGGTCAGCCGCCTGGGCATCAGTCAGGTGCTCATCGCCATTCCCTCAGCTACCGGGGCGCAAATGCGCCGTATCGTCACCCGCTGCCGGGAAATCGGCGTCGACTTTGTGACCGTGCCCGCATTGAAAGAAATCATCGGGGGGCGAATCAGTGTGCACGAACTGCGCGAGGTACAGGTGGAGGACCTGCTGGGCCGCGAGGCGGTGGTTCTGGATACGCCGAAGATCGCCGAATTTATGCAAAATCGCGCGGTGATGATCACCGGCGCGGCGGGCTCGATCGGCTCCGAACTCGCGCGCCAGATGCATCGTTTCCTGCCTTCGCGTGTCGATTTGGTCGACCGTTCGGAAAACGGGCTGCACGATCTGGCGGACGAACTGCGCCGGAGGTATCCCCAGTTGCCCTTCCGGCTGTTGGTTGCCGATGTTGTTGACGAGGCGCGCTTTGCGCGCCTGCTCTTCAAGACCCCGCCGGAGATTATCTTTCATGCCGCGGCGTACAAGCAGGTTCCGCTGATGGAAGCGCATCCGGATGCGGCGGTGATCAACAATATCGGGGGTTCGGCAAACCTGCTGTCCTGGGCGAGGCAGGTGGGAGTGCGTGCATTTGTGTTGATCTCCACGGATAAGGCCGTCCACCCGCGCAGCGTGATGGGGGCGACCAAGCGCGCCGCGGAGATGCTCAGCCGGAAGTATGCGGGTAATTCGACAATGAAGACCGTCGCCGTACGTTTCGGCAACGTCCTGGGCAGCGAGGGGTCGGTCGTGCCACTGTTTAAGCGGCAGATTGCGGCCGGCGGGCCGGTCACCATTACGCATCCTGAGGTCACCAGGTATTTTATGACCTGCACCGAGGCCGCACTTCTGGTCGTACAGGCCGCAGCCATCGGCAAGAGCGGAGACATCATGGTGCTCGATATGGGTGAGCCGATCAAAATTATCGATTTGGCCCGGGACTTAATTGCCCTGTCGGGCTTGACGCCAGGCGTCGATATAGATATTCAGATCACCGGCCTGCGCGCGGGAGAGAAACTCAAAGAGGAGCTTTTCGAAAACTCTGCACTGGGCAGGCCCTCCGAACACGCCAAGATCTGGGTCGCCCCGGAGAATGAGGATCCGCCGGAAGATTTTCTCGATCGCATCGCGCACCTGCTTGCGGTGGCTAAAAGCGGTGATCGGGCGGCCACCCGCCGGGCGTTAATCGAGCTGGTCCCGACGTATTGCATAACCGATCCCCCGGTTGTTGAGCCGTCCAAGCCATACCTTGATGCCTCAGGCGGGGCGGAGAGAGTGCGCGAACGGTAACCGAAATGCTGGATATAAAATTCATCCGTGAGAATCAGGAACTGGTCAGAACCGCCGCGGAGCGCAAGAACACCGCGATCGATCTCGAGGGGATTCTCCGCCTGGATCAGGATCGCCGCGTTAACCTCGCCGAGGCTGAAAAGCTCAAGCATCAGCTTAATGCCGCCTCAGCCGAGATCGCCAAAAAGAAGAAAGCTGGAGAAAACGCTGACGATGTTATCGCGCTGATGCGAGAGGTTTCCTCGAAGATCGGCGAGATGGATGAAAAACGGCGGCGGATCGAAGGCGAACTGCAAGTGAAGCTGCTGTGGGTGCCCAATATTCCCGATGAGTCGGTGCCGGTGGGGGACGAATCGGCCAACCAGGAAGTCCGTTCCTGGGGCGAAAAACCACGCTTTTCTTTCACCCCGGCCCCGCATTGGGAATTGGGCGAGAAGCTGCGGCTTTTGGACTTGGCCCGCGGAGCAAAAATATCCGGCAGCGGGTTTTTTGTGCTCACCGGGTGGGGGGCGCGGCTGCAGCGCGCGCTGCTTGATTTCATGATCGACCGTCACGTCCGGGCGGGTTACACCGAGGTGCGTCCGCCCTACCTGGTTACCCCGGCGTCGATGACCACAACCGGGCAGTTGCCCAAACTCGAAGATGACATGTACAAAGTCGGTAATGGTGAGCTTTATCTTATCCCCACCGGCGAGGTACCGTTGACCAATTTGCACGCCGGTGAAACGATGCCGACCGAGGAGCTGCCCCAAAAGTATGTCTCATACACTCCCTGTTTTCGCCGCGAAGCCGGCGCGCATGGCAAAGACACCCGGGGGATGATCCGCGTACACCAGTTTGACAAGGTCGAGCTGGTCAAGATCGTCCGCCCGGAGACGTCGTACGACGAGCTGGAATCCTTGGTCGCCGATGCGGAGGATATCCTGCAGGCTTTGGAATTGCCGTACCGCGTGCGCATCCTGGCCACCGGCGATCTTTCGTTCGCCGCCGCAAAATGCTACGATTTGGAGGTCTGGGCCGCGGGTGTAAAGACGTATTTGGAAGTGTCTTCCTGCTCAAACTTCCTTGATTTCCAGGCGCGAAGAATGAACACCCGCTTTCGGCCGGCGCCGAAGGAAAAATTGCAGTTCGTGCACACGTTGAACGGGTCGGGACTCGCCCTGCCCCGCACGTTGATCGCCCTGTTGGAAAACCATCAGACCGAGCAGGGAACCGTGCGCATTCCACAGAAGTTGCGACCCTACCTCGGAGGCGTTGCGGAAATCCCTTAGGGGGAATCCTCCGGGTTCAACCACTAATTGTGGCAGCACATGCTCAGAAAAAGCTTACGAAACCGCGGCTGGCTGATCTTCCATGACCCGGCCGGATATACCGGGCTGCCGCTGGTCTACAAGGGATTTCTGATCTTCGGCATTGCCGTTATTGCCGGGGTTTTGGCTTACTACACCCAGGCCGTGGTCGGCCAGCTCAAGACCGCCGAGCGGCGGATGGCCAACTACTATGCCGAGCAATGGAAGAAAGCGGTGGAAACGCAGTCCGAGGCAGTAACCGGATTTCTCTTCGAACAAATTATCCAGAAACGGTCGTTTCCCGTGATCATCACCGACTCGGAGAACGTCCCGTTGCACTGGCGTGATTTGCACGAGGTGGCCGATTCCGATTCGTCCTCAGGAGATGAGGTGCGGGCCAGGGTGCACACGATTATGTCCCGGATGGACACCTATTACCCGCCCGTGCCCATCCTCTACCGTGGGCAAATTCTGCATTACCTTCATTACGGAAATTATCGCTTGATCCGCGATCTTCGGCTGCTCCCATTTTTGGAAATGGGGCTGGTCATGTTGTTTTTAGTCATCGCCTATATCGGCTTCCGCAACTTGAAACGTGCCGAACAGCGCTACATCTGGGTGGGCATGGCCAAGGAAACCGCGCACCAGTTGGGTACCCCGCTCTCTTCGCTTTTGGGGTGGCTGGAGATACTCCGTGAGAAAAGCCGCCAGGGGCAGGTACAGATGCAGGTGAATAACGAAGGTGGATTCCCTGAGATCATTGAGCGCATGTTTGCCGACATGCGGCGACTGGAACGGGTGGCCAATCGTTTCGGGCTGATCGGGTCCGAGCCCGCACGTGCGCCGGTAGACTTGCGTGAACTGGTCGGCTCCACGGTCGATTACTTCCGGATACGCATGCCGTTTCGCGGGAAGGGCGCCACCATCACCGCGGTGTCCAATCGGCCGGTGGTCGCCTCAGTTAACACCGAGCTATTGGCCTGGGCTTTGGAAAATCTCGTAAAAAACGCCCTGGAAGCGGTGGACCCGAAGACGGGAAAAGTAACGGTCTTGCTCGAAGCGGGCGACGGGGGCAAGGCGGCGATCATCCGGGTGACCGACAACGGACGAGGTATCCCCCTCGCCCAGCAGAAAAAGATCTTCTCTCCCGGCCACTCTACGAAAAAGCGGGGGTGGGGGTTGGGGTTGACCCTTTCGCGCCGAATTGTTGCCGAGTATCATGCCGGGCGGATATACCTCGCGGAAAGCACCCCCGGCAAAAAGACGGAATTCGTCATCGAGCTGCCGGCGGCCGGCGCACCTGAAGGCTGAGGGGTGGGGAAGACTACGGCCAACCACCCAGCCGATACGGGAGTACAATAAATGTATAGTGATGCCGGAAAATGGCGCAGCGCCCCGCGGGCTGGGAAAAAGGCGGACAGATGAAACCGGACGCCAAAGTCATCCTTTGGGTTGACGATGAAATCGATCATCTGCAGTCGCACATGATGTTTCTGCGTGAACGGGGGTATGCGGTCACCGGGGCGACCAGTGGAGACGAGGCCATTGAACTCATTATGAAAAACCCTTACGACCTGGTGCTTTTGGACGAGATGATGACCGGCCGCGACGGGCTGTCCACCCTCGAGGAGATCAAGGAAATTGCCCCGAACTTGCCGGTCGTGATGATTACCAAGTCCGAAGAGGAAGACTTGATGGAACAGGCGATTGGCAAGAAGATCGATGACTATTTGACCAAGCCGGTCAATCCGTCACAGGTTTTGTCGGTCGCCAAGCGCCTTCTTGAGGCCGGCAAGATCCGGACCGAACATCTCTCCCGGCAGTACGCGGCTGATATCGGCCGGCTGCAGCAGGAGCTGTTCGGGCCGGTGGACTGGCCGGGTTGGATCAGCGCGCATTTGAAACTGTCGCAGTGGGAACTCGACATTAATCGCTTTCGCAACCTGGGCCTGGAGGGAATCCACCGGGAACACCAGCGCGAGTGGAACGCGGAATTCGGCAAGTACATCGAAAAGAACTATCGCGATTGGGTCAACGACGCCGAGGGCCGCCCGCCGCTTTCTGTAGATGTGGTCGGGCGGTGGATTGCTCCACATCTGAAAGCCGGCCGCCGGGTGTTTTTCTTTGTCATCGACTGTATGACCCTGGATCAGTGGCTGCATATCGAGCCGGAGGTGGCGCAATATTTCAACGTCAGCCGCGATTACCACTTTTCGATTTTGCCCTCGGCCACGCCGTTTTCACGCAACGCCATTTTTTCCGGGTTGTTCCCCGCCGATATCAAACGCCTGTACCCCGAGTTGTGGGAGGTCGGCGACAAGGACGAATTTTCGCGCAATCGCCTGGAGCGACAGCTGATGGATGAACAGCTCGCCCGGCTGGGCGTCCGGCTCAAGCCCGAAGCGAAGTACGTCAAGGTTCTTGATCAGGCCGAGGGCGAAAGGCTGGCCAAAAAGATCGCTGGCTATAGGAGCACGCCACTTCTTTCGGTGGTTTACAACTTCGTCGACAACCTGACCCACGGGCGTTCCGAATCGGAACTTTTGCGTGAGCTGGCGCCCGACCAGGGCGCGTTTCGGGACTTGATGAAGACCTGGTTCACCAATTCTTCGTGGTTTAAGGTCTTGCGTTATCTTTCTTCTCAGGACTGCGTGGTGGTGGTGACTTCCGACCACGGCAGTGTTCTCGGTTCGCGGGGAACGATTGCCCGGGCCAGGAAAGACAGCTCAACTAACCTGCGCTACAAGTATGGGGACAACTTAAACGGGGAGCCGAAGGAATCCATGCTCATCCGCGACCCTGAAAGTTACCGTCTGCCGTCGTTTACCATGTCCACCACCTACCTGATCGCCAAAGAAGATTTCTTTTTCGTGTATCCCACGCAGTTTAACGAGTATCAGCGCCGGTTCACCGGGACGTTCCAGCACGGCGGGATCAGCCTGCCCGAGATGGTCTTGCCGGTGGCCACGCTTGAGCCTAAATGATTAGCTCACGGCGTCTTTTCAGCAACTCGCCGCAAGAGACCGAATCGCTGGCAGAGGAGTTTGCCGCCGAGGTAAGGCCCGGTGATTGGGTGGGACTGATCGGCCCGCTGGGCGCGGGCAAGTCGGTCTGGGCGCGGGCGCTCGGCCGCGGGCTGGGAGTAACTGACCATATCGTCTCCCCCACATTCAGCTTGGTCAACGTTTATCGCGGACACGTTCGCTTTTGCCATATCGACCTGTATCGCGTGCGGTCGGCCGAGGAGTTGATCGATCTCGGGCTGGAGACATACCAAAACGGGAATACGGTCGTCGTAATCGAGTGGGCCGACCGCGTCCCGGAACTCCGGCTGTCCTTTCACTGGGAGGTCAAATTCGAGCGGCTTGGTGAGAATCGACGGATAATCACCCTCGAGGAGAAAGTACGCAAAAAAACCGCGGATCCACAGACATGATCGTCGTCGGGTTGGATTGTTCGGGTGATGATTTGGCAGTTGGCCTGGTAGTTGGCGATCACCTTGCGGGTTCCTGGCGCACAACTGCGCGGCACCGTCATTCCGCACTTCTGCCGGGCGAAATCCTTTCTCGCCTGCAGGAAAAAGGGCTCACCCTGGCAGAGGTTGACGGGTTTGCCATTATCTCGGGTCCCGGTTCGTATACCGGCTTGCGGGTGGGGGCAGCCACGATCATGGGGTTGGCCGCGGAGCACAGCGTCCCCGCCGCCGCACTCTCCAGCTTTGAGTTCCTTTATCGCGTATATAAAACGAAAGACCGCCGGCTGGGGTGTATCATCCCCTGTCGCGGCGAGTTTTATTATTGGTGTTCGTACGTGCCGGGAGAGAATACCGGCAGTCAGGTTTTGGTCTTGACCGCTGCCGAGATCGTGCGGTCGCTGGACAAGCCGATTCGCCTCGTCGGGCCAAGAGTGGACGAATTCGAAAAGTACTCGTCTGCCTCCCGCGTGGATGTCGAGTTGATCGGCGGTGCTCCGCCGGATGGCGGCGGACTTTTGGCCCTCTGGGGAAAAGAAAAGATCGTGGCGGGGCAGATAATCGATTGGGACAACTATCATTTGAATTACGGTCCCGCGCCGGGATTTCGCCAATGGTCGCGACCGACACGATAGACATCACCCTCCGTCCGCTGGAAAAGGGCGACATCGATTGGGTCTACGAGATCGAGATACAGACCTTCACCGACCCGTGGCCGAGGCATACTTTCAGTGAACTGCTCGGTGAGGAGTGGTCGGCATGTTTCGTGGCCCTAAGCGGTGGAAACCTTGTCGGCTATGTCTGTGCGGTGGGCCGGGCTGATGAGTTGCACATCCATAATATCGCCGTCTGTGCCGCCTGCCGGGGTCGCGGGATCGGTCGGCGACTGCTGGCCCAGGCGGAAACCTGGGCCCGCGACCGGGGGAAACTGTGCGCCATTCTGGATGTGCGCGAGTCGAACGCGCGGGCCATGTCCCTGTATGAGTCAGCCGGTTACGTGGAAGTCGGCCGCCGCCGGCGATGCTACGACAACCCCGTTGAGGACGCGCTGGTTTTAATGAAAACTCTTCTGGACACTCCGGAGGAAAAGGTGTAAAGGTGGCTCGGCGAGGTAGGGCAACGTCCAATTTTGCGTGGAAATCAGTCAACCTTCCCGGTATGTTGCCCACGGGAAGTCTGCCGCTGGCAGCCGGAGATGTCTGAGGATTGGCCGTGGAGTGGTTTCGCAAAAAGAAGGAACGCCTGGTCCGTCAGGAGAAAAAGGCAATCCCCGATGGGATCTGGACCAAGTGCAAAAAGTGCGGAGAAATTATTTACGGCCGCGAGCTCGAGCAGCGGCTCTGGGTATGTCCGGCCTGCGGGTACCACTTCCGTATCCGGTACGATCAGTACATCAAGCTGCTATTGGACTCCGGTGAGCTGGATGAGTTCGATGCGTCGCTGACCAGCGTCGACCCGTTGAATTTCGAGGATCGAATTACCTATTCCGAGCGCATCCGCAAATCCCGGGAGAAGACGGGCATGAATGAAGCCATCGTCTGCGGGATTGGACGCATCGATGGGCGCCCGGTCAGTTTCGGCGTGATGGATTTTGCCTTTATCGGCGGGAGTATGGGGTCCGTGGTCGGAGAGAAGGTGGCCCGCGCCGTCGAGCGCGCGCTCGACCGCCGCATCCCGCTGGTTTTGGTCTGTTGTTCGGGCGGCGCGCGCATGCAGGAGGGAATTTATTCTTTGATGCAGATGGCCAAAACCGGGGTTTTGCTGAGTGAACTCAAGCAGGCGAAGCTGCCGTATATCTCGGTTTTGACCAATCCGACAACCGCTGGAGTGATGGCGTCGTTTGCGTCGTTGGGTGATGTGATCATCGCCGAGCCGCAGGCGCAGTTGGGGTTTGCCGGCCCGCGAGTGATCCGCCAGACCATTGGCCAGGAGTTGCCGGAGGGGTTTCAATCGTCCGAGTTTTTCTTAGAACATGGATTTTTGGATGCCGTTTGCCCGCGCGCGCAACTGCGCCGGACGGTGTCCTTGCTTTTGGAATATCTCTGCGGCCCCGCTTCTGGAGTTCATGAGACGCTTAAGGCGCCCGCGTCAGAGAGCTAAGCGAGAAACCCTGACCCACCCTGTACCGGCCCGCAATTATGGTGTGATCCACTTAGAAAAGGGAGGTCGTCAGATGATTGATGTCCCCGCACTACGGCAACTCCACGGAGTTGGGCGTCCTGTTTTTACCTGGAACAGGCTTTTTTGCTGCATTATTGGGTTTGGGGCACTTGTAGTTTTCGGTTCTGCGGTCGCCTGGGGGGCTACTCTGCAAGAGAGGCTGGAAAACGCCACCGTGGTGCGGGAATTTGACGCCGAGGGTGCGCATGTTCGGCAATTCGAAGTGGCGCAAGATCTTGTTGTCCTCCAGCTGTGGAAGAGAGATAGCACCGTCATCGTTGCCTATGACCTGAATG
>Ga0114920_10001084_pt1 | contig 12420 bp, 20 predicted proteins | sample ChitaG_FD_88683 | JGI IMG/M metagenome (GOLD analysis project Ga0114920, IMG submission 88683) | Deep subsurface microbial communities from South Pacific Ocean to uncover new lineages of life (NeLLi) - Chile_00310 metaG | ecosystem: Environmental > Aquatic > Marine > Oceanic > Sediment ... | reverse complement strand
TCTCGTATCGAGTTTTTATTCTTTTCTATGGACAATGTAGGTTCAAAATAAAAGTGTGCATAAAAAGACTTGACAGTTTATGGACACAGCGCTAGGATTAATGTAATTGTAAGTCGTCACGGACGCTAATAAAAAACTAACTTTTAATGTATTTAAAAAGGAGAGTTGATTATGGCTAAGTTGACGGCCAAACAAGTTACAGAAAAACATGCTCGTAGATTAAAAGGCGCTGTAGAGGATATGCGGATCGGGGTTGAAAATGTTTCAGTAAACCCGATGGAAAAGGCTATTAAGAAGATCCCTAAGATGAGAGCAAATCTCATTAGGGCAATCGACGAGGGAAAAGTCGAAAGAGGAATGAAACGTGTATCTTTGGACGATTGGAAGACTGCGATGGTTGATCGTGGAATTCCGAGAGTTGCGGCTGGAGTTGATGCAGCGGCTAATAAAATTGAAGAGTTCTATGGTGAACTTTTACCGCATATTGATAAGGTTAAGACAGAAGTCGCTCGTCTGCCTGATGTGTCGCTTGAAGATTCTATCAATAGAATGTCTACTTTTATTCGCGGTATGGCGAAATTCAAACGAAGAGGCTAATATAAAGGGGTTGAACCTAACCATCTAACCCGGTCAAGAAGTCGTCTTTAATAAAAATTGATGATGATCGGCCACTTTCCCAAGGCGTAACTTGCAAGGGGGAGTGAGCAGTTGGATTAGAGAAATTCGCCCCTTTTTATAAGGAGAAATCATGAATTATAGATGGTTTGAATATTTATCTGGTTTAGGTATTACCACACCAGGTACAGAATTTATAAATCTCAAAGGCGACGAACCTATTTCGGCTTTTATGGTTCAGGTTCGGCTTACTGGAGCTACAGGTTCACCAGTTGCCCCCGCAGACCAAGCAATTGTTAGGTTTAAAGTTGTGGACGGCTCTACAGTTATTCATAACACCAAAGGGATAGCTGGCGTGCCTATTCATTTTAATAACCTAGGGTATGAACCTATGCATTTCAACGCTTATGCAAATCTCATTCAAAATATTGCTACTTTCATTATTCCTTTTGGGAGGTTTTTAGGTGATCCTGATTATGCATTCGATCCTACAAAGTTTAAAAACCCTAAGATTGAATTAGAGCATAATTATGCTTTAGGTGGTTTAGGCACGCCAAGCGCAGCGACAATTCAATTATATGCTATGATGTTTGATGAAAAGTCGCCTTCTCTCAAAGGGTATTTGATGTGTAAAGAGCAACATTCAGCGACATTAGTAGCTAGCACTCCTTATTCTGTTGATCTTCCTACTGATTATACGTTAAGAGCACTTATGGTACAATCTTATGCCAAAGGATACTCACCGACAGATCAATTTGGCTCACTTAAGTTATCCGAAGATAATGATAAAAGAATAATTTTTGATGAATCATGTAGTAATCTCGTTAAACTGATTTTTCCGCAGAAAATGTTTATGGAAAAAGGACTTGGATATACAAATAATACGACCACACGACTACACTACGGGTATCCTACTTACGAAGCATATGTAAATGCAATGTCTACCGATGTGGCCACTGATGTATATCAAGATGTTGTATACGGGCCAAATTTTGATGTTAAATCTGCCGCTACTACTGAATTTACCTATCAAAGGTTTGGTCATTGCCCGAATGGAATGATACATATTCCTTTTGGTGATCAAATGAACCCTGATGATTGGTATAAGATGAGATCTGACCTTGATTTAGAGCTTAAATTGTCGGTTGGTTCTTGTCTTACCAGTTCAACAGGACAGATTATTACTCAGCAAGAAGTATTATACTAAACCCCACCAAAAAATGGAGTGGCCTTAAAAGAAGGAGGTTAGGTAACACGTGCTTGCCTACCGAGGATTTAAGGCGCTCCTTTTTTTCTTTCAGGAGAAAATACAATGGAAAAAGAGTGGAAAGATTGGATAACGGAATCAATAATAGCAGATCGACTATTGTATTCAGGGCCGTGTTTTGTAAAGTATGTCTCCTTGCAGTCAGGTAGCAGTGGAACAGGAATAGTTATAATATATGACGGACACGATACAACTGGAAAGATAAAATATCGGTTTTTTGTTGATGTAAAAAACCTCAAATCAGTTAATTTTTCAATACCTATATATTATGATAAGGGTCTTTATGTAGATATAGGCACAAATGTACTTTTGTTTACAATTCAATATAAACCAGCTGAAATGAAATAAAATGATATATACCGGAAATATAATAATACCTAAAAACACGCTACCTAGCCAACCGATAAGACACCCAATTCAGGTGACCAAAGGATTAGTGTATAAGATTGAAATAGAATTCCCGCCAGGGCCAGAGGGGACAGCTCATATAGTTATAAACGATGGTGGCTTTCAGGTTTGGCCTACGACACCAGGGGTTGACTTTGCTTCGGATGACTACACAATTTCCTTTGATGATACTTACATGAAAACGATTGATCCGATGGAATTCCAGATTTACGGTTATAATACCGATTTAGTTAATTCTCACACAATACAGGTAAGAATAGGAATGGTGGGTAAAGATATATTTATGGCCCGTTTTCTTCCTACTATGACTTATGATTATATGATGCAAAAACTTAAGGAAATGGAGCAAGAAGAAAAAATCAGGACAGAAGAATTTTTAAAACAACCTTTTTCATGGTTGGAATAGGGATAGACAAATGGCAAGAGGCAAACCGGATTACCATAGATCAACCGTAATTGAAGCAAAAAAAGACACAACTTTTCAACCAGTTATACTTGACGCCAACGGTCATATGTTTATTGCTTTAACAGGGCAGGAAATTAAGGTCAATAATTTAGCGGATATTGATGAAACGATAAAAGGGAAAGCCGTCAATAACTTCCCTTATGTCGCTCTTGACAGCACAGGTATTATACTGGCCAGGATGAAAGGAAGTAATGATCAGGAGGGTTTGAAGGATGTAGCAGTTGATACAGAAGGTCTTATGCTGGCAAGGATTCAAGGTAGCAGCACAGAAGGACTAAAAGACGTTTATGTTGATACAAGCGGTAAAATGATAGCTAGGGTTCAAGGTGTTGGCGGTGGCTTAGAGCCTTTGTTTACTATCGATGATGGCGGCGATGAAAATCTTATTTCAGAATGGGAAGAAGAGGATGACGGTCTTGACCCGGTTGATCTCGAAGGTTTTGGTAAAGAAGGCCAACATGCTATGAAATTAGGGATTGACGCCTCTCTTACTGGAAATGATTATGGGTCTTGGGTCAAAACTACCTCTGTAGGTGATCTGTTTCAATATACCGCACGAAGACTCTATATATGGATTTACTTTAACAGTATTGAGTTTTTAAGAACAGTTTCTAAACCTTTACAATATCTGATAGGTAGTAGCCCCACCGATTATATATACTGGAATTTTCAAAAAGGAGAATTGACTCAAGGTTGGAATTTATTGGCATGTGAGTTCGCACATCCAACCGGCACAGGCGGTACAATAGACTACACAAATATAACTTACCAAAGGTTAATGGTATGGTCATTACCAAATAATACACACGATTATTATATGGTGATTGATTTGATTTGTATAGTAAAACCCAACCCTCAAGCTTGGGAAGTAATCGATGTAGCCACAGACAAAGACGGTTTGATGCTCTCAAAGATGGTTGGGTCTTACGGTGAATTACACAAACCGATAAATGCAGACAGGTTTGGTAATCTCAGGACTAATTTAACGAATCAGGGTTTATGGACAGTAGTAGCCAACCAATTTAGAGGACATTTACAAACCCACCGTGTGTTAAGACACCATGACGGTTTGGAAGTATTTATAATGTGTGATCTTAAAGGGCCAGGTATTGTGATGGGTGGTTCTTGTATTCATATAGGTCCTAATTCACATAAAGAGTGTTATGTGAGGTTTATTTGTGATGGTAATATTTTTCAGATTATGAATTTTGAAGATTTAAATACTTATAATTTAACAAAAGCCTGGGAATATGTGCCTCATCTTACTCTTTATGATGATACCAACTATATTTACGCCGTCAGTTTCCCGAATAATCTTTCATTTGAAAGTCAATTTAAAGTAGAGGCAATAGAATTTAAAGGCAGTCCATCTAGTACAGAATTAATCTTATTTTATGCTATAGTTTAAGAGGAGAAATATGGCTCTGCTAGAATCAGATGTGTATAATAAAGTCATAAACGTAAGAATAGTAAACCTCGAAAAATGGGTAACTAAGCTTGACAACAGATTATGGATTATGACCACTTTATTGGTAGTAAATTTAGTTGGGATCATAGGGATTTTATTAAAAGTTATTTTAACGGTTTAAAGGGGAAAAGAATGATTTCAGAAGCGCTTAACCGAGAGATAATAAAACAACTCAGAGGCAGAGGTAAAAAAGTTAGTACGCTAGTCTTTGAGCACATATTAGCGATAAGAGATGATTTGTTTGATCTCGACGACACAAATTTCGTGACGGATGAGACTTTCAGCGTTTCATTATTAATGGAGATAGTTCAGTTATTTTTAGAGGAGTTACTCACCGACTTCGACAACAATCAAAAACAGGAGCCATAAACGATGCCAGAAGGAAAAACAATACCTTCAGTAATATTATCAGCAAAACAAACCTTAGAGCTGGAAGAGTCAAAGAAAATGATCAGCGACGCCAGAAGAGAGTTGAAAGTGTTAACTAAGCTTGGTATGAATGTGAGAGAAATTGAGGCCAAACTTAACTGGGCCGATGAGGTGCAGAAAACCCTCTTAGATGAATTCGGGATGAAATAATGTTCATAGTCGCCGCTGCCATAACCATAGCGACTACCGTGGCCACTATTGTAGTTGCGCTCGCAACAGTATTAGCAGGTATAATTGCTTATATAGTCTCGGTCATAACCCTTATAGGAGCGGCTGTGGTAAGTGTGGCCACCACAGTTATTACGACTCTTGTCAGCACATTCATTAGCGTTGCTAGCTTTATTTCCGAAGGAATTATGACTGTGTATCTTCAGGTTCAATCAACTTTACATACTGTTTATAATGCCGTCTCAATTCTGTCAAAAGCGGTGTACGCTGGGGTTAAAGCGTTTTTGAAAGCTATTCATTTTAAGACGCTAATGAAGATACATAAAATAGCTATGTTAGTTTCACCATCATATAGAAAAATGATGGCTAAAATTTATAAGGAAATCAGCCGTTGTAGTTACAATATGCAGTTAGGATTGACTTTTCTTAATACCATGCTTAATGATGCAAGGAATGTTGTCCTTGATGTATCATCAATTATGGGGAGACCTTATGACCTATCACAAGTAAACTGGTTGTATTCAATGAATGGTTTTCTTCAAGAGATTGGTGGAAATGTTAATAAATATACACAAAACCCAGCAGCAGTTATTGACTGGTTGAATCAGAAAATATACAAACCATCACTCGATGCCAAAGCAAGTTTTCAAGCACATCTTTTCACTATCCTCGAAACCTCTGTTGAAGTTGTCGATAATATGGTAGATAAAGTAATTAATTTAAGAGAAAACGTCGATCAGACAATCCTACATCTGCCCTCAAGTATCAGTGAAAAAATATATAACGAAATCAATCCTCATTTAGAGTCGTTCGATAAATTCATCGAGGATGAATACCGGCCCATTGCCAAAAACGTGAGCAATATATTGGATGTACTTACGGATACGACACGGAGTCAGACTGATAAGCTTGGTTTATTAACGGATTCCATTTTGAATCCTGGCGACTTATTGAGTAACATTGACCATCTGCCGGAATTAGAACGTCTCAGGCAGGAAGCGCAAATTGGTGAGATTTCAACCAGGTCAACTAATAGAGAGATGGGTAAAATTAATGAGGAAATTAGTGATGCCTATAAAGGACTTTCGGAGATTTTCGCGGCCTCCGTTTTAATTGTGCCGCCAGCGCCTTACCATGTGCCTGAAATTAAGGGTTTATACTATCCAATCGGAGCAATACCGGCAGGAAAAAAGAGCTGGTTTGTGGGGGATTTTTAAATATGGCGTTGTATGAGGTTCATAAACAATTAGTCGGAGCTTTGTGGGATCGTATTAGCTCTTTTTTTGTGCTGATGTGGGACGGCGTATGGATCGGGTTTCAAAGTGTAATTACCTGGTTCAAAGAAAGTGTTTACGTCGACTTGAAAAAAGTATGGCAAGACAGCGATGATATGTGGTGGGATATGTTCTTAAGTCATATGAAAACCACTAATTTTATGACCGAAGAACAACTCAGTTTTTACGGCGACCTTAAAAATCTACCGGCCATCGCCGGTTATCCTATGCTTATTATTATCGCTTTCATTACCTATTCAATGCAGGCTAAAGGAGTACTCGGGCCGGCAGGTATTCTGGCCGAACAAAAACAGAATGAAATTACACAACCTCATTTAGCGGACGTTTCCTCTTTAATTCAGAGCGCCTTTATAGCGCCGGAAAAAACTGCGGAGATCAGAAAATTACTCTTAAAGCACGGGCTCAGTGAAGAAGCTCAGGATTATATGTTTTTAGCCCGTTATGCCTTGTACGATATTAATATGTGCCGAGATCTGTTCTTACGAAAGGTGTTAAGTCCTGAAGAGCTTTTCATGAGAATGAGAGAATTAGGTTTTACTGATACAAGAACCAAAGAAGTAATAAAAACATGGGAATTAATTCCGGGGCCAAGCGATTTATTTCACCTGGTAGGAAAAGAAGCCTTTGAACCGAAGATGATCGAAATGCAGGGGTTAGCCGATGAATTCCCTGTAGAGCAGATTCAATGGCTTGAAAAACAAGGACTATCTAAATTCTGGGCCGAAAAATACTGGTATGCTCACTGGGAAATCCCTTCGGTCCAAATGGGATTTGAAATGCTACATAGAAAGCAAATCGATCTCGATCAATTAGATATGCTTTTCAGAGCGCAGGAAATACCACCTTTTTGGAGAGATAAATTAGTTGGTATATCTTATGCCCCTTATACCAGAGTTGATACAAGAAGGATGTTCAACTTCGATGTGCTGAGTGTCGAGGATGTTTTTGAAAGTTACCAACATCAGGGTTATGACGCCGAGCATGCTTTTAATCTAACGAAATGGACTGTGGCTCAAAAAGACCCTAACAATAAGGATATTTCACAGGGGCAGATTTTAGGTTCTTATGAAGACGGGATTTTAGAGAAGATTGATGCTATTAACTTACTAAAAGATATTGGATATACTGATGTTAAAGCAGAGTTCTTAATCGTCGCTAAAGACTACGATATAGCTAAGAAATTACAAGATAAACGACTTAAAATTATTGAGGAGAAATTTACCAACCGTTATATAAATACATTTGAAACGCTTCGTCAATTAAGCCTGTTGAATTTACCTTATAAACAACAACAGTTATTACTAGAAGCCTGGGAGCTTGATTTATTAAAAGATAAGAAAATGCCGAGTAAGACTGACCTAGAAAAGTTTTACTTAAAAGGTATAATTAATAAGGATAAGTATAATGAAGAAATGGATAAACTCGGATATAACTCTGCCTATGTGTCATGGTATCGACAACTTATCGATGACAAGAGAAATGGAGATCAGAATGAGTAACTTGAAAGAAGCCTTAAAACGCAAGATAGCCAAACAACGAGATTACAGTAGTTTAAGCCAGGCGGAAAAAATAAAGTTTGAAAGTCAAGTCCTTGCGGGCGTAAAAGAAGCGCGTCAAAAGGCAGCCGAAAAGGTGAAATTTGACCGAACTCATTGATTTTTCCCTTGCTTACTTCAAGTTGGTATGTTTTTGTGACGGTTTTTCGGATAATTCCACTAACCAATCCTTTCTTTATCATACTCGCTGACTTCTCGAAGGTATTGTATTCCCAGGTATTTATAGCGGTCATTCTGGCGCTTGCAGGTAGTCCTTTCCTTACCCATGTGCCGCCAAATCTATACCATTTGGGCGCCCCTAAAATTATGGATTCGGATTCACCTTCGTTTTTTAAAGCGCCTAATCGGAATTCGTGTAAAAAATCCTTTATTAAATATAAATATTTCTTACGAATTATCAGAGAGTCAGTATCACAATAATAAATACGTTGCATACCAATTGCTTGAAATATTCTCCACATCATAAATCGCGCATATTCGGTAACGTGCGCACAAATAGCGTAAAAAGTGTGCCCTGTGTCCTCTTCGCCGATCGGTGATTGAATAAGATTAAGTAGTTTAGTCTCAACCCCGATAATTCCTTCCCCTGTGGCAGTTACAACCCTTCGGTAGCAATCAGGGCCGTCAAATTCCTCTTTTTTGTCATAAATAATATGATGTTCACCGAATTTACCATAAAGATTAGTAAGCATCCGTTTTATCTGCTCTAAAAACAATAGCTTACCATCTTTCTTAGCCGCAATCTTTAGAGGATAAAAATGATCCACATAAGCTTTGAAAATAAATCTACCTTCATACATTCCACCCCGGATGATTTTAACTATATGGTTATGCTTTATAGCGTAGAGGAGCGCTTCGGAGCACAGAACACATTTGAATTCCCCAACCGGGAATATGACTTTATGCTTAAACCTAATGGGGTATACCCTTTCTTCGGTATTAACCACCACTTCACCAATAACCAGATAGATTTCGAGAATCTTTTTTAAGTGCTCTATCGACACCTCTCCGAAAAGATCGAAAAGCTTAGTGGGAAAGGCATTATTTCTCATCATATCAGGGTAGATAGAATTCACGTCAAGCTTACTAAATGCCCCTGACCTGAATTCCCCTTGATAAAAATTCTCTGTCCTTCCTCCAAAATAAGCTCGCCTCTCAAGCTTTTTCATACTTTCGTTTCGATGTGGATAAATAGTGTGTTCGTAAAATTTACATCTAAAAGCCTTAAAAGCTTGACTAGGAATCGTTAAGGCATAACCACCATAACCACCGGCCTTGATAAAATCAAACCAACCATTCATCGCTTTTTGAACTATCTCGACGTCACGCTCACAATAAGTTAGGAGCTCTTCTTCGTCTTCAGTGAATACATTTGTATCAAGTTTGGGAAGACCGATCAGATCGCCGATAGTCTTGAGCTTAAAGGGATAATAATTAGTCGAGGAAATAAACCAAATCGAAGCGCCTTCTTTCTTACAAACCAACAAAAAAGTATGTCCTTGAGCATAAAAGAACTTTAATACCCAACCTGCTTTGGTCAAAGTCGGTAAAATCCCGCTTGCCCACACATCAAATTCTGCATTGTGCATGTATATATTAAGTGAAGTCTTCTTTTGAGTCTTAGACAATATATACAAAGATAAATCTTCAAGCTTCCAAAAATGCTTCTTTTCAGGGTAGGATTTTTTAGTGGTAGGGTCAAAACGCTCGTAAACAGTGCAGGCAAGCCGAAAATCCAGAATTCCGACATCACCATATTTCGGTGGGTAGAGTTCTATGTCTAAGTACATTCTTAATTTAGGAACAGTTGCGCGGAAAAGCCTCTTGATTTTAAAGGCGGCTATCTTTACCTTTACCAAGGATAATCTTTTCTATGGGTGAGCTGTGTGATCTCGATGTTGCTAATTTTGGCTTGGTCACCATAATGAGAAGGAATTAATTCGTCTTCTATCCTGTCGTGATATTGACTCTTAGTGAGATAAGAATTATCATAATGACTACCCAGATGTGGTTTGATTTCCCCTGTAGCCTCATCAAGCACGTCAAAAGTATACATTACTTTGTATTTTTCGTGCCGATTCCAGGAAAATTCTTCTATTTGGCTTTTATGAGGAAGTTTGTTGGCAGATAGCCTCCGGTAAAAACTCTCAAATTTAAGCACGTTTAAAACTTTTCGCCGGACGGCCTGGACTGTAGATCGTCTATAACCCATTCCCATCTTACCCATGAAAGTCTGGACGGAGTTAGCCGCCCATCCTTTCCTGAATAATCCCTCCATTATCTTATAATGAGGAAAAGTTACGTTTAATATCGGAAAAATAGGTAAGACCATTATTAACTCTCTTTCTTTTCCTGGCTTGCCTTATAGCTTACAAGCATTATTTTAAGATTGGACACGATGAAATCTGCCGCAGTAGACACCATAGTGATAAAAGGGCGCCGGAAAAACAAGCTTAACTCATCGCTGTAATAAATTTTGTCTATAATACTTTGAATGTTTTCAGCCTGTTTCAACGCTTTCGCTATATCATCACCCAAAATATCCTTTTCCATTCGGATCACCTCCTTTCTTAGGAAAAAATAGGAAGGGTAGAGGTGGCGTCTACCCTCCCCTTAACCCGAACCGTTTTTATAGTCCGTCGCGGAAACGGGTTAAAACTTTTTGGAATTCGTGCTGCATATTCATAATACTATTAAGATTCTCGTCTACATAAGGATAATCATCATTATACAGGGTGGTTAAAAAATATAAATGGTAGGCAATATCTTCACAGGAATTTATAGCCTTTTGCGCCGAATCCCGGATTTTCTGTCTTGTCGATCGTGCCGCCATTATATAACCTCCTGAAAAAGTCGTTGAATGAAAACTGTTTCGGTCTCGATGTGGTGTATATAATCTGAAAAAATGACACTGTCTAATATTACCTTAGATCCTGAAAAAGTAAGAAGATTTATATGCGTCTTTTCAATATTAGCAATCACCGGCCCGCAGGCCTTGAGTTTTTTGGCCAGCATTTTAGAAGCAATATAAAAATATTCATTTTGGTCAATCGGATAACTCTTAAATTGATCCAAACTTCTCCAGGTAAGAAATTTAGGCCTTAAATAGAGGGAGTAATTCTTAACTATCTTGAAATAAGCATCGGTAGTGAAATAAATACCAAAGATTTTTTGGTTACGATAGTAAAAATGCTTTGGGTCACTAACCTTTGGCTTCTGGTTCATCAGGTATTTCCTCTATATGGTATTTATTTACAGATCGTGAGCCGCTAAGTTTCTCTTGCCCTAAGAACTCAATAGCATAGATATTTCCAATTTTCATTATACTCCCAATTTCCGCATCACAAGCCGCGCCAAGATGAAATTTAATCAAACCATCGTCGGTGTCAAACAGATATTGTAAGTATGTGCCCTCTGAAACGCTTGATTGAACAGAAGAAGCCACCAAATATCGTCCCATTACCAGCGGTTCTTCCATAGTAAGATTGATGAACTTCGGTGTTATGTTGATCGATTTACCGTTTTTCATTGCTTTTGCTACTTTTTCCTTATAAGTCATTATTCCTCCGATTTAAACGTTATAACATAAGTTACTTTGAACTGAGTATCCGCCCGAAATATACACGGACAGAGGTTACATACATAATCGTGCGTCTTCAGGCGGTGATAATAATTACGCCGGCCACACGCCGGGCATTTAATCCAACTTAATTTTAAATCATTCTTAATTAAGGAGCGCATTTCCTCGTGTCTCCTCTTCTTCGCTATCGAAAATAGTTGGTTGATTAGTGCCTTTGTGGCATACGACCCTTAGCCTACTCTGTCGTGTAAGCTCAACGCTCTTTTTACAAGCAGGGCAATAGACCAATATATAATCGCCATACCCTATAGGGATTCTTTTAGGCTCGATATGAGCGAGAAAATCCTCCCCACAAGGACATTTAATCAATATTTCAACGTATTTCATATATTGCTCCTTAAAAAAGCTTCAGCTAAATGTTCGGGGTCTTCACCGAATTCACCGTCAAAATAATACTTCATAGCGTTTTTTAGGTCTTCTAGTTTATCCTGAGCTTTACCTAAATCAATTTCACGAAGCAACATCCGAATATAGACCATAAGAAAAATACGCCTATCCGAAGAGCTGAGATTTCGGATCGCTTCCATTAAACCTTTTATAATATCATTGATTTTCATAATTCTGTCTCCTGGAAAAGACTGTTGGGGTCAAATGAATCCCACCAAACAGGCTCTTCCTCGTTATTGACCCAATTCGGGTCGAATTGTGGAAAGATAATCGTTGCCGGTTCAGGAGCGATCACCATAGGATCACACCCGATACAAAAAACTAAACAGATCATTAAGAGATATATTATTACTACAAAAGTAATAACATTTTTCATTCTTTTCACCTCCTTTCATAGTTAGTGTCATTTAATATATCGTCTTTAATTCAAGTCTACCCTTACATATATTTTTTGTCAAGCGAAATATATAAAAAATATGTTGTCTCATTATATCTCACTCAGAAATAAGGTGAGATTTCCATTTTCTCATAAATGAGAGTTCATTTGATTATAAATGAGAGGAGCGATCACCAAAAGGATAATATAGGCAAAAGTTTGCATAGTTTGGTGTATCACTTCTGACACACTTTTTGCCCCCTTATGGATAAAGGAGTTACAGGCGGAAGAGGCTGTGAGGCGGTGGTGGTGGCGGTGGGAGGGAATCCGTCGCATTGCTATCAT
>Ga0114920_10001083_pt1 | contig 12421 bp, 7 predicted proteins | sample ChitaG_FD_88683 | JGI IMG/M metagenome (GOLD analysis project Ga0114920, IMG submission 88683) | Deep subsurface microbial communities from South Pacific Ocean to uncover new lineages of life (NeLLi) - Chile_00310 metaG | ecosystem: Environmental > Aquatic > Marine > Oceanic > Sediment ... | reverse complement strand
CCTGAATCAATGGCGTAGTGCAATTGCCCGCTTCCGGCGACCGGGACACCCTCACCGATGCCGTTCACCGTTACATCAAAGGAAACCTCCGTATACGGAAAGACCTCCTCCGGAACACCATTGGGAAAACTGATCGCAACACTACTAACGGACTTGACAGCCACAGTCGGATCGCCGAACAGGTTAATTTCATAGTAGTTCCAACGGATTCCGGGATCGTTTATATGGTAGACATGATCGACGCGCGAATCCGAAATGGCCCTGCCCAGTTGGGGTTTGGCTTCGTTGGCGTCATAGATAGCGTCGAAGAATTCGCGGTTGAAAAGGTGTACGGGATGAGCGGTACTTCGTGACCCCAGCCCCAGTCGCGAATTCGCGACACAACCGAAGGCACCGTGGTCGAGCTTGACTGTCATGTACTCCGCCCAGCAGTCAAAGAGATCGAACTCTCCGGCACTGCAGCCTTCGGCATACACAAAACAGTACTCCGTGTTGCTCAACTGCTGTTTGATCATGGAGGTGTCGGTTCTCATGGCATAGCCGGGACCGCTGTGTCCAAGATGATCGACCACATGCACGCCAGCGTTGATCCGAGATATCAGTTCACTCGGCGGCCAGTAGTTATACGGCATCGCAGTCAGGTCATATAGCTTCTCGATCTCATAAACTGCCGAAGGGAAACCGTAGGTGGTGAAACCGTGAGCATCGGAACCATCGACCATCTCGTCCATAGCGTACCCGCCGTACTCGCCTAATCCTCCGAAACGAAGATCTTCAGCCGCCAGGAGGACCTTCCGCAGATATGGTTCCTCACTGGTGAGGTACGCGATAGTCTTGTCCACGAGATTGGTTACTTCCTCTGCCGTGCCGGCTGAAACCCGACCAATGCCAAGCTCGGGGAACAGGTCGACATCGCCCCCGCCCTCACCGTCGGTAGGCTCGGCCCATGAGCCATCGCCGTCATAGTTGAAAGTTCCATCGAGACAGGAGAAATAGAAATCGCCAGGCAGGTGATGTTCGATCTGCGGGTCCGGGCCATCCCAGGACTTAACATACATGTCCAGAGCCGGAATCAGTTCATCATCGGCGCCGATGAGAACATATTCAATGCCGTTGGCCAGATACTCCTGCCGGATGTAGTCGCGGATGGTGTGGGGGCTGATGCTGCCGATCTGATCCAGGGTGTGGATCTCTGTCAGGATACCCGTCGTGTCGTGGTAGTCTTTTAGTGGTTGGTAAGCACTCACAAACGACGACGGTGTAATGATCAGCAGGTCGTAAGCGGCCGCGCCGCCGCGGGCGGCGGAAGGATAGGTCGCCAGTTCCGATGGATTATCTATCCAAGTTGAGACCTCCTTGAGATCGGCCGGAATATGGCGCAAGCCTCGGAATGGCCTGTCAGACTCTGCCGTTGTCACCCTCACCTGCAGGCTCGGGTAGTAGAACAGCTCACCCGTGGTCGGCACATACTCCGTCGGGTTCAGTTTCAAAACCAAAATACGGTAGCCGCGAAACGTCTGCACCGTGACATTCACGAATCTGTTTTCGGGAATAGGATGATCCAACGAGTAGACATTACTATCCATGAACAGTGGCGGTACCTCATGCGGGAGGGCTGACAATGGTATCGGCCTCTCGACCGGCTCGATCAGATATCCACCGCCTACCAGATGTCTCTCCCCGGTGATGACTTCAATGTTTTCCACTTCCGTGCCGTACGGAAGCAGGATGCGCGCCCCCCTAGCCGGCAGGGCCGGATGCCCAACCTGCCCGGAATTCGGCGCGCCGGGCATGAAGACGCGATTGTAAACCTGACCGTCGATTTCGACCAGTTTCACAACCGGACGCTCGAAGGTGTATTGCGATTTTACCGTTACCCCCGAGACGCTTACGGAACAAACGGCGAGCATACCAGCGACCGGAAAAACCAGGGTTATGACTATTGAGAGCAATCCTGCGCGGGACTTGGAGCGAGACGGCATAAGCACCTCCTAATCCTTGTGCCTCATGTAATAATACGTAATTGGCTCGGGTATGTCAACTGCGCGTTGAGTGCTGAACGACTTCTGTGGCTGGCAGACATCCTCACCAGGATTACGAAATGAAAAAAAATGTGGAATTGAGGGACAAAAGCGAGGTCCTAATTCGGGAGATGAGAGCAGATGATATCGATCGATCTCTGGCCTTCTTCCGGGCGCTTCCCAAAGAGGACATAACTTATCTTCGGCGGGATGTCACCAACCGTGAAATCGTGGAACGAAGAATCCAGGCCATGGAATCAGGAAAAGTAATGAGATTGGTGGCTATTGCGGACGAACGAATTATAGCGGACGGGGCTTTGGAACTTGAGGCTCAGGGCTGGAAAGAGCACATCGCGGAGATAAGGTTGATTGTGGCGCGCCCGTTTCAGCACAAGGGGCTCGGTACTCTAATGGCTCGTGAACTTTACGTGCTTGCGGCCAGCAAAAAGGTTGAGCAGATCATCGTGAAGATCATGGGACCCCAGGTAGGAGTCCGAAACATCTTTGAACGGCTTGGCTTCCATCCAGAAGCAGAGCTTCACGATTACGTGAAAGATATCAGCGGGACCAGACAGGACCTTATTGTGATGCGGTGCGACCTTGATGAACTTTGGCAGAAACTGGAAGACCACATGGCGGGTTCTGACTGGCAACGTATGCGTTAACTCGGATAAGGTTTGAAAATCATAGTCCACTGATAACGCTCCCCGGGGTTGACGTTGCTAAACACGGGACTGTTCGGCTCATCTTCAGACTTGAATAGTCACAACGACGGGCTCGACGAGATGGATTTGGCAACTGGTTATCGGCAGCAGCCACTGCTGACAAAGAGAGTTTCGATTTTTCAGCATCCAATTGTCAACTTTGCTGAACGACGCAAACACGAGGGTTCCTGAGAATATCAAGGTCATGTTGTAAATAAGCTGTAACAGGACGGACTTGGCGGCCTGTCACCGTCTGTCTTCCGTGAACAAAAAACAGCCAAAAACTCTATTTATGAATTGTCTACTTGACAGGGAAGCTTACGATTGAACTCCCCACCAATACTTCAATCACACATGGAATTCAGCTAAAATAAAGAGCTTTTCAACAGCCTGCTAGAACTTATGGACTGGCTGTGACCAGTTCTTTATCGAGTTCTTCTCTAATGGCCTTACTGATAATAGTAAGAGTATATGGCTTCTTAACGTATAGTCCTGCTCCCAATCTTTGCATTTCATCGACCCTATCGGTTGGGGAAAAACCGCTGACTATAATCGCCTTCTGTCCGGGATATAGCTTAATGATTTCACGATACGTATCCAGACCGTCAAAGTCCTTCTCCATAATCATATCCAGTACGATGATGTCGACACGATTATCCTTTAAGTATTCGATGGCTTCACTGCCATTTTGGACTGTCTCGACTTTGTAGCCCAGACTGGATAGTAGTTCTGATGCTATTTCTCTCTGCTCTTCGACATCGTCGACGACCAGTACTGTTTCGCTACCCTCAACGTTCGTTACAGTATCGGGTTCCTTTCCTGGTGCCTCCTCACAAACCGGAAAGTACAGGACAAACTCCGTTCCCTCTTCAACCGTAGAGAATACGTCGTAATACCCCTTGTGATCCTTAATAATTCCGTATACTACCGATAATCCGAGACCGCTGCCGCTGGTTCCCATCTCCTTTTTTGAGAAGTACGGTTCAAAGATTTTATCCAAGTTTCTCTGGTCTATCCCCATTCCCGTGTCACAAACCCGCAACAGGATGTAATCACCATGTCGAATCTTATTGTAGCCACTCAGAAGGTTTTTGATGTGCTGCTGCGTTGTTTTTATGGTAAGTTCGCCGCCCTTTGGCATAGCCTCAATAGCGTTGTGGATGAGGTTCATGACCATCTTTGACAAGTGAGGGGAGGAACCACATATGCAGTCAATTGTATCATCGAGTTTCAGCTTGACAGCTATGTCCGGATGTTCCTCAACAAGTTTCGCAAAGCCCGGCGAATCAAGATATGCCGTGACAATATCATTTAGATCTATTGGGGATAGCTCAAAGCGACCTCTCCGAGCCAGTGTTAGAAGATCCTGTATCACATCCGCCGCATCTTTGGCTGATTTGCCTATTCTTTCCAGTTGCTTTCTAAACGGACTGTCCTGGGGAAGCTTTCGAATAATCAATTCCGGATATCCAACCAATGGTCCCAACATGTTGTTCAGATCGTGCGCAACACCACCGGCCAGTATCGCCAACGATTCCATCCTCTGGGCTCGTTCCAGTTCTTCCTGGAGTTTTTGTCGTTGTTTTTGGGCTTGTCTGCGTTCAGTGATGTCCTTGTCCACACCACGGTAGCCGATCAACTCACCGCTATCATCCAGCATCGGTACACCGTTGGTCAGGAGATATACTTGCTTTCCTTCATTAGTCAGATTACAATTCTCCAAGTCAATAATCGGTTTGTTTTCAGAGGCAAGCCTTCTGAAAACCTTACCGATACGCTCTGCCTCATCCTCAGGCATCAGGTCAAAGGGAGTTTTCCCAATGAGTTCTTCAGGATCATATCCAAGAAGTTCCTTTACCTTTCCAGATGCAAAAGTAAATCTTCCGTTCTTATCAACTTCCCAAATCCAGTCAGCCGAACTTAAAGCAACATCATGGAATCTTTTTTCCGATTCCTTTAATTCCCTCTCCGCCCTTTTACGGTCGGTGATGTCACGGACAATCGCCTGGAGGATGATCTTGCCACTAACTTCAATGCGGTTGAGGCTGACTTCTGCGTCGAAAGGGCAACCGTCCAGTTTTGTATAGGTCCATTCAAAGAATTGGTATTCTCCAGTCAGGGCGCCATTGATCTTTTCCAGCGCTTGTTCCTTCGAGTTACGACCATCGTGTTGCGTGGCCGGGGAGAACTCATACGGCTTTTTCTGCAGTATCTCCTCGCGGCTACAAGCGAACATCTCCTCTGTTTTGGGATTGCAGTCTATAAAGGTGTCCTCGTGCATGAGAAAGATGGCGTCATTGGCAGATTCGAACAGAGTCCTGAACTTCTCTTCCGAATACCTGACCTCCTCCTCCGCCTGCTTACGTTTGATCGCATAACGGATGGAGCGCTCCAACAAAGATGCATCAAGCTGACCTTTCACCAGGTAATCCATGGCTCCAGCCTTCATAGCTTGAATGTCAACCTCGGAGTCACCCTGTCCGGTCAACAAAACCATCGGCTTACGACAACCCTCCTGGATCGCATTTTGGATAAGGTCAAGCCCGCTATGCGCACCGAGGCGATAGTCCAGGAGATAGATATCATGACGATTGTGACTGATTACCTTCAGTGCCTCTTCATAGTTCGAGACCCAATCCAGATTGTAACTCGTTCCCTCAACATCGGAGAGCAAGTCACAAGTTATCAGATAATCATCTTCGTCGTCATCGACCAATAGCACTCTGATGGGGCTGTAGTTCATTTTGTTGTTCACTTTGTTTAAGCGGCAGTTCAACAATCTCAAACCAGTATATCTTAAGGGTATTCATGATCGATACAAGCGATTCAAACGATACCGGTTTAATGATAAACGAATTCACACCCAGGTCATAAGTACGACAGATATCCTCTTCCGCTTTCGAGGTCGTAAGCACCACAACCGGGATTCGTCGCAGGTTTGGATCTCCTTTTAATTCCTTAAGTACCTCACGCCCATCTTTTTTCGGCATGTTCAAATCAAGCAGAATCAGGCCCGGCAGTGACCAACCTGACATATTGGCATACTTCCCTCGGTGATGTAGGTAGTCCATCAACAACTCGCCGTCCTCAACGATGAACAGATCATTGACCAATCGACTCTCCTCGAGAGCCTCCTTCGTCATTAGGCGATCGTCTGGATCATCCTCTGCCAACAAGATCAAGATCGGTGTCCCTCTCGCATTCTTCATTTTTCTCTCCTTTGCATTGCTTCAAGGGCAAAGTAGCGATAAACCTTGCTCCCTGTCCCGGTATACTTCTGGCGGTGATATTGCCACCATGGCGTTCGACAATCTTTCGGCAGACTGCAAGCCCAATGCCCGTTCCCTCGTATTCACTTCGACTGTGCAGTCTCTGAAAGATACTGAAAACTTTCTCGCAGTATTTTTCATCAAAACCAATACCGTCATCTTCTACAACAAGTTGGAAGGATTCAGCATCGGTATCAGCACCAGACGGACCATTCCGTTCTTTATCCAACTCGCAATACACCTTGACAACCGGTGGCTTTCCTTCCTTGTGGAATTTCAGTCCGTTGCTTATCAGGTTTTGCAGCAACTGGCGCATCTGTAATGGATCAGCCATAATAGCTGGCAGCTTCCCTACCTCCACACACCCACCCAATTGTTTGATCGTTACTTCCAGATCAGATAAAACTTCTCTGGCTATCCGTTCAAGTTCGACATTGACAAACGGCTTGGCTTTGGAGGTGACCCGTGAAAAAACCAGAAGATCTTCAATTAATGTCTGCATTCGTCCTGCTGCGGACTGCATCCGATCAAGATAATCGTGAGCCTTATCAGAAAGCTCATCACCACATACGGCTTTCAGGCGGTCGCCGAATGCTCGAACCTTTCGTAGTGGCTCTTGAAGATCATGTGATGCTACAGAGGCGAACTCCTGTAGCTCGCGATTGCTCCATTTCAGCTTGGCAGTAAACGACCATAGTTGATTCTCAATCTTCTTGCGTTCGATGATTTCGCTTTCGAGTTCTCTGGTACGCTCTACGACGCGGTCTTCAAGCTCCTCGTGGGCTTTCTGGAGTGCCGAATCACGCTTCTGAATCTGATGCATCATATCATTGAACTCGTAACATAGGATGCCCAACTCATCATCTCCTGTTTCCTGTACACGGATTGCATAATCTCTGGAGATGGAAACGTCCCTGGCTACTTCCACTAAAGCCAGGATTGGTCGAGAGATACTTCTTTGTAGCAAGTTGGCGAGCACCGATGATATGATTATACCACCTGCAATCACAAGAAGAGCGATAAGAAGACTTTGGTGTTCCACTGTGTCCAGCGCCGACATATCTGATTTCAAATAGAGCGTACCGACGTGGCTTTCGTGTTCTCCCCAAATCTCCCTATAGACTTCGATGGATCTGTCGCCAATATTAACAGCTTTTCGATCCAGTTTTGCAGTGAGCGTGCGTATCTCCCGGCTAAGACGGGGAATGTCAATGTGGATATCGCCGTAGACAGCAAATACTTCTCCCTCAGCATTGAGCAGGCATGCCCCGACAATATTCTCCTCGGTTTCCAATGCTGCAAGGACTTCCCTGGCAGCGTCTGCATCATCGAACTGCAGGGTAACCATACTGTTCGTGGCTGTCATCCGGCTGGTAGACAAGAGGTTGGCAACTACAGTGTTTCTCACGGTCTTCAGATTGAATAGCAGGAATCCAGAAACGCAGACTAACAGTACAGTGATTGTGGTTACCAGTTGAATCCATATCAGTTTAGCCCTTAATGAACGGATCGAGAGGAAACTCATTCGTCATCTCCAGAGTTTACTACCTGTATAGCCAACTTCAACAGTTGCGCGCCAATTTTCAGACCGGCATCCTTTGCTGCCTGGTTATTGATCTCAAACCTTACTTTCCACCCCTTGCTCGTCTCGATATTGACGAAACTGATCATCGTTCCGAGTTCAGCGAGATTGTCTCCATCGCTGATGGTCAACGTTGGAGAACCGTCCAGATTGGTCAGCACTTTTTTAACGGTGGATTCGTTATCCGTGGCAATGAACACAATCTGGGACTCGCTTAAGTCCTCATCCACTGATCCCTTCCTGATCTCTATCCGTTTCCCGCTCGTTGTTTTTAGTTTTGTCAGTTCCTTAAACGTCTGAAGGTACGAAGATCCGCCAACGACAGAGATCAAGAAGACGTCGCCATCATCCATCGCCTTGTCATCGTCTGGCCAGGTAACGTATTGCAGGAACTTGTAGACAAAGCCGGCCTTTACATGAATTTCCTGATTAATCTCACCAGCGCTGGACGCTGCCCCAAGGTTAGCGCACGTGAGGATGATGGCCAGGAGAAAGACGATGCCATTAGCACGGTGAAAACCCGCTATTCCTCCATGCCGCGACTTCGACAACATATTCTTTTTCATACCCAACTGCAATACTCTACTTTCACATTAGAACAGGTAACTTAGACCTCCGCCAAAAGTCCGATGAACCGAATGCGGATACCCGATCTCAACATAACTCAGGTGTCCCTGGACGCGCTCGTCGGTCAGCAAGTTCCTCCCCCACAGGTTTGCACTCAATTGGTCGTTGTAAAATTTCTTCTCCACCGTCAGATTCAAATCTGTTTCGCCTTTTGGAGGATCGATTACTACTCCTCCCATTCCGTATGGTTCCACCTGAACTATATAATCATATCCTTCTCCTCGGCTGTACTCTGATCTCCAAATGGCGCTGGTGGACAGGTACCAGCCCTGACGAGGAAAGTCCATGTAGGCACGAAAACGTACCGTGTGTTCCGGTGCGTCTTGAACTTCATCAGAAATGGCATAGTATTGTCCGGGCTGTTCTGGAATCTCGCGTGCTTCGGATTCAATCTTGAGCAAACTGTACGATAATTCAGTCCGCAGATATGCAACCGGCACTAATCTGGCCACCAATTCACCGCCAAACATCTTGTCATCCGAGGTGTTGGTATAGTATATAGGCAGGATGGTGCGATTGGAATGCAGCGAGGAGTAGCGAGGAGCTTTCATCATGAAGTTGGGATCCATTCCAATGTCACCGTCAACTGCGGTATAGAACATACTCAAGTCAAGGTTCACCTTCCGAGAGAGATTCGCTCTTAAGCCAAGTTCATAAGTATCGTATCTTATTGGCTGAACATCAGGACCTGGGACCACAGCCGCATAGAGTTCATCAGTACCATCAAGGAACAGGTGAGAGGTCTGCATCGGTATGTAAGGTATTTCCGCCGCCGCAACCTCGATCCGGGTTTGCAGGAAACCTGGTGTCGTTATGCTGTGGGAGTAGGCTGACCATAAGGTGACATTATCCTTCGGCTTCACGGCCAATCGGAGACTGGGAGAGTACTCTGGCTGCTTACTGATGAGCGTCCATGTCTCGGCCTTTATCCCTGCTGTGAAATCAACGCGATCTGTGATTGCTATCTTGTCCTGCACAAAACCGGCGTAAAGCGTTTCAGTGGTATTCAGCACAGTAAAACCCATATCATCATCATCATTGGCATCCCGAATATCATATTTCACAACACGGTAGTTGGCCCCGAAACTGAGGTCATGTGATGTCAGGCGAATGTTATCCTGTATCTCGAAATTCAGAATCCAGTTGTCAGGTTTGTAGGTCCCGTGCAGACATTCGGTGATGTTCATTCTTCTGAACTGTGCGGTAAGAAACATCTGGTGGTTGTGATGAAAGGTGTAATCAAATCGTTCCTGAGCGGAAAGCGCTGATGATTCACGATCCTTGACAATATGGATCGGCAAGGCATGCAGGTTCTGATACTGCTTTGTAGCGGTAGCGGTGTACGATAGTCTGGTATTACTCGTGAGCTTGTTGGAAACACGTGATTGCAGGTGTGCTCCGAGAGATATGGCTTCTCTACCGTCGGTGTCATTCCGAGTGAATCTGTTGGCGACGAGTGTATCCGGTTCATCAGGTCGAGGAGCGGTTATTGTACTGCTACTGAACATGGTGGGTTTGTCATAACCACGGGTGGTTTCATAGCTGCCGTAGATCATAAAAGCGCTATTGTCCGAAATCCTGCGATTGTACCTCAAGTAGGGCGAGGCGTAGTCCTGCAATCCACCTTGCACGCTAACAAGCAGCTCCTTGTTGTCGTTGGCTGTTTTCGTAAAGATACTGATGATGCCCGTGTTTGCCCCAGCTCCGTAAATGGTCCCGCCAGGCCCTTTGATTACCTCTATACGGTCAATCTGCTGCAGCGGCACATTAATAAAATCGTAGGGAATGCCGCCACTGGCTGGCGAGTTCATCGGGAAACCATCCACCAACAAAAGGACCGACTGTGGAACGGGAGAACCTCCAGACCTTATCCCCGAATTACAGGAGTTATAGGTATAATCGGCAAAGAATGTGCCAGGCACCAGGTTGAGAACCTCTACAAGCCTTGTGGCTCCGGAACGCCGAATATCCTCTTCACTGATTACATAAATAGATGACGCAACATCCTGAAAGGTTTCCGGCTTTTTGGAGACGGATACGATCTCGATGTCCATCAGATCTTCTAAGGACATCTCAAGGTAGTCGTCTTCCGGGAATGCTGGAGTCCCAAGGTTCAGGAAAAACAGGAGAGTTATCACCTGAACACATCGTCTGGAAATCACTTCTGCTTTGCTCATGCTAAAACCTCACTCTATTGTGTTTTTCACTATGCAAAGTATTGGCTCTGCCGGTTGCAGCGTACCTGTTAACCCGTGATGCCCCCTGGTCATCTCTGTGCGCATTTGCCCGGAGTCAACTGACTGAATGGCAAATCTGTAGAGGAAGACAGCCCAAACCTGGTATTCGGACGGCTTTTGCACCTGCTGCCAAGCGGCAGCACAAGACAGGCCAGGTACGGCGACAACCAATATGCAAATAGCGGCTTTGCTCACCGATTAGAATCCCCAGGCCATGGTAGCGTACACGCCCCGCTCATTCTCGGCCAGCATTCTGTTTCGTTCCGACAGATATTCGGCATGACGACGTTCAAGAAGGTTCTGTCCACCGAGGGATAACTCCAGGTTATTGTGCAGCTTCCATCCCATCCGGATATCAAGAGCAGCGTAGCTGTCAATTTCGACCACAGACAATGCATCCACATAACGCAGACTGGCATCGAGTTCGATATCGGTGGTGAGGTCAGCTATCAAGCGTAAGTAGATCTGGTTGCTTGGGAGACTTCCTTCGGAGTCCCCAAGTCGAGTAACGAGGTCCATCTCGATACCGTCAATTTCGATTTGGATATGTGTGTACGAGGCCTTGAAGGCGAGACAGTCCAGGGCCCGCCAGTCAGCAGCCAGCTCCAGACCGTACGTCTTTCCACTCACGCTGTTCCCAGCCGTTACAGGTACAGTAACATATGTGGGAGGAAAGCCGTCGGGTATCGGGTCACCGGACTCGAGGCTGCGGAGCTTATCATAGACGTTACAGAATCCGGCCAGATCCAGCGACACATCATCAGACATCTGAACGCGGTAACCTGCTTCGTAGGCCAACAGTTCTTCACTTTCAAACTGTCTCGTTCCGGTCAGCAGCAACAGGACAGGGAATGGACTGGGGTTATCCTGCGATAGTGGCGGCAGCACACAGGAGATAATCCGCGCATCATGCTCCAATCGCGAAGGTGTCCTTACCGCACGAGCAACAGCCGCCCAAACCGAATGTCGCTTCTGGGGCAGCCAGAGCAATCTGGTTCCCGGTTGGTACTCAAACCCAGTGTAATCGTTGTGCTCGAACTTCGATCCAACCGTCAGACGGAGCTTATCTTCGATCAATGAGATAGTGGTCTGAACAAAGGCATTGTACAAATCGTCTGTTCTGTCTGATGGTATCATCCAAACCTGTGATGTACTGTCGACGTTATCCTGGGTGAGACGATACCCGGCTCCCATCAACAAAGACACCTGGGACGATAGCTTCTGGTGGTGTTGGAGGTCCAGATCGAAGGTGTTGCGAACCTCACTGGCGAAATTGTCCACACGACTGGTGCGATCGAAGTATGTCTGGAGTGTCATCTCTGAAGACGAGTTGAAACTATGCGTCCAGCGCCCCAGGGCGTTCATGCCGGAAATACTCGTTTTGTCCTCGACCATTTGATACCAGGGTTCACTTAGCATCCCCCAATTGAAGATCTGGTGCGCGTCACCGCTGTAAAGGTCGCTCATGAGCGTAAAGGTATTGCGATCGGACAACTCCCAATCGAAGCGGACTCCACCACGGAAAACGTCCCATTGATCATTTGCGTCGTCTCCACCCTCAAAGAGCGAGTTGTCCCGGCTGACGAATTTGCCGTACGCTCTGTACGTGACGCCGTCACCGATCTTACCGCCATGACGGAAGGCACCCAGACCTCGCTCTTCAGTACCGGTGCCTAGTTTAAGAAACGTTCCCTGGGTGTTCGTCGAACTTTTCGTGATTATGTTTATCACGCCATTGACGGCATTGGCTCCCCAGAGAGTCCCTCCCGGTCCCCGGACAATCTCGATATGGTCGATATCTTCCAGCAGGACATCTTGCACGTCCCAGTAGACACCTGAAAACAGAGGCGTGTACACTGACCGGCCGTCGATCAGAACTAGTGTAGTGCGTCCAACGCTTCTTTACATTTAGTGATTTTGTTCAGGATGCTCTCGACTGAAGCGCTCCAGACAAAAACTTGCGGATTTTGATTGTGGTTAT
>Ga0114920_10001082_pt1 | contig 12426 bp, 18 predicted proteins | sample ChitaG_FD_88683 | JGI IMG/M metagenome (GOLD analysis project Ga0114920, IMG submission 88683) | Deep subsurface microbial communities from South Pacific Ocean to uncover new lineages of life (NeLLi) - Chile_00310 metaG | ecosystem: Environmental > Aquatic > Marine > Oceanic > Sediment ... | reverse complement strand
ATATCTACTCACCTCTTCCCGTCGTAGATTACCTTAGGTCCTGCTCAAGCCAAATATAGACTAGAGGCTACTTTTTGTCAATACCCATAATAAGGCAAAAGACGCCCCTTTTTCAACTCACCTGAAAAAAGGTTAACCTCTTATAGCATAACCTCCTGCCCCTGTCAAGTAGGCATCAAAGCGGGGCTGTGTTAGGTTAGTCAGGGGGAAAGACATTTCCCTCAGCCTGGCTGCTTTGGCCCGAACATCTTCTAGTCAGGAGCCCTTACGTTGTATTTGTAATGGCAGCGGACGGATTTGAACCGACGACCAAAGGCTTATGAGTCCTCTGCTCTACCACTGAGCTACGCTGCCAGTCACGCACATTATACGATAGAATAGCACTTTCAATCAAACCACTGGTAAGCAAAGTGGTAAGCACTTTTTCACTAGCTGGACGCTTACCATTGATAACCTGGCTCAAGTAACTGTGTGATACTCCAAGCTCTTTTGCTAGTGCTCTTAGTGATTTGCCTTCCATACGTGGCAAGCCTACCTCATACGTGTGTAGAAGTCAAGCCTAAATACGCACAAAAACAGCACGTTTTGTTGTGCTGTTTAAAAATCCTCTTTGTTGTTCCATTCTGCTATTCTGCTACCAACTGTCACATTATTGGCTTATATATTGACAACTGGTAATGACTCTCTGAGATTGCCGTAGAGCATCCTAAACGTGTCATATTCCTTGTTTCACCCCCACCACGCCTAGAACCAAGTCCTGGCACCCCCTGGGCGTAGTCCTATAAAGAGGGGCAGTTATGCCATACTTTGCGATGTCGTGTTGGGTAGAGTCGTTGCGAAGTAAATTCAAACTTGCCGTCCCTACGTCCAGCTTACCGCTTGGATACTACTAGGAATATTGCTACAAGCAAAGAGATAATGAGTAAGCATACAAATTCCATTCACACCATCCCCACCAATCCTTGATACCTCTCTAATCATCTACCCGCCTTATCGGCAATTCTAGCAGTGCTGAGGGGAAATGTGGGTCACTACCTGTTGTGCTTCCAACACCAACCATCAACACAAACACGCCATTCCCAATTCATATTCTTGCTTCCTCTCTGAGTAAATAACAAACACTCCCAAGACTTTTGTTCGCCAGGCTGAACTTGCAATACCATAACTGTACCTACTGTCTCTTGGTATTCACTTTCTGTATTTGACCCAAAACCCAATTGAGGTGCCCATCTCTGAACGTTAATTTTATAATCACGCACTTTGTTTGTGGTGTTTGAAATTGAACCAGAAATGTAACCATCACCTACTCCGTAACTCTCATTTTGCATAAATGTGTGAAGGTTAGAAATTTGCGCTGTTTCTTCTGGTTTTGAACTGCAAGATATTCCTGATATTAATAGACTCAGTATTACTATAACTGTAACCGCACAACCTATGACTCTTCTCATTTTACGCTCCTTATTATTCTATTATCATCTATTATCGTCTATTTGTGCCTAAATGTCCACGCCATTGTACCATTGCATCTAGATCGGTAGGGGGAATAAAGTGGACAAGGAAAGAACAGACAAAAAAGTTGAGCGGATATTCTTTACTTTTCAGGAAACTCAGGAATTCCTAGGGGTAAGTCACCAGACCATATACAAACTTATGAAAGAGGGTTTACCCTCTCACAAAATCGGAAAGAAGCGGGTTTTTCTCAAAGAAGACCTTATTAAGTGGATTAAAGAGCATTAACCCATCCACAACGCATTACTCCCCACCTTAACGGCAATTGTGGCAAGTCTGAGTTTGGCTCTGGTAAGAATCTTTGCTAATTCTTCTTTTGCTTTCTGAGGTAAGTGATAGCAGATTTGCTGCCAAAGTAAACACGTCTGCCAATCCTCTCTTTTTCTATTAACCCCTTTGTGTTTAATGCCCATAGTGAGAATGCGATGCCACGTGCACTGCCCTTATGCTCTATAAGTTTAGCTAGTTCTGCCGAATCAACGTAGCTAAATACTTCATCGTTATGCTTCTGCAAGTAGGACAGAACCCTCTGCTGTAAAGGTGCTAACTGAAACTTATTTATTACTTCACTAATCTTAGGCATATTGTCAACCTCCCTATTACTTTTATGATTGATAATACAGATATTATACAATAATAAGATGCCTTTGTCAAGTAGTAAATATAGTATTCATAATGTATATTACCAAAGTGATAAAATGATAACTACACTGTAGGGGGCTTGACAATGGCGGGGGGTGTGTGGTATACTTATAATAGAGGGTGTGGAGAACACCCAAAACGACAACTGAATATAGTGTTAGTCCGATAGGCGGACATTAGAGTTCAAGTCTCTATCTAACTCACAATGAATGTCACAATGGTGGCGTTTTTTGTGGGTTTTTTGTGTTTATAAAGCTTACAAGATGGATGTCACGGATTATGACGTTTTTCCCTGACATTCCCTGAAAAACCATAAAAATGTCACAGGAAGGGATAAACGGGTATTTAACGCTCTAACCTCTCTTGTTTACTATACCTCTTCCATGTCTATCTAACCTCTTAGGTTCAATAGTCATCCCAATGGTTAGCTAATAACTATCCTGACGTGGTAATCCCTATTAAGTTGTTTAAGAGTAAGTACAAATATGTAATTAAAGAATCCCCCGCAGGAAAAGAATATGGAAGTAGAAGCATTGAAGAAATATGAGGGTCAATGGGTCAGCGTTGTGGTTAGAGGTGTACCGAGGACTGCTGGTGGTTATCTTTACCTTGTGGGTAAGGATTTCATTGGTATTAAGAACGTATCTGACAAGATACACGAGATTGTGATTTCGGCAGAGGACATTGTAAGTGTCCTTATTAAAAAACAAGAAGGAGAAAACAAGAATGGAAGAGATAGTTTACAAAAAGAATCCCTGGGACGTAGGAATGCGTAGGGTCAATAAGATTGTAGAGTATGAAAACAAACGTGGTCTTAACGCTTGGTGGTCTGGTATGTATGCTAGTTTACCAGACGTAATCGTTCTTGATGAAGATGAGAGACTGGTGAGGGTATATGAATCAACAAATTACAAATCCCCCAAGTTTTATATTTCTAGAAGAAAAGCGGAAAGATATTTGAACACATTATTACAGTTCAGATGTGACAAAGTCGTGGTGGTTAGTTTTGAGTCTAATTTACTTGATGGTAAAGATTACTTTGAGAAGCATGGAATCAAAGTAGTTGTTGCAGGACATCAGGATTGAGGTGAAATGATGTTAGAAGAAACAACTTTGGTTTGTCCCTATTGCGATTATGAACAACCCTTCACCATCAACCGCAGTCTAGCTGGAAGTGTGCGTACCAAGTGTGAACGATGTGGCGGTATTTTTTACACACCGAGACAAAAACGAGATTCAAGGAAACATATTTGGATTAATAGTAAATACGCTACCAGATGCAAACAGTGTAGGAAGCGAATCAGGATTGGTGCGAAGGTGCTTTGGACTCCTGGTGAGGGAATCCTTTGTAAAAAGTGTGTAGATTCTTGAGATTGAATTGACAAGAGGTGAAAAGAATGAAGTGTTATCTATTAGACAAGTGTGAGGCTGAGCATAAATCAGCACTACCAAAGTATGCTTATAAGCTCTATAGAGTGGGCAGACTGCTCGGTGGTCAAGCTTTGTGTGTTTGGTGCTTACTTCATATTCAAGATATGGTTAAACCCACCATAAACGATGGTGACCATTACCAATTAGAACAGCTTAAACAGAAATTCCCCGACTACTGGAATGTTATCCAAGAAGAGGGAATAGATAAGGTTAGACACGAGCTTGGTATGGTGTGGCTGGAAGCGGAGCCAGATTCAACACCTACCAGACCAGAACAAACGTATCCTAAGACTGAGGTTACAGTTGATGGGATAAGAGGTGATTAAATGAGTAGAAAGTTAGATTTATCAAGCCTGTCAGTTCCCCAGTTATTGGCAATTAGAACTATTTTGTCTGATGGTTCTATAGCTACTGCTGAAACAAAGAAAGCGAAGCGTCTCAAGCAGTTGGAAGCTGAGAACGCTGAACTGAAGAGGAAAGAATCCAGACGTGCGGTGCTTGCTGATATTGGTATTGATATAGACGATGATGAAAGTTACTGGCTAAGTCTGAGCGATTCCCTGTTTAATTTTGTGGTTAAGAAATGTTCTGAGATTGAAACAGAAGTAGCGATAGCCTCAACTACGCATAGCATTAAGATACCACCAATGATTTCACAGCGTGAGTTGAGCGTGTTAGATACAGTTAGACAAGGTTTTGCAGAACGTAAGAATGGTAATGGAAGAAGAGGATTAGTGGATGGATATTGAGGTTCTAAATCAACAAGATTTAAAAGATATATTTGGTATAGGAAGTAGAAGATTATACGCACTAATAAAGCAAGGTATGCCGCACATTAAAATGGGTGGTAAGTATGTGTTCTTGAGGACTTCTATAATGACCTGGCTCAAAGCACAAGAAAGACCAACCAAACCGCCAGAAGTCAAACAAGAGGATAAACCAGATAAAAAGCTGGCAATGCCGAGGTAGTAATGAGAGAGCATTGGCGCCAGGTGCGTGGGTATCGTAGGCAGTATATGGTTTCTGACCGAGGGCGAGTTATGAGTATACACTTTGGACGTAATAAGATACTGAAACTAAGCATAAACCGTTGCGGGCAGGAAGTAGTCTGTCTTAGTTGTTACGGCAGAACCGAGACAAGGGCAGTCCATTTGTTAGTTAGAGAAGCGTTTGGTAAGTAAACGGAAAATACAATAAAATAATCGTCCCTTCACTCGTGAGTAATTGCCACTTTATGCGTAAAAAACAGTGCTTTTCGTTCCTAAAATATTACTACCGAACTATCATCTGAGCGTGATTTCACTAAAAACTGTTGATTTTACTGGTTTTGTGCGGTAATTTCTAATAGCTTCATTTTATCTGGCATTGGGCAGGCTAAGCGTCTTGCCCATATCGGGCAGTCCACTGTGAAACACGACTGCTAGGCTTGGGCAGTTCTCCCTACGTGCAAATCGTAGCGACCCAAGGAAAAATTATTTTCCATTAAGCCTCACGGAAGGCGGTAATCGCAACGCTACCGCTTTCCATCGGATAGGACTAAGGGAGAGTGGAGACGTTCTCCCTTATCGGAAGAGCCGAGAGATTTACCCGTCTCTCGGTTTTTTATTGCCTATGAAATTGCTACCTTATTGACCCATCAAATTAAAAGGGTATTTCCTCTTCTTGAGTTGAATCTGCTTTTAATTCTTCTCTATAAATGCTGTTAAATTCTTCAAGCACTTTGGAGTCTAAGGCGTCCTCCCTCCCCTTGATAATACCCAATAAAAAGTTCTTAACAATTGAATCGTTACGTATCCAGTATATTTGATTGTTAGTAGTGCTAGCTTCAATAATTTCTATTATCTCAGAGTCTGAAAAGTCTGTAAAATTTCTGACTTTTCTAATTGCTGATTTTGTAGAGGCAAAATTAGTACTATTTGCAAAACTGCCGATAGCTAATTCCTTCTCTAATTCGGATGCCAACTCTATATTTGGAAACTCTTTGCGAAGGAAATCAGACAATTTTGTATAGTAACAAAGTGTCGATTTTCCATTTTCTTGCCATTCAAGATTCAAAAACTCAGACAGTCTACCCTTTTCAATTTTTGAAGAATAATCCTTCGTATCTTCAGTTATAAAGTGTAAATCTTCATCATTTGGAAAGTGTTTTAATAAAAGCTCCCAATTGATAGAATCTCCATAAGAATTGTTGATTCCTGGCGGATTACCTAATGAAACTCTATTCTTTGCAGCCTCTACAATGTCATCGTCAAGCTCAAGAATGTTTGCTCTAGCGAACAAGCCATTTATTATTATATCAGCACCACACTCGTTTGAATCAATATCACTCTTTAGTGTTTCCAGTAATTGTGCTCGTGCTTTCGAAAATGATTTCAATAATTCTCTAAGTGTGTTGTACTCCTCATAAGCTTTGCATATTTGAGGGAATTGGTCAGGCAATCTTTGCGCATTAAAAATCTTCAACGCATCTGCAATCTTTGCCTCTCTATTTCTTCTAAATTCATTAATAACCTGTTCCGTGATATAGAGTCTTATCTTCTTATTGTTGACAGCCACTAACAGTTTTTTTAATTCCTCAAGGTCATCACTAGAGAAGTGGTAAAAGGTAAGATATATGTTTGTGTCGATAAAAAGGTGCTTCATTTTACTGTTCCTTTTTCAGTTGAGTTGTAGCTAATTACCCTGTCTTAATATTGAAATTCTATCCCCTCGCAGTTAGTGGGTGTCAAAGCACTATAGTTTTATTATACCCACCCCACCAATGATTTTATTTAGTACTTCGTCCTTTTGTATTGGGTTTTCCAATATTTGACAATATGCTTTAAATAACTCAGTCGTCGAAAGAAGACCTATGTTATGATTCTCGGCTACTTTTATAGCATCTCTTGAAAATATGGTCTTATTCCCTATATCTCTTTGCTCTGGCGGTTCTAATCTCCATCCATTGCCAATGAGTATTCCGTGAATTTCTTGACCAGTAGTTTTAAGATGTTCCATTAGGTCTGTTACCAACTGAGCTACATTATCTTTGGTAACACTCTTGACATTACCTTTTACCTCTATTAGAGCTTCCTTCGCATTTATCTCAATTATGAATTCGTCGGTTACAGCAGATGGTTTAATCCTCGCTCCAATTCTATCCAAAGATAACTTGACAAGTTCTTGAAGTGTCAATCCTGTCTCAAATAGTATCCCCTTTATCTTCTGTAATCCGCTTAGTGATTCCAGCGTGGTTCTAATTCTTGCTTCCATTTCTTGCATTTCTACCTTTTGAGCAGATAACTCCTGTTTTAAGCTTGATTCATCAGGCACCTCAATAGAATTTAGCCAATCTGGCGGAGGGGTTGCTTCGACTATCTTGCTCATCTTCAGGAGATGTTCAATCAAGGACTCTGTGTGATAAAAATCAAAAACAGGAAGTATTAATAATTGACCACCTTCACTTGCTGTATCAGGATACCACCCTGTTTTACCTTCCCTCAAAGAACAAAAAATTGCACAGAAATTGATTGCCAACGGTTTATTTACTTTATTAGTTGCGACTGCTTTCCATTTGGGAAATACCTTCCATTTTTTATCATAGTATTCTTCAAACCTTGCTATGTTTATAGATTCGGGATTGAAATAATATTCCCAGCCCTTAAAGTCCTTAAAATACTGACTATAATCTTTGTCCTTAATATATATCTTCGTTCCTTTCTCAGGTATAATCTCTATATCAATTGGACACCAATCGTTCGTTTCCACAAATCCTTCGTAGGTTACCCCTATCTCATCATACACTTTGCGGTTGCACACGATGGAAGCCTCTGGCGAATGTAAAACATAAACGGTAACGCCAAACTCTAGTATTTCCAACAACTTTCTTCTCACTAACTTAATGTTGGACCTTATCTTTTCGTCATCCTTATGTATCTTTGAAAGATAGTACCTGTCTTTATCTAAATGCTTTACCCTACCACCAATTAGCCAACCATATAATATTTTAGTGGTATCCAAGATTATAATGTCATAGTCCGATAAATTGGGTAATTCGGAAGACCAGCTAGATGATTTCAGACCCTCAGCGTAGTAGCTACCTATTATTAAGACTTCTTTACTCATAGCTTCAGTCACTCATTTATTGTTTAGTATAGCACTTCATTCACTTCATTCAAGGAATGGTGTAGCTTATAAACGTGGTGTGCGGTGCTTCCCTTTACTCTTATTGTTCATCCTCCCCTCTTCAAATAAGGCAGTAGCATAGAGCACACATAAGAGGTTTGCTTCTCGCAGTAGTGGGTGTCAATGGAAAGCCGCCTTAAAATTATCAAACCATTTCTTGTTTACCCATAAGTGTTTCTCACATGCATTGAGTTGAGTTGGGACGTCTTTTTGATGCATCGGATTACAATAAGGGCAATTACTATTCTCAGTGATTCTAAGTCTCCCTTGTGCTCTTGCCTTTTCTACCCAACCTTTCACTGCTCTCCCTCCTGACTCGGATTGTAGTCCCCACGCAGTATGGGTGTCAATTACGAGTAGTAGTAGAAAAGGGACAGCTTTAATGGCTGTCCCTGATGTTGTACCTGTCAAGTTTAATTTTTACTAGTGTTTCTTATCCCACTTGTCACTAGCTATTTTCTCAGCTTCTTCCGAAGTGCGACCCCTTCCCTCTTCTTTGTCCTTACCATCTGAAATTGTTGTTTTATAGTGCTCGTCACCAAATATTCGCTCTTCAACGTAGCTTTCTTTTTCTGTTCTTGATGTAGTATCCTTACCCATATTTACCCTCCCATTTTCAGAGTAATTCTATGTTACTACCAAGGACATTAAATGTCAATGGGGGTTAGTGATAGATAACAGGAGATTAAATGACCATAGGCAGGTAATTAGCTATAATTACTTAATTCCTCGCAGTAGTGGGTGTCAATGATAGCCTAGTATGCCCTCATTCAGCTATGATTAATACCTCGCTTGTCCGTCCATTACTGAGGACGTACTTGTAGTTGTCGAATGTTGAAATGGTTACTTTCTTATCTAGAGCCGTAAGGTCGGAAGCAATCTCGTCTATTGATGGTATCCCATCTGACCTGTATGATACCACTATTATACTTTCCTTAAACCTCTCAAAAAGAGTTCTCAAAGCGTCTCGAATTTGCTTTCTATAGTTCCAGGGGTTTGGTTGGCGGTAGAAAGATAGATGCTTGGTTTTATGATTTATGAGATATTTCCACCTGTCGTATTTAACAAGTCCTTCTAGGAAATGATAGAAGTCTAGGTAATCAACGCTTACCCCTTTGGCTGAAGTATAAGGTGGGTCAACGTAGACCAAATCAAAGTCTCCTTCTATGTCTAGAGCGTCGAAGTTGAAGGCTTTATTGTTTTTGCCATTATCAAAGACAAGGTTGTTGACTTCTTTAACGAAACTTCTGAAATGATTCTCAAATGGGGTATCCCAAGTAGCCTTGTTCCCAAAAGACCTTTCAACATCATTCATACGAATATAGAGATTCTTACGGTGAAATAGATTGAATGGTCTCTTTACCAGACAGGCTTGAAAGAGTGCATAATAAGCCAGTGCCCGCTTGTATATGTTGCGGAACGTGGAAATATTCTGTACAACCATATCCAGCCATTCATTTTCCTCTTCGGTGTAGTATATGTCTTTGAAGGTCTCGGAAATGAAGTGTTTATAGCTCCACCCTACTTGCTTACCGAGGATAAATTCTAAATCTTCGCTGGTTAGGGTGATTCTGTTGTTTTCGATTAAGCCAAGTCCAGTGTAGTAATTGGACTTGAGGTAATCATTATAGCAGACCAACTTGCCTTTACGCTTCAGGTAGTATGATACAACCCCAGTCCCGCCGAATATATCCAACGCACTCTCGAAATCGAGTTTGCTGATTTGGCTCCATATCCAAGGCGTGAGTTTTGCCTTGCTTCCTTGATAGCGTGTTGAAGGGAGGTTGATTTGCTCATCTATGAAAGGAAAAACCAGAGCTTGACCTTCCCTTTGTTTTCTTAATCTCAAATATTGCTCCTCTTTCAGTCAATCAACTTTAGTTGGTCGTCTGAATTCCTATTTATCCTGCTGATTCTGGCAAATCCTCTGTTCCTCCAAAATTCCTCAAATTCCTCGCTAGATGAAAAATCGCCTTTTGCTTCCCTAAGTCTCTTGATGCTCCTGACCGATGAAATAGCAAAGGTTGTCCCTGTACCTGTGCTCTTAGAGGCAATCTGCCATTTAGGTTGTACTATAGTTTCTATGTCAGATACTATGCGGGAAGATTCGGCATCTTCGTCCCACGTGTATATGAATCCTATGATCCAATGCTCACAATAATCGTGGTAGGGAAATCTACAACCCGCCATCTTCTTATCTGGATTAAGGAAATAGCCAGCAAAACTGCCGATTGTAAAACCGCTTACCCTATCAAGACCAATCCTTCGTGTTGTCTTAATATCGAGTGCCATCTTCGTGTCGCCGAGTTTCCCGCCAAACATAGTAATATCGGGATACTCACGAGGGTTACCTTCTATGACTGAGCACTGATATTTCGCTTTTACAAAATCTCTAATCTTCAACCCCGCAATTGACTCAAAAATCCCAGTAATTACTTGCGGTATTTTGGGGATAGGATATACTTTACCATCCACATCAATAAGACCTTTCATTTTCCACTCAAATCCTCTGAATAGCTCCGTTAAATCCCTTTGTATATCAAGAGTAAATGATTTTTCCATCGCTATAGCTTACCCCCTCTAAATCCTTGACCTCATTTTAAGGTCTAAGACGGGAAAGGGCAACTATTGCGGTTTACAGGCGTTACTTCATTTTCTGTCCTTAATCCTTTACTTGTTCTCAGGCTACAAGGTAAGAGTATGATTGTCAACGCCTCAAATAATCAGCGTGGAGCGTGCTTCCCCTTCTCCTACTTATTATGCTCCCAGTCTTAGGCTATAATTAACATAATTCTTAAAAGGGGAATGTAAATGACGCCAAGAAATTGGAGTAACTACACGATTGAATACCGAGAGTCGGTAAACTTGCTCATTGACAATATGATTAAGACTGGGAGACGGAATTTTTTAGTTTTTCCGACCATCTTCCTATACCGTCATTATATTGAGTTGATATTAAAGGAAATCATATTGAATAATCGGGAGTACTTGGAAATATCTAGACCATTTCCAAGAGGTCACAACATATACAAATTATGGAAAATTTGTAGAGACTGTCTGAAAAAAACGGACAGGTTGGTTGACCCAGGCTTTGCCGAAAGTAGGGAATATGTTGAAAAGATAATACGAGCTTACGACGCTCTGGAAGTTGACCTTTACAAGTTTGCAGAGATTGACCCAGATTCAGAGCGTTTCCGTTATCCAGTTGATTCACTGGGTAATCCAAAAGAAGTTGATAATAAATTACTAATCGAACTTTTACGTGAACTCCCTGAGTTGGTGAAAAGGATAAGTATCAACTTAAATGCAATCAGCATAGGCATCTACACGATTCTCCAAGATAAGTACGATGCTCTCTCTCAGCAAGAATATTAGTAATTCATTCAACTATAGAACAGTAGTGTTGTTCACCTGTTCTCACCAATATTCAAACTTCACTTGGTGCTTACTTTGCTTTGGTTCTAGGGAATTAAGCAAGGGCAAAAATCACCCACCTTTTACGCTCAGTGATTTTCGTCAGGCAAAAATCTAGGTGGGTTAAGTTAAGTGGCTATGGTTTACTATTCATACTACGCTTGGCGGGAGTTTAGTGGACTATATCAGAATAGAGTTTAAGACTGTCTTCAAACTGTACTGACCTTGTGTATCTTTCTACCATTTGTATTGATTCCCAACGTCCTAACCTCATAATATGCAGAGAATCCACCCCACGTTTAGCGAGTATACTTGCGAATGTCCTTCGGAAAGTATGGGGATTACAAGGTAAACCTGTCTTTACCGACAGTCTTCTTAACATTATTGAAATACCCCAATGATTCAAGCCCCACAACTTCCCACCAGCTTGGTAGATAGATAACCATTGTTTCAACAAGATTTCCGTCCTCTTACCAAATGGAGCTAATCCCTCTTTGTTACCCTTGCAGGTTACTTTAATAAGTCTTGTTTCCCAATCTATGTTTTGTGGGTTTATATTGGCTAACTCTGTTAGTCTGAGTCCTGAATCAGCAAAGAGAGAAATAATAGCTTTGTCCCGAACACAAGAAGCTTGCTCAATAATGTAGTCCAGTTGTTGTGGGGTTAAGCTTGGTAGTATTTTCCTGTCTAACTTAGGAGCATCAACAACAAGAATAGGATTGTCTTGAATATTCAGCTTGTAGCCAGACTTACGAGAATATAACCAGTTATAAAAAGTGCGTAGACAACGGAAGTAAGCGTGCTTGCCACCAGGAGTGCATTTAAGGGATTTCAAGAAATGTGTGATGTCCTGACCTGATACGTTAAGACCGACTACTTGTCTAGCTCGTTTGAGATAAGCACTGTAATACTTTATGCTGAGGGAACTGAGACCTTCTCTGCGGGATTCTATGAATTGGTTTATTAGCTCAATGGTATCTAAGGCAAGCTTATGAGTCCTCTGCTCTACCACTGAGCTACGCTGCCACTGGGCAGAATATAGCATAACCCAAATTTGGCTGTCAATTTCTGGATTATTTATTAACCTCACCCCCTTAATCCCCCTCTCCTTCTCAAGGAGAGGGGGAAGAGACTTTAGAGAGGGGCTTTGCCCCTCTCTTACTTACACTCCCCCTTCCCTTAATAAGGGAAGGGGGTTAGGGGGATAGGTTGCTAAACCACCTCAATCTCAATAACATATCTTCTTAATTCATCGGGTAGTTTACT
>Ga0114920_10001081_pt1 | contig 12429 bp, 8 predicted proteins | sample ChitaG_FD_88683 | JGI IMG/M metagenome (GOLD analysis project Ga0114920, IMG submission 88683) | Deep subsurface microbial communities from South Pacific Ocean to uncover new lineages of life (NeLLi) - Chile_00310 metaG | ecosystem: Environmental > Aquatic > Marine > Oceanic > Sediment ... | reverse complement strand
ATTCAAGACTTGAGAGATACTCAACAATGTCAAGGTGATTATTTTTTCGAGTATTTTTGGGATAAAAAGAGTGCTCGGAAACCGATTTAAGAGCCAGTTCATCCCGCTCGGTAAAATCATCCACTATACTTTAGTGTAAGTATTTTATAGTTCTTAGACGACCCGTCAGTACCACGTTGTTAAATAAGTCATCATCCACATTGTGTAGCGGTCATATGTTTGATAATTAAATGGTAGTAAGGAAATTATCAAACATATATGTGAATAATTTCTGTTATCAAAAGGGTATCTATTAATTAAAAAAAATAATCTTGAAAATCACAATATGACTTCTCCCTTGTGTTTACCACAAAATTTAGGTTATTCTGACTTGACTAGAAATATAGACTCAACTATGTCTATATTCTGTCAAGATCGAAATAGAATAATAGAAGATCTATCCAAAGACCCAATCAATTTAGCTAAGAGGATGTGGACATCTGAATCACCCATAAGTATTGATAGGGGATGTATGTGTCAAATGGGTCGTCCTTTTCCAAAAACAATAGAAGAAAGAGTTAATGTCCGACCTGATCTCAATCTTATAATTAGACGTATGTATCGATGTGCTGGATGTAATATTATGAGGAGGTTGTATGATATCGAAAAGACCAAACCGGGATGTTCATTTAAAATAGAATGTGGTCGGTATTGTGATAAATTATTTGTTCTTGAATCAATGCCTATTACAATTTTAAGCATGAATATATTATTTGCTCCCAATAAATATCTGGATCTAATCCAATATGAATATAACATGAAAAAATGTGAAATTGGGCTATCTTCTCTCAAGAAAGCTAGTTTCATGGGATCAGATCCCTACACAAACAGATTATTAGTTACTTGGTATGCTGACTATATTTTATCTTTGAAAGGACTTGCTCATATTAACAGGATTCACACCGCCTTTGTTTGTCAAAACGAAGGTTATATGTTTAACGAAAAACCTGATATAGGGAATTTAGAATCATTTTCATCCTATACCCCATTTTCAAGGGTAATACATAAACCATCGGTGGAGAGTACATCATATCTTCGCACGATGGACGAACCAGTTATTGTAATGAAATCAGATACTATTATCAATATTCTCAAAGAACTGCTGTCGACACTTAGATTGCTACATAAATACGATTTTTCGTATGGAGGGGTAGATTCAGATTCATTGGTTTTTTATGCAGAAAGATCAGCATATCATTATGATGGTATCAATGTTAATTGTGATTTCACCCTAAAATTAAACGATCTTCGAAATTGCGGTATCACCGTTAAATCAGAATTCCCAAATGAGATCCCGGGGTCACAACTGAGATTATATCATTTGTCAGAACTGGCTGAATCTCAAATCGAAGCAGTACCATTTATACCGATGGTATCAACCGTATCATTAAAAGATGCTAGTAAAAGTAAGATTTCCTCTCAATCAGAGACAGAGTATTATGTTTACACAATAGGAGGAAAAAGGGGGATAGGGGGGAATACGAATAAGTCAAAATTTGACATGTTGTTTTTGTATATGCAACATTTGGGGGTTCCCTTGTATCAGTCATCATTTGATATATATTCATTCATGATATTATTAATGTCGAATCGTGCATTTTATGGGGGAGTGTCTGAGGATGCTACATTATTTGACCTATGGAAAAGTATGTGGGTACCATCCGAATTTAATGATATCAATATTTCAATGAGGGATTTCCATGTATATGAGAAAATATCTAAATTTGATATTATCAGATTCTTGTCTAAATATCGACTACGTTGTGATATCAATAATTTATTGTGGAAATCTTTGTAATATTTATCATAATAATCAATAATGATTGATTTAAATCAATCATTATTTTTTGAGGGTGTGTGTTTTTTGGGAAGGTAAATGTAGTTGTTCACTGATTGTAAGTAATATATAAATCAAATTAATTTGATTGATGTATGGAGGTAAAATTTTTCAATCCTAAAAATAGAGACCTTTGATACAAAGTTATACTTGATCGTAATATATAAATCATGCAGAAGGACGGAACTAGATGGATCAAAACATTCAAACATTCCAATACATCAAATCTTGGTATTGGATACCAAGGAACCCCCAATCAAAATAATACAACTGTTAAAACTATTGTATGTACAAGTAAAATACCAGATCCACCAAGTATTTTAGCAGCGAAAAGATTAACACGATTGAGTAGATTAGGTAAAGGTACATATGGAATTGTATATACTGGGAGACAAGATATTAAAATAGAAACGGTTAAGAATCCTTCAACCGGAAATCCATCTAACATCAACTCTACATATCTTCCATCTAGACCTGATCCCCACCAAACTAATAATAGTTCAAGTTTACCGGAATTAGCAATCAAAAGAAATATTATTGAGCAAGAGACTACTTATATAGGTTCGGTTAAAGAACTAGATCTATTATCTAGGATGAGGGGTCATCCATTCATCGTCGATTTACTTGCGATCACATTTGAGAATCCATTTAATTGTCAATTATCACCCCTTCGAGAAAGAACCCGTCGGGAAGACAATCTGTTTTTTGTTTTCGAAAAAGGTGCTTACGACGGTAACACTCTTATTTATGGGGGTAGGGCCGGGTTCGGATATATTAAATTAGCAATGGTTCAATCTCTAACTGCAATGGAATATATGCATAGTAAGGGGGTTATTCATAGAGATATCAAACCCTCCAATATGTTGTGGTTTAGGGATGGTCATAATCGTTTATTGAAATTGTGTGATTTTGGTCTATCTAAGATTATGACACAACAGGAACCTACATCCCCAAAAGTGGTCACATCATGGTATCGGGCTCCAGAAATAATGTTTCGATGGAATGATTATACTGATAAATCTGATATTTGGTCAATGGGATGTGTATTTTTTGAATTATTATCAAAACGTGCATATTTAAAGGATGGACCAGAAGACGATAGACTTTTATTCAATTATATGCTAGAAAGATATCATGAGCCATTGGATGATTTTGCATTAACTAAAATTAACAAGACTAAGATGCATCGGGTGAGATCTGCACGTGAGTATCGACCTATTTCATTACAACAACAAATAGATCTTAATATGAAGGATATTAGAGAATTTAATGGATCTGGTCAACATGGGAATTATGGTCAATTCCTCGACCTATTGAGTAATATGATGAAGTTAGATCCTGATCGGAGGTTAAATGCAACAGATGCTCTAAATCATCAATTCTTTGATGGATATCGAGACTATATTCAAAAAATACGATCAAAATATCCACCCAATCGGACTACTCCAGACGTAGTACGAATCATGTCCGGGTCTGAAATTAAGTGGGCAATTGCTATAATTTACACAATATATAAAGGTCAGAAGAGTCTAGTTTGGTATAAACCTCGAATTATTTTCCAATCATTGGATATGTTCCATCGTTACATCCAATATCTCGAAGAAAACGGTTTGGTTAATAATGATGTTGATTTGGATGCAACCGTACCTGATAATCAGAGGGGTCGTTATCACACTAAGTTTGAAACAGAATTAAGAGTGATGGTGTGTATTTATTTGTCAATAAAGTATTTTACGACAATGCATCCACCTTGTTCATATCATAACTTAGTAACGGCTATGTATAAAACACCGCTGGCTCTTAAAGAAGCGGAGGAATTCGAAATGGTTCTAATTACCACTATTCTGAAGAATCGAATATATCGTTCTACCTTATATGAAGCATCCGATGATTTTGGTGTCAAATTAGAATTAAATATAATCGGTCATTTATTGGTATATTTCGGTAATTTAACACCGTCTAATCAATATACATACCACGATTTGTTTGCAGAATTTATGCCAGATGTCAGTAATAAAAAACCGGTTTTTTTTAACATTGACCCAACCTTGAATGGTACCATGAATATTAACATCAGTACCTCAGAAATATCGGATATTGATAATTGCCGACACGATCGCACCACCAAATCAAATAACAATAAATTTTATAAACCATCATTAGAACCTCCGACAAAATCCAAGAACCCCAATCTTACACCAACAAATGAGTTTGAACATCAAAATAAACTTGATACACAGAGTGACTCTGTTACTCTAGTTGAACAAATCAATTCGGATTTAAGTAAGGACCCTGTTTCAACTGCCGCCAACATACCTGATAGAATTATCCCAATTCCAACATATGCCAAATATGGATGTTCTGGGATAAATACCACTCGTGTTAATACATCTAGAATCGGTATAATGACAGGGAATATTTCATCGAGTAGTGGCATGTCGGAGGTAACACCAATAGTAGGTCGAAAAATTATTGAAAATTCATTCCGTTCCAATTTAAAAACATCGAATCATCGACATCGTTCAAAGGAAGAAACATCATCTGAAAGTGACCTGTCGGGACATAGTGGCAATATTAAACACGAGTCTCTACAACACAATACTGTTAGATTGCATCAAAGTAAAGATGTAAGTGTTGCAATTGAAAACGAATCAAACTCCACCCCCAACAAACTACCAAGCACCTCGTCAACCGAAGGATTAGATCAAATATCCGAGGAAGAAGCAAATGATACAACTGATAGTAAATCAGAGGAAAGTTTGGTCAAGGAATCAGCGGTATTATCACAGGAGCAGATATCTGAACCCATTAGTGTATCTAAAGTAGGACCTCCTGAAATAACTAAGACAAAAACATATTTTTATTCGAATGGAATGAAATATCTCAAAAAGACTACTACCCAACCGAAATTGATCATTGTTGATGATGATATAACTTATGTTAATAATTGACTTGATTGTTTAGTTAATATATAGGTGTCAATTTTTCGTTAAATTTTTCGTTAAATGTTTATAAGGGACATGATACGTTTTCTGAAAAATATCGTGAAAATGTCACAGGAGTATTCCCAACAGGAGTTAAGGACGTGGACATTCAATTTCCCCTTGCTCTACCGGATAATGATTTAAACAATGCATGTCAAAGCAATTTATACCTCAACAACATATGCCTCAACAATTTATACCTCAACAACCTCCATCAGGGACGGTAAGAAACCCCGAAACTGGTCGAATGATTCAAGTTGGAAAGACGACATATAACAATCTCCTGAAGAAAGGCTATGTTTATGTTAATGGTCAACTCGTTAAGCGTTAATCATTTTATTCAATATATAGGTGTCAATACACCTATATATTTTTATTTATTCAGTTACCATATCAATGTTATGGTCAAAACACCACCGTGCAACTTCCATCAATCGATCAAATCCAATATACCCTCCTTTGAGATAATGGGAATGACGATCAACTCTTGAACCTTTCTCTCGATCCGAATCATTGAAATGAACTAAACCGATTGAATTTGGATGAAGTCGATCCCATCTGATTAGGAAATCAAGAGGATCATACCCGGCCGAGAAAACATGACAAGTGTCAACACATATCTTGAAACTACGCTGTTCATCCTCACTAAATCTCCCATATAATAATGATAAACCCTCAATTGTAGTACATAACTCAGTACCCTGACCAGCTGCTGTTTCCAATAGCAATGGACACTGTTCAGTTGCATATACAAGAGCCATCCTGATGTAATGTTCCATTTTATTGGTTGCTTCTGAAATTGACATTTTTAAGCTTTTACCGACATGAACAACGACTCCCTTGCCACCAATAGAAGAGGTATTCAGTAGATCTTTGGTCAAAAGACTCATAATCCATTTATCCGAATTCGGATTTGTTCGAGTCGTCGGCTTTGATAGATTGATGATATACGCAGCGTGAGTATAAAATCTAATATTATTGGCACCAATGACATGACGAGCCATCTCAAAATCCCCATCTGGTATAGCATCGTTACCTCGATTAGGATTTCTCAAGAACATTTGACACGTTACATTTCTATTGAATGGTTCAGCCGCGCAATTTATTGAGTATTCTTTGAGAAACTCAGCTAATGATTGTCCCAAACTTGGCCTTGACATATGTGATCCTATTTTTGATGTATCTTCCAATTGAACTTTTGTTATTTTCGATGGATCTACAATCAATTTATGATTCGGAGATTCAATTACTATAACCGGTGGTGTTTGTGATGTTGACACCATCACTTGGATCGACAATCCGTCCGATGTAACAATTGTTTTTTCCACTATAGCCATATTAGGGATAATGGCTATTTTTTAAATTATATCGAATTTGATCCATTCACAATCATTTTTAGAAGTTTGTGTCTATCCATATTTTGGCAATTTACTAGGTAATTAAAATACATAACATCATACCACAGATAAAAATTTTTATCTGTGGTATGATGTTATATTTTTACATTCTCAAAATGATATGATAAATATATACTTTTTAACCACAAAATGACTTATGGTAAATTAGCCAAACTGGCCAACCCCCCCGTTAATTTTAATAATACCGAGTTAATTGGACAGGGTGGATATGGTAAAGTTTATCGTTGTGTTATTGGAGATATAGAGATGGTTTCAAAAATTGTAACAGAATCAGATTATGGTGGAATTAGAAATATTAATGAAATTGATATAATGTCAAAACTACGACATCCTAATATTATGGAATCAAGAGGTGTTAAAACCATATTAGATGATTCCAGTGAAAAGTTAACCAATTCGGTTGTTATTTTCATGGATATGGCGTTTTGCGATTTACATGTATATATCACTAAACATAACCCATTAATCGACGAAAAAACTAAATTATTATATGATACTGCTCAGGGATTATCATTTATGCATATAAATAATATTCTACATCTAGATATTAAGGCTGGAAACATTTTAATATTTAAAGACCGTAAAGGTGTAACTGCTAAATTAACCGATTTCGGTAACTCAATCACGGTTGGATCGGATGGGATTCATGAGAGATCGATGGCATTGACAACTATAACATACAGAGCACCTGAATTATTTATACCCATTATCATACACACAAAATATTCAGATATATGGTCATATGGGATACTTGGATTATTTGTTATAACAGGAAAGGTGACATTTGATAAAATCGATAATGTTAGACAGGATATATATAATAAGTTTTCACCAAATGGAAGATTATATATCGAACAAACCGTTCATGAATATTTAGCAGATTCTGATATGTCTCGAAAATATATCAATTTATTATGTAAAGCCTTAGTTATCAAACCATCCAACAGAATAAATACCCAAATGATTATAAAAGACCCCCTTTTTAATCATATTGGTTCTGGTTGTATTACCTCAGAACCTTTAAATATTACCATAAATAGTAATGTAGTAGATGCTGGTATTATGCATCCTATGGTCGATCGACCGATGAAATATGATATTGTTCAATATCGAGCTTTTGATTTCATGTTGAGAGGATTAATTCAATTGGGAGATTCGATACAGACAATATTTTTAGCAGGTGATCTTTATCAGAGAATCCTTCATTCATTGGATATAATTTTAGATGGTAGGTCCCTATCTGACTCATTCCCCCCCAATCAATCTCCCTCTAACTCCAAAAATAACAAATGGTCTATTGTTTCATGTGTGGCCATGACATGCTTACTAATAGCTCATAAGATGATTGAACCAACTGTACTTGGGATTGATAATCTTGTTACGATGTGTAATCATGAATTTAGTAGTGATAGTGTAAGGAGGACGGAGGAAATAATAATAGAGACATTTGGTGGGATTTTATATCGTAGAAATTTGTATATGACTTCAACATGCCATCATAAAATGACTGTGGCATTTGACAGTTTGTATAATTGTTTTTCTTATCACCGCCTTGATTTAGATAAATGGGAAGAAATGTCCCTACCTCAATGTGGTGACGATTGTGTATCTATAGCAGGCAAACCCTTTGATTTTATTTACAACCAAACCTATCATCATAAGATATCTACTGGTATTATTAGGATTGATACTAACGATTATGTTGAATACATATATCGTCACCACTTGAACGATTTTACGGAGGATGTTAGTATGATATAGAGATTGTGAGTAAATATTCCAAATTGATATTTGGAATATTTTCATTTAGAAACAAAGTTGAATATCTGGTTTCGTTTTATATGGATTTTTAAATATACATATATGTATATATAATGTCCTCTGCCACATCATGGGTAAAACCCCATTGGTACAACCTTCTATGTAGATCTGACGAACGAATTGGAATCTCGGATAAAATCGGAGTACTTGCTAGTTCGGGAACCACGTCAAATGTACCTTTTGACGTGGCTGTAGCTAAAGAAAAACACCAATTCAGGCAAAGAGGATTATTAGATGATTATCCATCAGACACTCTGACCAATCATTTACTTGTTAATGTTGTAACATTGGACAAGAAAAGATACTTCGCCATATTTCCTTCCCATTTGGAGTTTGCTAAATATCAGGCCAATTTGGACATAGACAAGAAATGTTTTTTTGAAACTATTTTGGGAGATAGAAGTCAGAAACCACATTTCGATATTGATATTGATGTTGGAAAATATCCGGATGTCATTGGTGATGATGTCGTGAATAATCTGGTGGACGCAATATTTGAAATTTTATCAGAATCAGATGTTGAAATCAAGATAGAATCAGATTTGTTAGTATTTACCAGCCACGGTCCTACCAGACAGAGTTATCACATTGTTATAGATCATTACATGCATCTCAACAATTTGGAGGCGAAGGCGTTTTATCACAAAGTTCTCGAAAAGATGGATCCTGAACTATCTGATTTTGTCGATCCAGCTGTATATTCATCTAAACAGCAATTTAGAATTGTGGGTAGCCAGAAGCCAAGATCCGGTCGAATCAAGACTCTATCCGAGAAATGGACTTATCACGACGAAGAGATAGTATATCAATATGTTCGAGAACCGAGGGACGATCTTCATAAGATGTTATTGCAATTAGAAGCGTCATTGGTCAGCCATACTTCGAATTGTTTACCTCTTCCCAATTTTATCCAAGTTGATGATAATGGACGTGTTCTCGGTAAATCAAGTGATTCATATTTTGAAGAAAACCTATCTCGTGATATTGCGATGAAAGCATTGAAGTTATTGGCGGAGACGGCTGGATTGTCTATTAATGATAAACGTTTTCCATATCGTCTCATCGGTGTTTCTGGTGGTATTATTTCATTGTTGAGGGTACATCCATCCAGATGCAGAATCTGTAACAGGATTCATGAAAATGAAAATCCGTATTTGTTTATTATTGGAGCTGAATATACAGTATTCTTTAATTGTCGACGTAATAGAAAGAATTTTCTAGTTGGTAAATTAGGTCCATCCCAAGATAATGAAGAAGTTGATGAAGATGAAGATAAAGATGAATCTAACACGTCTTTATCCAAGAAATCTCCAACTAATGATATAACACCCCCCAATATAAGTGTATCGGGAAATACTATTGAAGTTGTTTCTACATTAGCTTCGTCTAAATCATCTGGATTGAAATCAGTAGCGCCGAGAGATCGGACAAACAAAGACATATCAGATGAACATCTTGCTAGAATTCTCAAAAAAATGGAAGACGCTATGCCATGGCCATAATAATATATAGTAAATATAAAATAATCATCAGATATAATGATTATTCTTGGTATTATAAAACAATCATTATGTCTAATAATTATTTTTTGTAATGAAAATAATTAGATATGTATAATACAAACAGCGGCGACGAAAGTCGTCCACTTGACTTTAATAGATTGGCTTGGTTTGTATCGGGTCTCATTATCGGGAATACATTACATACATTAACAACCTTAGTATTGCTCTTGTCATGGATAGTAGTTACAAATGAACCTTTACCTACAATGTTGGGTGGATATTATCCTCAAAATATCCTGAGAAACATATTCGAATACATCAATTCCAAATTGAAACGAAGAAACAGTAATATTGACACAGTCAATAAAGTCGACCCTACATCAAAATCAAACGATTTAAATGAACCCCAATTACATCCCCAATCTCAATTTCAATTACAAGGTTCTTCAATTGTAACTATACCTCTTAATACTATCCCTATGATGATGGCCACACCATTTAGGGCAAATGATGAGCCCCGAATAGTTGAACAATGACTAATGGTTGATTTGGATATTAATTAGAATCTTCAGACGATGGTATTAACTACTGAGGGAGTGATAGATATGGTAAAAAAATAGAAAGGTATGTATGCATTATTATTGATTTCTTCTGATTCGAAAAATGAATATGAATTGTTCGATTCCCTAATTTCAAAAAACATTATCAGGCTCACACCACCAATTAAAGTCTTTTATTATATTATGGTCAAACCGGGGGTTACTACTCTGAGAGGAACAGTTGCATCGTCAGGTCCAGCTATCGGTGATGTTACTACTATAGGTATGTTACCTATGGTTAATGTGGGACAAGCTCGAGTTATAATGGTTGAGAGTGCGTTTGACGCATTCACCCATCCAGATGGAAGTAAGCTTCTTTCTCCCGATCAGATCGAAAAATTAATTCAAATCAAATTGGCAAATGGTCGTGATTTTTTTGACATTTCGACCGAAGTTAATCAATTTTATTTATTTAGTTTGGTTGGGGATATCAATGAAAATGGATTCGATGCTACTTTCAATGACTTGATTGGTGGTCGGGATGGAAAAGGTGATCCTTTTATGGATCGTGGCGATTATTATTTCAATGTGTCCCTAAATATGAGGGAAGCACGCCATAAGGCCCAAATCGATTCTGAAATCTATCGGGATAAGGTTGACGTGTCCGATGGTGCATTTACATGTTTTAAATGCAATAGTAAAAAGACTATCGCAGTTGAGAAGCAAATGCGCAGTGCAGATGAACCAATGACGGTCACTGTTATATGTGTTGAATGTGATAACACTTGGCGAGGTTAAATATATGCTATGTATATACTATTATATAATAGTATATATATTTATTTATTTCTCGACACTATCTACCTTTATTTAGGGAACCGAATGATATTTCCCTCCACTTCAACTAGGAATGTCATCCTATCGCTTATTGACTCTGCGTATTTATAAATATCATATCGACGTTCACTCACAAGTTGAAACCACAGACCTAAACCCTCTATACCCTTAAGAGAATCATCCGAATAGATACGTTCTTGGTCCCGATCTGCGAATGCGATAATATCACCTGATCGAGTTCTAGTCTTAATAGTAATGGGTAATGTAGTCCTATATTCGCTAGCCGAGTGAACACGATACGTTTTCATGGGAAGGTTGCTATTTTCTTCATCGTATAAGATAGCGATGTGTTCTTTAAGAATCTTCTCGTAGTTCTTATCAACGTCGTCTCCATTAATTAGAAATACTCTTTCATAAGCTATATGTTCGTCCAATACTAGTATTGGACGAAGACATGATTAGAGGGGATATTGGAATCGGGGGTTGTGTATACACAACCCCAACCTATTTAGATACGTGTTGTGTGATTACCATGATCTATATAATAATTAAGTCATCAGTTTTGGGATAAAATAGGGAAATTTTGATAAAATCACAAAAAAAAATTGCGATTTATAGACCAGTATCACCGGTATCACCAGTCGTGATCTTTTCAGGTAATATATTTCAATCAGGTGATTGAAATATATGATATTTTCACTTTTTGGTGAAATGTTGACGGAGACGATCTGCTAATATCTGCTTACCCCCCCCTGATGGTAACCCTAGAGATTTGAGAAATTTTTCTAACTGAATTTTTGTATAAAAATTATCCCTTGCTTTCCCTCTCTCACCTGACACACGAGCGAGATCTATATCAATCTCACCAACGACCGATTTCTGTTGTGATGTAAATGCCTCGGCCGTTGGTAATGATTGTATTTGTGGTCTAGATACACTTCCCAGTGGTGTTCCTACTACTTCGGATGGAAGATTAACTTGACTAAATTTACTCGGAGATAGAATTGGAGATGTTAGGATCACCCCTTCAGGTTCTGATACCCGCGATTTAGGCAGTTCAGGGAGTGACATCGGCTTAATTTCAGGCTCAACTATGTTTAATGTAATAGGAACACTTGGATCTATTTTAGATCTTGGTGGAATTATATTTAAGATTGGACCTGACGGGATATCCACCCCTGATACACTAAATGGTTTATCCATTGGATTAGGTGAGGGTTGAAATGTCGATACTGGTGGAGAGAATTTTTGTGGAACAAACCCACTCGATCCGGGTGTCATTTTTCCAATTTTTATTGGAGATATCGTTCCGGTAGATTGAAACAAACCCGGTGTATCACCCGGTGGTTGAAATGAAGCTGTTGGTTGAAATGAAGCTGTTGGTTGAAATGAAGCTGTTGGTTGAAATGAAGCTGTTGGTTGAAATGAAGCTGTTGGTTGAAATGAAGCTGT
>Ga0114920_10001079_pt1 | contig 12434 bp, 8 predicted proteins | sample ChitaG_FD_88683 | JGI IMG/M metagenome (GOLD analysis project Ga0114920, IMG submission 88683) | Deep subsurface microbial communities from South Pacific Ocean to uncover new lineages of life (NeLLi) - Chile_00310 metaG | ecosystem: Environmental > Aquatic > Marine > Oceanic > Sediment ... | reverse complement strand
TGTGAGACCCGACCAATGTCATTACGCCCAAGGTCGAGCAGCATGATGTGCTCAGCACGTTCCTTTTCATCATTCCTTAGCTCCTCCTCCAGAGCCAGGTCCTCGGCCGGATTTGCTCCACGAGGACGTGTTCCGGCGATGGGATGGGTTGCCACTATGCCATCCTCCACCCTCACCAGGAGCTCTGGCGAGGCGCCGATGATGTGACAGCCGTCAAGGTGAAGGTAATACATATATGGCGAGGGGTTTATACTTCTCAATGCCCGATAGATTTGAAAGGGCTCGGCAGTTGTAGTTTTGCTAAGTCGCTGAGAAAGGACCACCTGAATAATCTCTCCGGCCTCAATATATTCTTTCGCTTGATTGACGCTGGCTTCGAACTCAGCCTTAGAGATGTTGGATACGATAGGGGAATAGGTGGCTGCTATCCCGGGGGCTTTTCTTCTTGTTTGCTGAATAGGTTGGCTAAGTCTCTCTACCAAAACATCGATCCGTTCCACCGCCCTGTGGTATGCTTCCTCTATGTCGCCTTCCAGATATGCGTGGCTGACGACCTTAATCTTGTGGGTCAGGTGGTCGAAAACGAGAACAGTATCGGCAAACATGAAGAGGGATTCTGGCAGGCTCAGGGGGTCGGAATCGGGCGAAGGCAACTCTTCAAAGTGTCTCACCGTCTCATAAGCTAGATAGCCTACCGCTCCGCCATGAAAGCGGGGCAGGTCGGGTAGTAAAACTAACTTGTATTTATCTAGCTCATTCTGCACCGCAATCAGGGGGTCGGGTGTCTCACCGCTTGACTTGAGAACGAGATAGGGTTCAGAGCCAATAAAGCTATAGCGTGCCAGTCGCTCCCCGCCCTCGACACTCTCCAGGAGGAAAGAATAAGGATGGCGGGCAACCTTCAGGTAAGCGGAAACCGGCGTTTCCAGGTCAGCTACTATCTCACGATAAACTGGCACCAGATTGCCGTATCTCTTCAGTTTTCGTACCTCATCTAATGTAGGGTAGTACATAGTATTCCATCCTTAATAAAAAAACCCTTCGCCCTTTAAGGGGCGAAGAGTTCAAATTCGCGGTGCCACCCTTATTACCCCGCATTAGCGGGGCATCTCTTTCAGGTACGCCCGAGGCCGACAGGTCGGCCGACACTTCGACCTATATCGGGGGATACCCTGAGCTCTGATAACGGTGCCCTCTCCGTCAAAGCCTACTTCCCTGGCCTGTCGGGGTTTCGGTTTGCGACTCCCAGGCCCATTCATACGCCCGCGCTGGTATCGGCTCACACCTAGCCCGACTCTCTGACCCTCGCTTGGCGACTACTACTCCTGTTCGCAGTCTTTGCCTTATTCTATTGTTGATAAAGTGTAACAAAAAGACCAGGGAAAAGTCAAGGGTCTCACTAAAACTGGGGAAGTTGCCAGAATTTGCCCTCGCTCTTTATTGAGGGGGCGAGCACCATCTCGGTGTGTTGCATCTCTTTGATGGAGAGGGCGCCGCACATCCCCATGGAATTACGTAACGCGCCGATAAAATTTTGCGTCCCGCTGGTGACCGTGGCTGGACCGAAGAGGATCTGCTCTAGACTGCTGCTGCTGCCTACCTTGATTCGTGTTCCCCGAGGTAAGGCTGCATGAGGAGTAGCCATGCCCCACTGATAGCCTCGCCCTGGTGCCTCTTTTGCTTGAGCCAATATCGAGCCCAGCATTACTGCATCGGCGCCGCAGGCGAATGCTTTACATAAATCTCCACCGGTGCGAATACCTCCATCGGTTATCACGGCTACATACCTTCCTGTCTCTTGGAGATACTGTTCCCTGGCTGCGGCGCAATCCATCGTCGCTGTCGCCTGTGGAACCCCAACACCCACAACTTCCCTTGTGGTGCATGCTGCTCCAGGCCCCACCCCCACAAGAATCCCTGATATCCCTTCCCTCATCAATTCTAACGCAGCACTATAACTGACGCAGTTGCCCACGATGATTGGCACTGGCATTAGCTGGTAAAGCTCGGAGAAGATGAGCCCGTGATAGCTTTTCGATATGTGGCGGGAAGAGGTTACTGTGGACTGGACGACGAAAATATCCACGCCGGCTTCTACGGTCATGTGAGCAAAGCTTTTAGTGTTCTGAGGCGTTACCGAAACGGCGCAGATACCTCCGGCGTTCTTGATCTGCCTTATCCGTTCGCCGATGAGATTCTCTTTGATCGGCTGAGAGTAGACCTTTTGAAGGAAAGTGATGGCCTCATCCTGAGGGGTATTGGCGATTTCCGCTAGAATTTCGTCGGCATTTTCATAGCGGGTTTGCAGTCCTTCTAGATTGAGCACGGCTAATCCCCCCAACTTGCTCAGCAAGACGGCAAAGTGAGGGTCGACCACCGCATCCATAGCAGACGCAAGGATGGGAATAGGGAAGGTAAAATTGTCCAGGGTGAATTCAATGCTAACCTGCTCTGGGCTGATGGTGATATCCCCGGGTACAAGTGCTACTTCGTCAAACCCGTAGCCACGTCGTATGTCTTTGAACCGAGGGGCATCCATAGATTATCTTTCCTTGTCCTTGATTTTAGGGCACACTATATCAGAGGGGATATCCAAAGTCAATTCGTTAACTGGACGGCGACGCCAGATAGTAGTATAATTTTCTAAGTCATCTTGGAAGTGTTGTCGCGAATCAGGGCTAATGATGGAGTTCACGGGCATACTATCATGGAGAAGCGGGTGCCCATTCTTTAAGGGGAGGTAAAAGTGAAGCGAGAGGAATTGACAGCCAGCAGGAGAGATGTTCTAGGCAAGAAGGTCAGATTTCTGCGCCGAAAAGGGTTAACTCCTGCTAATGTCTATGGTGCAAATATCGAATCTATCCCTCTCCAAATAGAGACTTCCCTTTTGGAGCGACTTATTGCTAGCGTGGGCAGGAATGCTCTTATCACTCTCAGAATTGATGGAAAGCGAAAGGTGGCTATGATTCGCGATATCGACCGGGATGCGTTAACTGACGCTTTGCGCCATGTCGATTTCTTCCAGGTAGAAATGACACATAAGGTGAAAATTGAGGTTCCACTTGTCTTTGTTGGCGAGTCTCCTGTGGAGAAGGTTAGCCGGTTGATGTTGCTTCATAACATATCTGCTCTCCATGTGGAAGCCTTCCCCTCAGATCTGCCCAAGAACATTGAGGTGGACATCTCACAGCTTGCGGAAGCTAATCAGGCTATTCACGTCAGAGATATCCCGGTGGGCGATAATGTGGAGGTGCTCACCGAGCTCAGTGAATTGGTGGTTCAAGTAATGGAAAGCCGCTTTGAAGCTGAGGAGGTCAAAGCTGAGGAGGTGGAGGCCGAGGAGGTGGAGGCCGAGGAGGAAGTTGCACCTCAGGTTGAAGCTTAGGTTGAGGCTGAGTCGGAATAAAGCCTAGAACACCTCGGGCCCAGGGCGATCAGGGCGAAATAGGGCGGTGTGATACCGCCTGAACCAGAGTGGCTGCATTAGGAGGATAAAAAAGATAAGCATTTCTATCCCATCTCGTAGGGAGACCTATTAAGGTCGTCTGGTAGGAAACGGGAACCTTTGCCCTGCGAGGGAGAGATAGATATTAGCAGGTTCCCATCTCAACATGGGAGCTGTGCTCCGATGAATTCCCTCTGCCCCCGCACAAATTCCTCAGCGCTCATCTTCCTCTTCCCTTCAAGCTGGACCCTTAAAAGCTCGAGAACCCCCTCCGCGGTCTGAACGCCAACGCCTCCCCCCGCAAGCGTAATCACTCTCCCTGGCTTACCTTGTGCCCCAGGCAGGTGAGAGGCATCGACAACCTTGAGGGTTTTCCCCCGCCATCGAGTGTAGCAACCAGGCCAGGGCTGAAAGGCTCGTACCTGGCGCCATATCTCGAGGGCAGGGAGGTGCCAATCTATCTCCCCTTGTTCTTTGCTGAGGGACTTGGTATAGGAAGCCTCGTCATCGTTTTGAGGTTGGGGGATAATAGCGTGGGAAAGCCAGCGAGGCAGTGTTTCCTCCAGGAGCTGGGCGCCAGTGGAAGCAAGATTTGTGATGAGTGACTCGGCGCTATCTTCGGGCGCGATGGGCACTCTCTTCTGAGCAAGGATGGGGCCGCTGTCAACTCCACGATCCATGAGTATGATGGTGACCCCGGTGCAGTCATCGCCGCCAAGGATGGCTCCTTGAATGGGGGAGGGACCACGATGCCTGGGTAGAAGAGAGGGATGGATATTGATGCAGCCGAAGGGAGGCATGTTGAGTACCTCTTCAGGCAGGATCTTACCAAAGGCAGCCACCACAATGACATCGGGGTTAAGCTGGGCCAAAGATTCAAGCACATCAGCTTCATTGAAACTGTTCGGCTGGCGCACCTCAAGCCCGTACTTGACAGCCATCTTCTTCACTGGAGGTAGTGAAAGGGATCGCCCTCTCCCTGCGGGTTTATCAGGTTGAGTGTAAACGGCAATCAAGGGGTGCTCACTGGCAACAAGCCGCTCAAGGGTCGGCACGCCAAACTCGGATGTCCCCATAAAGACAATTCTCATTGCATTTCCTCGACGAATTCTAACACGGAAAAAGGGAAAAGGGAATTACAAAATTGGTGCAAAATTGGTGCAAAAACCTATTGACCAAAGTGGGAGGGTTTGTTATTCTTTTGATGTTAATCCTCAGGAGGAGTTCCTCAAGATAGGGGCACCGCCCCAGGTTATTCGGAGGGGCTTAACCCCGCAACCAGCGGTATTAGTGTATTGCCTTCAATAACGAGGCGCTCGTGTACGCCTACTGCTTTGAGAAAGGCAATCCTTAATGTAGAATAGTATGGGCTCTCTGGGGTTTTTTTGCTCACCTAAAGGTACCGCTTGGAGAGCAGAGGGATTAGTGAAAATGATAGCAGCGAAGGAAACCTGGGAGGCAGTGCTTGATAAACTTCAACTGCAGGTTACAAAGACGAACTATGAAACATGGCTCGGGGGAACTGTTGGCCTGAGCTGCGAACATAACCAGTTTGTGGTGGGCGTGCCATCGCCATTTAACGTGGAGTGGTTGGAGAGGCGGCTGCGCTCTCTTATCAAAAAGACCCTCATGGACATCACCGGGCGAGACATTGATGTCAAGTTCCAGGTTCAGCAAATAGAAGAGAGCAATCCATCCTTTGCCAAATACAAGAAGCGTTCATCAGGCTTTAATCCTAAGTACACCTTCGACTCTTTCATAATAGGCAATTGTAATTGTCTCGCTCACGCTGCTGCCGTGGGGGTAGCGGAGAAACCTGGTTCAGTCTATAACCCCCTATTTATCTATGGTGGTGTCGGGTTGGGAAAGACTCACCTGCTGCATGCCATAGGAAACCTGGTCTCCCAAAGCAATCTTCGAGTGCTTTATGTCAGTACAGAGCAATTTACTAACGATTTCATAAGAGCGATTAAGGAGAGAAAGACAGAGGAGTTTCGCCAAAAGTATCGGGGTGTTGATGTACTGTTAATCGACGATGTCCAGTTTATCATCGGTAAGGAACAGACCCAGGAAGGGTTCTTCCATACCTTTAATGACCTGCACAATGGAAATCACCAGATTGTAGTCACAAGTGACCGTTCACCGAAAGATATGCCCTTACTTGAAGACCGATTGCGATCCCGCTTTGAATGGGGGCTCATTGCCGATATCCAACCCCCTGATCTGGAGACTCGCTTCGCCATACTTGAAGTTAAGGCAGAGCAGATGAGGGCAGAAGTACCCAAAGAGGTTTTTGACTTCATTGCTCGTAAGACCCATGACAGCATCCGGGATTTAGAGGGTTCACTGAATCGTATTGTTGCCTTTTCCAAGCTTGCCAAAGCTCCCATCACTATTGAGTTGGCGATCAAAGCTCTGGCAAATAACTCCAACAATTCCACCTATCGCGCTTCTAGCCTCTTGTTCATCATCGATGCTGTGGCTAAATACTTTGACCTCACTCCAGATGCTTTGAAAGGGAGAGCTAGGGATAGGCAAACTGCCCTGGCACGCCATATCGCAGTTTATCTTATCAAGGAGGAGACAGACCGCTCCTTTGCTGATATTGGAAGGGAGTTCGGCGGCAGAGACCACTCAGTCATTCTTCGTAGCTACCAGAAAATATCCTCCGAGGCGGAGAACGACCATCAATTGCGTTCTGATATCCTTGAGATCAGAGAGAATATACACCACAAAGCATCACCCAGTCGACCCGCGCTTTCTAAAGTAGGGCGTTAGTCGAATCGCGACAAGCCAGGGTTCAGGCAGTGAAGAGCGTATACTTGTATCAGATTTGACGCGCTATCTCCGCACCTTCATGAATTGCATACAGGGCATCTCGTGGCGTTACACAGTCTCCTATAGTGTAAAGTTCTGAAATCACATGCTTAAGACTAGCGGCCAATTGGTTTTGGGACTTCATCCCCACGGCGAGAACAACAGTGTCGGCCTTCAAGAACACGAGGTCACCGTTGAATGCCATGTAAGTACCATTCTCCTTGATCTCCACAAGCGGGCAATTTTGGAACATATGCACCCCTTTCTCAATCAGCCTGTTTCTTAGGGCGAGATAGAGGTTTCTTTCCATATCCCTGCCTAGCAAGGAGCGTGTTGTAAGGTAGACTTCTTTGCCCTGGCTGGCAAGTTGATCAGCGATCTCCATCCCGAGATACCGCCCTCCAACCACCACCACCCTTTTGCCTACTTTAGCCTTGCCCAGAATCACATCGACTGCCTGAACTACATTCTTTCCACTGATACCTTCGATATCTAATGTCTGAGGCACCGCTCCGGTGGCTACTACCACAGCATCGGGTTTAGCCTCCTTTACCATCTCGGGTGTGACTTCAGTGTTTAGCTTCACCGTGACCTTAGCCTTGTTCAAACCCTGTTCCAGATAGCTGAGGAAGGGGGAGTAGTCTTCCCTCTTTTGCTCTTGCTGGCAGGCAATGTACCATTGCCCCCCCAAATTAGCAGTCGCTTCATATAAGACAACCTCGTGTCCCCGCTCGGCGAGTGTTCTTGCTGCCTCCATGCCAGCTAACCCGCCACCAACAACCATCACCTTCTTGGAGGAAGTGGTGTGCTTTAGGGCAAATTCCTGCTCCCTTAGTTTGGCTGGATTGACAGTGCAAGGGATACCATAAGTCAACACATAGTTGAGGTGGGGGCGAAGGTTGAAGCAATTAAGGCAGTATACACACGGGCGGATATCTTCAAACCGCCCTTCCTTAGCTTTATTGGATAGTTCGGGGTCAGCCATTAATCCTCTTGCCATGGCAATGAAGTCTGCTTTCCCCTGGCGCAGAACTTCCTCGGCGAGATGGGGGTCGCTCAACTTTCCTACAGCTATAACAGGGACCTTAACCGCCTTCTTTATAGCTGCGGCATCGGAAACCAGAGTCCCCTTGGGGAAGAGGAAGCTAGGATATTGCCACTGGATGGAGCCCTGTTGGCTGGAAGATATGTGTAATGCATCCACGCCAGCCTCAACGAAGAGCGGTGCTTGGCGGGCGCTATCCTTTATGTTTATTCCTCCCTCCATGTAGTCACTGCCACTTATCCTGAAGATAACGGGAAAATCTGGACCCACCTTCCTCCTGACCGCTTCGATAACCTCGCAAGCAAACCTGGCCCTTGTTTCAACACTCCCTCCATACTCATCTGTCCTTATATTATCCAGGGGGGAAAGAAACTGGCTTATTAGGTATCCATGACCACCGTGGATTTCCACCGCATCGAAACCGGCCTCTTTTACTCTCCTCGCTGCTTCAGCAAAGGCTTCGACCAGACGTTTGATATCTTCCTTGGTAGCCTCCTCGGGTGGGGTATTATCACGAACCCAGAGGGCTGCCCCAGCACCTTCCACGGTTGTGGCGTCCGTAACTCTCCGCAATCTCGGTATGGCAGAAGGCGCTATGGCCCTTATTGCGCTGGGATCGGGGGCGTTTTCCCTATATTGGGTAAGCAGTTTTCCATGGTGTACTATCTGAAAGGCCACTTTTGCGCCATTTTGGTGTACTGCATCAGATAGCTCTCTCAACTTGGGGATGAATTTGTCATCATACATTGAAGGGCGCCCTGGAGCCAGAGCGTCTTTTAGAATTAGGCTAGATTGGGCGATTATGAATCCCACACCTCCCTTTGCTCTCTCGACATAGTAGTCTATGACCTTGTCGGTGATCTCACCTTCAGGACCGTGGCCAGCAGTGCCGGCTGGAGCCATAACGACACGGTTTTTCACCTCCATTTTCCCGATAGTACCTGGCTCGAATAGCTTGGTTAGCTGAGTCATGACGTCTCCTTTCTCGTAAAAGTAAGTATATCCATCAGGGAATTGATATCAGACAAAGATTCCAGGTGTGAAACCATCTCCATGCACGTTTGCACATCTCGGGTGGGAAGAATTAAAGAGGCACAATCCCAGTACTTGGCGCATACGTCGTCCCAGCTCATAGGGTTGGATGCGGAGCCTTTTGGGGAATTTTGCCTACGAGAAAATGCCCTGCCATCTCGCAGCTTTATCACCACTTCTGAGCCCAACACGGCCGACAAATCACTGGCTAACTCCGGGGAATCAACATATCTGACTATGGGGATGATTTGCTGAACTTCGGGCTGCCTAACCCTTTCATCGGTAAAATCCTGCAAACCTACTTCACCATCAAGGAGAGCTCTGGCGACACAATAGTTCATACTGAACTTCCCCTCTAAGGCGGTTTGAGGGCGGGAGTGGAACGCAACGGAAGGTATAACTGGACCTGTCCTTACCTCTATCTCATCCACCTCTTCCGGTTTGATGTTGTGCTCTTTCCTCAGTTGCAGGACAATTTCTATGCTGGTATGGGTGTCGGCGCAGGAGGGCCAGGGCTTCGTTGCTGCACTGGAGACAATATCGTATCTCTCGCCCAGGCCTTCTCCGATTTTCGATAGCTCGAGGTCGACCCCACCACCCAAGACCTTACAGTAGCCTTGAGGAGCTTCTAGAATACTTTTATCCGCTGTAAAACCCTTTTGGGCTAAGAGCGCCGCTATTGTGCCATTTCTGGCTGCATTGCCAGCATGGAGTGGTTTGGTCATCGTGCCGATATTCTGCTTTAGCCCGCCCGCAAGAGAGGCAGCAATACCTATAGCCGTCCGGGTTTCTTCGATGTCCAGCTTCAGTAGCTTGGCAGCGGCAGAGACAGCACCGATAGTTCCCATCGTGCCAGTCATGTGCCACCCTATCATATAATGTCGAAGACAGACCGGGCCAATTTTAGTTGCAGCCTCAAAACCAACAATGTAGGAGAGCAGAATGTCCTTGCCTGAGACCTGATGTTTCTCCCCTAGGGCCAGGACCGCGGGCAGGATCGCAACTGAAGGATGGCCACCAAATGGTATACACCAATCGTCATAGTCCAAGGCGTGAGCGATTGTGCCATTAACCCAGGCAGCTTGTGACACTAGGGTTCTAAAGCCCCCACCAATAATCCCCGCCTCAGGTTTGCTTTCTTCTTCCTTGACATATGCGGCAATCAGCTTACTTCCTGGCTCATCGCAACCTGCCAGGGCAACACCCAATGTGTCGAGGATTAGCTTCTTGGCGACATCTACCGCTTCGTCGGGTATTTGTTCATATTTGGTTTCTACAATGTAGCGAGCTACTTTCTCTGTACTCACGTGATACTCCGGTCCCGTTTTACCCGAGAACCTGATATTAAGTAACGGGAAGTTGGTGAAGATATCAGGAGAAGGCTTCTATCCACGCTTGATTACTATGTCCATTAACTCCGTTAGGTCCTTCAATTCCTCTAGGTTCTCCATCAACTGTAGCGAGCGCTCGACATCCTTCGGGGATAGCACCAAAAGGGCACAATCCTTGTATTTGGATACCAGTTGCTCATAGGTGGGAGGCGATTGTGGAGACCCTTTAGGTGCGTCGGCCTTTTGGCTGAACTCGCGCCCGTCGGTTAGCCTAATGGTCACGCTTGCTCCGGCTATTGGAGGAACGGAGTCATCAATGCGCCTTCTCATCTTCTTGATAAGCTCCTGAACGCCGGGCTCATTAACCTTCTCATCGGTAAAATGCTCCAGGCTGGCCCAGCCGTCGAGGAGGGCCCTTGCCATGCAATACTCCAAGCTGAATTTGCCTTGCAAGCCTGTCTTCGGTTCGGTATAGAAAGCAACGGATGCAGTAGACTCATGAACGGCAACTTCGGCGCTCTCGACATCCGGCGGTGTGATGTTGTGCTGCTTGGCCAGATCCAGGACTAGGTCAATGGTGGAGTGAGTTTCGCCGCAACTGGGATATAGCTTGAAGGTCACACCGGTGTTTATGATGACATAGTCTTTGCCCAGACCCTCGGTGACCTGTTCCAATTCACCCTGACCATTGCCTTTGTAGACATTGAAGAATCCGAACCGTTCTTCCATGATGTCGGGGTGGGCGGTGAAGCCCCTCTTTGCCAGCATCGCCGCCATGACACCACTTCTGGCAGCGTTGCCAGGGTGGAACGGCTTGGTCATGGTGCCGAAGTTCTGCCTAAGGCCGCAGGCCTGGGAGGCAGCGATACCCAAAGCCATCCTGGTCTGCTGAACGTCTAGCTTGAGCAGCTTGGCGCCTGCAGCAGCAGCTCCTATGGTTCCTATAGTACCAGTCGCATGCCATCCCCGCATATAGTGACTGGCGCTTACACCACGCACTGTGGCGCACTGGGTTTCAAAACCGATGATGTATGCCTCAATAACCTCTCTGCCGCTCGCTTTGCTCAACTCGGCAACCGCCAAGATTACTGGCAGCATGGGCACGGTGGGGTGTCCCAGCGTGGCAAACGTCCAGTCATCGAAGTCCTCAGCATGGGCCAAGGTACCGTTCACCAAAGCAGCCAGCGGTGCTGAGGTACGGAACCCTCCACCTATCACCGAGGCTATTGGATTACCCCCTAGCTCCCTTACGAATTCAGTTATCAGTTTACCCTCGTGAGTCACTACACCGGTGAAAGCGACGCCAAGACAATCAAGCAGGGCCCTTTTTGCTGTGCCGACTGCCTGTGAAGGCATCTGCTCGAACTTGGTTTCCACAATAAAGCGGGCTAACTTCTCAGTGGTTTGCGATTTGACATCCTCTGTCATCGCTCTTCCTCCTTCGTTTCAACTCCTTAAGTAGATTCTGTGAGACCTTTTCCGCTGGGGGCATGTGAACCACGTCGGATTATATCATACCCTACACCGCTCGAGTAGCTTGGCCCACTGCTGATCGACAATCGCTTGCAAGGCATCGACTATGTTCGTATTTTCTGCGGTGAGCAGGTGTCGGAATCTCCCCTGGGACTGGAGCCAATCGGTAATCGGCTTCTTTGGGGAAGGACGATAGTTCAGCTTCCACTCACCATCGACCACCTCGTAGATTGGCCAGACGCAGGTCTCAACAGCGAGCTTGGTGATGGCAATAGTTTCTTCTGCGGGGTATCGCCACCCCCTCTGGCAGGGAACGAGAACGTTGATAAAGGAGGGGCCATCAGCGGCAACAGCCTTTTGTGCCTTGGTCATCAGGTCGCGCCAAGCGTGAGGTGCTGCCTGGGCCACGTAGGGAATGCCGTGGGCCGCGACTATTGCCGTGATGTCCTTCCGATGCTCCCTTTTACCAGGAACCGCATCTCCCACCGGTGAGGTAGTGGTCCATGCTCCCAGAGGTGTGGCGCTGGAGCGCTGGATGCCGGTGTTCATATAGGCCTCGTTATTCAGGCAAACATAAAGGAACTTGTGTCCCCGCTCAAGCGCTCCACTGAGGAACTGGAGCCCAATATCATAGGTGGCGCCGTCGCCGGCAAAGACGACAAACTTGATCCCCTTATCCTCCATCTTGCCCTGTTTAACCAGGGAGCGATACATGGTCTCCACGCCGGATATGGTGGAGGCAACATTCTCAAAGGCACTGTGGATCCACGGCACACGCCATGATGTATAGGGGTACGGTGATGTTGACACCTCGAGGCATCCGGTAGGTGAAGCGACAACCACTGGCTGCCCTACGGCATGTAATACCTGGCGCACCACGATGGACTCCGCACAGCCAGCGCACAGCCGGTGGCCTGGGGCAAGCAAATCTTGCTCTGCGGACATCTCCTTCAGGTTTATTGCCATAATATTCTCCTCTTATTCTCTTAGCCCAAGATACCTAAGGGATGACTCAGTAAGCCCTTCCCTGTCGATTTCGATGAGGTCTTTATAGACTTGATGAATTTGCGCTGGCACTATATCACGTCCCCCGAGTCCGTAGGCATAATTAAGCACTTTTGGGCTTAATCCGTGAGTGAAGAGTGCGGTTATGACCTCGAGGAAAAGGGGACCGCCTTGAGCACCGAATGAAAGGGAGCGATCTAGCACGGCGATGGCCTTTTTATCGCCCAGCGCCTCGGCCAGTATTGTTGCGGGAAAAGGCCTGAAGCAGCGAAGCTTGAGCAACCCG
>Ga0114920_10001077_pt1 | contig 12445 bp, 10 predicted proteins | sample ChitaG_FD_88683 | JGI IMG/M metagenome (GOLD analysis project Ga0114920, IMG submission 88683) | Deep subsurface microbial communities from South Pacific Ocean to uncover new lineages of life (NeLLi) - Chile_00310 metaG | ecosystem: Environmental > Aquatic > Marine > Oceanic > Sediment ... | reverse complement strand
TGGGTCCTGAAGACCATATTATTGAAGGGACTGAAGAAGAAAAAGAGAAGAAGCTGAAGAGACTTGCCCAGTCAATCGGCAGGCCACTGCCTGATGTGGAAGTCAAAATCGTTGATGCTGAAGGCAAGGAGGTGCCTGGCTTTGAGGTCGGCGAAATTGTGGCCAAAGGTTCTCGGATAATGACAGGGTACTGGCATGACGAAGACAGGACAGCGCAGGCGTTTACCAGTGATGGCTGGCTAATAACAGGCGACAGGGGATGGATAGATGACGAAGGATACATATTCTTGGCCGGTCGTGGCGATGACATGATAATCAGAGGGGGTGAGAACATCTCACCGGAAGAGCTTGAGGATGTGCTCCATTCTCATCTGAAAGTAGAGGAGGCAGCGGTGATCGGCGTGCCTGACCCAGAGTGGGGGCAACAACCGAGGGCCATAGTAGTACTCAAGGAAGGAGAAACCGCCAGTGCCGAGGAGATTATGGAGCATTGCCATTCTAAGCTGGCGAGCTTCAAGCGTCCCAGGTCAGTAGCGTTTGTTGATTCCCTGCCCCGTAATTCTGTTGGCAAAGTGCTTAGAAAGACACTTCGCGAACAGTACGGACAGCCGTAGTCTTTGAAGTCAGGAGAGTTTGAGGCTAGAATAGTTGAGGAGGTTCAGACATTCATGGCCAATCAAATAGGCAAGAGATATGTTTGCAAGAAGTGTGGCTCGGAGTTTATTGTCACCAGAGCCGGAGATGGTACATTGACTTGCTGCGGTCAGCCGATGGAGCTGAAGAAATAGTCCTGTCAACCATGGGCTTTGGCGAGTTAAATGAGGAGACAGCGTGATGAATCAATTAGGTAAGAGATTCAAATGTCAGGCTTGTGGCACCGAAGTGCTCTGCACCAAGGCTGGTGAAGGCAGTGCGGTCTGCTGCAATCAGGAAATGGAGCTTCAACAGCCCCGGCCCTTGCCTTCCTCTGACTAGGCACATAGCCATTGCATAAGAGTGGTCCCTTGCTCGAACTCCTAAGGGCAAGGTCTTCAAGGCATCATCATCTAGATCCCCCTTCTCCACACAATCTCGCCGCCAGCCACGGTCATTTCTATTTGCAGACTCTTTATCTCCTCAGTATTCACTTGGGTAGGGTCTTCGCTTAGCACTACGAGGTCAGCGAGCTTGCCAGGTACTATGGAGCCTTTGATGTTTTCTTCAAAACAGGCGTACGCAGCGCCCATGGTGTACATCCAGAGTGCCTGGGATGGCGTGACTCGTTCTTCAGGCAAGAGCTCTTGTCCTGTCTCTGCTGTTCGTGAGACAGCGGCATAAATGCCGCTTAGCGGGTTTGGAGGTACTACAGGGCAATCCGAGCTGGCTGCTACCTTGACTCCGGCCTGGATAAGCCTGGCCAGAGGATATAGATGCTTGAGTTGCGCCGCCGGCACGGTCTCGAGGTATCTCTCGCCACTGTAGTAGATGAAAGCCGGCTGAGTAACCACCACTGCCTTGAGGGAGCCTAGTCGTTTGGCCATCGCTTGAGTGCACACCGAACAGTGTTCTATGCGATGGCGATGGTTAACACGACCAGACCTTTGCAACGCTTCTGCCAAGGCTGAGCAGGCTGCTTCCACGGTGCTTTCCTCTACAGCATGCAGTGCAACCTGGAGCCCTGATTGGTGAATCTCGAATACCTTTTGATTCAGCTCCGCCTGAGGAGGATTGAGCTGGCCTGTGGTCTCATCTAAGATGATTTTTATTGCGCCCGGGCGAAGTTGGCTGTCGCCTGTTTCGCCTCCAAGGCCTTGCTCTTGGCAGTGTCTGAGATGTTGTGCTCCCAGCATCACGGTCACTCGGGGCTTCAAGTGTCCTCGGGTTTTCCACTGCTGGAATGCTTGCCAGCGGCGATAGTCATTGCGTGGAGAAGCATCCTGTAGGGAAGTTATGCCTAATGACAGAAGTCTATCGCTGGCGAGCGCTATCCCCTGCTCCAATTCTCTATCATCCAAAGGTGGCACGACGTTGGCTAGATACTCACCCATGCCGTAAAGCAGGCCGTTTGGTTCACCAGTTTCCAAGTCTCGCTCAATCATACCGCCAGGTGGCTCGGGAGTCTCATTGGAGATACCGGCAAGTGTGAGTGCCAGACTGTTGAGGACATGAGCGTGCCCCGAGCGGTGAGTCAATTTCACCGGATGCGTGACTGTAGCCTCATCCAGCTCCCAGCGCGTGGGATGGCGTTTCTCAGCCAGGTAGAACTCGTTATATCCCTCAGCTCTTATCCAGCTCGCCGATGGCAGATTTTGGGATAACTCCCGAATCTGTTTTTGAATATCGGAGATGGATCCTACTGTGGTTGGATCCAGGCTGGGAGTCAGTAAGCTTTCGGCAAAAGCAACGAGATGGCAATGAGCATCATTGAAGCCCGGAAGGATGGTCCTGCCATGACAGTCTATGACCTCAGTTTCAGCACCTCTCAGTTCATCGACAGCCCCATTGCCTGATATGCTTAGTATGTTTCCATTCTGAACAGCAACCAGTTCGGCTCGAGGAGACTGAGGGTCTAGCGTGAGCACGTTAGCATTGCACAGGATAAGGTCAGCGGTTGACTTGTCCATCTGCCATATACTATATGAGTTGCGCCATTTGGGCGATGATTCTAGGAATGATGTAAGTCGCGAGGTCACGTCTGGAGCCGCCGCAGAGAATGGTCACCAATCTGCCCCCGCAGACCGTGTCTGCGGCAGACTTAATTGCCTTGGCGATCTTGACATGACAATCCCTTGTCAATCCCTTGTCGCCATATTCGCCTTGGGTGGCATCATAGCCGAACTCCCAGAATATAACCTCCGGACGGAAGGCGTTGACCCGGGATACGAATTCCTGCGTGAGTTTCATAAGATAATACTTATCATTCATGCCAGAGGGCATAGCAACATCGACGTTGGCATTATTGTCGCAGTAGTCCTGGGCGCAGAAGCAGACATGAAGCACTTCTCGATCCTGGCCAAAGATATCTCTGGTACCATCGGCATGATGGCTGTCGGTATCTACTATGATAAATCTCTCCATCCCCTTTTGCCTTAACGAGCCTATTGCCAGAGCGGCGCCGTTGAGATAGCACATTCCGCCAAAGTAGTCTCTACCAGCATGGTGGTCGCCAAAGCTGGTGAAAATGAAGGCATTATCGATATTTCCGCGCCGTATCTCTTCAGCAGCTTGAACAGTCCCTCCGGCCGAGTAGGAGGCTGCTTCAAAATACCCAGTCCTCTTCACCGAGTCTATCATTTCCCTGGAGTGCACCTTTAGCAGTATGTCCTCATTCACTGGGCGGATGTGGTTGGTACTATCTGTTACTCAGTAGACGCCATCGTAATAATGAACGTTATCCTCACTCAAGATGCCATCCAGAGCCTGCGGGAAGTCACTCAATCTCTGTCCCCGGAAGCGGGGTAGGAAGATGCCCGTCCGTTTGACTTGATGCATGTCTGTTTCCAGTAAGCCAGTTCAGTGTCCAGCAATTTGGCAGATGGATGGGCCGTTTTGGCTAAAGGCTTGTTGTCGCAACTCATCGAGCCACAAATTGAGTGCATTGTAGAAGGCCAGCGATTGCTCATCAGCGATCCGGGGCTGCATGAGGTAGGCTTCGGAAGGATGGTAAAGCTGTTCCTCCCCGCAAGGATTCACGGCGAGCGATGTATTGCTGACACCGTCCCACGCTTGATTTACAGGCAAGCCAACCTTTTGCAGCGCTGGATCTAGGGTGGCGTCGACCAAGACCAACTTCCCGTCTATGTCCACCTTGCAAGCAAGGTGGTAACTCAAAGGCATGCTGCTAGCTAGCTTCATCAGTTCTGGCGGATAGGCTATGTCGTGCCTGTCCCATGTGAAGGGATAGACTACATACAAGACGTCCAGTCCAATTCTCTGGTACATGTTGCACAACAGGAAATGCTTGGGGGTGCATGAACCCCTGTTGAATTTCAACATGTCGATGTATTGTTCCGGGTTGATGAGGTCGGGAATTACGGCATAGGGTATGTCCCTTATCTGGTTGTAGATGGCTATGCTTGCATCCTTGGCACTCTTTCCCCGGACCCAGTCGCGTAACTTGTGGTCAACAATGTCAGCCATAGCTATTAATTCAAGCTTAGCCTGTTTGAGGTCGTACATCAAATCGGGGGGCAGCAACTGTGTCCGGAAGGGGCGTGTGCCAGTTGGACTAATCCGCGTGGGCTGTGCCACAGCCGAGAAGCTAGACGAGCCGAACTCACGCCGCGTATGGCCTACAGGTTCTGCAGTACGCGTGCCCTAAGAAGAACACCAAGTTCCCTGGAGCAGCCGAATTCTGGACTCCACGTCCCTGAGAGTCAAATAGAGGGGCAATGAACAGGGCACTGCTCGCAAGCAGGCCTGGAGCTATTCCTTGGACAAGATCTCTCTATAGAAATCATAGATGCCCTTTTTGCCTCTGCCCCCGGTGTAGCCGGCTCTTACCATCATCCTTACTAAGGGATGCAATTGACCCTTCTCTGGGCCGAGTTCTCTCGTTCTATCCTGTTCTGAAGAAGCTGAAAGAGCCCACCCTCCAGTAAAATCACCGAGTTCTAGCGGCCCCATAGGGAGGTTATAGCCTAGTTTCAGTGCTTTATCAATGTCCTCAGGAGAAGCAACGCGTTCCCACACCATTTGGACAGCTTCGCGTGACATGCCACCATAGGCCCTGTTGGCCAAAAAGCCGTAGCTGAAGTCCTTGCATAAGACAGGTTCCTTGCCAAGTTTCCTCACCAGTTCTGTGGTTACGCCTACTGTTTCATCCGAGGTGAGTGGCCCCTTAATCACCTCAACCAATTTCATAACGGCTACTGGATTGAAGAAGTGCATACCAATTACCTTGTCGGGTCTCGTAGTCATCCTGGCCATCTCAGTAATGTTTAAGCTTGACGTGTTTGAAGCCAGAATTGTGTCGGGCGGAGCATTCTCATCCAGCTCCTTGAAAATGTTCCTCTTTAAGGCTAGGTCTTCAAGGACGGCCTCAATAACGAAATCGGCATTCTTGGTCGCGTTGGCACTACTTGTAGTTCCCTTTATTCTCCCGACTACCTCCTCCATCTGTGCTTGGGTAATCTTGCCCTTATCGACAAAATACCTCTTTAGCCCGTCTTTTATGAACTGGATTCCGTTGTTTACAAACTCGTCCTTGACATCGGTGATTGTGACAGAATATCCGCCCACCAGCGACAATAGTTGGGTTATTTGAGAGCCCATTGCCCCGGCACCTATGACTGCGACCTGTTTCACATTGTTAAGTTCCATACGGTATACCTCCATATATGATCTGGTTTTCCGATTATAGCAGACTTCCATAACGCAACCAACGCCTGGGATTCTGCGAGGAGTTTGCGTTATGGAACTTGCCCGTAGTGGAGCTGTCGGGCTCCTCGCGGGCGGGTCTGAGACACACGGCGCCCTACTCTACGCGCCTCAGGTTCGGGCGGAGTATCGCTATCACCACGGTGAATATGACGATCAGTACGCCTCCTGCGCTGACGGCGATAGGGGCCCCGATAACCTGAGCCAAAGCCCCTACGGGCAAGGCTCCCATTGGCATGAGGGCGAAGGTGAGCATGTAGACGCTCATCACCCTCCCCAGCAGTCTCATCGGGACGTTACTCTGGAGCAGGGTGTTGTTGACCGCCATGTAGCCGGAGCCAGCCGCACCAACAATAGCGAGGAATACCAGGGAGAGCACGAAGGAGTGAGACAGGCCGAATAGTATCAGTGCCAGGCCGAAGACAGCAAGTGAGATGATGAGAAGTGTACCCTTTCTCCTGAAATCGCCGAGTGAGGCTATGCCCAAGGAGGCGCCCAGGGCACCCACCCCACCCACAGCCATCAGAATACCGTAACCTAGTTCACCCACGTGCAGGACCTCATCCGCAAACACAGGCAGAAGCATCATGTAAGGCAGGCCAAAGGTGAGGGGGATCAGTGCCATGACGAGGAGAAACAGGATGAGAGGAGTCTGACGCATGTAGCGGAATCCTTCTGCGAGGTCAGCCAGTATTGCCCGAGGCCCGACGGCATGTCCCGCTTTGTGCTCTGTTGTGCCTTGTGAGATAGTCGCGCTCTCTGTGACGCCTGGCGGAGAGACCATACACAGCGCCACCACCGATGCCACATAACTGGCTACAACCAGGTAGTAGACTCCGTGTATACCCATGACGGGCAAGAGGACCCCGGCCAGTGCAGGGCCGAGCACGCGGGTCAAGTTCATGGCCGAGGAACTGAGGGCGACGGCGTTGAGAAGCTGCTCCTTGCTTACCAGTTCTGGGATGATAGCCATGCGGGCGGGGCCGTTGAGTACAAACAGGAAGCCACCACAAGCTGCTGCTGTTACCAGGTGCCAGAGTTCGATGTTGTCAGTGGCAACGAGGATAGCAACGCAAAGGGCAACGATCGCCTGAAATGCTTGGGTGCCGATGAGCAAGTTCCGCTTCACCATGCGGTCTACAATGGCACCGCCGAACACGGAAAAAAGCAGCATAGGTACCCCGAAGGCGAAGCTCACGATTCCAATGGCAAGTTCTGAGTTGGTCATTGTCCACACCAGCCAACCTCGAGCTATAAGTCCCATGTGAAGGCCAATGAAAGCACCGATCTGGCTGATCCAGTACCAGAGATAGTCGCGATTGCGCAGTGAAGCGAAGGTCGTCACTCTGGGACTGCGAGATGCCGCGGCATCTGTTCGGCTTTCACGTGGAGGGGTGAGTCTCGGTGGCTCCATCATCTGCGTATCTTGTCTGCGTTCATCGGCGGAGCAGTTCGACCTCTGCCAGGCTTATACAATGCGTGATGAACTGACTTGATGACGTTCTCTCTCAGCAAGAAGATGTGGGTTCCTGTGAGATCAAGCTAGGCCCGGCTCTTCATTGCCATTAGTTGATGATTACAAATCGGGTGTCCTCGCCAGACAGCGTTGCCATCTGGCATTCACCCGTTCTTGCAGCTCGTTAATCTGCTTTTCGGTGATGTTCTGGAACCTCCCCTGTTCAGCAAGATATTCTCTCACCGGCCTCAGGTTCCCTCTTTGAGCAATGGATTTGCTGGCCGAGCTAAGCCGAAAAACGGCGTGTTCGACCTCGTAAAGTACGACCCATCCCGTTTGTACTGCTAACTCGCCGATTCTGACGGTGTCGTTGAAAGGAAAACGCCATCCTGGGGGACAGGGCGTGAACACATGTATGAACCTGGTTCCCTGTATCAGCATAGCTTTCCTGATTTTTTCGTAAAGATCTAGCGGATAGGAAGCATTGGCAGTAGCAACATAAGGAATGCCATGAGCTTCCATTATGGCTGTCATCTCTTTCTGGTTTTGCTGCTTGCCCAAGATGGGCGTGGTACCTGAAATAGCGCCCAGCGGGGTGGAGCTTGAGCGCTGGTTACCGGTGTTCATATAGCCTTCGTTATCGTAGCAGATGTAGATGAAATCAGTCTGTCTTTCAGCAGCACCGCTCAACGCCTGGATACCAATGTCGTGTGTGCCGCCATCACCGGCGATAGCCACTACCGTCAATCCTTTCCTGTCCAGCGCTTTTAGTCCGGCAACAAGGCCGGTAGCGGATGCTGCTGTGGAGGCAAACGGCGTATTCACACAGGGGACCTCCACAGATGTCACCGGATACATGCCATGCAGGACTGTGAGACAGCTGGCTGGCACTGTGACAACAGCCTGCCCTTCCAGCGCTTTCAAGATATGGCGATAGGCGAGGGATAGTGCGCAGCCCGGGCAAGTGCGATTGCCTGGCAGCAGATACTCTTTTTCGGTCAAGTTAAGGGCATTGATTTTCACTGCGCAGCTCCTCTTAAATGTCGCATATCCATTCAGGGTATTCGGTGTTTAAGACGCCTTCTTTCAGCGATGGTAGCGACCTTTTCGCCGCGTCTGCCAACTCTCGGGCTTTGACATCGCGTCCACCCAGGCCGACAACGAAGTCTCTTATTACGGCATTGACATCATTCCCATACAGGGCTGATTTAATTTCTGAGCAGGTGGCTCCCTCCGAGCCGTAGCTGATGTTCTTATCAAAAACCACGATAAGGCGGGATTTCTTCAGCGCCTTCACCAGATCGGATTTGGGGAATGGTCTGAACACTCTCAAGCCCAGGACACCTACTTTGTGGCCTTCTTGGCGAAGCATGTCTGCGGCTACTATTGCCTCTGTTGCTAGGCTCCCCATGGCTACAATGACTATGTCAGCATCATCCAGTCTGTCTTCCCAGAACATACCCGAGTAATGTCTGCCAAACTGCTCGCCGAACTCTCGGCCCACCTTGGCTATCGTTTCTCTTGAGTCTTGCAAGGCCTCTTGGAGGAGGTACCTGAGTTCCATATAGCCATGGCAGAGCACGCCCTCAGTGTTGACCCTGGGATTTGCCAGGGTTACAAGGTTGTAGTTCTTGGGATTGGCTGGGTCTAGTATGGTGTGAGGTTTGTAGGGTGGCAAGAACCTATCAACTTCTTCCTGTGATGGGACAGCCACTGGCATTTCGGTGTGCGACAACACATAACCGTCGTAGCAAACCATAACAGGTACATAGACTGTCTCGGCAATCCTGTAGGCCTGAATCACTGAATCCAGTATCTCCTGGTTGTTTCGGGCGTATATTTGTATCCAGCCAGTGTCCCGTTGAGATATGGAGTCCTGCTGGTCATTCAGTATATTCCAAGGCGCTCCGATGGCACGGTTCACGCAGGCGAGAACCACTGGAAGACGAGCTCCGGCAGTCCAATGCAGCATCTCGTGCATATAAGCCAAACCATGTGAACTGGTGGCGGTGAAGGTCCTGGCTCCCACCATCGAAGCCGAGGTGCATACGGCGAGGGCACTATGTTCGCCCTCCACAGCAATGTACTGAGCTTTGAGTTCACCGCCTTCTACAAATTCCGAGAGGGCTTCAGTGACTGGTGTCTGTGGTGTAATTGGGTAGGCAGCAACCACCTGGACACGGCTCAGCTTTGCCCCCTGGGCCGCAGCATGATTGCCATCGAGTATCCGTATGTCAGCTTTTCTAGGAGTGTTCTTGTCTATCAAGACTACTTAATTGTCCTGTCCAGAAGAGCGGCTCTCTTCATCTATCATGGTTATGGCGTGTGCCGGGCATACCTGCGCGCATATTCCGCATCCTTTGCAGTATTCGAGGTCTATTCGAATGGGGATGGTTCTACTGATGACAGCATCTGGGCAGTAAAGCCAGCAGAGAAAACAGCTGGGCTTGTTCTGCCTGGCCGGGATGCACTTCTTCTGGTCTACCATCGGAGCCGAGTTGCGCCATTCACCAGTTGGGCCAGCTTCGCCGATGCCTGGTGATGATTCATCACATATATGCTGACAATGTCTAGTACCCATGAGCCTCTACAAGCCTATTCTCTCAAGCTCGGTTATCTTGTAGGTCTCCATGAGTGCGGCGACATTAATATCGGTGGCGCTGTCGGAGAACCTGCTTCTGATCACCCTTTCGATGGTTGCTATGTCCAGCATCTGAGTGGCATAGACAAACGCGCCTAGTATGGCTGTGTTCACCAGTGTGAGGCCAGCGACTATCAGCCCCAGCTCCCGGCATACTCCAGTGGCATCAGCAGTGGCAATGTTAAAGTCACCTTCAATCTTGAGCTCCTTTGGATGCTGCCGCGAATTCACTACGAGCCATCCTTGTCTGACCAGTCCGCCTGTCACCTCTTGGCGCTTCAGCAGGGTATCGTCCAAGACTACCACCACATCGGGATTCTGAACCTGCGATATGATCAGGACTGGTTCGGGGGAAATCCTTGTTGATGCGCTTACCGGAATGCCTCTCCTCTCGGCGCCGAATGATGGAGCAGCGGTTACTCCGCGACAGCCTTCGAGGTAGGCCGCCTCCGCCACTATCTTGGCAGCGGTTATAGCTCCCTGGCCGCCTCGACCATGCCATCTGATCTCATAGAGCCTCGTAATCATAGACGATTTCCTTGGCGTTTGATTGATTCTGGTGCTTTGTGGGTTAATACTCCAAGGGACACAAATACACATGGTAACCCTGATTAGCCAGATGTGTCAAATGCACCTTCTGATGTGGTGCTGCTGGTGAGGGGAGCCAACCAGCTGCTGTTTGAGGCTATGGTAAGCTGGGGTATGTGGGAGCTAGCCGGTCATGTTTGAAGCTGTTCAATGTTCTTATATAGTTCCAAAGACTGTGGATTAGCCAAGGCATCCAGATTTAGCACCGGCTCGCCGTGAATGACGTTCCACACTGCGAGTTCAACTTTCTTCATGTTAATTGTGTAGGGGATTTCGTCGATGGCTATGGTCTTGGCTGGGATGTGACGTGGTGTAGTGTTCTGTCTGATTGTGGCGTTAATCTTTTTGATGAGTGCATCGGATAATTCTGCACCCTGGGCTAATTTGACGAACAGGATAATCCTGACATCGCCACGCCACTTCTGGCCGACTACAAGACTATCTGTCACCTCGTCCAGAGTCTCCACCTGGCGATAGATCTCGGCGGTGCCTATCCTCACCCCCCCAGGGTTAAGTGTAGCGTCAGACCGGCCATAGATGATAACCCCATCATTCTCGGTTATCTCAGCATAGTCCCCGTGACGCCATATCCCGGGGTAGACATCAAAGTACGCGCTGTGATACCTCTGGTTATCCGGGTCATTCCAGAAATAGAGGGGCATGGACGGGGAAGCAGCTGTGCATACGAGTTCCCCTTTCTGATTTCTCACCGAGTGCCCCTGTGCGTCAAAAACTTCGACCTTCATGCCTAGGCATCGCCGCTGAAGCTCACCAGCGTAGACGGGGCCAATAGGGTTACCTCCAGCGAAGCAACCGTTGATGTCGCTGCCACCGGAGATTGAGGAAAGGAGCACGTCCTTCTTGACATCTTGGTAGACAAACTCGAAGCTTTCTACTGACAGAGTGGAACCCGTAGACAAAATCGCTTTCAAGCTGCTCAAGTCGAATTGTCTGCCCGGCTTTAACCCCTGCCTTTCGACCTCAGCCAGGTATCTGGCACTGGTGCCGAATATGGTCATCTTCTCGTCTTGGGCCAGCTTCCATAATATGCCGGCATCGGGATGAAAGGCTGAGCCATCGTAGAGCAACACAGTAGCGCCGATGGCCAGAGAACAGACCAGCCAGTTCCACATCATCCAGCCGCAGGTCGTGAAATAGAATATAGTATCCTCTCGCTTTACGTCGGTATGGAGTATTAATTCCTTCAACTGATTAGTAAGGACACCGGCAACACCTTGAACCATGCACTTGGGCAAGCCGGTAGTCCCCGATGTAAACATGATATACAACGGATGGTCGGAGGGAACTTGTTCAAACTGAATCTCAAGTCCAGGTTGTTTGGATAGGAAATCATCGTAATGAATGGAGTTAGGGATGTGGCTGATATCCGGCTGTGTCTCCGTGTATGGGACAACTACCACCTTCTGGATGGTAGGCAAGTCATCCAGAATTCCGGCGATCCGTTCTAGAGAATCGAAAGGCCTGCCATTGTAGAGGTATCCATTGGCGGTGAACATTATCTTGGGTTGTATCTGTCCGAAGCGGTCCAAGACCCCCTTAATGCCAAAATCAGGTGAACAGGATGACCATACGGCGCCTATGCTGGTGGTAGCCAGCATGGCAACGACTGTCTCTATCATGTTGGGCATGAAGCCGGCTACCCGGTCACCTGTCGTGATTCCCTGCTCCCGCAAGGCGTTGGCCAGACGTGCCACCTGGTCGTAGAGTTCAGCATAAGTCATTTTGACCGGTTGTTGGCCTTCACCCTTGAATATGAGAGCTACCTGGTCATCCCTATACCGCAGTAGATTCTCCGCGAAGTTCAGTCTTGCACCAACGAACCACTTGGCGCCAGGCATCTTGCTTGGGTCATCGACAATAGCGTCGTAGCTCTTCGAAGTCTTGATGCCGCCAAATTCCCACACGGAAGCCCAGAAATCGGGGATATTGTCTATTGACCAGTAATATAGTTCGTCGTAGGCACTGAACTTCCGGCCATACCGTTCATTGACGAAGTTTATGAATTTGGTCAGGTTGGCATTCTTCTTCCGTTCCTCCGACGGTTCCCACAGTAGTCTTCCCATGATGACCTCCTTCTTCCAGTAGTTGTTAGGCAAATATGGCAATCAACAGTAGGTTCTTGGCACTGTCAAGACACGCTGCCTGACGTAGTTCAGGATCACGGGGTTATCCCCTAGGTGAGCCGCCATAGCTCTGTAATGACTATGCCGACAAATTCGGCCTCGCTTATCACCTGTCACCCTAAGTTCTCTTGGCAGATTCTGCTTCGCCCGGTCTTCCCTCCAGCACTCCACGCCGAAGACTCTGGCAATCTGCTTCGTTGAGTTAACAACCATCTCTTGCTCTTCCGTGGAATAGAGACTCTCATATTTACTTCGCCT
>Ga0114920_10001075_pt1 | contig 12448 bp, 11 predicted proteins | sample ChitaG_FD_88683 | JGI IMG/M metagenome (GOLD analysis project Ga0114920, IMG submission 88683) | Deep subsurface microbial communities from South Pacific Ocean to uncover new lineages of life (NeLLi) - Chile_00310 metaG | ecosystem: Environmental > Aquatic > Marine > Oceanic > Sediment ... | reverse complement strand
TGTTTCAGCGATTTCAGGTTGCGGTAAACAGTTCCCAGGCTGATATTGGGTATTTCCTTTCTCACCTGCTCATAAACCCAATCAGCGGTGGGGTGGGAAGTCGCTCTCTTTAGAACCCTGAGAATCGCCTCTTGCTGTTTCGATTTCCTACTCACGGCACTAAATAAAAAACAAGTTAATTAGCAGTAATAGTAATCATTACTATTTCAAATCTAAATAAATCGAATCACTACCACATCGCAAAACATAGAGAAAACCTCACAAAAAAATCACAGATGGGGCGTGTAGCTTGAGATTGCGCATCTGCAGTAGATGAGTATTTCAAATAGAGAATGGTTTAAAGCCATCGCCAGCCAAATACCCATTCTGTTCACCTACACCCAACAACCGACAATACATTAAGGAAAAGACTTTGGGGTGCTTGCTTTGAGCTGCTGAGAGCTGACTGCCACCACGGACATCAGAGATTAGTTCACCCAAAATCTTCTTCAGAAGGTGGTTGGGTGCCTGTTCCTAGAGCAAGCTCAGTATTGGCTTCACAGCCAATACTGATGATGAAAGACGGAGAAGTGGAACCAGTTGGCCAAGTCCGTAGCCGAACTAATGGCATAGATGAGCTATTTGACTTTGTGAAAAATGCCACAGATATTCAGGATTTAGCCATTGTGTATATCACCATACCTGATGAAGCAGAGAATCTGGCTGAGCGCATAGGCTCAATATTCACTAAAGAACGGATCAGGTTAGCCAGGCTGGGACCTGCCCTGGGGGTGCACGCTGGTCCTGGTATCTTATTTGTCAGCCTTAGGGTAAAAGTTTAATCCAATTGTCAATAATATAATAGTCAGACAAACTCATTCCAGGAGTTGACAAACGCTTGTTTTGTGTACCGCATTACACAAAATGACGGATGGTGCACTTTGGGCATACCAACTACGTTCCCCCTTGTGGCTACAGGATGAAGACTCCGTCAAGCATTCAAGAAACAAAACTTTCGAAACTCCCTACAGCTTTGAAAATATCAACGGCTAATCTACCGAGACCATGAGGGCGCTAAGTCGGCAGCCAAATTATTGGTCAGATTGCAAGGATTCGTGCCGTCGGTGTCCATTATATAGATTTCAAGGTTGCCATCTCTATTAGAATGGAAGGCAATCTTTTTCCCGTCCGGACACCAGGTCGGATTTCCATCAGTAGCTAAGTTATTAGTAAGCCGGGCCTGACCAGTGCCATCTGCATTCATCAGGTAGATTTCAAAGTTACCATCTCTGTCTGAGCAGAAGACCATCTTTTCCCCGTCTGGAGACCAAGAGGCATCACCGTCCATAGCATGGTGGCGAGTCACATTGCGCAGGCCAGTGCCATCCGTGTTCATTACATATATTTCAGGGTTCCCTTTTCGATCTGAGGTGAAAGCTATTTTCCCCCCATCCGGAGACCATTTAGGATCCCAATCCATTGCCGGATGATTCGTTAAATTGAACTGGTTTGTGCCATCAGCATTCATTACATAAATCTCATAGTTATTATCTCGGCTTGAGGTGAAAGCAATCTTTTTTCCGTCAGGAGACCAAGAGGGATCAAAATCGATGGCTGGGTTATTTGTCAAGTTAATTTGATTTAAGCCATCAACAGCCATTATGTAGACTTCGAAATTGCCATCTCTCTCAGAGTAGAAAGCAATCTTTTTCGCATCCGTCGACCAGACTGGTTCAAGATCACCAGCTGGCTCACTCGTGAGCCGGGTTTGACCTGTGCCATCAGTTTCCATTACATAGATTTCAAAGTTACTGTCTCTATCTGAGAAAAAGGCAATCTTGCTTTGCCAAGGCTCACAGATACAGCTTGAAAAAAAGAAAAGTAAACCGAAAAAGCAAAAGCTCAAACCAAGGAGTAGGGGACTAATTTTACCGCGTACGGCTATTCCATAAACCTCATGTTGACCCATTGTCTCCTCACCCATTGTAGATTACCATTCAAAATTAACCCGGTTTACCGCCGAAACTGACCCAGCCCGAGTGAGGATAAAACTATCACATAGTAGGCATTTGTTCAACCTCCCTTCTTTAAATTGTCCAGTTTATCCTTGATGCGGTAGCTGGACCACTAGTCCTTCCAAGAAGGATGATATAGCAGTAGTGGATCAGCCGGTCAAGGATAGTTGAGGCAATAGCATCGTCGCCAAACATCTCCCCCCAGCGGTCAAATGGCTTGTTGAAAAAGTAGCTTCAAAGGGGAGAAGAGGATAATATATAGTCCTTTTCAACTGGGCCAGAAAATAACCAACTTTTGAACGCAACCAAGCCAGCATACCCTATTGACGGGTATGGTATAATTCTTCATTGAGTACGACACATGTAGACTAGGGGTAGTCTTCCACCAAGTATCATTGAAAGGGGTGCCTACAGGTGGATGCAATACTTAACGGGTACAGAGTGCTTGACCTGTGTACTGGCGGTTGTTTGGTCTGTGGCAAGATTCTAGCTGATTTGGGCGCTGATGTAATCAAGATAGAACCACCTGGTGGAGACCCTACCCGGAACATTGGTCCCTTCTTTGGCGGCATACCACACCGCGAGAGAAGCCTTTATTGGTTCGCTTTCAATACCAACAAACGTGGTATGACTCTCAAAATAGAAAGCCCGGAAGGAAAGGGGATTTTTCGGAAACTAGTGGAAACAGCCGATGTAGTGCTGGAAAACTTTGACGTGGGCTACCTGGACAAGTTAGGGCTTGGTTACGATGACCTAAAGGCAATCAATCCGAAGGTGATAATGACCTCGGTTACTCCATTTGGACAGACGGGCCCTTATAAAGATTACAAAGGGGCTGACATGGTAGTCTGGGCACTAGGCGGTCTGATGAACTTGTGTGGCGACCCTGACCGACAACCAGTGCAGGTCAGCCTGCCACAAGCTTATATCGCCGCCGGCACCTATGCCGCTGAAGGTACTATGGTAGCCCTGTTCGAAAGGGAGAATTCAGGACTCGGTCAGCAGATAGATGTTTCCGCCCAGGCAACAATAACCTGGTTTATTTCCGAGCTTATCCCCTTCTACAACTTGCTCGGGCAGGACATGAAGCGCGCCGGGGGAGCAATCACCCGGGCTGGTGGCTTGCTTTGCCCCATAGTTTACAAGTGCCAGGATGGGTACATCAGCTACATGATAACAGCAGGCTTACCGGGAGCAGAAAGAAACGAAAAAATGGTGCTATGGCTGGAAGAAGAAGGCTTAGCTACCGACTATTTGCGACAAAAGGACTGGGTTAACTGGGACTGGGTAGGGATGACAAAAGAAGAACTGGAGAAGATAAGTAAACCGGTAAGCGAACTATTCATCCGTTATAAGGCACAAGATTTGTATGATGAAGCTATTCGCTGGGGTGTTTCCCTTTTTCCAGTGAGTACCAGTCAAGACATAATGGGTAATGCTCAGCTCGAGGCAAGAGGTTTCTGGACACCGCTTTACCATGAAGCACTTGATACTACCCTCACCTACCCCGGAGCATTTGCCCTGATACCGGAAACGCCGCTGTCAGTAAGTAAACGTGCCCCATTAATCGGGGAACACAATCAGGAAGTATATGTCGAAGAGCTCGGCCTCACACTGGAAGAGATGGTCAGCCTGCAAGGGATAGGGGTAGTTTGAACTAAAACGTGCTTGGTGAGGTCAAAAGGGAAACTGCAGCACAAAGGAGAGGCTGCTGATGAGTGGAGCACTCAGTGGAGTAAACATTCTTGGTTTCACCTATGCCGGCACAGCAAACTTCGTGATGCGGGTACTGGGAATGCATGGTGCTGCTGTGGTACGTGTGGAGTCTCACACCAGGCCCTGCAATCTGCGGTTGGCTACCCCGTTTAAGGATGGTAAGCCTGGTATCAACCGGAGCGGTTTCTATGCCATGGCAAACAATGACCGCTATAGTATTGCCCTCAACCTAAAGCACCCTAAAGCTCCTTCGGTGTCAGAGAGATTAATTCGCTGGGCAGATGTCGTTTTCGAGAACTTCACCCCAGGGACACTGAACAAGATTGGACTGGGATACAAGGATATCAGTACCCTCAAACCTGATATTATCATGATTAGTATTTCCTCGCAGGGTCAGACCGGCCCTCACTCTTCGGTAGCGTCATACGGTCCACAGCTACAGGCACTGACAGGGCATGTCAATCTTACCGGCTGGCCTGACCGGGGACCGTGCCAGATTGACCAGTCTTACCCTGATTTTATTACACCATCGTACGCCGCCATTGCTGTTATTGGAGCCTTGATTCATAAACGGAGGACAGGCAAAGGACAGTATATTGATTGCTCAAATCTAGAACCATCGGTGCAATGGGTAGCTCCAGCGATTCTTGATTATTCGGCAAACAAACACCTGATGATGAGGAATGGTAACTGGGTACCATCTGCGGCACCACATAATTCGTATCCTTGCAAAGAGGATGATAGCTGGTGTGCCATTGCGGTAACAAACGACAAAGAGTGGGCCAGTTTCTGCATGGTAATTGGAAAACCAGAACTCAAGGACGACCAAAAATTCACCACCTTGCCTGCTCGAAAGAGCAACGAGGAGGAATTAGACCGAATAGTGGCAGACTGGACCATCAACTATACCGCCGCCGAGGTTACCGAAAAGATGCAGGCTGCCGGGGTATCATCTGGAAAAGTCCAGTCTTTTAAGGATATTGTCAGTGATAAGCAACTCAGACACCGCAATTACTTCCGCCCTCTGGAGCATCCTGAACTGGGCTGGTACGATGCCTATGCACCAAGTTATATCCTGTCGCGGACACCTGCCGAACTACGTCTGCCGGCACCCTGCCTGGGGGAACATACCGAATTTGTATGTAGAGAGCTGATAAATATGTCAGATGAGGAGTTTGTCGAGCTGCTTACCGATAATCTTTTTGACTAATCAGGCTAAACAGCCTGTCAGCCAATAACAATAGAAGGGGTTTGCAGATGGCTGATGAGGGGCATATGGAGGGGGAAAAGACCTTTAGCACCGTCTCTGGTATTCCAATAAAGGTAACTTATACCCCTGATGACTTGAGTAACTGGAAGCACCAGCGTGAACTAGGTTCTCCTGGAGAATACCCCTTTACCCGGGGCATAACACCAACGATGTACCGGGATAACTTATGGCAGATGAACCAGTATGCCGGGTTTGCTACGCCGGAAGAGACCAACGAGTGGTTCAAATACGTGATTAGCCAGGGCGCAAAAGCACTGACCATGGCCCTCGACCTCCCGTCCCAGTGTGGCTATGATAGCGACTACCCTCTAGCTGAAGGTGAGGTTGGCAAACAGGGAGTAGCCCTTGACTCTCTAGCTGACCTGGAAACTATCCTCGATGGTATCCAACTGACGAACATGAGGTTTAGCTGCCTGGCTAATGCCATAGGCCCGTCATACCTCGGAATGTTACTGGCTTTACTGGAGAAAAAAGGGATACCACCACAAGAAGTGCTGATGTCAATGCAGAATGACATTCTCAAGGAATTCGGGTTTCGTGGCACCTATATCTTTCCCCCCAGGCCGTCCGTAAAGGTAACCTGTGATGTGGTAGAGTACTGCGCCAGGCACAAGTTTAACAATGCACGCGTTCTTTGCTGCTGCGCTTACCACATGGCAGAGGCCGGCGCTACCCCTGTCCAGCAATTGGCTTTTACCCTCGCCAACGCCACGGCGTATATAGAAGAACTTATCCAGCGCGGACTAAACGTTGATGACTTTGCCCTTAATATGGACACGTTTCAGGGAACCGGTATGGAACTCTTTGAAGAAGTAGCTAAAATCAGGGCACTGAGAAGAATGTGGGCCAAGATGATGAAAGAGAGGTTTCAGGCTAAGGACCCGCGTTCTATATCGTTAATCGTCAGGGCTTATACTCAGGGCAGCTATTTCACTGCTCAGCAACCCTTGAATAACATCGTGCGCGGTACTATTGAGACACTGGCAGCGGTTCTCGGCGGTATGCAGCTTCTCACTACGTCGTCTTACGACGAAGCACTGGCGCTGCCATCTCCCGAGTCGGTAACTATAGCCCTGAGAACCCAGCAAATCATCGGGTATGAAAGTGGAGTAACTAACACGGTTGACCCGATGGGCGGTTCATATTACCTGGAATCACTTACTGACGAATTGGAGGAGAGAGCAACCGCTCTATATGAGCAGGTACAATCAATGGGTGGGGCAATCGCCGCGGTTGAGAGTGGATTTTATGAGCACGAGGTAGCCAAATCTGCCTACGAAATGGCCAAGCGGAAGGATAGTGGCGATAAAGTAGTCATAGGTGTAAACCAGTATGTGATGGACGAGCCACGCAAGATACAGATTAGACGGATAGACCCGGCAACAGAACAGCGTCAAATAGAAAAGGTTAAAAAACTGCGCCAGGAAAGAAATAACAAAGAGGTAGAAGTCGCCCTTGCGCGGGTGAAAGAAGCGGCCAGGGAAGGGGTTAACCTGGTACCCCCGATGATGGAGGCCGCTAAGGTGTATGCAACCCTGGGAGAGATGAGCAGCGTCCTGCGCGAAGTTTATGGCGAGCACAAGGCGATTAAGATTTAACTGAGTGGAGAGCTATATTATTATGACGGGAGAAAAGAGGATTAAAGTACTGCTTGCCAAACCTGGCCTTGACGGGCATGATGCCGGTGCCAAGATACTAGCCCTGGCTCTGAGGGACGAGGGCATGGAAGTCATCTATACCGGGATACGCCAAACACCGGAAGCAATTGCGCAGATAGCCTTACAGGAAGCAGTAGATGTCGTCGGACTGAGTTGCCTGTCAGGGTCTCACAATACGCTCTTCCCTAAAGTAGTCAGACTACTGCAAGAACTAGGCGTGGGGGATACTCTGGTCATTGGTGGGGGAATCATTCCGGAAGAGGACATTCCCTACCTCCAAGAGCGGGGCGTCAAGGCAATCTTTGGGCCAGGCACATCGTTTACCAGCATCACTAATTTTATTCGTCAGACGGTTAATCCATCAAATTAATACGGGTACGGATTTAAGCAAATTTAGGGGGCAAAATGGTTGGCATTGAGTCCTACGGTGTTTATGTGCCACTTTGGAGGCTGGACCAGAAGTCTCTGGGGGGAGGTCAGAAAGGGGAACGGGCTGTCGCCAATTTTGATGAAGATAGCCTCACCATGGGAGTAGCTGCTGGCATTAACTGCTTGCGTGACATTGACCGCAGTACTATTGACGGCGTATTCTTTGCCACGACAACTTCTCCTTATAACGAAAAACAGCTTTCGGTAACTATCGCCGCCGCATTGGACCTCCGTGAGGACATAGTAACAGCTGATTTTGCGCATTCCCTGAGAGCGGGGACCACCGCAATGAGAACAGCGGCAGACACGGTAAAAGCAGGAACGGCAAAGAAAATACTGGTAATCGCCGCTGATATGCGGCCGGCAATGCCAGGGTCAGAGTTTGAGGGAATCTTTGGTGATGGTGCCGCCGCCTTTATTATCGGAAGTGATAATGTTCTTGCGGAGATAAAGGATAATTATGCTAACGCCTGGGACATTATTGATACCTGGAGAGCAGATGAAGACAGGTACGTTCGCTCCTGGGAAGAACGGTTCGCCATGGAAGAAGGATACCTCAAGGCGATGCCGCTGGCTGTTTCAGCGCTAATGGAGAGGAACGGTTTAACGATTAAGGACTTTACTAAAGCTGCTTTCTACGGTCCTCACCCCAGGAGACATCGGGACATGGCAAGAGAGTTGGGACTTGAATCAACTCAGGTTCAGGACCCTATGTTTGGCTCACTGGGTGATACCGGGGCAGCCTTTAGCTTGATGATACTGGCGGCTGCCTTAGAGGAAGCCAAGGCCGGTGACAGGTTGCTTCTTGCCAGCTATGGTAACGGGTCCGACGCTTCCTTTATTGAAGTGCTGGGCGAATTTAATAGTCGTCACGGCATACATAGCTATATAAATTCAAAAAAAGGACCAAAGGACTATGTATCCTACCTCCGCTGGCGTGGTATCCTGGATTTGCCCGTAAGAGGACGTAGCCGTCCGGCCCTAGTCCCCTCTGCTCCCGCTCTGTGGAGAGAAGAGGAGAAAAATCTGCGACTTCATGGAGTTAAATGTAAGCAGTGTGGCGCCGTTCAGTATCCGCCTCAGCGGGTCTGTATTAAATGCGGGGTTAAGGACAATTTTGACAAGTACCGGTTCTGGGATAAAAAAGCCGAGCTCTTTACCTTCTCTCCGGACTACGGCATTCCCAGCCCTGACCCCCCATATGTAATAGCTGTGCTAAATTTTGAGGGTGGCGGCCGTATATGGCTGACTATGACCGACAAGGATGTAAACGAAATAAAAATAGGTATGCCGCTGGAACTGACCTTAAGGAGACTGCATACCATAGAAGGCATACACAACTACTACTGGAAAGTTATGCCAGTTAGAATCTAAGTGAAAAGAGGACAGGGCTGATGGAAAGCATTAAAGATAGAGCAGCCATAGTTGGCATGGGGTGCACCAGGTTCGGCGAACTCTGGGACAAAGACAAAGACGACCTGATGGTGGATGCTTGTTACGAAGCCTTCGAGGATGCCGGCATCGAGCCTAAGGATATCCAGGCAGCCTGGCTTGGTACCTGTACCAGCGGCCGCACTGGCGGAACCCTGGCGGCTCCTCTCAAACTAAAGGGTATCCCCATCACCAGAGTTGAGAATGTCTGTGCCTCAGGGACTGAATCTATTCGAAATGCCTGTTATGCGGTGGCATCAGGGGTATATGACATCGTCCTCGCCTGCGGGATGGAAAAACAGAAGGACTGTGGCTTTCCCGGGCTTCCCAGTTTTACGCCTCAGTACCCGGAAGAGGCAACCAGTCAGGTCCGTCCGCTCCAGCCTCCGGTCAGCTTCTTCGCCCTGATGGCCAATAGGTATTTTTACCATTACGGGATAGACTACGACGAGGGTAAGAGGGCTCTAGCCAAAATTACCGTCAAGAACCATCACAACGGGGTGAATAATCCCAAAGCCCATTTGCGTCGGGAGGTAACCATAGAACAGGTCATCAACGCCCCCATGATTGCCACCCCCCTCGGCCTGTATGACTGCTGTGGTGTCAGCGATGGCAGCGCTGCGGCTATCATCACCCGTCCCGAGATAGCCAAGAAAATGAGGAAAGATTATATCCTGGTGAAAGGCTTGGGCGCGTCAAGCGGGTATAACTACGCTCATACTGACGCCGACTTTGATTTTGTCCACCATGAAGAAAACACGGCATCGGCCAGCATGGCCTACCGGGACGCTGGGATAACCAATCCCCGTGAAGAGATAGACATGGCTATTGTCCATGATTGCTTCACTATAAATGAGCTTCTGACCTACGAAGGCATGGGCTTCAGCCAGCCCGGAAAAGCAATAGAAGACATCAACGCCGGTTTCTTCGAAATGGACGGGGGATTGCCGGTCAATACTGATGGCGGCTTGAAGTGCTTTGGCCATCCCATCGGCGCCAGTGGCATAAGAATGGCTTACGAAGTCTATAAGCAACTACAAGGGAAGTGCGGCGAACGTCAGTTAAAGAAAGACGTCAAACTAGGATTAACCCACAATCTGGGAGGACCGTTAGGACAAGCCATGGTCACCGTAGCTATTTTCGGCCGCGCTGATTAGTGGTAGTAATGATTTTCTTACGGATTCCAGAACAATTAGGAAATACAAACCAGTGAAATTAAAAGACAAAGTCGCCATCGTTACCGGTGCCGGTAGTGGAATTGGGCGAGCCATTGCCCTCCGCTTAGCGCAGGAGGGAGTTGCTATTGGGGTCAATGATATTCTTCTGGAGAAAGCAAATACGGTAGCCGACGAAATCCAGGCTTTGGGAGGCAAGGCAATGGCGATAGAAGCGGACGTGAGTAACAGCCAGGAAGTTAAGCTAATGGTTCAGGCGGTATTGAATGAGTTTGGAGGAATAGATATACTGGTTAATAATGCCGGGGGCAGTGCTCGAGAACGGCGGTCCATGTTCTACGAATCGAGCGAAGAGGTCTGGGATTATGTCCTCGGTATAAACCTTAAGGGAGTGCTTAACTGCTGTCGAGCGGTAATTGGGCACATGATGCAGAAGCGAAGTGGCAAAATTGTGAATATGGCCTCTGTTGCCGGTATGATAGGCTCCTCGGCAGGTATGGCTGATTATTCTACTGCCAAGGCTGGCATTATTGGCTTCACCATGGCATTAGCTAAAGAGGTTGGTGCGTATGGGATAAATATCAATTGCGTTTCCCCGGGACCAATCGAAACTGAACATGTGCTCTCACTTCCGGAAGACATCAAGGAACAGTGGAAGAAATCAACCTATCTGGGTAGGCTAGGCAAACCCGAAGAAGTAGCTTCTATGGTGGCTTTCCTGGTTTCGGATGAAGCCAGTTTCATAACGGGACAAAACTATGCCGTATGTGGCGCAAGGAACCTGGGAACCTAGAACAATGTACAGGATCGGAGTAGACTAATCATGTTAAGTGAAAGGGGGTGATAGTTATAGAAATCAAACCGGAAGTACCAGAAGTAGTCGTGATATGAAAGCTTCTGGGAAGAAGTCCTTACCGGGGGCACAAAACGTTTAAATTATGTAAAAGGAGGACATGAGAAATGGCGAAGAAAAGTGGAGTGTTGTTGGTAAGTATGGTCTTAGTTCTAGTGATGCTCTCTGTATTTGCCTGTGCTAAAGCACCGGCGCCAGCACCAGCGCCAGCACCAGCTCCAGCTCCGAAACCGGAGGTGAAACTGGTAGAGTGGAGGTTGCAGACGGCGTTTGCCCCACTTGCCGGCTGCAGCGCCATAGTCACGCCGCGCTTCATTGAGAATATTGACAAAAAGAGTGGTGGCAAGTTCAAGATAACCTTCTACGCCCCGAACGCTATTGTGGGGGCCAGGGAGATACTCGAAGCCACTTCCAAGGGAGCTATCGAGATGGGCAATCCCTGTGGAGCCTATCACATGGGGGCACTTGACGTGGCCGGCTTCGAATTTGGCCTGCCGCTCAACGTTGAGAACCAGCGCCAGGGCTATGACCTCTACACCAAATGGCGGGGTGGAATCATCTTGAAGACCATACAGGAGGGCTACGCCGAAAAAAACGTCAAGTTTCTTGACGTTGTCTTTTTTGAGAACGCCTTGATGACCAAATTCCCCGTCACCAGTCTAGCGGATCTAGAGGGAAAGAAGATAAGAGCCGTAGGGTTCATCGGTAAGCTGATAAAGGGTATCGGGGTTTCTCCCGTCGCGGTGCCCAACCCAGAGATATATACCACTCTGGAGAGGGGAACCGCCGATGGGCTGGTTATGGCCCCCTATACGCTAAAAACCCAGCACTACGATGAAGTGGTAGACTATCTCTATTACCCTATCCTCAACGCAGCCACCCTTGCCTTCTTCTGCAACGTGGATGCATACAACGCACTTCCTGCCGAGTTCCAGAAACTGCTGGTGGACGAAGTAAGATATGCCTGCCAGGAAACCTTCCTTAATGGAAAAGACCTGCCGCAGATATATCTGGACACCGGCGACCCGCTGGGCAACTGGGAAGAGCGAGATGTTGGCCTGATTCAGATGTCCATAGACGCAGGGAGAGTAACCAAAGGCACCCATTCAGCTGAAGTCATGAATGCGTTTAAGGAGGCGGCGAAACCTATCTGGGAAGAAGCTGCTCAGAAATCTCCGAGGGTTGCCAAACTGGTACAACTGAACCGGGAATACATCGAAGAGAAAGGACTCTTCAAGTAGAAAGGACCTAACAGCGGGGATTTAAGGGGGGTGAAGGGTAGAGGCTTCACCCCCCGTAGGCTGTGGGGACAGTAAAATGCCTGACCTATGGGGGAAAGGTGAATAAGCTAAGACGTTTTTTGGATGGCATAGACAATCTTAATGACTGGGCTGGCGTCCCTGCCTGGGTCTTGATACCCGTTCTGATGCTGGTGGTCACCTATGAGGTGGTGGCCAGGTACGTCTTTGACAGCCCCACCATCTGGTCTATTGAGGTAGACAGGTTTCTCCTCATCATTATCACGGTTCTGGGGGGTGGCTGGGCACTTCTCCACCGGGGCCACGTAAATGTGGATATAGTCTACGGCCGATTTAGCCCCAGGGTCAGGGCCATTATTGATGTTATCACTTTCGTGATTATTTTCTTCGTCATGGCTGTACTGCTGCGCGAGTTTAGCCTGATGGCGATAGACTCGGTGAAGATTAGAGAAATAACCGAGAGTATGTGGGCCCCTCCCATCTACCCGATAAAGGTTATAGCTGTCGTGGGCATTTCTATTTTCTTTGTGCAGTGCTTCGCCAAGTTCATAAGAGACTGCATGACGGCTATAACCGGCAGACCGGAAAAGAAAAAGTATGTCGGAATGTTTGAAAAGGCGGACGAGTGATGGATATCGGGGCAGTTACCATAATTCTTTTTGC
>Ga0114920_10001074_pt1 | contig 12456 bp, 12 predicted proteins | sample ChitaG_FD_88683 | JGI IMG/M metagenome (GOLD analysis project Ga0114920, IMG submission 88683) | Deep subsurface microbial communities from South Pacific Ocean to uncover new lineages of life (NeLLi) - Chile_00310 metaG | ecosystem: Environmental > Aquatic > Marine > Oceanic > Sediment ... | reverse complement strand
TCCAGATCAGCTGACCACTACCGAACCTACGGTTCGGCGACAAAGGCGATTCACGCCGGTTATCGGCCTGACCCTGCCACCGGTGTGGTCAATGCGCCCATCTATGCCAGCTCGACATTCGCCCAGGACGGTGTTGGCGGTCTGCGCTCTGGATTCGAGTACGCCCGCACCGGCAACCCCACTCGCGCGGCGCTTGAATCGTCCCTGGCGGCTGTGGAGGCAGCCTCTTACGCCCGCGCGTTCAGTTCCGGCATGGCCGCCACTGACTGCGCGCTGCGAGCGCTGTTGCGACCTGGCGACCACGTCGTCATTCCCGACGACGCCTATGGCGGGACGTTCCGGCTCATTGACAAGGTCTTCACGCTGTGGGGAGTCAGTTACACCGCTGCAGCGTTGACCGACCTCGACTCGGTGCGTGCATCGATGACTGACCAGACGAAGCTGATCTGGCTGGAGACCCCCACCAACCCGCTGCTGTCTATCGCCGATATCTCGGCGATCTCTACGCTGGCTGCGGAGACGAAGACGAAGGTCTTGGTGGACAACACATTCGCTTCACCGGCTCTTCAGCAGCCACTATCGCTGGGCGCCGACATCGTGCTGCACTCGACGACCAAGTACATCGGCGGGCATTCCGATGTGATCGGTGGTGCGCTTCTCACGAACGACGAGGCGCTTGACGAGGCCTTCGCATTCCTTCAGAACGGCGCGGGTGCAGTGCCCGGTCCATTCGATGCCTACCTGACGATGCGCGGACTTAAGACCCTGCCGCTGCGGATGCAACGGCACAGCGACAACGCCGCGGCGGTAGCTGAATTTCTCTGCGGGCACCAGGCGATCAGCACGGTGCTGTACCCCGGTTTGTCGACTCATCCCAATCACAAGGTTGCCGCGCGTCAGATGAGTGCCTTCGGTGGGATGGTGTCGGTGCGGCTTCATGGCGGGCCGCGGGCCGCGCGGGACTTCTGTTCCAGCACAGCGATATTCATCCTTGCCGAGTCGCTGGGCGGTGTCGAGTCGCTTATTGAGTATCCCGGTGCCATGACTCATGCCTCGACGGCGGGTTCTCAGCTCGAGGTTCCTGACGATCTGGTTCGGCTGTCGGTCGGTATCGAGGACATTGCCGACTTGCTTGGTGACATCGAACAGGCTCTGGGTTAGCTCGGGCGGATCAGTTAGGCGAGTTGAACCAGAGCCTGGCGAACCGATGCTGCGGTGACGGCGAGATTCACCTCGGGCAACGTCGATGGTGACTCGTTGACCCAACTGCCACTGGTGATCTCTCCGGCGCGGGCATGTACCCACCGCCAGCCGCGGTCGTTGAGGCTCAGCAATGCGCCCAGTCCGTCGACGGCGTGCAGGACGGTGATGATGGCTGCTGTCGACGCGCCTGGCGGTGTGCCATCGAACAGCGCTGACAGTAGCGCGGCGCGAGCCGGCCCGACCCGATCCCGGGTCGTCAGCGGAAATGTGTGACTTCGGGTGAAGCGCTTGGGCGGCAAGGCGTTTCGACGGATATGTCCTGTCCGCTCCAGTTGGTCGACGATGCGGGCCTGGGTCTTTCTCCCGATCTTCTTGATTGCGGCAGAGGGTCTTTGCGGCCGTGCTCGGAGCAACTCGAACGCAGGCTCGGTGATGGGATCACCCAGACCGGCGCCGTCCAGGGCCAACAACCGTCCTAGCGGTACTGACTCGCCCTCGATTGCGGGGCGAATGCGGCACGCGTACGCCAGATCCAGGAGAGTCGCGGCAGCGAAGACATGGTCACGACGCGGGGTGTCCAGGGCTGGTTGTGCGGACGCGTTGTCCACCAAAAGCAAGAACAGGTCCTCGGCGATCTGCGCCATGGGCTGGAGAGTAACGCGGGGCCGCCGAGCGCTCAGAACTCGGCACCGCGCACCATCACGAGTGGTAGGGCTCCGCGCTGAGCAGCTTGACCACGACGGTGTTCCCGTTGGGGATCCTATATTTGCGGACGTCGCCGACCTTGGCGTCGATGAGAGCACCGCCGAGCGGTGAGTTCGGCGAGTACACCTCAAGCTTGCCGTCGCTGATTCCTTCTTGGCGGGTGGCGATCAGGAACGTCTCGGTTTCGTCCTTGTCGTCGCCGTACTGGACTTTGACGACCGAGCCCGGCAGCGCCACACCGGACTGTTTGGGGGCTTCGCCCACCTTGGCATTGTTGAGCAGTTCCTGCAGCTGGCGGATACGGGCTTCCTGCAGGCCCTGCTCGTCGCGGGCCGCGTGGTAGCCGCCGTTCTCGCGCAGGTCGCCTTCTTCTCGGCGGTCGTTGATCTCGGCGGCGATGACGGGCCGGTGGGCGATCAGCTGCTCCAGCTCTGCCTTCAGTCGATCGTGTGCCTCCTCGGTCAACCAAGTGACCTGGGTGTCGGTCATGTCGTCGCGCTCCTGTCGTCTTTGCTCCCGCGCTTGTCGCGTAAGAAGGTCTTACACGACGCCGGCTGCTGTCGTTCGTGTATTGCCGCGATCGCACGTGCTCCGTACGGCGCACCAAAATGCAGCAATACACGGTCCCAGCAGGAACCGTGTATTGATCCATGATAGCACCGGGCGGCCATCCGATTTTCAGGATTTCGCCGTTGCCCGTTTGTTGTCCGTCGGTGCTGCTATGCGTTCACCAGGTATGACGGCACGTCGCTGCCGCAGCCGTAGACATCGCCGACGACCGAGGGGCTACTTGTCTTCACGATGGCCGTCACCTGCACGGTCTGGGCCGTCGAAGGTGGCACCAGCACCTCGCGTCGGCCGGTCTCGCTGCCGTCGTAAGACCGTGCTCGAACGATGCACACCACTGGCTGAGATGGGTCATCGCGCGTGACGCTGGCGGTCACCTCGACGGTTTCGTCATCAACGACGCGATAGCCGGCCAGCTCGCCGGTGACATCGCCGCCGCCGAACCGCACGAAGGCCACGGCGGCGATCGCTACACCCGCCGCCAAGACCAGCGCGGTCAATCCGGCGGCGATCCAGCGCCGAGTGCGCCGGGTCGGTCGCTGCCGTCCATAGCGGTCGGTGGGACGCTCGATCATCTCGTTTTGCATGCCCGTCGGTCGGATGGGTGTACTAGGACTGGAACTATAGGGGCCAATCGCGGCGGTTGACCCGTTGCGTGAGTTTCAGCGCGAGTGACGTCAGTATCAATGTCGGTGAGCAGCTAAGAGGGAACAGGTTGAGCGAACTGCGGTTGATGGCCGTGCACGCCCACCCGGACGACGAGTCCAGCAAGGGCGCTGCGGCGATGGCGCGCTATGCCCGGGAGGGCGCGCGTGTCATGGTGGTCACCCTCACCGGCGGGGAGCGCGGCGACATCCTGAATCCGGCGATGGACCTGCCCGAGGTCCACGGGCGAATGGCCGATATTCGCCGCGACGAGATGGCCAGGGCGGCTGAGATTCTTGGCGTCGAACATCGCTGGCTGGGTTTTGTCGACTCCGGACTGCCCGAGGGCGACCCGCCGCCTCCGCTGCCGCAGGGCTGCTTCGCGTTGGAGCCGATGGAGTTGCCCGTCGAGGCTCTGGTTCGACAGATCCGAGAATTCAAACCGCACGTGCTGACCACTTACGACGAGAACGGCGGCTACCCCCACCCCGACCACATCCGCTGTCACCAGGTGTCTGTCGCCGCCTACGAGGCGGCCGCCGACCATCGGCTCCATACCGACGCCGGTGAGCCGTGGGGCCCGCTCAAGCTGTACTACAACCACGGATTTCTGCGACAGCGGATGCAGGTGTTGCAGGACGAGTTCGCCAAGCACGGCAAGGAAGGGCCCTTCGCCAAGTGGCTGGAGATGTGGGATCCGAAAGAAGATCTGCTCGCCAAGCGGGTGACCACGCGGATCGAGTGTTCGCAGTATTTCGCCCAGCGTGACGAGGCCCTGCTCGCCCACGTCACTCAGATCGACCCGAAGAGTTTCTTCTTTACTGCCCCTATGGAGTGGCAACAGCGGCTGTGGCCGACAGAGGAGTTCGAGTTGGCTCGGTCACGGGTGCCGGTGTGCCTGCCCGAGACCGACTTGTTCGCCGGAATCGAGGGACGCGAGTGAACGACGCAATGGCATTCAGCTTGAATCTGATGACCACTGTCCTGGCCCAGGACGGCCCGAGGCAGACCGGGCCGGACTTCGGGAAAGCAAGCCCATTCGGGCTCATCGTTGTGGTGTTGCTGTTGATCGGCACCTTCGCGCTGGTGTGGTCAATGAACCGGCATCTGCGCCGCCTGCCCGAATCCTTCGACACCGAGAATCCTGAGGGCCCGGACTCGGCCAGCGAGGATACGGGTGATGGGACGCAGCGTGAGCCGGGCTGAGGCTCGTACCCAAGCTCCAGCGATTTCGGCGTGTTTATCGTCGCTGGGCGACGATAAACACGCCGAAATCACCCAGAAAAAACGGCGAACCACATCGCGATGTAGTGGCAGATTGCCGCGACGGCCGTGCATGCATGGAAAAACTCGTGGTGGCCGAAGGTCGTAGGCCACGGGTTCGGCCATTTCAGCCCGTAGAACACCCCTCCGATGCTGTACAGCGCTCCGCCGACTATCAGCAGCACAAGAGCCGCGACGCCCGCACCGTGGGTAATCGGACCGATGAACCAGGCCGCCACCCAGCCGAGCAGGATGTATAGGGGTACGCCGAGCCATCGCGGAGCTGTGGGCCACAGCATCTTTAGTGCCACGCCGGCCAACGCACCGCTCCACACGATCCAGAGCAGAGTCATTCCGCTGTGCTCGGGCAGCGCCAGCATTGCGAACGGCGTGTAGCTGCCCGCGATAAACAAAAAGATCATGGAGTGATCGGCGCGCTTCATCCATTTGTGCGCCGCAGCCGACTTCCAGTTCACCCGGTGGTAGGTACCGCTCACGGCGAACATCGCCACGATGGTCAGTGTGTAGATCAGGGTGGCGATGCCGGCGCGGGTCGATTCCACCGACCAGGACACCGCCACCAACGCGGCGCCGGCGACGACCGCGACGGCCGCTGAATATACGTGGATCCAGCCCCGCGCCCGCGGCTTACCCAGGAACTGGGCGACACCTTCGGCTACTGCTTCGGGCAGGTCTTCGGGTTCGTGCGACGAGCCCGCGGGGTCAGAATCTGCAGTATCGACGGGATCAAAGGGCGTGGCCATGTCTCACCTCCGCTGACTTGCATGGGGTTTCCTCGGGCCACAGTAGTCTTGACACTCGTGGACCTCATTCCGCGACGTCTCAAAGAGCCTATGTACCGGCTCTATGAGATGCGTCTGCGGCACGGGTTGTCGCCCTCGCGGTCGGAGTTGCCACGCCACATCGCTGTGCTGTGCGACGGCAATCGGCGGTGGGCCCGCGAGCTTGGGCATGATGACGTCACTTACGGCTACCGTGTCGGCGCCCACAAGATTGCCGAGATGCTGCGCTGGTGCCAGGAAGCGGGCATCGAGATGGCCACGGTGTACCTGCTTTCCGCCGAAAACTTGCAGCGCGACGCGGCTGAGCTCACCTCGCTCATCGACATCATCACCGACGTCGTCGAGGAGATCTGCGCGCCGGCCAACCAGTGGAGCGTGCGCACTGTCGGCGATCTGGAACTCCTCGGTGAAGAGCCGGCGCGTCGCCTACGGGATGCCGTGGAGTCGACCGGCAGTGCTGCACAAAGCGCTTCCTTTCATGTCAACCTCGCCGTCGGGTACGGCGGTCGCCAAGAGATTGTGGACGCTGTCCGTGGGCTGCTGAGCAAGGAACTCGCCAACGGTGCTACTGGGGACCATCTGATCGAGGCGGTCACCGCCGAGGCGATCTCGGAGAATCTGTACACCTCCGGCCAGCCCGACCCCGATCTGGTCATTCGAACTTCCGGCGAACAGCGCCTGTCGGGATTCCTGCTGTGGCAGAGCGCCTATTCGGAGATGTGGTTTACCGAGGCCTACTGGCCCGAATTCCGCCGGGTCGACTTCTTACGCGCCTTGCGCGATTACAGCGCCAGGCACAGACGCTACGGACGTTGAAGTGGTAGCCCTGTCAGCGCTTGTCTTCGCATTGAGCTGGTGGCTGGGGTTGTACCTGTTAGCCCGCGACCCCCGCAAAGTCGTGCTCGTGCTGGCCTCCATCGGTTTGACCAGCTTCGCTGTCGTGGTGGCCTTGGACGCTATCCGGCTGGTCAGTGCGTCGGAGTTGTTGAGCCGGATCGAGATCTACCTCGTCGCGATACCCGGCATCGCGTGGTTCGCGGTCCTCCTGGAATTGTCGAGGCGCCACGACACCTGGCGCGGCCGCGCGGGCGAATTTACGTTGGTGGCCTGCGTCGCGGCGGTCGCGTTCGCAGGTGCGAAGATGGCCGGCGACGTGGGGGGGTCCGCTACGGGCGGGGCACTGGGTGATGTTCGCCGCAGTATCGGTCCCGGCGCTGGGCGCCATGATCTATACGGTGATGCGGCGCTTACAACCGGGGCCCGTGGTCGGCTTCATCGTCGTGGCCACATTGTTCTTCGCACTAGGCAACGCGATCCTGATCATCCCGCTCGGGCTTGTGCCTAGCGGGCTGGCCTTGGCGGCCACCGGATTTGACGTTGCGCTGCTCGGTGTCGCGGTCGCTATTGGAGATGCGTTCGACGAAGGTCAAGCGTTGCGCAACGACATGATGCGCTCTTTTGCCGCGACAGTGGCAGTAGCCATCCTATTCGGCGGCCAGGTGCTCATCGGTCTGGCCGTTGCGGGGCAGAACTCCACGATGGCCGTCCTGCTGTTCACCAGCCTCGCGATCGCCATCGCCATCAACGTGCTGGCAGACCCGCTGGCTGGTCTGCTCGACCGTTTGGCCTTCTCCCGATCGTCGGGTTTGAGCGCCGACCGCGCCGCGCTGCGCAGCACCGAGGCGGCATTGCCGCTTCGGTCGGGTAATCCGTTGGACGGGATGGACGAGGAGACCTTCATCCGTGTCACCCGACGCGCGCTCGGGCATTACGGCGATTTGGCCAAGCTTGTCGCCAGCCCCTTGACGGCCTTGCCGGACATCGACGAGCGCCTGACTAGCCGCGGTGCGCCGGACCAGCCGCTGGAACGGGCCAACGAGCTGCGCGCGCTGCTGGCCGACCGGATCGCCGGCCTCAAGCCGCGCGACGGCGGTAACTTCGGCACCTCCGAGCAGTGGCGCCACTACAACTCGCTGTACTTCCCGTATGTCGCCGGTGTGCGCGCCTACGCACAGAACGCGACGGCAGCTGGACTGGATCCCGTTGCGCGTCAAGCCTGGCAGTGGCTGGTCACCGAGGTGCCGCAACGGTCGCTGCACAACTGGCAGAACGCGGCGGCCCGCGTCATCGCCACGGACCTGCGCAGCAACCTCGTTCCAGCCCGCTGACCTGCGCTTGGCAGTAGTTGGCAGGGTTTGGTGTCGAAATGGCAGTGCGATCTGCGGACCGTAGGTGACATGACCGCCAACACCACCGGCCCAGTCGCTCAGGGAGCGGACAGAGCCGTCGGCATTGCCGGTCTGCAGTACCACGAGGTCCGCCATCGGGCGTGACCTCCACATGACTGGTCCGGGGTCGGCCCGGGCATGCGAGGAGCACTTGCTTGTATGCCGAGGTATCGGTGTCGACCCCGGCACCGGTCATTCATTAGAAGTCCGAACATCAGAGAGGAACCACCATGACCACCATGACCACCACGATCTCCACCCGACTCAACGCGTCGACGGATTCGCTGCTGCGATTCGGCATGCGCGTCGATGCTGTTCTCAGCGGGTTGGCCGGAATCGCCACGCTGATCTTCGCCCGTCAAGTCGCCGAGCTTTCGGGCACCAGCGCCGGAGTCGAGTACACGATCGGTGTGTCGTTCGTCTTCTTCGCCGTTGGTGTTCTGGTCCTTGCGGCGCGGCCGGCAGTCCGAATGCCGGGTCTGCTACTGGCGATCGGCAACGTGCTGTTCACTGTCGCCACCGTGGTCGTGGTGCTCGCCGGTGTGTGGCCGCTGACCACAACCGGTGTGGCACTGGTCCTCGGTACCGGCGTGTACACACTGGTGATGGCCGAGTTGCAGTATCAGGGTGTGCGCCGCATCGCGAAGGCGTAAGCCATGAGACGGTCACCGATGGCCCGGTTCCCTGCGGAACCGCAGCCATCGGTGGCCTTTTCGGTTTCTAGAGCTTGCGCAGGCGCAGTCGGTTGATGGAGTGGTCGGCGTCCTTACGCAACACCAGGGTGGCCCGCGGCCTGGTCGGCAGGATGTTGTTGATCAGGTTCGGCAGGTTGATCGAGTGCCAGATGTCACGTGCAGCGGACATGGACTGATCGTCGGGCAGCGTGGAGTAGTGATGGAAATGCGAGGCCGGATCGGCGAACGCGCCAGCCCGCATCGACAGGAACCGTGACACGTACCACTGCTCGATGTCCTCGATACGCGCGTCCACGTACACCGAGAAATCGAACAGGTCCGACACCATCAGCGCAGGGCCGGTCTGCAACACGTTGAGGCCCTCGAGAATGAGAATGTCGGGGTGTCTGATGACCTGCTCGTCGCCGCGCACGATGTCGTAGATCAAGTGTGAATACACCGGCGCGCACACTGCGTCGGCGCCCGACTTCACCGCAGTGACGAACCGCATCAACCCCCGGCGGTCGTAGCTCTCCGGAAAGCCCTTACGGTGCACCAGGTTTCGCCGATCCAACTCGGCATTGGGATACAGAAAGCCGTCGGTGGTTACGAGGTCGACGCGAGGGTGGTGCTCCCAGCGTGCCAGCAGCGCCTGGAGCACGCGGGCGGTGGTCGACTTACCGACGGCCACGCTACCCGCGACGCCGATGACGAATGGCACCGGCCGGTCGGGGTTCTGTTGCGGCTCGCCGAGGAACTCCGTCGTCGTCGCGAACAACCGCTGGCGGGCGGCCACCTGCAAATGGATCAATCGGGCCAGCGGAAGGTATACCTCCTCGACCTCGAGCAGGTCGATTTTTTCGCCGAGACCACGCAGCCTGACCAGCTCGTCCTCGGTCAGTTTTAGCGGTGTCGACATTCGAAGTGCGCACCATTGACGTCGGTCGAACTCCACGTAGGGGCTGGGTTCGCTCAGCCGCGCCATGGATACAGTCTTGCAGTTAGCGTAGAGCGGCATGGGCACCGGTGTGGATTCTGCAGCTTCGGCCTCCGTCGTCAACGAGTACTTGATGCTCGGACTTCGCTTCGACCGAGTCGAGCAGGGCTACGTCGACGCATTCATCGGTAACCCCGCGTTGAAGCGGGTGGTCGCCGCGGAGCCGCAGCCGGACCCTGCCGATTTGGCCTGCCAGGCCGATCGGCTGCAGGCCGAATTACCGGGCGGGTTGGACGATGCACGCGCCGCGTTCGTCGGCGCGCACTTGCGGGCGTTGGCCTGCGCCGGCCGCAAATTCGCAGGTGAGCAGGTCGGATTCGTCGACGAAGTCCAGTCCTACTTCGACGTCCGGATCGCCAAAGGGGATCCCGATCGTTACCGGCAGGCCCACGCCAAGCTGGACGACGCGCTCGGCGAATCCGGAACGCTCGCCGACCGGATACAGGGCTACCGGGCGTCGGAGGAGATCCCGCCCGCCCGCCTCGAGGAGTGCATTCACGCTTTCTCCAGTGCGCTTCGCGACCGGGTACGTACGACGTTTCCATTGCCCGCCAGCGAAACCATCGAATACGAGGTCGTCACCGACAAGCCATGGTCGGGGTTCAACTACTACTTAGGCGACTACCGGTCCACAGTCGCGGTCAATGCCGACCTCAAGCAGCAGATGTCGAACCTGCCGCGGTTGGTTGCCCATGAGTCCTATCCCGGCCATCACACCGAACACTGTCGAAAAGAAGCTGGACTTGTTGCGGGCAAGGGCCAGGCCGAGCAGACGATTTTTCTGGTCAACACCCCGCAATGCTTGATGGCCGAGGGGTTGGCGGATCTGGCGCTTTATGCCGCGGTCGGCCCGAGCTGGGGCGCCTGGGCGGCCGATATCTACGCTGATCTGGGCCTGCGTTTCGACGGTGAGCGGGCCGAGATGGTCTCGGAAGCAACGGCTGCGTTGGCTGACGTCCGCCAGGATGCGGCGCTGATGTTGCACGACGAGCGCCGCAGCGTCGACGACGTCGCCGATTTTCTCAAGCGATGGCTGCTGATCAATGACGATCGTGCTGGTCAGGCACTGCGCTTCTTGTCGTCGCCGCTGTGGCGCGCCTATACGAGCACCTATGTTGAGGGGTACCGCCTACTGCGGGGATGGCTAGATGCGCGACCGGTCGGGGTGAGCTTGTCCGAGCGCTTCACCACCCTGCTGGACGAGCCGCTGATCCCGTCGTCGTTGCGGGCTGGCTAATCGTCTAAATCTGATCCTCGGGCTCCTCCGTCGCCGCTTGCTCGTCGCCCGACTAGGCTCGTCGGCATGACTGCAGAGTCCGTGACCTCCGCGGCCGGCGCCCCGGGTTCCGAGTACGCCAACACTGCGAGCGAGGCCTACAACGCCGCGCTGCGGGTGATCGAGAGCGTCGAGCCGCGAGTTGCCGCCGCGACCCGCAAGGAGCTTGCAGATCAGCGGGATTCACTCAAATTGATCGCCAGCGAGAACTACGCCTCGCCGGCGGTGCTGCTGACGATGGGCACCTGGTTCTCAGACAAGTACGCCGAGGGCACCATCGGGCACCGGTTTTATGCGGCCTGCCAGAATGTCGACACCGTCGAGGCGCTGGCCACCGAGCATGCCCGCGAACTGTTTGGCGCCTCGTATGCCTACGCGCAGCCGCATTCCGGAATCGATGCCAACCTTGTCGCCTACTGGGCGATCTTGGCCAATCGTGTTGAGGCGCCGGGGCTGGCCGAGCTCGGCGCCAAGCACGTCAACGACCTGTCCGAGACCGACTGGGAGACTCTGCGCGCAAGGCTGGGCAACCAGCGTCTGTTGGGGATGTCATTGGATACCGGTGGTCACCTCACCCACGGTTTTCGGCCAAACATCTCCGGCAAGATGTTCCACCAGCGCCAATACGGCACCGATCCCGAAACCGGGCTGTTGGATTACGACGTCGTCGCTGCCGCTGCCCGCGAGTTCAAGCCGTTGGTGCTCGTCGCCGGCTACTCGGCCTATCCGCGTCGGGTGAACTTCGCGAAGATGCGTGAGATCGCCGACGAGGTGGGGGCCACTCTGATGGTCGACATGGCCCACTTCGCCGGGTTGGTGGCGGGCAAGGTGTTCACCGGTGACGAGGATCCGGTGCCGCACGCGCATGTCACAACCACCACCACCCACAAGTCGCTGCGCGGGCCGCGCGGCGGGCTGATCCTGGCGACCGAGGAGTTCGCCCCTGCCGTCGACAAGGGTTGCCCGATGGTGCTCGGTGGTCCGCTGTCGCATGTGATGGCCGCCAAAGCCGTCGCGCTGGCAGAGGCGCGCCAACCGGCCTTCCGCGAGTATGCCCAGCGCATTGCCGACAACGCCAAGTCGCTCGCCGACGGTTTCCTCAAGCGGGGTGCCCGCCTGGTGACCGGCGGTACCGACAACCACATCGTGCTGCTGGACGTGACGTCGTTCGGGCTCACGGGGCGTCAGGCCGAGTCGGCGCTGCTGGATTCTGGGATCGTCACCAATCGTAATTCGATCCCCGCCGATCCCAACGGCGCCTGGTACACCAGCGGCGTTCGTTTCGGCACTCCAGCGCTGACTACCCGCGGCTTCGGCGCCGACGATTTCGACCGCGTCGCCGAACTCGTCGTCGAGGTGCTTACCAACACCGAGGCGAATCGGGGTGGGCAGGCTGGGGTTTCTAAGGCCAAATACTCCCTGGCCGACGGCACGGCCGAGCGGGTGCGCGCGGCCTCGGTAGAGCTGCTGGCCGCGAATCCGCTGTATCCGGGCCTGACTCTGTAGAAACGCGATCGTAGCCACGACACCCCGGGCGCCCGATTTCCAGGAACGTGTGTATAAGGGTTACAGTTACTTCATGGCACAGAAACCTGTCGCTAATGCGCTGACTATCGAACTTGAGCCTGTCGTCCTGCAGGAGCTGCGACGCCATCTCGACTCCGAGGACCTGTGGTACGCCCACGACTATGTCCCCTTCGATCAAGGTGAAAACTTCGCATTCCTGGGCGGACAGGACTGGGATCCGTCGGAGGTGACGCTGCCCAAGCCCATCACCGATGCGCTAGAGATCCTGCTGATCACCAAGGACAATCTCGCCGGCTACCATCGCGAGCTCGTCGAGCACTTCATCCTTGAGGCAAAATGGGGCCGGTGGCTGGGGCGCTGGACGGCCGAGGAGCACTTGCACGCCATCGCTTTGCGCAACTACCTGGTGGTCACCCGTGAGGTTGATCCCGCCGCTAACGAGGACGTCCGCGTCGAGCATGTGGTGCAGGGCTACCGCGCCGACACCTACAGCCAGCTGGAAACCTTGGCGTTCACAGCCTTCTTCGAACGGGCCCACGCCGTGTTCTGCCGCAACCTGGAGGCGCAG
>Ga0114920_10001073_pt1 | contig 12489 bp, 12 predicted proteins | sample ChitaG_FD_88683 | JGI IMG/M metagenome (GOLD analysis project Ga0114920, IMG submission 88683) | Deep subsurface microbial communities from South Pacific Ocean to uncover new lineages of life (NeLLi) - Chile_00310 metaG | ecosystem: Environmental > Aquatic > Marine > Oceanic > Sediment ... | reverse complement strand
TACCATCAAAGTCAATGACAATCCCCCGGGTAGCCAGGGTAACGTTAAAGTCCAGGGTATGGGCATGCTGGTGGCGGACCAACCGCTGACATCCCCGTTCTGAAAACCCATGGACTTCGGAAACACTGAAAAGAGATACCCATACGCAATAAGAGGCGGAAAAATCACAATTTTATAGTATACTATGAGCCGGCTTTGCATCGGCAATGATTAATCAAAGAGGGTTTAATGGCAAACATTGCAACAGGTTTGGATCAATTCAGGCAAGAATATTGGAAACGGTTCAGAGGTCAATCCTTAGGGCTCTTAGCTAACCAAGCCTCTGTTGACCATAACCTCCAAAACGCAAAGGATGTAATCTCTTCACTCCTTCCTGGACAGCTTAAGATCATTTTCGGGCCCCAACATGGATTCACGGGCGAAGATCAGGACAATATGGTTGAGACAGAGGATTACGTTGATCCAGCGCTACATGTCCCAGCAATCAGCCTGTACGGGAAAAAAACGGATAGACTATCTCATTTCCTCGACACAATAGATCTTCTCGTCATTGATCTGCAAGATGTCGGGACACGGGTATATACGTTTATCTCCACCATGCTCTTCTGTCTCGAAGAAGCTGCCAAGGCAGGAAAGAGAGTTCTTTTGTTAGACAGGCCCAATCCTTTGGGCGGAGTAATAGTAGAGGGAAATCTTTTGCGTCCCGAGTTTTACTCCCTTGTGGGCCCTTTCGCACTTCCCATGCGCCACGGAATGACTATGGGGGAGCTGGCAAACCTATTTAGAGATGTCTTTCAGATCGACTGCGAACTCACCGTGCTTCCACTCAAAGGCTGGTTTCGGCACATGTTATGGAAGGATACCGGGCTACGATGGGTTATGCCTTCTCCCAATATGCCCCTTGCAGAAACCGCTCAGGTATATCCGGGACAGGTTATCTGGGAAGGCACAAATATCTCAGAAGGGAGGGGCACATGCCGCCCGTTCGAGATATTTGGTGCACCCTTTATCAATCCCTTCGTTATCAAGAAACAATTGGCATCTGAAGACATGGAAGGATGCTATTTACAGGAGCATTACTTTCGGCCTACGTTCAACAAATGGAAGAACGAGCGGTGTGGAGGCTTTATGATTCACGTAATAGATCCTATCACCTATAGACCATACCGCACATCACTTGCCTTACTCACAATCATTAAAGAAACCTATGGGGACGAATTCACCTGGCGCAAACCACCGTATGAATATGATTTCGAGAGGTTCCCAATAGATCTCATTTTGGGAGATGCTTCAATAAGGCTTGCCTTAGAAGAGGGAAAAGAAAGCAAAGAACTAATTGCGGATTACATCCAAGAATTGGAAGGCTTTCTTGCTTTCAGAAAGCCATATCTAATCTATAAAGAATAACGGTGCCTAACGGTGCTTCAGTCTTTTTTTGGCGATCTCCGCCTCTCTGGTCTTTGGAAATTTCCTCAGGAGTTTCTTATAGACAAGGGTAGCGGTGGTCTTATCGTCAATCTTTTCAAAGGCGAGGGCCTGGTGTAGCATGGCTGCGGGAACCTTATTTCCCCGGGGAAAGTCATTGATGACCTTTTGATAGGCGAGGATTGCCTCCTCGTATTCCTCTGCGGCCCGGTGACACTCACCGATCCAGAAATAGGCATTATCTGCCAGGTCAGATTTGGGGTATGAGGTAAGAAATTTATTAAAACCAGCTATAGCCTCACCATAGCGACCATCCCAATAGTATCCCAATGTCTTTTCATAGAGGGCTAACTCGGTTCGCTGAGCACTAACTTTTGTTTTTCCCGTTTCCGCCTCGGGCTTCTTTTTGGAGCGTTCTGTCTCAGAGCTCTCCTGACGCTCAAGACGCTCCATCCTTGCTGTAAGGTCTTCAGCTGTAGAGGAAAGCCGTGTCACCTGGGATACCAGGACATCCTGCTTGGTCGTGTCCTTCTCTACTGTCCTTTTCAACAAATGCCCGGTCTCTTCAACCCTGCCGGTCAATGTTTGGATAGTATCCCTCATTTCCACCAGGTCCGCCTCAAGTTGGGCAAGACTGACCCGCAGAGACTCCTGATCCTCCTTCAGGGTGTTTCCTATGCCTTTTTCTATTTCCTTTTGCTGGGCCTCGTTAACCTTGATTTGTTCCTCCAGCTTCTGGAGGGCTTTCCCCAAGCTATCTAAATCTTTCTTGGTTTGTCTATTGAGGGCATTGACCTGCTTGTGAAGATAAACAACATCCTGCTGGGAGGCACAGGCTGTTAGGAAAAAAAAAAGGATCGAAAATACTATGAGTAATCTTATGAATCTGCTAGCCATCCCTTTGTCCTTCTAACGCCCCTTTGGACTATTGTGCCTCGTGTTGCATCAAGACTCTCTTGTGCTTTACATGTTTACTGACAAGTGAGTGGTTGGCAGCAAAATCCAGTCGTATACCGAAACAGCTTTGCCTCCCAGATATCTACCTTGCGAGAGCTATCAACGAACAAGTACAAAGTCATCACGTCTGTTCTGGGACCATGATGCTTCGTTATGTCCCAGGCCGCGGGGCCTCTCTTCACCATAGCTAATCGTTTCTATTCTGTCAGCAGCGATTCCAAGAGAGATGAGAAAGTTCTTGGAGCTACTGCCCCTTCTGTCTCCGAGAGCAAGATTGTACTCGTTGGTACCCCTTTCATCACAGTTGCCCTCGATCCTTGCCCGCATATCTGGATAATCCTTCAGAAATGCTGCCTTTTCCTGAAGAACAGGCCTATACTCTAGCCTAATGAAAGACTTATCAAAATCAAAGTAGACTGCTTCCGCTTCAAATTTTGCAGCCCTTCTTTCCATCCAAGCCTTTTCCTCGTCAATTGCAGCCTCCCTTTTCTTGGCCTCTTCCAGTTCCTTGAGCCGTTCAATCTTGGCCTCCTCCATTTTCTCTTCCTTTGCTGCGGGCACAGCCACCTTCTCCTCCTCTACCTTTGCAACCTCCGGGGCAGGCGCCTTCATCTCCTTCTCTTCAGTTATCACCTGCTTCTTGGCACATGAGGATAGTAAGAAGATGGATGAAAATGCAAAAACCACCAGTGTTGCAACTACCAGATTCCTCTTCATGAGTCTTTACCTCCTTGTTTTAGGTTATCTACGTACATTCTCCTTATTCATAAGAGTGGTCATATACCACTTCTCGACCACAATTTCAAGTGTTTAGATGTGCTATGGCATTTTTCCTGAAAAGGTATTGGTAATCATTTCACCCGTTGAGCCCAAGAAGGTGAGAGTTGGTCCCTTGCAAAACGGGTTACCTGCCTCTGGTTTTCTCCATTGGCATTGGAGATAAAAATATGATAATTTCCGTCTGTTCTGTTTGAACTGAACGCAAGGTACCGCCCATCAGGAGACCAACATGGGTCTTCATTGTTACCCTGATCCTGGGTAATTCTCCGCAGATCACCTCCATCTGGCGAAATGGTATAGATATCAAAGCGCCCATCTGAGGAACCAGCAAAAGCAATCCGGTCGAGCTTTGACCATGCAGGCGAGCTATTATAGCTTCCTTCAAAGGTTAGTCTTTCAACCCGCTCATTTCTGAGATCAAGGATATATATCTGGGGTGAGCCTGATCTATTGGAGACAAAGGCCATCTTTTCCCCGTCTGGAGAAAATGTTGGAGATACATCGATTCCCCAATTCTTGGTCAGGCGCTTTACTATTTTTCCTGTTGTATCAATCAAATAGATATCCGGATTTCCGCTTATGGTAAGGGTCAAGGCAAGCTCTTTTCCATTCGGTCTCCAGGCGGCTGCGATGTTCAGGCCCTCTCGATCAGAGATTTTTTTCGTCCCTCCCTCGATCATATCATGCATAAAAAGCACCGTGCCCGAATCACGGAAGGAGGTATAAATAATCCGATCCCCTGAAGGAGAACACCGGGGTGAAAGTGTAATCGTATGGTGGGAGGTTATTTGCCTAACATTATACCCATCATAGTCAGCTAGATAAATTTCTTTCTGCCCGGTGGAGGTCCCGACAAAGGCAATCTTGGTTAGGAATGGCCCGGGATGTCTGGTCAAGGCAAACAGGACGTCATTCGCGAGACGATGCATGAGATACCGTGATTGCTCGACTAAACCGAGTAGCCTTTTTCCATAAACTTGGTTGCCAGAGAAGACCTCAAATAATCGCGCCTCTACCTTAAGCTGTTGGCCAATACATTCATAACCGGCTTTCAGGAGGAGTTCGGCTCCAATGACAGACCAATCCTTAAAATTGATGCTGTCACGGGTAATCCCAGCCCCAGGCCCTTCAATAAAGGAGCCTTTGTCCAGCGGCCTAAAATAACCACTCAGATCAAAATCGTCGGATATAATTCCGGCAAGTTTACTACCGAGTTCTGCGTGTTCGTTCTTGTGACCTAAGTGCTTGAAATCGGGTACAGCAATCGATATCCTTCTCATTGACGGAGAAGTTATATCTATGTAGAGCTTGGCCTTTGCATCATTCGTCTCGAAAACGATACCGATCCCGAGAACCAAAATACCTATCAGTAGTTGGGAAATTACCCTACCACTAAACAAGATCTTTGAGACTAAAATTGATTTCAACCTCTTCGTTCCTTTTCTTATACCCAGGCGGAAATTGGGGGAGAGGGTCTGATTTCTCTATGGCCTTCAGCACCGAATGATCAAACAGAGGATCATGAGATCGCTTCTTAAACGATTGCTTTAGTATCTTTCCATCATTTCTTACGGTCAATATGACCACGGCTTCAGGCATTTTCCCTTTTTTTGTATTGATAAGAGCAACCGGATAGGCCCAGTTATTCTTGATGGCGGTTTCGATCTCCATTTGATACAGCGCAATAACCTTGCCTACCCCAGAAGACATTCCAAAGTGCGCGCCCACTTCCCCTGGAGAGGGAGCTCTCATCTCTCCTTCAGGTTCGCCGCGGGTTTCAGTGGGCTGTACTGCCTCTTCTTCTTTGGGTTGTACTGTCTCTTCCCTGAGCACCTTTTTCTCAATCTTGGAGATGGCCTCATCTATGAGCCCCGAAGAGGAAGAAACGTTATTCTCAGGTCTTGCTCGATGCTTCGGGGAAACCCTCTTCGCAACAATGGGGACAGCTTTTTTCTTTTTGAGGGTAATCCGGCGGGTCCGGGCTTTTGAAATACGAGCTGTTTTCTGCCCTTTTGTTACAGCCCTTCCCTGGGTCCCGCCCTTTCCCATGACCTTTGCTGGGTACCCTACCAACTCAACACGATATATTCTGTCCTCAATGAATGGATAACGGACAGTATTTTTTGGGACGAACAGGATTGTTGAGAAAATACCCAGATGAAACAGGAGGGAGAGAACCATCATAGGGACCCATTTCTCTTCCTTAAACCCTGAACTACCCATGAACCAGGGCCACGTCATAGTGAAACCCAACCTATTGATTTTTAAGCTTCTTGCCCCGACCCATGAACCATGTTGCCGTCATTTACGTAAAGGCTCTGTTATCATTCCTACTTTGGTAATTCCAGCCTCTTTAACCTGGGACATCACGCTCATTACAAAACCATAAGGAACATTTTTATCAGCCTGGAGCAAGATCTCCTTTGCTGCTCTATTTGCGAATATCTTATTCAGCTTGCCCTTGAGATCGCCCACTTCAACCTTGTAGTTCTCAATAAAGACGTCCCTTTTCTTGGTTATCGATAGTATGAGAGGGTCTTCTTGGGTCTTTATGCTTTTACTTTCGGTTGTGGGAAGATCTACCTTGACCCCATGTGTCATCATTGGCGCGGTCACCATAAATATGATAAGCAATACCAACATGACATCAACCAGGGGTGTCACGTTAATATCTGATATCAGATCTTGTCGATCTTCATTCCCATCCATTACAAATCACCTCGTGCCCTCTCGCTTGACGCCCTCTTCAGCAACCCTCTCTCGATTAGGTTCGTAAAGTCGGAGATGAAACTTCCCATCTCTATCTGAGATGATCTTGTCCGGCGGTTAAAATAATTGAAGGCTACAACTGCCGGTATGGCTGCAGCTAGCCCTGCTGCCGTAGCAATGAGGGCCTCAGCTATACCGGGCGCCACAACCCCCAAGCTGGCAGAACCCTTCATGCCGATCGCCCTGAATGAGGTCATAATACCCCAAACCGTACCAAAAAGCCCGATAAAGGGGCAGGTATTGCCGGTAGTGGCCAAAAAGGTCAGTCCCTTTTCCAGACGTGCGCTCTGAACGGAGAGGGTCTTCCTGGCAGCCCTTTGCACATTCTCCATGATCGGCTGCTGTGACTGAAATACCATACTGTCATCCGGATTACCCTGAAGTGCCTTTGATCGGCTAAATTCTGCGTAACCGGCCCTGAAAATCTTGGCGAGCGGGCTAAACTTGAATGTCTTGGTTTCCAAATAAACCCGGCTTATCTCCCTGCTGGAGGAAAAAAGTTCCAAAAATTCTTCATTTTCCTCCCGAAACCTCTTGAGCAATCGTAACTTCATAAAGACTATGGTCCACGAAGTCACAGAGAAAAAGAGCAGGAGCACAAGAACGAACTTTACCATTGGCCAGCATTATAAACCATCTGAACAATATCCGTCCCAAAAACATCTGATCCTAAAAACTGCAGGGAATATGGCATGAAATACACCCTTCCTTTATTATAAAAAAATTAATTATACTAAATATCATACAGTACGTAAACAAAATTACCAAAGTCAATTTCAACACAGGTACAGCGATACCAGCATTTTTTGCCTTTAATTGTTTTTACTCTTATGATATTCTGCATACGTTGTCCAGAAATTCCCGTACTATGGTGAAGGTAGGCTATTTGCTGAGCCAATATTATGCTGTGTAACCACGAACTGATTCTGAAAAAACCAAGATCCTCCCCTCCACCGGAAACACGGACCAGGAGATGTGTTGCCTGTGGAAGCAAGGATATTAAACCAGGAAGACGCTATTGTTCAAAGGAATGCAGACAGAAACTGCAGTGGACTCTTTCCCTCTCTAAGGGGCTCCTCCAAACCCTCAATACACGATATGCGGCGTTTTCATTTACAGAGCAGTACGTAGCCCTTGATGTAATGCCTACCTGGTCCAATGAAATATCACGGTTTGTCTATGAAAGGAAATCGGGTTACGCGCCTGCCCATGCCCTGAAAGAGCTTATCCTGGAGGCAGGTAAGGAATGGTATAGAAAAAGGAGTCGACGGATTTCCCGCAGTTTCTCATCCCAGTCCATTCTTGAAGAAAAGACTGAGAAGGACATCAACCCTGATTCCGTCAAACCGAATACAAACAAAACCCCAAAACTATCTGCTGATCAGAAAAAGGCCCTCGGGCACCTCAACATACCTATTGATACCCTCATCTTCGGAGATTATGGCGAGGAGCTTAAGAACGCGTTCAGGCGAATGGCAAAAATTCATCATCCTGATAAAGGTGGCGACGGCGAGATGTTTAAGGAGATAAAGAGGGCCCACGAATCTATGCTAGAATGGGCCGAGACCCCCAAATTCCAATCCAATTCCGCACTGCCTGGTTGTTGGTCCTACAATGGGTATAGAAACCGGTGGTCGCCTCCTCTCCGGCAATAAACGTACACATGGGGCTTCGAGGGGATACCGGAGCTTACCCAAAGAAAAGTCACGTTTTTGGAGCCACCGGGCGGAATCGAACCGTCGACATCCTCATTACGAGTGAGGTGCTCTGCCAGCTGAGCTACGGTGGCCGTCTTGGATATTGTTATACTTTTTTTATCACCCTGTCCAATTTTTTTTGAAACCCCCTGATGCGAGGACGTGAGAAAATGAAAAAGCCAAAGGACTATCTCATATTCCCTTTAGATGTCTCAACCTATGAAGAGGCAATCAGATACGTAGCACTCTTGAAGGAGCAGGTAGGCGTTTTCAAAGTCGGTCTGGAACTCTTTGTCAGTATCGGGCCGAAGATTCTCGAGGGGATAAGAGAGCACAGTAACGCGGAAATATTCCTTGATCTAAAGTTTCATGACATACCTGCCACGGTCAAAAGTGCCTTTACCGCAGCAAGTGCTTACGGCGTTGCATTTACGACCATACACTGTGATGAGGGAAAGGGTCTCCTTCGCTCGGTTGTTGAAAATAATCCATCAGGCACCAAAATATTGGCCATTACCGTACTTACCAGCCTTGAAAGCAAAGACCTAAAGGAGCTCGGCTACCAGGAAAAATACGTTAATGACTTAACGGAATTGGTATTGCTTAAGGCTCGAATGGCCAGAGACGCCGGCTGTTCCGGTGTTGTGTGCTCTGGCCACGAGGTTGATAGAGTTAAAAAAGAATTGGGGAGCGATTTTATCGTTGTTACCCCTGGTATTAGGCCTGCATGGTCTCTGAAAGAAACGGATGATCAAAAGAGGATTATCACTCCCTATGAGGCAGTAAAAAGGGGTGCGGATTACATAGTGGTGGGCAGGCCTATCCGGACAGCTGAAAAACCGATTGAGGCTGCGCAAAAGGTTTTGGATGAGCTTGAGGGGGCAATCTCACAGTAGATACCCTTCGAGTCCGATTAAACGACATAAACAGGTATCTTGGCCTTGGCCAGAACCTTTCTGGTCACACTTCCTAATAGGTGTCTGTCCCCTGGCTTACCTTTGGCCGCCATAACAATAAAACCATAATCGTTCTTTTCTGCCTCTTTCAAAATCTCGTCTGCTATTTCACCTCTTGAGATCTTTGCTACTGCACTAATCCCGGCATCTTTGAGAATCTCAACACCCTTTTCTGCAAACTTAGAGATATTTTTCATCACTGCCCGATCTGTATCAATGGTCACCTCTGACCTTCTGAATTCCACACCGAGTATCCTGCTAATACTATCATGAGATGGGCCTACGCTCAGTACCGTAGCATCTGCCGCCAACTGACGGGCCAGGGATGCAGTTACCCTGATAGCGTTTTCTGATTTTTCGCTACCACCGGTACAAAAAAGTATTTTCATAAACAATCCCCCCTCTTTTGTAACTGACCCCCCTGTATTGTTTAAGCTATGCCCAAACTGTGCCATAGATCGATATTTTGCGCAATCGCTTTTTCTGACGGTCTCTGTGCCAAGATGCTATCTTCTCTAAACAAGGCTAACCCGGAACTACTGAACGGAAACCTGATGCTTACCTCTGTTATCGTATAGTACATCTTTGGACAAACCCTTCCATGATTTGCTTAAAGCAAGCGAGTTCTTCATCGGAGTAGCTGTGCATATCTAAGCATTCATCATCTAACATCTTAGAGGAAACAAATCCTTGCAAGACATATAAGCGGGAGTCTTTTACTAACTGGCCGATTTTAATAAAATCATCCTTTTCAAAAAGAGGTTTCACCACAGTGGTCCTGAATTCATAATCCAACCCTGAATCCATAATCAATCTGATACTTTTCAGAATCTGACCCGTTTCTACCTTTTTTCTTATCACAGATTCATACTTGTCCAGAGATGTTTTTATATCCATGGCAATGTAATCCACGGTCTTAGATTCCAGTATCTTCTCTAACCTTTGAGGAAAACTTCCATTGGTATCCAATTTAGCCAGATATCCCAATCCCTTTACTTTCAATAGAAAATCCTCGAGACCAGCTTGCAAAAGAGGTTCTCCCCCAGTTATGGTCACAGCTTCAAGCTTTCCCTGCCTTCTCTCTAGAAAAGAGAGCATCTCTTCCTCTTTTAATCCGTCAGACCGAGACCTCTTCGTATCTATAAGCTCTGGATTGTGGCAATAAGGACATCTGAAATTACACCCTTGAGTAAAGACAATAGCGCAGATTTTATCTGGATAGTCGATGAGAGAAAAGCCTTGAAAGCCCCCTATGATCATTTCTCAGACCGCAAACATCCTTCTCATTTTGAATTCCGCCTGCTTTCCCCTGTTCCACTGCTTTACAGGCCTGAGATAGCCAACAACCCGGGAGTAGACCTCACATTCCTCACCACACTTTGGGCACACCTCATGCTCTCCAGCCAAATATCCATGAACAGGGCAAACGCTGAAGGTAGGGGTAAAGGTAAAATAGGGGAGATGATAATTCTCACAGATTTTGCGTACCAATGATTTAACACTTTCGGGGTTTGTGATCCTCTCACCTGCATAGACATGAAGCACCGTCCCTCCTGTATATCTTTGCTGGATACTGTCCTGCAGATCCAAGGCCTCGAAAACATCATCGGTGAAGTTAACCGGGAGATGGGTGGAGTTGGTATAAAAACATCGACTTCCGTCCCCGTTGCCTGCAGAGATTATGTCGGGATACCGTTGCTTATCAATCTTTGCCAAACTGTATGAGGTTCCCTCAGCAGGGGTAGCTTCAAGGTTATAATTGTTTCCTGTTTCCTTTTGAAAATCTATCAATAATTCCCTCATAAAATCCAAGACCCTTATGGCAAATTCCTTACCCTCTGCATCACCAATAGTCTTACCGAGAAAGTTTTGGCACGCCTCATTCATACCCACAAGCCCAATCGTTGAAAAATGATTCTTCCAGTACTCATCAAATCTCTTTTTAACATTCCGCAAATAATACTTCGTATACGGGTAGAGACCCCCATCGGTAAATCTTTCCAGGATTTTCCTCTTTGTCTCCAGGCTCTCTTGACCCAGAATCATCAACCTTTTGAGGCGGCCAAAGAATTCATCCTCATTACCGCTGAGATATCCGATCCTCGGCATGTTGATGGTTACAACCCCGATAGAGCCTGTTAATGGATTAGAACCAAACAGGCCTCCACCTCTCTTTTCGAGCTGGCGGTTGTCGATTCTCAACCTGCAACACATACTTCTGGCGTCCTCTGGGTTCATGTCCGAATTTACGAAATTGGAAAAATAGGGAATCCCATACTTTGCTGTCATTTCCCACAGATCTTCGATAACAGGATTCTGCCAGTCAAATCCTTTGGTAATATTGTATGTTGGAATGGGAAAGGTAAAAACCCGTCCACGGGCGTCGCCCTCTGCCATGACATCTAAGAAGGCCTTGTTAAACAAATCCTGCTCCTTTTGAAAATCCTTATAGGTGGCATTTTGTGGCTCACCTCCGATAATGACCATTTGGTCTCTGTAGTATCCCGGTACGGTGAGATCGAGCGTAACATTCGTGAAGGGGGTCTGAAATCCAACCCTTGTGGGCACGTTGATATTAAAGATAAACTCCTGCAACGCCTGCTTAATCCCCTTATATGTTAATCCGTCAAATCGTATGAAAGGCGCTAACAAGGTGTCGAAATTGGAGAATGCCTGGGCACCGGCCGCCTCTCCTTGAAGCGTATAAAAGAAATTTACGATCTGCCCCAATGCACTTCTGAGGTGATTGGCAGGTTTACTTTCTACTTTTCCCCAAACCCCTCTGAATCCCTCAACCAGCAAATCAAACAAATCCCAACCGACACAGTAAACAGACAAAAGGTTCAAATCATGAATGTGAAAGTCACCCTCGAGGTGCGCCTCCCGGATTTTGGGAGAGTAGATTTCATTCAACCAATAGACCCTGCTTACCTCCGAGGAAACATAGTTGTTCAATCCCTGGAGAGAGAATGCCATGTTGCTGTTTTCATTAACTCTCCAATCCGTTTTGTTCAGGTATTGATCCACCAAGTCGACACTTGCCTTGTTGGTAATTTCTCTCATTTTTGCGTGCTGATCCCTATAGATAATATAGGCCTTGGCAGTTTTGCGATAGGTGGAGGAAAGCAGCACCTCCTCTACGATGTCCTGGATCTCTTCCACAGTAGGGATTTTTTCACCAGTTACCTGCTGGGCTAGATTCAAAACCCTGACAGTAAGTCTCTGAGCAACCTTCTCTTCAAATTCCTCTGTTGCCTTTCCAGCCTTTGCAATGGCATTGGTAATCTTTTGAGCCTCAAAGGGTACAATCGTGCCGTCTCTTTTTTCTACCTTTGTAAACATGGTATCGTCTCTCCACCCTTTCTTTCATCCGCTCCAAGCGGAATTCACAGATCTGCAATCGTCTCAATCCATCCGACCAGCCCGTTTTCCACAACATATTGTGTTAAACTATAATTGACCTTCAATATAAAGTCAATATTCTAGCAGTGAGAAAAAAGCAACAAAATGCATTTTTCTTTGTATCGGGTTCTTTTGGGGGGTTTCGGATAGGCTCCGGGTGCCAGTATTCCACCAGAAGCGGAAAGATCATAGAGACAGAAAGCGACGATTTCCCTTGACTTTGATTTATGGTTTCATTACACAGATATAAAGTGTTCAGGTGCTGGATAAGAGCTTAAAAGGGAACCCCGTTAAAATCGGGGACGGGCCCGCCGCTGTAATCGGGGACGAAAGCCGCAAGATGCCACTGTGCCGCTGGAAGCGGGATGGGAAGGCGCGGTAAGTAGGATGATCCGAAAGCCAGAAGACCTGCCTGAATGTTAGGCGTAGCCTTCGCGGACTGGGTTTAGCCTAAAGATCTTGCGGATAAAAAGGGACATCCCCGGATCGATTCTGATCGGTCC
>Ga0114920_10001071_pt1 | contig 12492 bp, 13 predicted proteins | sample ChitaG_FD_88683 | JGI IMG/M metagenome (GOLD analysis project Ga0114920, IMG submission 88683) | Deep subsurface microbial communities from South Pacific Ocean to uncover new lineages of life (NeLLi) - Chile_00310 metaG | ecosystem: Environmental > Aquatic > Marine > Oceanic > Sediment ... | reverse complement strand
TTCTACAAATGAGATCATAACCATTATACCGGCTGAGAACCCCATTGTAAATGCCATATATCCCTGACTTGGCTTTCTATAGAATATACTTATTACACTTCCCAATGTTGTTGACAAACCTGCCAGAGTGGTTAAAAGCATTGCGAATAAGAATGTTGAATTCATATAAAAATTCTCTAATTTTTTGAAATTATAGTTATTTTTTAAACTTTTATTGAAAAAATGTATTTACAGAATCCTGGCAAATTTTGAAATGCCGAGTAATTATCAGATAATTTATTAAAATTCTAATCTTGCCAAAATGGACTGAAATACAATATAATATTCTACTACAATGTCATTCCGACTCTGAGACATGTTCAGGATTTTTGGAATCTATTATTTGCTTTGTTTTAGATGCTGAAATAATACTGAATCAAGTTCAGCACAGGATTCAGCATGACAGCTAAGTTGTGCACTTAGCGGAAGTGGCATGCTCACACAAATTTGCCATAGTTTCGGTACTTAAATAAAACAATATAAAAATTAACCTAACGGAATTACTTCATAATATAAGTAGTTTTAATTTATTCATCCTAATTTCTTGAACAAAGAACCAACCATCAAGCCTTTTAGCGCTGAGATTCGCTCTCTTTATTGCCTCTATACCCTTCCTCAGCCTTTTTATGCTCAATACTTCGGAAAAATCCAAATTACTCATAATATTATTTCTCCTTAAAAAATTATTCCCAATTCACTGCAAGGCTATGATTAATATACGTGCTCGATAAATCGAATTCCTACATTTTATTTTCCGAAGAAATAACTATTTTCATACTCTAATAGATTTCATAATTTCATCATGAAGAGCGGGCCTGAAATCTGATATTTTTTTATTTTCGCTTGTAGGGTGAACCCTATTAGTAAGAAGAATAGTAAAAAATTCCCTTTCAGGGTCAATCCATATAGATGTTCCAGTATAACCTAAATGTCCAAAAGAGCGTTTGGAAAAGAAACTTCCCATAATATCATTTTCGCCCATGAATATCCTCCACCCAAGTGCCCACTTACATTGATTTATATTTTCCACTCTTTTTGTAAATTCTCTTATTGTATCAGAATTAATCAAACTTACTCCATTATAAGTTCCACCATTCAAAATCATTTGACAAAATACGGCGATATCGGTTACATTGCTGAAAAGTCCTGCATGTGCCGAAACACCTCCCATAACATAAGCGTTTTCATCATGAACTTCCCCTTGTATAATTCTTCCTCTCCAGGGAGAATGTTCTGTTGGAGGAATATTTATTCTTATCCTCTTCGGGGGACAAAAATAAGTACTTCTCATTTTTAATGGTTTAAATATATGATTTCTGCAAAACTTATCCAGTGGGTTTGATGCTATTCTTTCAATAATTTCACCGAGTAGAATAAATCCTAAATCACTGTATTCACAATCAGTTTCTGGAATATATTCAAGCGGAACTTTATATAAGTTTTCCAATAAATTTGTTTTATTGTTTGATGTTTCAAAAAGTGGTTTCCACGACGGAAGTCCAGAAGAATGAGATAATAAGTTCCTTATTTTTACACGACTTTTATGTCTTCCTTTAAATTCAGGTAAATAATAATTAACTTTTTTGTCCAGATCAATTTCACCCTTGTCTTTTAGTATCATAATAGCTGGAACGGTGGCTATTACCTTTGTAAGTGACGCAAGGTCATATATAGTATTTTTATTTATTTTTCTGGATTTATCACTATAATCAAAGCATCCAAAACCTTTATGGAACACAGTTTTCCCGAAATATGAAACTAAAACTACGCAGCCCGGAAATACTCTTTCATTAATAGCATTATTTACCATAAATTCAATATTATCTGATGTCTTCTCTAAAAAATCGAAATCAGCAACCATCTCACTAAATAATGATTTTATTATTTTAATATAATTTACTGCTTCACTTCTTTTGAAAAATAAGATAATAAAAAATCTTCATATTATTTCTAATCCATCGCAAAGCAACAAACCCAAAATTATTAAATCTCTAATAGTCGAAAGATTGTAACAATTAATTTTTTCTGCAGCCCTTTAAAAAGTTTCGGATTCAAAAATTTGCTAAATCTTTTTAATAATTTACATTCTTTTGTAGGAGAGTAAATAAAGGTTTAGAGCAGTTTGTAAAGAAATACCGATTGATAGGAGAATAAAACCAATTATTCCAATTATTCCCTTGTTAAATTTTGATTCCATCCAGAATACAGCTGAAACTATTTTATTTATCCAGAAAAATACAGCAAAAAATACGAAGTAAAGTATAATGCCTAAATAAGTTAATATAAATAAAATATTCAATCTTATAACATCGAAACTTTCGACTCTGAAAATAATAAAAATAGTGACTAAAACAAAAAAAGAAAGGGTAATTAACCCTTTTTTTCTCTTATTATAATCAGCATGAGATTTATATAAAAAATTTTTTAACCTTAATAATGCATTAAAACCAATAGCTTCCAATGATAAAAAGAATAAACCAGACAAATTAAAAAATAGACATAATATAATTAGAAAATAAATAAAATTATATCTCATTTATTACATAAATAAATTTCCAAATGTAAATTATTAATAACTATCCAAAGGCTTTTGTAAAGCTTTCAGAAGCAATTTCCCTGGTTTAAAAAAAGCCTTTTTATGAGGCGGGACATAAATAACTTCATTTGTTTTTGGATTTCTTGCTTTTGGTTTTGCCTTTGCTTTCTTCACACCAAGAACACCGAAACCCCTTATTTCGACTCTTACTTCTGGGCTTGCATCTGAAAGGATATTCGTTAATACTTTAAATGCACCATCGACTATGGGGGCAACCTTTTCGTGCGTAAACCCTGTTTTTTGAGAAACTATTTTTACTACGTCCTTTTTCACAAAAGTATTCATACTACTCTCCTCCTAAATGTATTCAAAAACTTTCCAAAAGATAATAAAATAATAAAAAAAAAGCAAACATTATTTTCTTAATTTTCAAAATCTTATAATATTCTGAATATTGCTTTGACAATGATTTAATTTTTTGAAAGCAAATATTTTTTTTCTTCGATTTTAATAACGAAAATAAACTTTTTAAAAACTTTCTGCTTCTTCGATTAACATTATAGGAATATCGTCCTCAATTTTGAACTTAAGACGGCAATTATGACAGATTAATCTTTGATTTTTTTCATCATACTCAAGATCGGCTTGTTTTATTTCTTCTTTTCCACTTTCATTTCTAACTACCATTTTGCCTTTGCATTTGGGACATGCAAGTATATCAAGTAATTCTTTATCTAACATATTTAATTCCTTAAATTTATATAAGATAAGTTGACTTATTCTTTTTCATATTTTACATCAAGTTCTCTCACTGCTTTCACCTCATCTAATCTCTTTATAGGTGTACAGTGTGGTGAATTGCGCAAAATTTCCGGATTCTGTTTCGCCTCTTCTAATATCTTTATCAACACCTCAGCAAATAAATTAAGTGTATCACGAGATTCTGTTTCTGTAGGCTCAATCATTAACGCTTCTTTTACTATAAGCGGAAAATAGATTGTAGGTGCATGAAACCCAAAATCGAGAAGCCTCTTTGCTATATCAAGTGTTCTAACTCCATATTTTTTCAGATTCTCTCCAGATGCGACAAATTCATGCATACAATGATTATTATAAGGAATAGTAAAATAATATTCAAGTTTTTTCATAAGATAATTAGCGTTTATTATTGCATTCTTACTGACATTTTTTAATCCTTCAGCACCGAGAATCCTGATATAAGTATATGCTTTAACAAATACAGAGAAATTTCCAAAAAATGAGTGAACCTTTCCAATTGAATCAGGGCAATCATAATTCCATCTGTATGAACTCCCTTCTTTAATTATTCCTGGAATTGGCAAAAATGGTTTAAGTTTATTTACAACACCAATCGGACCTGAACCAGGTCCCCCTCCACCATGTGGAGCAGAAAAGGTCTTGTGGAGGTTAATGTGAACAATATCAAATCCCATATCACCGGGTCTTGTAATCCCCATAAGAGCATTAAGGTTTGCACCATCCATATACATTAAGGCACCTTTCTGGTGAACTATTTTAGAAATTTCAAAAATCCGTTCTTCAAATAACCCAAGAGTATTGGGATTTGTAACCATAAGGAGAGCAGTATCACTGTCAACAATTCTTTTTATTTCCTCTATATCGAGTCTTCCATTCTCGTTCGATTTAATCTGAAAAGCATTAAATCCTCCAATGTTAACACTGGCTGGATTTGTTCCGTGAGCGGAATCCGGGATAATAACCTTTCTCCTTTTTTCTCCCAATTTTTCGAAATATTTCCGAGCGATAAGAATTCCTGTTAATTCTCCCTGAGAGCCTGCAGATGGCTGTAAAGAAACTGCTTCAACTCCAAGTATCTCGCACAGATAATCTTCGAGTTCTTTCATTAATCTAAGAGCACCCTGAACATATCTCTCATCTTCAAATGGATGAATTTTTCTAAATCCATCAAATTTAGCCGTTTCCTCATTAATCTTGGGATTATATTTCATTGTGCACGAACCGAGGGGGTAAAATCCATTATCAATGTGGTGGTTTTTTATTGATAAATTGATAAAGTGTCTTATAGTTTCAGGTTCACTAACCTCCGGAAGTTCTGCATCAGATTCTCTCAGATATTCAGCAGGAATCAATTCGTCAATCTTTTTATCTTGAATATCAAGTTTGGGAAGAGTATATCCTTTTTTACCGGCAGAACTTATTTCAAATATCGGTTTTTCTTCCATTATAAAAATCTAATATTGTGTTTCACAAATAATATGATTGTATTGTGCATACATGAAAAAAAGTGTAAAATATCGACCATTAAGGAATGGATTCCCGCCTGCGCGGGAATGACAGAGAAAATTTGGGAATGACAGAGGTACTATCGAAAAAGATTTGTCATTTCTGCGAAAGCAGGAATCCATTTCATGTATGGGCAATATAGTTTGATTTCTTACAATTATTATATCATTTAATTTAAGGGACATGACACTAAATCCATTAAATCAAATTGCATAAAATTAATAAAAACAGATTAAACTTTTTTAATTTCATCAACAAAAAACTTTATCTCTTCTCGAGTTCTCTTTTCAGTTACAGTAATTAATAACGAATTTTTAATGCCGAATTTACCTATATCGATTCCGGCAAAAATCCTTTTTTTATATAAAGCATTAATAATCTCACTCGGATTCTTTTTTGTTTCAATTGTAAATTCTCTGAAAAATGGATGTTTAAACTTAAGTTTATAACCATCAATAGAAGTTATTTTTTCTGATAAATAGTGACTTTTCTGAAGACATTGATAAGCCACTTCTTTTATACCATTTTTACCGAGTAGTGTAAGATAAACACAGGCTGCGAGAGCGTTTAGGGCTTGATTGGTGCATATATTAGAGGTTGCTTTTTCTCTCCTTATATGTTGTTCTCTGGTCTGAAGGGTCATAACATAGCCAGTATTCCCATCTGAATCAATAGTTTTTCCCACTAACCTTCCTGGTATTCTTCTTACCAATGATTTTTTTGCAGCAAGTATTCCAAGATATGGACCGCCGAAGTTAAGTTCACTACTTATTGACTGACCTTCTCCACAAACAATATCAGCATTGTATTCTCCGGGTGGTTTAAGTATTCCAAGAGAAATAGGATCAACGACAACTATGAATATCCCCCCCACACTATGAACAATTTTTTCGATGGAAAATACATCTTCGAGACAACCAAAAAAATTAGGATGCTGAATAACAATACCTGCACATTCTTCTGAAATCTTCTTTTCCAACAATTCAGGATCCACTATACCATTTTCTGCGGGAAGTTCTATAATTTCAATCTCCTGACCATAACAATAAGTTTTAATTAATGATTGATAGAGTGGATTAACAGAACCTGGGACTATAATTTTATTTTTCTCTTTCACACTGCAAGCCATTAGTACTGCTTCAGCAGCGGAAGAACCACCATCGTATAAAGAAGCATTTGAGACATCCATTCCAGTAAGTTTACATATCATTGTCTGATATTCATAAATGGTTTGAAGTGTTCCCTGGCTAACCTCTGCTTGATATGGCGTATATGCAGTGTAAAATTCAGGTCTTGAAATAATATGTTCTACAGCAGAAGGAATAAAATGGTCATAAGCACCTCCGCCCATAAATGATATATATTCATCCGTTGTAGTGTTCTCAAGAGAAATCTTCTTCATCAATTTTAAGACTTCAAATTCGGATATTCCTTCAGGAATTTTTAATTTCCTCTTTAATCTCAATTCTTTCGGGATATTGTCTATAAGTTCTTCAAATTTTTCAACCCCTATTTCTCGAAGCATAGTGCTTCGATCTTCCTCAGTATTAGGAATATATACCATTTTAAATTTAACAGATTGATAATAAACCGATGATTTTTTTATAAAAAATATTAATACAAAACCCAAACTCAGTATTTTGTCAAGGATTCATTTTTATGATTTGCTTCAATTTTCTAATAACTTTTTATATCCGGAGGCATCGAGAAGATTATTAAATTCTTCTTTATTTTCTACTTGAATTTTAATGATCCATCCTTCACCATAGGGATCTTTATTAATCAAATCTGGCTTATTTACAAGAGCATTATTAACCTCGACGACCTTTCCGGAAACTGGTGCATATAAATCGGAGACTGTCTTTACTGCTTCAATCACACCAAAAGGCTGCGCTACAGTGGTTTCTATCCCAATCTCAGGAAGTTCAACAAAAACAACATCACCAAGCTCACCTTGCGCATAATCTGTAATTCCAACAGTTACTATGTCTCCACTAACGGAAGTCCATTCATGTTCCTTCGTGTAATATAAATTTTCAGGAATATTCATTTTTTATTTCCTCTTCTAAAAATGCAGTGCTTAATAATCCCTCTCTGAAATTCTTATTTCTAAGTACCTTTTGATAAAAAGGTATATTAGTTTTAATCCCTTCAAGGATCAATTCTTCTAATGCTCTTTCCATTCTTCCTATAGCTTCTTCTCTGTTCCGTCCGTGAGTTATTACTTTAGCAATTAATGAATCATAGTATGGGGATATTTCATATTGATTGTAAATATGAGTATCGATTCTTATCCCGGGACCACCTGGGACATGAAGACTTGTAATTTTTCCAGGACAAGGAATAAATCCTCGCTCCCAGTCTTCTGCATTAATCCTGCATTCAATTGCATGGCCAGTATTTTTAATATCCTCTTGATTATATTCAAGGGGTAACCCAGCAGCAACTCGAATCTGTTCTTTAACAAGGTCTCTCCCTATAGTCATCTCAGTAACGGGATGTTCAACCTGAATCCTGGTATTCATCTCCATAAAATAGAATTTATCTTCTGAATTTATTAAAAATTCCATCGTACCTGCGTTATTATATCCAATTTCTTTTGCCCCCTTTATAGCAGTTTCACACATCCTTTTCCTAAATTCTTCAGATATACGAGGAGCAGGAGATTCTTCTATAAGTTTTTGATATCTTCTCTGAATGGAACAATCTCTTTCTCCCATAGATACTATATTTCCGAACTCATCACCAAAAATCTGAATTTCAATATGTCTTGGTTTCAGAAATAATTTTTCTAAATATATATTAGAATTGGAAAAAGCCTTATCAACTTCAGCCTTAGCCATTGCATATCCATTTTTCATCTCTTTATTATTATTAACAATTCTCATTCCTCTTCCTCCGCCACCCCCCGACGCTTTTAAAATTATTGGGTATCCAATCTCTCCTGCAATTTCCCTTGCTTCTTTCCAGTTTTTGATTGTCCCGTTGCTTCCTGGAATAACTGGAACTCCTGCCTCTTCCATAATATTTTTCGCTAAAGATTTGTGTCCCATCTTTCCGATTACCTCTGGCGAAGGACCAATAAATTTTATCCCACAAGAAATGCAAATCTCCGCAAATTGGGCATCTTCGGATAGAAAACCATATCCAGGATGAATTGCGTCAGCATTGGTTATCTCAGCTGCACTTATTATCCTTGAATAATTCAAATAACTCTCCTGTAGGGGAACAGGTCCTATGCATACCGCCTCATCGGCGAATTTCACATGAAGTGAATCACGGTCTGCATCTGAATATACTGCTACTGTCTTTATACCAAGTTCTTTGCATGCCCTTATTACTCTTAAAGCAATCTCACCTCGGTTTGCTATTAATACCTTATCAAACATATTAAAAATTAATTTATCCTATTTTGAGGTTTTATATACGACATAAAGAGTTAGATTTCTCGCCCCGACAATTCAGGATCGAAATGCCAAACCATGAATCAAGGCAATAACAATTATGTTCTCTCAATACAAACAAATTTCCTGAAGAACTTTTTTTAAATGCCAACTAAAAGTTATACTACCAAAATTATAACTTTTAATCTTTTATACATTTAATTTCAATATCTTTTTCTTTTGATAAATCTATCTCTTTTGGTTCGATTTTTTCTTTATCATGGTCATAAAGAATTCTGATTATCGGTCTATTTAAATTCTCACTATTTATTTTTGCAACTACACCAAAATAATCTTTATATCCGCCGTTTAAAATTTGAATTTTATATCCAACAGGATACATAGGTGTAAATTTAAGGAATTTATTAAGCAGTTCCCTGTTCAGATGTACTCCTGCGCTGTTTATTAAAAATTTTATAACTATATCCGGAGGAAATCCTCTCCTGTAAACTCTGTCAGAAATCATAGCATCATGCACATCTGCAATAGCGCTTATTTCTCCAAATATTGACATTATCCCGATTTCCGGTTCTCTTTTAACTCTGTTATTGCCTATCAGCCCTCTTGGATATCCTTTACCATCCTGTCTTTCGTGATGTTGATAAGTTACATGAGAAGCCAAAATTCTTCTCTCTGCCATAATCTCATGTCCAAGAGTTGGGTGCTCTTTAATCTTTTCAAACTCCTCAGGAGTTAATTTATTCTGTTTATTAAGTATTTTTCTATCAATGAATATCTTTCCGATATCATGCATTATACATCCCAATGCAAGTTCATCAAGCATAGAAACCGAAAAACCTAATTTTTTTCCCAGCATTACCGAAGTTATCACAACATCAATTGAGTGATTATAAGTATAATTATCGTATGTCTTCAAAGAATTCAAACCGTTTAGAACATCATTGGACAATACCTGCTCAATTAATTGTCCAATAACTCCTTGTAAATTTTCATATATTTTGATTTTATTAAAGTTTTTTTTAAATTTATCTGAACGAATATTTTTAAATATCTCTTTTATCGATTCATCCTTGAATTCTTTTATCATTTTTTCGGATAGTTCAAAACTGTTTTTTAACTTTGCTCTTATAACGCTTCTGGTATGTTCAGAAATATTATCTTCGGCAATTAAATCAGCGGTATCTTCATCGTCAAGAACAATAACAGATTGATAACCAAGATTTTTTAATCTATTAATATATCTATCTGTAATAACAATATTACGATTTAATAAAATATTTTCGTTGGCATCTCTTATAGGAACACCAAGCTTCATTCCAGGAGTGACACTCTCAATATTAACTGGGTACATCTCTTATTTTTATTTCATTATTTTTAAATTATATAAATTTTTGATTCTTTATTTATATTTTGGCAGAAATTTTTATTGAATTAATCTTAAAAAGGCAATCAAAGCCTGTTCGTCTTTTAAAATTACTCTTCACTCATGATAAAAAGAGTTTGATTATATTCCACAGGTTGAGCATTTTGCGGAACAATTTTTAAAACTGTGCCATCTCTCTCTGCTTCGATTTCATTCATAAGTTTCATTGCTTCAATAATGCACAAAACTTGCCCTTTCCTAACAAAATTTCCTTCCTTAATATAAGGTTTCGCATCAGGAGCAGGGGCTCGGTAAAATGTTCCTACCATTGGAGATTTAACCTCAAAACTCTTATCTTCCTCTTGAATGGTTTTCTCTTTAATCATCTCTTCTGAAAATTCATTTCTTTCAGAATTTATTTTTTTTGGGATCATATTTGGTTTATCTTGTAGATTTGTATTAGAGACTTTTTTCCTTATTTTAACCTTTTTCCACCAGCGTGAAACTTCAAGTTCATTAATATCACTCTCCTCAACCAATTTTATCAACGCTCTTATTTCCTCTGGTTTCATTTAACCCTCTTTTAATATTTTGGCTTTACATAAAGATATTTTCTGTTATCTTTATAATTACTTTTTCGAATTAAAAAATTCCATCTAAAACATTATAGAGATAAATAATAGCAGCAGTACCAAAATATATTCCATTATTTTCATCTGCAATAAATCCTCCCAAAATTGCAGCACTCTGTAAACCTATTATCATATATCCCTTTCCTACCTCATTCTGCTTTAATTGGGTATAACCTGGAATGAGTAATCTTCCGATACTACTCTTTTTCTTATCAGATTTTTCTTTTAAAAAATCTATACTGACTTCCTGATATAGACTACTTACTATATTAATTTTTATTGGATTAGTTTCATTGCCCAAACTGGCACTTCGATCATTTATGTCTTCTGCTTTTATAAAATATTTGAGCGTATCACCAATAACTCCTTCAGACGGTAATCTGCAAAAATAGATATCGCCTCTATATGAAATTAGATCTACCTTCTCCCATTTATTATAACCTTCCGAAATATACATAACATAAAGGTCTTTCAAGCCTTCAAAAGCATTTGTTCTTACTATTATATCAATATCCTTTCCCTTTTCTGCAGAAGTTATTTTATTATGATATATAATTGGAATTAAAAAATCATCCTGCTCATCCAGATTTTTCAATTGCTCGGGAATTTCAATAATAGGTGCAATTTCAATCTTATCAAGCACACTTGGTTTTTCATTTTTTACAATTTCAGTGAGTTTCCCCACAGAAATCTCTGGAAAAACCTGAGTAATCTGAACAATTCCAATGTTCTTATCTCTTCTACCTTCTGGCATATCTCGAAGTAGTTTAAATTCATCTCCTATTCTAACATTATCATTTGATCCTCTATCAAAGTAAAATAGATTTTCGTCAATCTTTATAACATATCCAGTAACAATCTTCTGAGAATAAGCACTTACAAAAATTAATGGAATAAAGATTATTGTAATTAAAAATATAAAAAAATATTTTTTATAAATTATTTTTCTCACAATTTTCTAATATAAATAAAAATAAAATATACAATTAAATTTTTATAAAGTCAAATAAAATTTGAAACAAATCTTATTCAAATACTTGTAATATTTTGTTTAATATACTAATATTTAACTAAAACATTCCCAGAATTCCTAAAAAATCACTTTCTTTAATAATTTTAACGCCTAATTTAGTTGCCTTATCGTATTTAGAGCCAGGGTTTTCGCCCAATAAAAGATAATCAGTATTTTTACTAACCGAAGATGAGACCTTTCCCCCATTTTCCATTATTAATTTTGATGCTTCTTCTCGATTTAACCTTTCAAGCGTCCCTGTTAAAACAAATGTCTTCCCATAAATTTCTTCAATTGTTTTCCTTTCTGTCACTTCTTCTTTTTTCTTTTCCATTGATACCCCGGCTTCTCGCAGTTTTTCCAACACTTTTAAATTTTCATCTCTATTAAAAAATTCCAAAATGCTTTTAGCCATTTTTTCCCCAATTCCTTCAATTGTGAGGAGTTCATCCAATCCCGCATTTTTAATTTTATCAATAGACGAAAATCTTTTTGCAAGGTCTTTTGCAGCACCTGCTCCAATATATCTTATTCCGAGGGCAAATATTAATCTTTCCAGGGGTCTGGTTTTACTTTGCTCAATCTGGCTAAGGAGGTTTTCTGCACTCTTATTTCCCATCCTTTCAAGTGCAGCAAGTTTTTCTTTTTCAAGAAAATATATATCAGCGGGATTCAGGACCATCTTGCTTTTTGTCAATTGTTCGACAATAGCTTCACCAAGCCCGCCGATATCCATAGCGTTGCGTGAAGCAAAGTGCTCTATTCTTTTTGCGACCTGTTCAGGACAAGAAAAATTTATGCATCTTATTGCCGCTTCATCTTCAAATCTAACTACTTCACTTCCACATACAGGACATCTTTTAGGGATTTCTATAGGCTTCGCATCATCAGGTGGTTTTTGAGAAGGATCAACTTCAATCACTTTTGGAATTATATCTCCTCCTTTTTCAATAACAACTGTATCTCTAAGCATAATATTTAATCTTTTAATTTCATCAACATTATGCAAAGTTGCTCTTTTTACTACATTTCCAGCCAAAGAAACGGGTTCCATAACAGCAACCGGAGTTATGCGTCCGGTTCTTCCAACCTGCCAGAAAACATTTCTGATTACAGTCTCAATCTTTTTTGCTTTAAATTTAAAGGCAATTGACCAGCGGGGGCTTTTTGCTGTGCTGCTGAGAATTCCCCACTGCCTTAAAGAGTTGACCTTTATAACT
>Ga0114920_10001069_pt1 | contig 12497 bp, 11 predicted proteins | sample ChitaG_FD_88683 | JGI IMG/M metagenome (GOLD analysis project Ga0114920, IMG submission 88683) | Deep subsurface microbial communities from South Pacific Ocean to uncover new lineages of life (NeLLi) - Chile_00310 metaG | ecosystem: Environmental > Aquatic > Marine > Oceanic > Sediment ... | reverse complement strand
TGTGGACGCCATGATATAAGTTAATATAATATTTAACGATTGTTATCCTTAAATAGCTTTTAAGAATGAAAATAAGACCATTCTGTGTTAGGATTATTAATGTCCATGGGAATCCAGGCTAGTATTGCGGCGAGCTTGTTCTTGGCCCGGAGGGGTTCGATCCCAAATTTAAAATTATCGACGTCCTTTTGAGTGAAATCTTTTCTCTGGTGAGTAAAAATTTGGTGGAGTTTCACAGTAAAAAGGAAATCCGGTGTATTGTTGACTCTTTTGGTCCAGGAGAGAGCGATGTGCATTGCGGGGGGTCTGTAAAAAGTACTGTTAATCTCGACAACATTGGTGTATTGGGCCAAAAACGTCAGAGCGTGGAAATGTGGTTCTTTTTTCTCAGGATAGACAATTCCTTCCCAATCTTTATAACTCCAACCTGCCGTGCCGATAAAATAACGCGCCATTTTTAAGACTATTGTAAACAATCCATACAAAATGCTCAATCTAAGAAAATGAGGAAATAGGGATGCCTATATGAGGAAAAAGGAGTTGCTCATCTCTATCTTTTTCTATATGATGAATAAAATTGTAGTGATCCTAAAAATGAAAAAGATCATCTCACTATTTTTTCTTCTCACTTTGCTTTTCTATGGCTGCCGAAAGGATGAACCCGACCTCTATACTCTTGGAATATTCTGGTTTACCGATGCCCCTACACTCAATGATGTACGGAGGGGGGTTACCAGTGCGCTTGAAGATAATGGATTGTTCGACAAAGCAAATATTCGACTGGACTTAAGAAATGCAAAAGGGAGCATTCCTGAAGCCCAGAAGATTGCGAGGGAGTTGGTAGCGGATGAAGTGGACATGATTATCGTCTTTTCCACGCCTTGTCTTCAAGCTGTTCTTCACGCGACACGGACTATTCCTATTGTGTTTTCTTCTGTGGCCAATCCCTTTTTGGCGGGTGCAGGGAAGTCGGTAGATGACCATTTGAGCAATGTGACCGGAATCTCGTCCCGAGGACCAATAAAGGAATGTTTACTATTTATTAAAGAAGTGCTGCCCGAAGTCAAGACAATTGGAACCCTTTGGACGCCGTCAGAACTCAATTCAGGATATTATCTGGAGCTGGTTAGAAAGGGTGCAGAAGAACTGAATATGGAGGTAAAGGCTGTCTCGATCGCCAGTGCAAACGAAATTCTCTTATCTGCACAGGTGTTGATCAACGAAAAGATCGATGCTATTTACCAGATTTCGGATAACACGATAAATGCAACTTTTGAAGTCATGGGAAGAGTGGCGGAGGAAAATGCCATCCCACTTTTTGGTGGTTTTCCTCCTCATACCAGGAATGGTGCATGTGCAGCGATGGGATGGGATTTCTATGCCATGGGATACAAAGCCGGTCAGATGGCTCTTCAGGTCAAAAACGGGAAAAGTCCTAATGATATTCCTATCCAATACATGACAGAGATCAAGCTTCATCTTAATTTGGAGGCGGCCCGAAAACAAGGAATTGTGTTTGCGAGCGATATTATCGAGAGAGCTGACGAAATAATCAATCAAGAAAGGCGCAATGTCTATACCATTGAGTGATAATGAAAAAATTTGTAGGATTGACTCTACTCTCTATTTTTGTCATTGTGGCGGCTTTTATTGTCTTCCTTTTTCTTCATTTTCATCTCAGTAAACCAAAAATCGAAGGGGAAGCCGCTGTACAGGGGCTTCATGATCAAGTGCGGATTGTCACTGATGAATGGGGTGTCCCTCACATTTTTGCAGCAAACGAAGAGGATTTGTTTTTTGCCACAGGATTCATTCATGCCAAGGAACGAATGTGGCAGATGGACCTGACACGACGAGCCGGTTTCGGTCGTCTATCGGAGATTCTGGGGAAAGCGGCTCTGAGTCAAGATAAAATTTTCCGGAATTTTGGCATGAAGGAGGCGACACTCAAAGACTACAGCCTGCTTTCATCCGGGATGAAGGACCTTCTTCTGGCGTACAGCCGGGGAGTTAACGCATGGATGAAAACACGGAAATTCCGTTGGCCTCCCGAGTATATCCTTTTGCGCTGCCGTCCGGAACCATGGACTCCACTGGATTCTTTGGCGATTAAACAGGTCATGGCCTTCCTGCTTTGTGTGGACCATACTAGTGAGGCAGTGAGGGGAAATCTGGTCCAGCGTGTTGGAATTGAAAAGGCGCTGGAGATATTGGAAGAGGACATTATTTCACTCCCCCCGGAACTAAATGATCTGTCCCAAATAGAAATGAAAATGACTCCCGGGTTTCAAGGCAGCAACAATTGGGTGATTTCTGGAGAGAGAACAAATTCAGGGAAACCGCTTTTAGCCAATGATCCTCACCTTGAAATCAGTGTCCCTCCCATTTGGTTTGAGATCCATCTGAAGAGTCCGACAATCGATGCGATAGGTGTTTCTCTACCAGGTATCCCCTTTGTTATCATTGGACATAATGACTCTATTGCGTGGGGAATGACCAATTCCGCTGCTGATGTACAAGATCTCTTCATCGAAAAGTTGAACGAGTCGAAAGACATGTATCTGGATGAGGATGGCTGGAAGCCACTGTTGAAAAAGGAAGAGAAAATTAGGATAAAAGGAAAAAAAGATCCTATCAGGTTTGAAGTGTTGTGGACGTCCCGCGGTCCGATTCTAACTCCTCTTATTTTAAAGAGCGATGTGCCTCTATCTCTGCAGTGGGTCATCCATGAAGGAGGACAAGCCGCCGAAGCGTTTTATTTGATCAATAAAGCTAAGTCCTGGGAGGATTTTTCAGATGCTCTCAAAATTATGGATGCTCCATCTCAAAATTTTGTGTATGGCGACAGGGAGGGAAATATTGGATATTACCTGAGCGGTAAGATTCCTGTACGATTGAAGGAGTCCGCTCTTTTTCCCTATCCCGCTTGGAAGGAGGAAGGGCAATGGCAGGGCTTCCTTGCGGAAGAGAATAAACCCATCGTATATAATCCTCAAGAGCAATCTATTGTGACGGCCAACCAAAGTATTGTACCTAAAGATTATCCTTTTTATATCAGCGTGGACTGGGATGCTCCTTTTAGGGCAAATAGGATTAAAGAACTTCTCGAACAGAGAGAATCGCATAGTGTGGAATCGTTTATGAAAATACAGAACGACATTTTTAACAAAAAAGCGGAATTTTTTCTGCCATTTCTTCGAGATGTCGAAAGTACAGAGGAGAGTTCTAAACTGGGATTAAACTTGTTGAAAAACTGGGACCTGCAGATGGGAGGAGGAAAAGAGCCCGCATTATTCAATGTTTTTCTAGAGGTTTTATCACAAGAAGTTTTTTCGGATGAACTTGGAGAAGATTATGAGAGTTTTAATCTAAGAAATCGGCGTAAACAGGCAGGCCTGCTCCGCCTCATGTCTTCTCCTGAATCTTCATGGTGGGACGATAGGAACACAAAAGAGATCGAAACTTGGAAAGACATAATCAATCGAAGTATGAAGAAAGCCTACGATTTAATGACAGAAGAGAAGGGATCTCAAGAGAATTGGGATTGGGAGCACATGCATTCTCTGCAATTTCAGCATGTTCTTGGTCAGATTCCCCTCTTTAAGTTTTTTAATTCAGGGACGTTCCCGGTCACTGGCGATCGCTTTACGGTTAAGGCCTCTTTTTCTGAAAATTATGAGACAACACACGGGGCGTCTTACCGGCTGATAGTAGATTTGTCGGATTGGACAAATTCTGTCTGTGTTTTGACTTCTGGCCAGAGTGGACATTTTCTCAGCAGGCATTACGATGATCAGATCTCTTTGTGGCTTGAAGGACTGTATCATCCAATGTTGTTTACGCCTCAGGATATCGAATCAAATTCCCAAGGAATTTGGACTCTGAAACCAATTGAGATTAAATGAAATACTATTTGAGGAAGGAAAAAAGGTTCTGTCCGTGACCGATCCGGACAGAACGTTCGATATGTGCATGAGTTTTATTGATGGCCAAATGGCAGGCTTTCTTTAAAACTTCTCCTCTGCTCAAATAAGCGAGAAGAGCAGATGAAAGGAAACATCCTGTGCCGTGCACTCCGGCATCGATTTTTTTTTGCTTGAAGACATGATGGTTTTTCCCATCATACAAAACATCTGTTGTTTCTTTTTCAAGATGGCCTCCTGTAATCAAACACGGAGCCAAACAAAGTTTGAATATCTTTGTGGCGGCTCTTTTCATCTCTCTAAGAGTTTTAACTTGAAATCCTGTGATGAGGGCGGCCTCCTGAGCATTCGGTGTGAGGACTGTTATTTGTCTGGCGAAAGCTTTTATGTAGCCTGAGATGGCTTCTGGTTCGAGTAGCCAGGTTCCTGAGCTGGATTGAAAAACTGGATCAACAACCCGGGGAATTAGAGAATTCCGGGACAAAATGTTTGCGACAGCAGAGATGTTTTTTTTACAGCCCAGCATGCCCACTTTTATGCCGTAAAGTTTGACGTCATCCCCCAGACTTTCGTATTGGTTCATAATCATGTTTGGAGGAGGGCAATAAACTTTGTGGATCTGCTGAGTATTTTGTGCTGTCAGTGAAGTGATGATCCCCATTCCTGTGAAACCAAGATCTTGAAAGACGTTTATATCGAGAACGGCGCCCGCCCCTGAAGTCGGATCATACCCGGCTATGGTTAAAAGGACTTTTTTCATGATTGTATCAACGTTGCTCAGCCATGAAAATTTTTACCAGACTCCCCTAACCATGTCAACTTTTAAGGGAATCTTTACGATTGCCCCAACCATGTGATATTATAAAATGTAATTGAAATGAACACCAAAGCACACATCCTGGTCCATGGAAGGGTGCAGGGTGTTTTTTTCCGTGACCATACACAAAGATGGGCCTCCTCTCTTGGTGTCTATGGCTGGGTGAAAAATCTGGCCAGTGGAGAAGTTGAAATTCTGGCTGAGGGGGAAAAAGAGAGAATTGAAGACCTGCTCGGATTTGTCAGAAAGGGGCCACCCCTGTCCCGAGTCGAGAGTCTGGATATCGAATGGACAACCTATAAAGGAGATTTTAAAGATTTTCGGATCACCTGGTAAATTCACGAAAAACCCTCCAATTTTGATACAAATACATAAGGAGAGGGTGCTAATAATGTTTAGCCAAAGAGTCGAGAATAGATCAGGATTTTGGAGGAGATAATATGTATAAGATTTCAAAAGCGGATCAACCAAGTGTCGAAATGTTTGATGGAGCAGTCCGACGCACCTTAGCTTGTGGAAGAGATATCTTGATGGCGAAGTTCGAGTACAAAAAGGACTCGAAAGTCCCTCCACATAAGCATTCCTATGAGCAGGTCACCACTATCCTTGAGGGATCACAGAAGATTATTGTTAAAAAGAATGAAAAGGTCGAAGAGACCATTATCAGGGCTGGGGATGCCTACATTATTCCACCCAACACCGAACATGAACAGATCAACCTTGAAGACAGTGTGACTATAGATGCCTGGGGTTTAGCCCCCTGATTATTCATAAAAACTGTCGACACCTTCGTTTATCTTCGATGATATCAATGTGATAGCATGATTTTTAGCAATATTTCGAACATCCCTTTATTTGTTAGCAAGTTTATATCAAATGTCGACATTTTTTCCCCTTCGGGCGAGCCGATCTTTCCACATCTTCTTCGTTACGACCCGGATTAGGTTGGGACGGATCGCGGTGGGACAACCACAGCTTCATGGGCCGATGCCTCGCATCTGTAGCAACCTCGGCTCGTGAATAATCCAGGCTAATTGACCTTATTGTTTTTTTTTCTCTTTAAAAATTTATTTTGGCATTCCCTTGAGCAGAAAAAATATTCTTTTCCTTCTTTTAGCTCTTTTATGGCATCTTCTTTCGGAAGATAGGTTTGACAGATTTCGTCTTTGACCATCACTCCTGAAAGATTTTTTGAGGGACGTTTTGCAGTGGGAATGGTTCTTTTGCCTAAGGCCTGGATAAAACGGAATATTTTTAGGACAAAATAGACAAGGAGAGCGTAGAAAATAATTCGAACAAGTCCTGGCCACATAATTTAAATGTAGACGATTTCCTGATCGCTGTCAATCGAGAAACCCTTCATATCAATTAACTTGATTCTTCACTATCTAAAAAGTAATATGAAAAGGATTTTATAAATATTTATTAATTATACTTTTATATAACATAGGATAGAAAATGGACTTTTTATTTTCCCAAGAACAAAATATTCTTAGAGAAGCCATAAGAAGCTTTGTACAAAAAGAGATCCAACCTCTTGTAAAGGACACTGATGAAAAAGGTGTCTGGCCGGAAGTTTTTACGAAGAAGCTGGCTGAGATGGGATTGTTAGGTATTATTATCCCTCCCGAATACGGTGGGTCAGGTTATTCAAATGTGGATTATGTCATCATTCTCGAGGAACTGTCGAAGGTCGATCCTTCAGTTGGGCTCACTGTCGCCGCACACAACTCCCTTTGTTCCAACCATCTGAATCTTTTTGCCAGTGAGGAACAGAAACAAAAATTCCTTACCCGTACCGCATCTGGTCAAACTCTTGGAGCATGGGGCCTAACTGAACCTGAAGCTGGTTCAGACGCTGCTGCCATGAAAGCAAGAGCGGTAAAAAATGGAGATCACTGGATCCTCAATGGGACTAAATGTTTTATCACCAATGCAACTCTGGCTGACATTGCCGTTGTTCTGGCAAAGACAGATCCCGAAAAGGGGCGGCATGGCATTTCCGCTTTTATTTTAGAGAAGGGGATGGAGGGGTACAGGGCAGGAAAGAAAGAAGATAAATTGGGGGTAAGGGCTGCCGACACAGCAGAACTCATTTTTGAGGATGTTAAAGTTCCGGCTGAAAATTTGATTGGAGAAGAAAATAAAGGATACTCACAGGCCATGGCCATTTTAGATGGCGGACGGGTGAGTATAGCTGGATTTTCCCTGGGAATAGCTTCCGGAGCCCTAGAAGCCAGCCTCAAATATGCCAAAGAAAGGATTCAATTCAACCAGCCGATTGCCAATTTTCAGGCCATACAATGGATGCTTGCCGATGGATTTACCGAACTGGAAGCAGCTCGACTTTTGACCTATAAAGCGGCCTTCCTGGAAGATAAAGGAAAAAAGATCCCAAAGGAATCAGCAATGGCCAAGCTTTTTGCCAGTGAACTGGCTGTTAAAGCCTCATCGATGGCTGTTCAAATTCATGGCGGGTATGGTTTTACTAAGGATTATCCAGTAGAGAAATTCTACAGAGATTCCAAACTGGCAACCATAGGAGAGGGAACATCTGAGATCCAGCGATGGATCATTGCCCAAAAGGTGCTGTCTGAGTATTGAATGTTCAACATCGCTCAAGAGATACTCAAGGGAAATCCCCTGGCTATAGCTAAAGGGATTTCTCTTGTTGAAAACAAAAATCCGGAAGCCCAGAAAGTTTTAAAGGACATTTTCCCTCATACGGGAAATTCAATCATTATTGGGGTTACTGGTTCTCCCGGTTCTGGGAAAAGCACTCTTGTCGACCATCTCATAGGATCTTTTAAAGAGAAAGGGAAGAATATCGGTATCATTGCTGTCGACCCTTCCAGTCCTTTCAGTGGAGGAGCTATCCTTGGAGACAGGATCCGCATGATGCGCCACAGCACCGATCCCAATGTTTTTATCCGGAGCATGGCGACAAGAGGACATCTGGGAGGATTGGCCAAAGCCTCTGGAGAAGCCATTTCCATTCTTGAGGCTTCAGGGAAAGATGTCATTCTTGTAGAAACAGTAGGAGTGGGTCAGGATGAAGTGGAGGTTGTCAAACTTGCAGATATTGTTCTTGTTGTGCTGATTGCGGGAGTTGGGGATGAGATTCAGGCATTTAAGGCTGGTATCATGGAGATTGCCGATATTTTTGTTCTGAACAAAGCCGATTCTTTAGAGTCGGATAGAACAGAAAGACAGATCAAGGCTATGCTTGATCTCGGGCTTGAGAAAGAAAAGATTCCTCCCGTTGTCAAAACGATTGCTACAGTCGGGGAAGGGATAGATTCACTAATGAAGGAGATTGAAGAACTCTCTTACACCCAAGATGAAAATGCCCGATCGATACGAAAGAAAAAGCTTCTGTCCTGGATTTTAAAAGACATCATTGCAGAAAAAATATATCAAATCATAAGTGAAAATTTTCAAACCGAGGATTTTGAAAATTTTGTCGATAGGATACATAAAAAAGAGATCGATCCCTATACTCTTGCGGATGAAATTATCAATAGATTTAAAAAGAAATCCAATAATTAATTGATTAATTCATAAAAGATCATGGTGAAGGAATCCACCATTTTTGTTTCACGGTCGCCGATATCCATGCGGCGATGGAGGGAAGATAGCTATTGTTGTGCAAAAAGTGTCTGTACCCAATGGGCGAATGAACGGGAAAACCAATAAAAATAAGGCTGTATTCTTTCAAATCTTCATCGAGCACGTCCTCTGCGGATTTGATTGATTTTTCACCTTCGATTGCTGTATAGATGGCCTCTGCGATGGATTTTGTGTTTCCTGTCTGACTGACGTAAGTCACAAGAGTCTTTGACATCTTACTGTCCTTTTCTAAAATATGAACCTGATCCCAACCTTAAAGGAATATCCGCTGAAATTCAACTCTCCCTGCCGGATATTTCGAATGTCTTCACTGTCCGGTCTGTCCTTATGACCCATGAGAATTGAATAGTAGTTTCCCAAATCCCACTGGTTACTTTCATAAAAGTACAGGGATGCTTTACCGCTTTCGTCTATTCCGTCAAAATTTTTATACGAGTAAGGGCCTTTAAAACCGTCCATTTTGACCCATTTCTGTTCAGCTTCCAAAACGACGGCCACGAATTTAAAAAGCTCGTATTCCAGTGTGGCTGCGGCATAGAGTCCAAGAGCTTCTGAATTGTAAGTGTTTGACCTTTCATACCAGTAATTGAATTCCTCTCCCAACCCTGAAAAATCAAGCTCGTATCTTTCAAAGGTTTCATACTTGCTGAAGATAATAAGCCTTCCACCGCCGATGCCGATGGACAGATTGGAGAAAAAGGGCAGACGGAACATATAGCTGAATCCGATTTTGAATGGATAGACACGGATATCGTTTTTAAAAAAATGTGTTTCTGATTGGGTTCCGCCGGTTTGTTCGAAGTCTATCGTTCCCTCGCCAGTACTTATTAAGCGGCTGCCTCCCAGGTTTAAGGCAAAACCGGAAAAAATGGGAATCCTCAACTCCAACTCGTAATTGAATCCATATGTGATGGGATCAAACATCCCGTTCAAACTTCCTCCTTTGCTGTTTTTCCAATCCTGCCAGAGCGTGTTAAAAGATTCTGTGGACGTGAAAAGATCTCCTTGCTGGATGTTATTTGTGTTGAAGCTGAATTTGAAGCTGACATTTTCTGCAAAGACTGGTTGAAAAGTCCAGGCCAGCAGCACAAAAAGGAAGGTTTTGAGATAAATATTTTTGTTCATTTGGTCAGTTATTTTTCCATACTTTTATTAAAAATTCCAGATCTTTGTTTTAGTCGGAAATTGTTGAAAAAAATTCAAAAAGGCGAACCTCTTCATCAGTCAGATTGAATCCCTGGAAGTCTGATTGTTATGGTTGATCCCTCATTTTCTTTACTGGAAGCCTCGATAGATCCGTCATGATCTTCGATGATCTTTTTAGCAATGGGAAGCCCGAGTCCTGTACCCACGTCTTTTGTTGAAAAATAAGGTTCGAAAATTCTATTCAGCATATCTTCATCAATGCCGGCACCGGTGTCTTGAATGACTAGTTTCAACTTTTTGTTTTGACTCGATAAAGAGATGCTTATCACCCCCTTTTTTTGAATGGCCTCGATCGCGTTTGTGAAAATATTTCTTAATGCGATTTTTATTTTCACTTTATCCCCTAAAAATCGGAAGTTCTGTCCGCTGATGTGTTCTTTTATCTGAATTCTTTCAGTGAGGATTTTTTTGTAAGGGGCGATTGTTTCTTTGATGATATCTTGAAGATTAAGGATGTCTTTTTGCAGCTCTATGTCCTTTGAAGTCTCTAAAAATTTTTGAGCAATTCTTCTTAGATTTTCCACCTCATTGATGATGTATGAGGTCGATTCTTTGAGTGCGTCGTCGAAATTTTCACTTTTATCATTGTAGACATTTAAAAGGTGTTCGGCCGACAGCTGGATGGGTGTGAGGGGATTCTTTATTTCATGAGCCACTTTCCTGGCCATTTCTGTCCAGGCCACCTTCTTGCTCATGTCAGCCAGATCCTGTTGGTGTTGCTTGAGGTTCCGAATCATTGTGTTGAAACCATCGATCAGTGTTTTCATCTCATCATGATGTTTGTGAGGGATGGAAATCTCGAGATTGCCTAGGCTGACCTCTTTGGTGCCAGCCAGGAGTTTTTGTATCGGCGTGATGATCATACCGCCAATCCCACGGGCAAAAAGGAGAACGGCGGCCAGAAAAAATACAGAGATCAATATGAAAAATTCGATCAATTTTTCCGATACCTCTGATATTTCCTGCTGTTGTAGAGGAAAGGGAAGAGAAATAAGGAGCAGGTTTTCCTGGTACAGATAGGGGATAGTGAGGGTCTGGAACGAATAGTCGCCGATTTTTTGGGTCTGAGTGTAGAATGGATGACTCTCGTACTGCATTTTGTAATAGATCTCTCCGTTGATAAGGTCCGGGAGTAAGCCACAATCGAAAAATTCTCTCCGGCTCGATGAAATAAGAAAACCCTCATAATAGAGATTGACGTCATTTGATATTGTCGAGCTTATCCAAAAAACAATATCATCTGGGGGGAGAGTCAGAGAGCTCTGTTCTTCCTGCTCGAAGTAGAAATAATCATTCATGACTCTCTGGGCAAGCTCAGCCTGATACTCCGCTTTTTCTGTGATTTGCTGTGTAAAAATCCGGTCGAAAAAATTTCTTGTCAGTATTGTGAAAAGGATAAGTGGGATTAAGGCCACAACGACAAAGGAGATGTAAACTCTGTTGGAAAATGACCAAAATGGATTTTTCGGTTTTTTTCTTGTGAGGGTGACCGAGATTATCAGGAAAAGAGTCATCGAGAAGAAAAGATAAAGGAAAAAGAGTTCTAAATATTCCACCGAGAAATCGAGAAAATTCTCCTTCGGGAGAAAAAGAGAATAGATTTTGTTGTCATCCTTGAAATAAAAGCTCAGATATTGATTCCGGTTTTCTTTAAAAGAGGACCATTGGGGAACTGAGTCCAATTCGATATTATGAAGGAGATCGGGATCAATGCCGGATGAGATATTGTATGGATTAAAAAGCAGATTTCCATTTGAGTCATAGACAGCGAAGCCAAAGTCCAATTCATTGAGCGATGGAAGAGAACTGTCTCGAAGGAGTTCGAAGTATGGATTGGCCGAATAGAGAAATGGCAGCATGTCGTAATCGAGAGACAGGTAGATGATCAATCGTCCGAGATAGTCTTCTCCTTCAAAATAATCCTTATAAGCAAGAAGAAAGTCTTTTTCTCGTCCAAGAAATGGGATTTTATTAGGGGAAATGGTCCATTCCGGACTAAAAGGGAGATCGAAAGTGATTAGTGAATATTCAGGGACATTCAGGGAGAACCGTGAAAGAATTGTCCCATCAGGATCGAGGAGCTCAAGACTGGAATACCAGTTAAATTTTGAAATGAGAGTCATCCCCCAAAGAGAATGGGCCAAATTTGAGGGCAAAGAGCTCTGAAAAAAAGAACGGATCGACTCCTCTCTCACATCAATTTCTGGCTGAGACTGTTTGATAAGAAGCATTCCCCAATTTTTTTGGGATTCGATAGTGTTTTTTATTGTATTCTGTAAAAGATTACGATGGCGTGATGTCGAAAAATCTTCTACGGACGCATAAATGAAAAGAGTGGAAAGGCAGAAAAAAGCAAATAAAAATTCTTTTTTTTGTCCTATTTTGGGTCGGTAAGTCCAGAAAATACACGAAAAAATAATGAAGGCTTGAAGGAAGACAAGCAGGATGCCTTTGTTTTTAAGGAAAAGGAAATACGAAACAAAATAGAGAAGAAAGAAGCCTAAGGGGAAAAATAGACTTTTTGTAAAAGAAGAAGTGAACCTCAAGCTTGCCAAACTGGTGAAGATGATGACAAGAAAAAAGAGAAGGATACTCAGATGGATCAACAGAAAGGAGGGATTAAAAGAAAAACGGAGTAAATTGAGATTGGAATTGAGGACAAGACGAAAAAGGGCTTCTTGAAAAATATAGATGAGCACAAAGGGAAAAAGGACGAATACGGCGTTTGATGCCAAAGCCGGGAAAAAACGGTTGTTCACTTTTTGCTCTTTGGATGGCCAATAGATGTAAATCAGGAGGTAGCCGAAAATGAGGAACAAACAGGCTGATGTGAGAAATATATCGGCTGGAGATTTGGTCAAATCCCAGAAAGAAAAGGAACTTGCCGTTGAAGCAGAGAAGATAGGGAGCGCCTGAATCCT
>Ga0114920_10001067_pt1 | contig 12508 bp, 11 predicted proteins | sample ChitaG_FD_88683 | JGI IMG/M metagenome (GOLD analysis project Ga0114920, IMG submission 88683) | Deep subsurface microbial communities from South Pacific Ocean to uncover new lineages of life (NeLLi) - Chile_00310 metaG | ecosystem: Environmental > Aquatic > Marine > Oceanic > Sediment ... | reverse complement strand
TCTTCTTCAGAAATTAAATCAATTTTGTTTTGAATTATAATAACATTTTTTATACCAACTACTTCTAAAGCAGTTAAATGTTCTCTGCTTTGAGGTTGGGGGCAGCGCTCATTTGCAGCAATCACTAATATCGCACCATCCATCAAAGCTGCTCCTGTCAAAACAGTTGCCATCAAGGTCTCATGACCTGGAGCATCAATAAAACTTAAGGTTCTTGAAATCTCACAATCAGAAAAACAATAAGGACATTTCTTTGAAGCAGCGTATTTCCCACATTTAAGACACCTGTAAATAGTAGCATCAGCATATCCCAAACGGATTGTAATTCCTCTCTTTAATTCCTCAGAATGAGTTAGGGTAAGTTTTTTACTGATTGCATTAACTAAAGTAGTCTTACCATGAGCTACATGACCAATCATACCGATATTTACCTCAGGAACTAATTTTGGGTTAAGTTTTCTCTTCAGTAGCCTTTTCACCTCCGCTTTTCTTTTCTTCTGATTTCTTTTCCTCAGGTTTGGGTTCTTCTTTTTTCTTTTCTTCGACTTTCTTTTCTTCTGGTTTTAATTTTTCTTTTTCTTCTTTCTTTTCAAGTTTTTCCTTGGGTTTTTCCTCTGGTTTCTTTTCTTCAATTTCACTTGGTTTTTCCTTCTTTTCTTTTGCTTTTGTTGGAATTAACTGATCCAATGATTTCTCTCCTTTCTTAATAACCTTGCAATTAATTTGAGTCATATCTTCTGAGATTGTGTTACCACGAACCATTTTCCTTTTCCTTTGCCCTTTAATTTTTGGATGAAAACAAGGAGGAAAAGTAAGTAAAACCTTCTTTCTTCCCGAGCCCTTCACATTTGGATGCATCGGGAAACCATCCTTATCGGTTCCACCAGTTATTTGTAATTTATATCCAGACAAACCAATTGTTTCACCATCGAATTCATCACTGATTTTTTTGCCAATTAAACCAAAAACTTTCGATTGATCTACTTCTAACTGAAAAGATTTTCTTGTTTCGGGGCTATTAATAACAAACCTAAATACTGCCAATTAACCACCTTGAATTACTTAAAATTAATACATTATATTCATTTATACTAAAATATTAATTAATGAATATCCCAAAAAATGTCCTATTTTATCCTTTTTTCATATATCGTATAGTTAGGCATTTAAACTTTTCTATATAAGGAAATAATATGATAAAAGACGTTACAGAATTGCAGAAAAGTGAAATGGTAATTGACCCATTTGGACCAACTTTAATTAGAGATTATAGTGACTTGTTTGATAAAAAACTTGTAGAACCATTTAATATTAACAAATTTCCAAATCCAAATAGATTGATGAGAAGAGGTATTGTTTTTGCACATACGGGAATTGAAACAATTTTAGATGCGATTGGTAATAAAAAAGAATTTTATACATTAACTGGAATAAGACCCACATTTGAAAAATTGCATCTTGGAAATAAACTTGTAGTAGAGAATATGATATATTTCCAAAAACTGGGCGCAAAAACCTATGTACTCGTAGCTGATATAGAAGCAGCATCGATTAAAAACGTTCCATACGAAGAAGGTAAAAGAATTGCTTTAGGTTTTCATATACCGGCTTATATTGCATTGGGATTAGATCCTAAAAAAACTATATTTTATTTTCAATCAGAAAATATTATAGTAAATCAATTGGCACCATTATTTACTAGAAAAATAACAAATAATGAGTTTGAAGCTATTTATGGATATGAAATGAGAGGTCCGGAAATATTTTCTTCGTTTACACAAGCGGCAGATATATTGTTTCCCCAAAAGTATGAAAATAAAAGTATGCCTGGTGTAATTCCGGTTGGTATAGATCAGTCACCTCATATAAGATTAGCACGAGACGTAGCACGAAAATCAAAATCTATATTTAATTTTATTCTCCCAGCAGGATTTTATAATAAATTCACCCCATCACTTAATGGTGAATTTAAAATGAGTAAATCTGTGCCAGGCTCTTACATAGAAATACCAGAAGATATAGAAAGTGTTACCCAAAAAATAAAAAACACATTAACTGGTGGTGGAAATGATATCGATGAACAACAAAGAGTTGGCGGAAAACCTGAAAAATGTATGGTTTTCGAGCTATTAAGACAACATTTAATAGAGGATGATAATGAACTAGATGAAATTCGTCAAAAATGTGTAACAGGAAAGATGGTCTGTGGAAAATGTAAAGCTTACACAACAGAACTAATGAAAAAATTTATGGAAGATTTTAATAAAAAATTCAAAGAAGCTAAAACTAAAAAAATACAATTACTTAGAAACCATGAACCAATATCAATAGATTTGTCTGAATATTAGTAAATTAATAGAATTTTCCTAAAAAAATTTATCAACAAAAGGGAAAGTAAATATCGAATAGATAAATTTTATGTTAAAAGACCAATAACAATGAAAGTAATGTCCTACCAATTTTGAAATTTTTTCCTAAATTTTTAATTATCTGTAACAATATCTTTTTTGTAGGTATATATGGCCGAATACAAACTAACCCAAGAAGGAAAAGAATATCTAAAAAAGGATTTGCCAGAAAAAAATTTAGTCAAGACTTTAAAAGAAGGTCCGCTAAGTTTGAAGGAAACAAAGAAAAAAATTAAAAATTTATCGATTGCATTACAATGGGCAAAAAGGAAAAATTGGGTTAAGCTGGAAAAAAACATTTTAACTTTAATAAAATATCCTGAAAAATTTCCTGAAGAAGATGCCTTGAGAAAGATTCATGAAGGAAAGGAAGTGGAAGAAAGTATTTTAAAAACTTTGATCGAAAGAAAATTGGTTTGGAGAATTACAGAAGTTTACAAGAAAACAGAAGAAGCAGTAATAAAGGCTGGAAACGTTATTGGTGAACTAACACATAACATAATTCGAACTGGTTTGTGGAAAAATAGAAAGTTTAGACCAGTTGATTTAGAATTAAAGAAAAAATTAGACAAATCAAAGATCAAAGCCGGTAAAGCACAACCATATAATTATTTCTTAATGGAAGTTAGGAAGAAGTTAGTTCAAATGGGTTTTAAAGAAATGACTGGACCAATAATAGAAACTGAGTTCTGGAATTTTGACGCTTTGTTTCAACCACAAAATCATCCAGCTCGAGATTGGACAATGACTTATCAGCTTAAAAAACCAAAACACGGGAAACTACCAGATAAAAAAATTGTTGAAAATGTAAAAAGGTCTCATGAAGTTGGAATAGCAGGAAGTATTGGTTGGCAATATAAATGGAATCCTAAAAAAGCCATGCAGCTTGTTCCAAGAGCACATGGTACTTGTTTGTCAGCAAGAACTTTAGCTTCAAAACCAGAAATTCCTGGCAAATATTTTGCTATTACAAGATGTTATCGACCAGATATAATTGACGCTACTCACGCAATAGAGTTTAACCAGCTAGAAGGTATAGTTATTGATGAATCTGTAACGTTTAAAAGTCTTGTCGGTTTGCTTAAACTTTTTGCAAGAGAAATTATTGGTGCAGAAAAAATAAAATTCGTGCCAGCTTACTTTCCTTTCACTGAACCGAGCATAGAGGGGTTTGTATATCATCCAAAACTTGGCTGGATAGAAGCATTGCCAGGTGGTATATTTCGTTCTGAGTTAACCAAACCCCTAGGTATAGATACACCTGTGCTTGCGTGGGGTATTGGAATAGATAGATTGGCTATGTTCAAGTTGGGTATATCGGATATACGCTATCTATTTGCTCGGAATTTAGAACGATTAAGAAAACATAAGGTGATAAGCTAGATGCCAACTGTAGAGGTATCATATAAAGATTTGTGCAGTTTAGTCGGAAAGAAACTTGCTATAGGAGAATTAAAAAATGCTATCGCATATGCAAAAGGAGAAATCAATTCTGTAGATGGGGATTTACTAAAAATCGATATAGGCGATAGTAACAGACCTGATCTATGGTCAGCAGAGGGAATAGCAAGAGAAATAAAGGGCAGAATTACGGAAGAAAAAGGTCTTCCAAAATATGAAGTAAAAAAGTCAGATATAAGTGTAAAAGTTGATGAAAAAGTAAATAAGGTAAGACCATTAACAGTTTGCGCTGTTGTAAGAAATTTAAAAATTGACAAGAATGTTTTATCTCAGATTATTCAGCTCCAAGAAAAGGTTGCAGGAACCTTTGGAAGGAGTAGAAAAGAAGTTGCGATCGGAATTTATGATTTGAAAAAAATAAAGGCTCCAATAAAATACACGACTGTTAAGCATAATGAAATAAAATTCGTTCCTTTGGATTTTGAGGAAGAACTAACCCCAAAAGAAATTCTTGAAAAACATCCTAAGGGAAAAGAATTTGGTCATTTGCTTGAAGGCTGTGAAGAATATCCAATTTTCATTGACTCTACTAATAATGTGTTATCAATGCCACCGATTATTAATTCTGATTATACTGGTAAAGTTACAGAAAAAACCGAAGAAGTTTTTATTGAGTGCACTGGATTTGATTTCAAATTTCTAATTCCCGCTTTGAATGTTATTGTTTCTGCTTTAGCAGACAGAAAAGCAAGAGTGGAAAATGTAAAAATAATTTATCCAGACAAAGCAATTTTTACCCCTGATCTAAAACCAAAAAAAACTTTTGTTGAAATTAATTATGTAAATGAAGTTTCTGGCTTGAAATTAAATGGGAAAGAGATTTGTAATCTACTTGAACAAGCAAGATATCAAGCAAAATTAAAAGGAGAAAAAATTGAACTGCTCTACCCTGCTTACAGACAGGACATAATGCATTTTCGTGATGTAGTTGAAGATGTTTTAATTTCTTATGGTTATGATAAAATTGAACCAGTTTATCCGAAGTTGGTTACGGTAGGATGTATTGCTGAAAAGGAAGTTTTTTCAAACAAAGTCGCAGAAATAATGATTAGCTTAGGGTTACAGGAAATTTTGTCTTATACCTTAACGAATAAAGAAAATCTTTTCAAAAAAATGAACATGAAAGAGGAAAGAATAGTTGAAATCGAGAACCCTGTCTCATTGAACTGGAACGTTTTTAGAAACTGGTTGCTTCCGAGCATCATGGAATTTTATTCTCATAACCAACATGTGGTATATCCACAGAAAATTTTTGAAGTTGGGGATGTTGTTTTAATCGATGAAGAACAAGACACAAAAACTAAAGATGTGAAAAAAATAGCGGCGGGGATTTCTGATTCAAAAGCAACTTATGATGAAATGCTTTTAATCCTTGATGCTTTCTTGTCATCATTTAAAGTAAAATATAAATTAAAAAGAGCTGAACATCCAAGTTTTATCCCAGGAAGGGTTGCAGAAGTTTTAGTCAATGGGAAATCTGTTGGTTTAATTGGAGAAATTCATCCCAAAGTTATTAAAAATTGGCAATTAGAAATGCCTGTAGCTGGATTTGAAATTAATCTAGAAGAATTATAGTTTATTCAGTTACCCATTTGACAAATCTATCTAAAATACTTAGCTTTGATTTTTCAAATCTAAATTCTCTACCTGTTAATTGATGAGCAAGCCTTCTAATTTCTATTGCTGCTGGAGAGAAAGAATCGTATTCAACTAAGGGCATTTTGATTGTTATAGATTTACTTACATTTGCATCTTCTGGTATTTCCACTAGTACAGGCAAATTAAGCGTTTCTTCTATTTCCCACTTGGTTAATTCATACCATTTTCCTCTAACTCTATTTACAACTACACCTAAGATTTTTTTACCAACTTTTTCAGCAATTTTCAGAGTTTTTAAAGCATCCGCAACCGATGGTAATTCTGGACTAGTTACTAGAATGAGTTCATCTGCTGCCTTTATAGATGATACAGCTTCCCTTCCTAGACCGGGAGCACAATCCATTAAAACATAATCTGTTGTACCAGAAAGTTTTGAAGTTATTTCTGGCAATTTACCGATATCAACTCCAGTCAGATCATTGATGCTCATACTCGCAGGTAAAATTTTGAAACCTGAAGGGTGGGGATATATCGCATCGCTTAAGTTAGTGTCGCCGCGAAGAACATCATGTAAAGTATTTGGAGCTAAATGTATGCCCAGATGCAAGCCTAAATGTGGTGTGGTCAGGTTTGTATCGATAGCAATAACATCTTCCCCAAGTTCTGTTAACGCATAAGCAAGATTAGAAGTAAGTGTAGTTTTTCCAACTCCACCTTTTCCAGAAACTATGTTTATGATTCTTGTCATTTGACTCTAAAATTAATTTAATTTCAAGGGTTTAAAGATTTGTATTTTTATTCAATGCCCTCGATGAGCACTCAACTTAACTAGTGTGCCCTAACTTTATTGGCCAAATTTTTCTATTCTATAATAGATATGTTTAACATTCATAAAATTTTAATTTAATCTTACAGAAGGTTGTCGAACGATTTATTTTTTACCTTTTTTCTGTGATAAACTTAAATTTTTAACTTTCTTAAAACTTGATTACTTTCAACTAGTCTCTATGAAATGATCGAGATTAAATGTTAATTTTTACTAAATTAGTAAAAATTTTGGAAGGTTATTTTTGTAGTTTCGAGCATTTGAGAAAAAGATTTTAATTTAATTAAAATATTTTGTTCATTATACAGAAGCTGGGATTTGAAATCTATTGGCTACCAATTAATTTTCCATTATTTAATTGAACCAATTCACTCAAAACCTTTTTCTTTTCTTCATCAGTTATAGGGTGTTCTAGATCTACATACCCATATCTTAAGTTTCCAGAAACACTTTCTAAAAATAAGTAATCTATGAAATTTCTCCCACTTCTTATTAAATAACCAGTTTTATGAAAGGCAACATGAATAGTTGCATCATCAACTGAGTCTGGTAATGTTGCAGTAACAACGATTGGTCTGTTATGATAGTATCCTGGCTTTTTATATTGTTCCCAATCTGCTTCTGCTTTTTGAATTTTTTTCTCGAGATCCCTATATTTTTTTGACAAATCTGGTGTTGATATGTCTCTAAGTGAACATGTCATTAATCTTATTCGCAAAATAACTAAATCAGTAGCATGAGTAAGGCCCAATGCTTTTTCTGCCTTTTCACACTCTATTTTCATAAATTATGATGAGTTGTTAAAACATTTAAATCCAAATGCGAAATTTGGGATTTGAACTTATGTAATTTTTCTGTTTTCCAAACTTTTCTTAATCTTCTTAAAAAACGGTGTCGGTATCTTACTCCCAACAGCTCTTAAAAGCCAAAAGTAGGGCACTTAAGTTAACAAGTGCGCCCTCGATGGGATTTGAACCCACAACCAACAGCTATCCTCAGGTTTAGAAGGCTGCTGCTCTATCCAAGTTGAGCTACGAGGGCTTGCAATAAAACATTTAAATCTTTTGATATTTAAAAAACTTAATAAATAATTTTAAGGGTGGGTCTATTTTATTTCTATTACTTTAAATTACCGATAATTCTAATTTTTCTATAGTTAAGGTGTTTTAAATGCCAATTAATTTTAAAAAAATAGATAAAAAATGGCAGAAAAGATGGGAAAAATCTAAGATATTCGAAGCTAATCCTAAAAAGAAAAAGAAATTTTTCATGACCGTGCCATATCCTTATGCCTCTGGACCCTTACATGTAGGCCATGGAAGAACTAGCACTAATGGTGATATATACACCAGATTTATGCGAATGAAAGGATTAAATGTTTTGTGGCCAATGGCCTTTCATATAACTGGTACTCCGGTTCTTGGAATCTCTGACCTTATCAGAAAACAAGATCAAGAAACTATTCAATTGTTTAAAGAGTATGTTTCTTTGCATATCAAAGAAAGAAAAAAAGTAGAAGACTTGGTCGAATCTTTTGGAAACCCATGGAATGTTGCAAATTTTTTTGCTGGTACTATGATTTCTGATTTCAGGTCTTTGGGTTTTTCTATAGACTGGAGAAGGAAATTTACAACTGGTGATAAGGAGTACGCATCTTTCATCCAATGGCAGTTTAGAAAGTTGAAAGAAAAGGGCTACATAATACAAGGAGCTTATCCAATTCTTTTTTGTGTTAATTGTAATAATGCAGTTGGAGAAGACGATATAAAAGGTGGGGACGTAATAAAACCTGAAGTTGGAGAATATACGCTTGTTAAATTTAAACTAGAAGAATCTTATCTTCCGGCAGCTACTCTAAGACCAGAAACTATCTTTGGGACTACAAACTTATGGATAAACCCTGAAAAAATTTACGTAAAAGCCAAAGTAGACGATGAAATTTGGATTATATCGGAAAGAGCTGCAGAAAAACTCAAAAAACAAGGAAAAAAAATTAAAATCTCAGAGAGTTTTCCTGGACATAAGCTTGTTGGAAAATACGTTAGTGTGCCCATTATAAATAGAGAAGTAATTATTTTGCCTGCGGATTTTGTAGACGTCAACGAATCTAGTGGTGTTGTATATTCTGTTCCAGCACATGCCCCTTGGGATTGGATTGGATTAAAGATTTTGAAGGAAAATTCAGATTATTTAGTTAAATATAGAATAGATCCGTACATAGTTAAGAAAATTGAACCGATTTCCATTATCAAATTAGAGAATTATGAAAAATTTCCCGCAATAGAAGAATGTGAAAAACTTGGAATAAAGAATTTAGAAGATAAAGAAAAAATTGATCTTGCTACGGAAACAATTTACAAAGAAGAATTTTACAACGGAATTCTAAAAGAAAATTGCGAAAAATACAATGGATTAAAAGTAGCCGAAGCTAAGGAAAGGATTGTTGATGAACTCAAAAATATAAACGCTGGTGACAAGTTCTACGAAGTAATAGCCAAAGAAAAACCTGTTAAGTGTAAATGTAATGAAGATGTTATAGTTGCTGTTTTACAAGATCAATGGTTTATAGACTATGGAAATGAAGAATGGAAAGAAAAAGTAAGAGAGCACCTCAAAAAAATGGAAATTGTACCAGAGATTTATAGAAAACAGTTTAAAGATGTTGTAGAATGGTTGCATGAAAGACCATGTGCAAGAAAAAGAGGGATAGGAACAGAACTTCCTTTTGAAAAAGGTTGGATAATAGAGAGCCTAAGCGATTCAACAATTTACATGGCACTCTACACTGTTATTCATATCATTAAAAATGATGAAATAAAACCAGAGCAGCTTAAGGATGAAGTTTGGAATTATATATTTTTAGGCGAAGGAGATGCAGAAAATATAGAAAAAATATCTGGAATAAAAAGTGATATTCTTAAAAAAATGAAAAGGGAGTTTGAATATTGGTATCCAAATGATCATAGACATACAGCCATAGGGCACATATCCAATCACCTGATTTTCTTTATTTTCAATCACTTGGCAATATTTCCTTCAAAGCATTGGCCTAGAAAAATAACGCTTAACGAGTATGTGATAAACGAAGGTAGAAAAATGTCTAAATCTTTTGGTAATGTGATTCCGTCGGTGGAGGCTTCTACTAAATATGGTGCAGATTTGTATAGATTGCATGCTTCTAATGCAGTAAATTTGCAGACGACTTTGGATTGGAGAGAGAAAGACATTTTAACTGTTAGAAAAGGACTTGAAAATTTCTTTAGTTTGGTTTCTTCCTATCGTTACAAGAAAAAAGAACAGAGGTTAGACGATATAAGCAAATGGCTTTACTCTAAGTTCAATGGAATAATAGATGAATGCACGAAAAATCTGGAAAACTTTAGGATTAGGACCTATGTTCAAAAATCTTTTTTTGAATTGATGAGCTTAGTCATTCGTTACAGAAAAAGAGAAAACAAAAAAAGTTTAGAAAGATATGTACTTAACGATATTTTCAAAACATGGATTAAGTTGTTGTCCCCTGTTATTCCACATGTTTGCGAAGAGCTTTGGTGGCTATTTGGACAAAAAGGTTTTGTTTCTCTAGAAAAATGGCCAAAACCGAACAAAAAGTTAATCGATAAAAAAATCGAAGAGTTAGAAGAAATTTTAAACAATACAAAAGAAGATTTGACTCATATAATTAAGTTAGCTGGAAAAAAGAAAATTGCTTATATCTATGTAACAACTGATAAAGAATTGAACTATTTCAAAGAAACTTTAGACTATCTTAAAAAACAATTTGGATTTAAAAAAGTTTTTGTGTTCAAATCTTCTGATCCAAAAGCATATGACCCACAAGGAAAGGCAAGCAAAGCGAAATATGGAAAACTTGGAATCTATCTGGAATAATTACATCAAGATTACAAAAGTTTCAATCACCCCTGCTACAATAAGCAAAACAACTGATACCATCATCAATTTAAAACCATCTTTAAATACAAACGAAGACCATTTGGAGTTTCTTCTTGTTATAGCAACAGAAATTAAGCCTCCGGCTATTCCACCTATAAAGTAAGCCAATATCTCCAAACTACCATGAGGGAAAAAAGCTAATATAGCTAAAGGTAAACCTTCTATTCCACCCATACTACCTGCTGCCATTCCTATTGCCGTTGCTAAAATAGAAGCATTCCAAGCAAGAATAAAAATTGCCCCAGCTCCAAACAGAAATGAAAATAGAAACGCAAGAAACAAAACCCCAATATTATTAACAACAATCGCTGAGAGTGTACCGCCTGGAGATGTTGCCTGTCCCCTTATTAATTTAATCTCATTAATTTGATTTTCAAAAAGGTTTTGGGTTATTGACTGTGGCAATAACAAAAAAACTATCGAAAAAGATAGTATCATACCAACGAAAAATGCCGTATAAATAATCAAAATTTCCTTATGCCTTTGGAACAGGCCCAATTCCTTTCTTTCTTTAATTAACTCCTCATCCCTAGCCTCGTCATATCTTGTTAAATTCAGCATGAATGGTGTCATAACAATTGTGATCAAGAACACAGTAAACAAACCTGCAGAGCTTGGGAATATGACAAAAGAAATTGCTAAGCAAATAACTGAAACAACTCCACCAATTAAAAACATCCACCAAGGGCTTTTTACAGCCTTTTTTATTGATATTATTTTTTCCAAAACCAAAATTACTACCTAAATAAAAATTAATAAAATAGAGATATATTCATATGAAATTCAAGAAAATTAAACCTGCCTACATAGGATTGATTGTTATAGTCATGCTAATGTTGGGTATGGTTATTGCTCCCAACATAATGCAATCATTTTGGTATTCTGGAGAAAATGCAAAATTGCCAGAAAGCAATATAATCGACTATGAGCTGAGTTCGGATCAAGAAAATATTTTGATAAGAAATGGTATGACAATTCTAAAGTTTTATTACAACTTGACCTGTGATAATTGTCATGAACAAAAATCTTTTCTGGAAAATTTAATGGGGTCAACTGATTTTGGAAATCAACTATTTTTGGAAAAAATTTTAAGTACAGACAAAAAACTGCCGAAGTTAACGATTATAAGTTATTATGGTGGGGAAACTTTAGTTAATGCAACAGATGATGAAATTCTCGACAATCTGTGCGAGTTGCTGATTTCTCCACCTCTTGAATGTACCTTAAGAAATGTATAATTATGGAAATTGTTGGAATTGATTTAGCTGGTGTTGAAACCAGGCCTACTGGATTTTGTTGGCTTAATAAAAAATTAAAAGCTAAAACAAAGATTCTTTTCACTGATAAAGAAATTTTGATGATATTGCCAAAAGATAATTATAAGAAAGTATAAATTAAATTTATGGCAGTTGAAAGAGTCGAAACTGGAATTCCTGGTTTGGATAAACTAACAGATGGTGGATTTGTAAAAGGTTCTTCAAACTTATTGGCTGGAACCACTGGTACTTGTAAAACAATTTTTGGATGTCAGTTTTTGCTTCACGGAGCAAGAAAAGGTGAGAACGGAGTTTACTTAAGCCTTGAACAAACAAAGGAAGAGATTCTTGCAGACGTGGCAAGTTTTGGCTGGAATAAAGAAATCGAGAAATATGAAAAAGAAGGTAAGATTATAATAGCTTCTCAAGCCCCAACTGATATCAAGGATGTTGGTGATGTTGCTTTAAGTTTTATCAGGAGGGTGAAAGCGAAAAGATTTGTTTTGGATAGTTTATCCATAGCGACACTAGGCTGGAAAGTTCCTACCCAAGATGTTGGAAAGGTTAGAATGGAATTAGTTGATATGGTTGGTATGATCAAGAATACTGGAGTGACTACTATTCTTATAGGAGAAATTCCAGAGACAAAGATCAAAGCTTTGAGTAGGCTTGGAATTGAAGAATTCATAGTTGATTCTGTTATTATTTTGCATTATTTGGAATATGCTGCTGGAGGAACTCCTAGAAGTTTGATTATAAGAAAGATGAGAAGAACAAGCCACGGAACAGACATATATCCTTTGATAATTACCAACAAAGGACTTGTTGTTAAAAAAGGTTAATATTTAAAATACTAACTAATATTTAGATAGAATGGTTAAGAACCACAGATTTATTCCAATACCTGTAGCGGTTATTGTTTTATTAATTATTGTACCTGTAGCATTTGCTGCTGTTTTCATCATGATACGCCCTTCCAAGCCTGGATGTGTTCAGATAATGGT
>Ga0114920_10001066_pt1 | contig 12510 bp, 25 predicted proteins | sample ChitaG_FD_88683 | JGI IMG/M metagenome (GOLD analysis project Ga0114920, IMG submission 88683) | Deep subsurface microbial communities from South Pacific Ocean to uncover new lineages of life (NeLLi) - Chile_00310 metaG | ecosystem: Environmental > Aquatic > Marine > Oceanic > Sediment ... | reverse complement strand
TAAGAAGGTGCACTTCCATCTGCTCTCACGGTAATATAATCATCAGCATTTATTGTTGTTAAAGTTGAGCCATCAATTACTAATGCATATTGTTGGTCTTTTTGTAATGAGGTTATAGAAGTCATTGTAGCTTCAAGCCATGCATCCGAAGTTGTGAAAACCGAAGCTGCGATTGTTCCAGTTGCCAAATCTGTTCCGTCCGGTTCACCTGCCGGACTTATTCCCTGAATTCTTATTGTTACATTGCCAACAATCCCTGAAACACCTGTCACTTTTTTTCCTTTAATAAAAACCCTTGAAACATCAAAACCAAAATTATCTCCTGTTGTTCCTAGTGTGAATGATTGTGCGATCTTTTCATCTGACCCTACCGAAGCATCATCTACAATTTGGTCTTCATCATCATTCGCCGTGTACCATTCTTGCCTTAATGCCATTTTATTATTAATAGATATAAGGATTTAAAGATTTATCCTTAATGCACCATGCTGCCCTTTTTACTGCTTCTACTATGTGAGAGTAATTGCCATAGATTTTTAAAATCCCTTCTGTATTTTCACATTGCATTGATCTAAAACTTTGTTTAATTCTTTCATCATCGAATAATTCGATTTTTGAATTTTCCATTAAAACTTTTAGGTTTACTAACATTTCTACTCCTAACAATGTTCTTTTTCTAAATTTATCTTGTCCTATTTCTTTATCTATTTCTCTTCTTGCATTATTTAAGCCAACAACTTTTCTTTTAGTTTGTTGGTCCTCAAAAAGAATATCATAAACTCCAACACCCAAACCGCCATCATCCATGTAGATTTTCTTATGATTCAATAATTTATCTTTGTGAATAATTAATCTTGCTGTTTCTGTTAATTTTTGAGGTTCCGGGATCGTTAAATCTATTTCATGTAAACTTTCTCTGTTTACTCTTACAAAAGAAGTTAAAACTGTTTCATCGCCCCCCATTCTTGCCACGTCTATTCCCTGGAATCTGTCACCTCTCAACCAATGACTCCTATATTCTTTAATACAACATTCATCTATTAATTCATCCGGAAAGAATCTTTGAATTCCGCCAACAAATAACCCTAGATATTCTTGTTGATATTGTAATTTTGTCATTCTCTCCTTTTCATCTTTTAAGAATTCTAGCAGATGTCTCTTCTGTGGTTCTTCTCTTCCTTCTGCAACTTCTTCAGTGCTGACATGAATTGCAGTAAATTTCTTATCATAGAAACATCTGTAAAAATAACCTTCTACACCGAAGGGTGTAGATAGTAAGTTAATCTTTCCCCCTGTGGTGACCAACATTGGAGTAACTGCCGCCCAAACTGCTTCTTTAATGAAGTGAGCTTCATCTGCATAAAGTTCGTCGATTGTATACCCTCTAATGCCGTAACCTGAATCTCCAGTTGGTAAGCAATGAATAATAGAGCCATTCATTAACTTTAATGTGTGTTTTGTAGGTTTATCTTTCCCTTTTTTAATCATTTTTTTATCTTTAATGTAAATATGAGATAAAACCTTTTCAAAAAGAAGTAAAGCTGATCTTTCAACTGCTGCTATGATCATTATTGTTTTTTTAGATTCCAGGGCTGAATCCCCGGCTTTAATTGCGATAACTGTTGATTTTCCCACTTGTCTGCCACTACAAAGGCACAAATTGCCCTTCACTGCTAAAACTTCCTTTTGCCATTTGTCTAATTTCATTCTCTCGAAATCACCACTTTTACTTTTTCTCTGCATGCTCTGCATGAGATAGTGCTTTGTAACCAATGATAAAAATCTTGTTCCTGGAATAAATTTTTACTTTCTATTTCTATTGTTACTTTTATCATTAATCTTTATTTAACTTTTTTAATTCTTGTAATATTTCAAATAATAATTCTTCTTTTGTTGCTAATCTCATCATTATATTATCCATAAATATTCCAATTCTTCCGTCTTGAATTCTTTTTAATTTCATTGTTTTTTATCTTCCTGAGAAAATATCTCTTTTAAATCTTCAGCTGTCACCGGGAAATTATTTGGAATTAATTTTAGTAATTGCCAATATGTATCATCATTAAACTTTACTTTCATTTCCATTTTTATCTAAATTTAGTTCAAAAAAAGCAATCCTCACATATTCACTCGCAGTTCTTCCAGAAATCTCTAAATTCGACATTGTAGACATAACCACGCTCTTAAAATCAAAATCCCTGTATTCTACTTGTGATTTCTCAATACTTGCCTTTATTTTGCCAATTCCTTTCCTTCGCTTCTCTTGTCTTAATGCTATAATGTTCATATTAATTTATCTCCTGCTAATTTATCTATTTCGTCACAATGAAAATATCCTTCTCCATCTGTGTTAGCTGATTTCATTGCCAATTCTTTTAATCTCTTAATAAATTCTTTAACATCTTTTTCAAAGTAAAATACATTAAATCTGTCATCATCAGTATTTTTTCTTTTTTCACTTAAATTAAATTCATCCATATCCAATCTAACAAAACCATCTTTATAAATGTGTCGGTCTGTGTATACAAGAGAAAGAAAGGAAAGAAAAAGTAATCAAAAAGAAAGTAAAGAAAGAGAAAAAAGAAACGGATTCCCGACTACATAAAACGAGTTCACATACACACACCAACACATAATCCCCTGTTTCGAGATTATCTATCTGTGACAGGGGGATCATATCATTGTTGATATCTCAACCACGAGAATTAATAATAATAATAAATCCCCCTGAAACAGACAATCCTGTCACAGATTATTATATTAATTCCTTTCTCTTTAAATAGATTATTCTTTTTGACTACCAAATCTATAACAGATTTATAATATTTTAAAATTTTCTGTGGGATCCTGGATTAACTGTTTTAACTGTTTTATTCAAAATCGCTGTTTTAGAGAATGGTGTTTTAGACATACTCTCTTTTTTATGAATATTGCCCTTTTTGTTGGAGAATGGTGTTTTTCTCTGGAGAATCACCCTTTTTGCTTACAAATGACAAATAGCCTTTATTGTGCTTTTATTGCCTTTTATTAGCTTTTTATTCTTTGTCAACTTTCTTAACCTATAACAAAACAATAACCAATCACTACCAATATCAACATTAGAATTAATCCTATATTCTCTCTTATATACCCATTTGCTGTTGTTGAATTAATGTATATCTTTCCCATTTTGATTCTTTTGTAACTTTTCTTAATTACTAATTTAGTATTGATTAGTACATTTTAGTATTCCCCTTCCCCGGCGCGGAGCGCCGGTCTTCCCGCCCCCCAGCGGGGGGTTGGGGGGGAACAGGAACCCGAACGGGTTTTAAAGCCCGTGCTCGTCTGGGTCCCGAGCTCGGGATTTAAATCACTTTCGGGTAATACTCATCCCGTTCAGGCACCCCAGAACGGGACAATTTGAGCCCGTTACCCGGTCCGGGCTGGCTCAGGCACGAATTCCGTACTTCGAATCTCGAGCGGATGCGAGCAAATAGGTTATTTAGGCACTACGTTATCATTCCTTAATTATCTCGGTGTAGTGCCTAAATTGCCAAAGCGTGATTAGAAAGAGTAACTTTCTAACGTGAACGGACTTAATAAAGTTATTCGGTATACCGAATAATTAAGGAGACCACATTTTTATTCAAATACTTCTATTATAAATATTATCATGGTTTCTCCTCTGTCTTTAATTTCTTTTAGTCTTAACTCTAGAGCCCTTACGGTTTCTCCTGTGTATTTTACTATTCTATATGGCATTTTAATTTTCTATTGCTAATACCTCTGATAATAAACAACTAGCACAATTTTCTTTATTGCAAAAGCAGTAATTCTCTTTAATATAATTAGCTATTCTCTTTCTTAATTTTGTATTTTTTAATTCTTCCATTTTAAATTAAAGTCTTTTGATCTCCACTCTTTACTTCTTCTTTAGCTTTCTCAATGTGGCGATTTCTCTCTTTTATGCTACTCTCTTCTATTTCTTTCTTCACTTTATTGATGTTATCAGTTTTTATTCTCATTTTGATTATATATTATTTCAAATTTAGTTTCACAACATTCTTTTATCGTGTCGTCGCTAAAACATTCCCAGTGTTGGTCTCCACATTTAGGACAAATCCAACACCATTCTTCTGCAAATGCTTTTATTTTTTCCATTTTGATTATAAATGTGGGTCTTGGGAACACTATTAAGCTGCTCTTTTGTCGACGTTCACTCTAACCCACGCGGTGACTATGAATTCCCGCCGGAAGGGGATCAGTTGCATTTTTCCCCTCCCTTTTCAATCCATACAACTTTAAAGCGAGTATGAATTCCCCGTCTTTCCGGGGTGTCATTTAATTTTTATATAATCTCCTAATCTGTTAATACATTCTGGAATGTCAAACTTAAATTCTATTAAATCCATTGTTTTTAGTAAGGTTAATATTAACCTTATTGTCTTTTTATCCATGATTATTATTGCCACCTTGCAGTGGCGCGTGAAGCTTACTGGGCTTTTAATTTTCATCCTTCATCGAAACTGCTCCTATCTACTTTACAAGGAGATCTAAATCCCATGAAGACAGACAGAATCGAACTGCCAACCTGCGGTTTCCCTGAGTAATTTCACATCAGTATCTTCAACCGAATTATCGGTGTCATTGATTCCCCGTCTCCGGACGGGGTCGAGTCGGGCGGAAAGGCAGGATGTTACTCCGTCCTAAGCAGCCCAATGAAGACAGCAGGACTCGAACCTACTGGAGTACTATACTCCCGCACCTTGCCGGGGACTATAGCTTTTACCCGGCGATGCCTCCAACCACTTTTTTTTAATTCAATACTAGGTGATTATAAATTTAAATAAATAATTCAATAATTAATCTTGCTGAAAATGTTAGGCATAAAATACCTAAACTCAAAAGTGTAAATTCTTCAATGTCCATTTTAACTAAATGCTTTTTGTGCCTGTTTGACTAGTCCAATAGATGTTTCCATTAGGTGTTTGAATTGTTCTTTTGTTAAGGATGTGTCTGGACTCCCTATCATCTCACAAAATATATCCTTAGCATAACTCACATACATCGAAGTAGGCTCATATTTTTCTTCTTTAACAGATTTCTGCTCTTGAGCATTTACTCCAGCGGTGCCATCTTTATTAACAGCTTGTCCTAATGTCGGTCTTTTTTCGTTATCAACTAACGGGCTTTGTGGCGGTGGCAAACTCTTTTCTTTATCTGCTTTCAATGTCAAATCTTCACTGCCGAAAAACTTCTGAATTACTGATCCTTTTTCATTAGTTGAAATTCCAACACAAATCACACCCTTTCCTTCTTGTGCAAGTATTGAATTTATCAAAGTAAAGTCATTCTTATCTTTGAAATCCGGAAAACATGCCATCCAACCTTGCGATGTTTTAAATCTAAAATATCTTCCAAAGCTTTCACCTGTTTTATCGTCATGTTCTAAAATTTCTAAATTTACTTTATCCATTTTGATTATATATTTCAATCTCATCAAAAAATGATTTTAGATCGTCATGCCAAATAAGGATTTTATTATCTTGTATTCTAAAACAAGTGGTTTCATTAATTCTTAAATCAATCATTTCACCAAAATTTACTAGTTGAACCTCATGAACTTTTTCTTCATTTTTTTCTTTAATTTTAAATTTCATTTTTTTTCTTTCTTAAATTTAATTGCTGCTAAGTTCAAAATGAACTCCCGCCAAGTGTAAGGATAATCGTGAATTATTGATAACTCTTCCTTTATGTTTGACAATTTCTTAAATTCAGCGTCGGTGAATTGAGTTTTTAATAATTTTATTCCTTTCATTTGAATTCTCCTGTATCATCTTCTTCACATCCATCATAACCCAATTCTCCTTCAGGGTTATTAGATTCTCCAATATATCCGCAACATATTCCACAGATTACTTTATTTGGTTGTTTGAAATAGTTTAATTTTTTTATTAGTTCTTTTGTTTCCATTGTACTATAGGTACGTACATACCCCTTATAAACTCTACTGCAAATCTATACCAGAATTATTTAAACTGAGCTAATAATTCATCTATTTTAGAAATAGCGTCGGTGTGTGCTTGTTTTTCTGCTAACAATTTATCTTCACGATAAACTTTCTTAACTTCACTTGTAACTTCAATCGCTTTTATACCCATCGCTTCTATTTGTCTTGTTGTCATGTTAGTTCTCCTAATTTATTTGCTAAATATTTAATTTCTAAATAAACTAATCCTGCTCCTGTTGCATATGTGTCTGCACCATCTCCAGTATCACGACTAACACAAATGCCAATCGCATCATTAACTGCAATATTGGCAGCTATAATTGTCATATCTGAAGTCTGCAATAATTCATTCTGTAATGTTTGTGTTGAATCTGTAACTGTTAAGTTAGTTCCTGCTGCACTTATTAATTCATTAGCTTCTGAAGCAGTGGCGCTATAATCTATATCCCATACAACATCTCCAGCAGCTGCATTGGTAGGCACCCAGTGACAATGTATTTCCATGTCAGTCCCAACCGCCCAATCATCTGGTGTGTGAAATGTAACATAAGCACTTTGAGTAACTGCCTGACTAAACACGAGTGTTGCATAGTTTCCAATCACTGTTAGTGTTGGTGCCTGACCACCTAAACTCGCTCTTCCTACTGGAATAACTATATGTTTCTCAACCCTTGCGGTTCCATGAAGTGTAACGTTTCCATTTTGAGCAACTTTAACATAATTTGTAACTCCACCGTCACCAATAAAAGTCTCTCCATTTTTTACACTTACACAATCTTCAAAAACTGTTTCACTTAAAGGGGTTTGTAAACACATTCTTGCACCTGCATAACTTGGAGAATCAAATTTACTATGAATCCTTCCACTTGTAAACTCACTTCCTGGTGTGCCTACATCGTTTTGAAAATGGAATGAACATCCCAGCCCATCATCATCCTCATTCATTACAGATAAATCATGTTTTTTTAATCTTAAATTAACTCTTGGATTTGTTGCACCCATGTACCATTCATATTGACTGAGAGCTTCATTACTTCCTGAAGACTGAAACCAAAATGTCCAGTCGTCAAATCCTATTGCTCCTTTAAAATCTGATGAATTCCAGAATACCCATTTATCTCCGTCAGACTCACTATTTGCTGCGGATGGACTAGCAATTCCTCCATTTTTATTTGTTAAAGTTGTTTTTGTTCCTGTTCCCCCACCGCCCGGGCCGAGTGTTAAAAAAGAATTTATCTCTGGGGTATTTGTACCTAACCCTAAACTATTATTGCTATCATTATAAAAAAGATTTGTATTATCTTCAGAAATTATTCCATTTGTCCCGGCGAATAAAACCGAACCCGCTGTAAAATCTTTTAATTTTATGTTTCCATCTTCATCAATAGTTAAAGCATCAGAAAATAAAAATCTTCCCTCTTCAAGATTAATTAAAATAGAACCATCATCTTCTTTTTCTATCGCATTTAAATTTGTCATATCACATTAACTCTTTATCTTTACATAAAACTATCGATTTTATTCCATCAATCCCCTGTGGAAGCAATCTTGATTGTCTGCCTTCCTGCTTTGTTGTTCCAGAAATAAGGCCTTCTTCATGAGGCCAGTCGGTTCTTAACTCTTTTTCTCCTCTAGTGTTTGCCATAGAATTAATCTCCTCTCTTTATTACACTTGCAAACTTATTTCCCAATGGAAAAGTATTAATGAATTCTGCTGCGTGTCCTGTAGAATTTCTTTCTACCGCTCTGCTCCATGTCGATATTTCTCCGCCATAGTGTGCGTTTCCAACGAATGTTCCGTTGTCTGCTCCGCTTCCGGAGTCAGTTGTTCCATCATCTTCCATAGAAATATCAAATACTCTAGCCGCTTCAATTGTTACATCTCTGTTATTAACAGAAGTGTGAGCTGTTCCTCTTGCTTCTGCTTTAATTTCTGCTGCTGTTAAATCAATATTAAAATATTTTACTTGTCCAATTGCTCCCTTGAAATCATTTGTGTGAGTTGCGTTGGATTCTAAAACTCCAATAGCGAATTTATCTGTTAATGCTAATTCATCATACCACATTGTTAAATCAGTTGATACTGTGTTTGTGGTTGCAACAGGTTCCCCAGCCACATAAAGAACTGATTGTGTTCCATTTTGAACAACTGCCACATGTGTCCATGTTCTTTCTGGGATAGATGAAATTGTTTCTAATACACTAAATTGAACTGCTCCTCCTTGTTTTAGAATAATATTTAACCTTCCAGTATCAATTAATAGTTGTAAATATTCATTTGTGTTATCATTATCTCCTGCTGATAGAATTGTTTGGGCTGCTACAGATATATCGTCCACATAAATCATAGCTGTATAAGTCCCAACTGTATCGTTAGCTAAAACCCTCGCAATAGCGTGGGCATCATGCAAAACATAATCATCAGTGCCGTCAAAATAATTCCCTTTTCTAGAATCAGTCTCTTCAATAATTGTTATTACATCTCCAGCTGCCATTTTAACTCACCGCCGCTTGATTATTTATAATTCCCAATTCACTCAAATCTCTTATTAATGTTGCTAAAACATCAGCGTTAATTAAAGGATCATTATTATTTGCATCCAAAGAATAAACTTCATTAAAATTAGTTATTGTAAATTTGGTCTGAGAAATATCACGCTCATTTCTTGGCATTTTTCTTTACCTCAGGTTTAGAATTATCTTTAACTTCTTCTTTAACTTCCAACTCAGGATTTTTCTTTAACATTGCATCAGCCTGAAGTTTTGCGTTTGCCCTTACAACTTCAGTCCTTTCTAAATCGTGGTCTCTTCCCGGCAAAGCTAAATAATTATGTTCTAAATCTCTAAAATGTTTATATTGTCTTTCTCTATTTTCTTTAGTCATTTGAAATCCTCCTTTCTAACTCTAAGTTGTAGTATCAGATGTAACATGAACAGCGTTAGGGTCTGTTAATATTGCTTCTCCCTGCTCAAGAACTCTCACTTTTACACCAATAAGTTTTTCTTCAATAAGCGCAGCTGTTAATCCTGTTAAAGATTTCCATGCCAATGCTTGCTCTGGAATCCACATATAAACCCAGTCAGTAGTAAAATGTTCATTAACAAAAATACTATTTCCTAAAATCTCCATTACTGCCCCTGCTCTTAATTTTTCTACAGCGTAACTTGGTATACTTGAACCTTTTTGAGTAATTATATAATCCATTAAGAACTCATGTTCAATAGAATTTAATCCTATAACTGCTTGTTTAGGATCATATCCTTTCTGTCTTATTTTTCTTTGACCGACTAATAAATCTTTAATTGGATTTCCTGCTGCAACATCATCCCATCCTGTCCCAGTTGCACCTGTGTTTTGAACAGTCACACTTCCAGTTAAAGGTAAAGTGGGAGTTGCCGCTAAAGCATTTGTCAATATTGAAAATATCCTCAAATCTACTTTTCTTTGTACTGCTCTAACAATATCTCTAACATTTGTATTTAACAAATCAACATCATTATCTTTTAAGTCACTTAATGAAAGCCATGGACTTTCTGCCATAAAGTCTTTAACATGATCAACATTTCTTGTCCAGCTTTGCTCAATTACAAAAGGTCTTGCAAATTGTGATGTTGGAATTAAACTAATTGCTGTATCATTAGTTGTTGCAGTATCTAAAAATCCACTTGTTTTCTGATAAGTTCTAATTTCTCTTGATGAAGTTGATTCCTGCCTTGTTAAACTTTTAAGAATATTTTGCTCATCTGCGAAACCTCTCGCTAACTTATCAATATCCAAACTTCTAATATCTGCTTCTCCACTTTTATCTGCCATTATGATGTTGAGTTCCCGATTTGTAATCTCATTATAAATGTTTGTCCGTCTGCACTTGGTGCTTCAAGAGCATAGCCTACACCAGCCGCGCCTGTTACTGTACTTGCAGTTTCAACTCTGTTTACTGTTGCATCCATCATTAAAGCTGCACCAATAGCTATAGTTGCACCCGCAACCACTTTAAATATTCCTCCCATATAAACTGGGACTGTAACTTTACCATCATTTGCAATTTTTTCTTCAGCTGTAATTCCTGCAATCATATCTTTTTGACCAGAAGTAATTATGGCAGTCATTGATTCAGTTAACTTTACAAAAGAACCCTTTGGTATTCCTGTACCATCTGCACATTTAAAAGAAATAGGTAATTCAGTTTCAACCATTAATTGAGTTTCGTTTGTCATGTAGTACCTAAAAAAAAACAATATATATAAATCTATCGTCAAACGATATGCGGAGGGATTTGCGGATAATAGCGTTTTTGTGAGGGAGCATCCCGGTACGGATGCGGAAGCCCTTCTTATTTCTTAAAATTCTCTTGCTCTTCTATTATTCTTATTTCTGCTAATCTTAAAACCGCTTCAGCAACTTCAACATTTATCTTTCCTGTTCTTATGTTTTGCTCCTGACTTTCCTTTATTATTTTCCATGCAGCTTCTTCCTTAGTTCCAATCTTAACTCCTAAATCTTTTGGTTCTGTTATTCCTATAACTTCTTTTGATATTGTTTCTACTTTATCCATTTTATAATTTTCCTGACATAACCCTATCCTTATATTCCTTCGGCGTTTCTACTTTTTTCGCTGGTTCCTGTCCTGCCTGAGTTACTCCACCCAACATTTTTTTAGCTGTTAAATCCTCATCTCTTTTTATTAAAGATTCTTTTCTGTCGTTTTCTTTTTTTATTTCTTCCAGAACTTTTTCAGCTTTTATTATTGGGTTTTCTCCTTCCGTTCCCCCAGCCTTTTCTGTCTCAGCTGCTTTTGCTTCGTCCTCAGATTTTTTTGCATCCGCCTGAGTTTTTTCCCCCTCAGCCTCTTCTTGTGCCTTTTTCTCATCTTCTTCTGTCATTTTTAAATACCTCCTTTCAATCAAAATAAATTTAAAATTATTTGAGTTCCTATCAATCCAAACATTCCATATATTAATTTCTCAATGTATTTTAATTTAATTTCCAGGATTGTAAATCTTCTATCGATTGTCATCATTTCTTTTCACCACCATTTATTTTTTTAGTTGTAATTTCAGTTTCAGATTTTATGCTTTTATTAATATCTCCATCCTTACCTTCATCTTCTCCTAAATTTTCTTCAATCCTTGCCGGGAATTCATATTTTATTTTTAGATGTAATTGTGCTAAAACCTGCTCTTCCAAATTTAATTGAGCATCTTCTATAACTTGCTGCCATGCAAGATAAACCATTTTTGAAGAGGCTTCTGTTGTTCCTGCTTCAATAGCCATAATCAATGCCGGTACTCCTCCGCCTTTGATAACTTCTTCAACCCATTTATTTCTCCATGTCATAGGATCAACCCCATTCTTTCCAGCTTCTAATAAATCCCAACTTACAGCTTCTTCCGGGATAACCATATCATCTCCGCCGTTTCTTGCTATCTTTGATTTTGCTTTAAAGTCTTCTATTGTTGTTTTATCGTCGGTGTTTAATTTCCAAATCACTAAAGGCACAACAAATCTGTGAAACATTACCGCCATATCTTCATCTAATTGTTTTATTTTATCCAAGAATGAAATTAAACTTTTAATATCTCCAGTGCCGTGAATTTCATCAGCAGTCCTATTTAACATTAAATGAAAAACTTGATTTAATTCTAAGTCTGTTTTTGTTCCATCAATATTTTCTTGTGTATATCCAATTAACATTCCTTCATCATTGGTTCTGTGTCCAATTCTTCCCGGATTTAGAGGTTTAAGATTTGTCAAATTACTTCCGTTTTCTTTTAATTCTCCTCCATCTTCTGTAATTATTTCAGCATAAGAATCTCCGTTAACATGTTGAATTCTTTTTTGATTATTCATTATTCCATTAAAAGTATCTTTTCCAATCCCTCTAATCTTTTCCAGAATTTTTGTTGTTCTTTTATCTGCTTTAAATCCCTTTCCAACACTCCACATTCCCAATTTATTAATTACTGACCTTACCGGAATGTGATTTTTATAATAAGAATTATATGTTGTCCATTCATTATTTATCCATCTAACCTCTACTCCTTCTTCTGCACCGTCTACATCTTCCGGACTTGTTGTCTGTATTTTTATTGACTGATCTAATTGTGATGTGTCAGAATTTCTTATATTTTTATCCCCCACTTTCTACTCCTGCGAAATTCTTTTGGTCGAATTCATTTAATTTTTTCATTCCTGAATCTACTATTTTATTTAAATTTTCTATTCTTCTCTGTGCTGCTAAACTTCCAATTGTTGCAGCATCATAATTTATTATGTCTATTGCTGATAATGATGAGCAAACTTTATTTAATATCTTTTGAGCCTTTACATTTATTCCCGCATATTCTGACACCCAATCTATTCTGTGTTTTACATTCATTTCTGCTTCTGCCTGTAAAACAAATTCATTAACTAATATTTCATTTATAGCGACGCTGTTTACATCTACCCCTGCTCTATTAATTGCTTCATTTAATGTACAAAGTGTCCCTGCAAAAGCTCCCCCTTCTATTTGAAACAT
>Ga0114920_10001064_pt1 | contig 12529 bp, 20 predicted proteins | sample ChitaG_FD_88683 | JGI IMG/M metagenome (GOLD analysis project Ga0114920, IMG submission 88683) | Deep subsurface microbial communities from South Pacific Ocean to uncover new lineages of life (NeLLi) - Chile_00310 metaG | ecosystem: Environmental > Aquatic > Marine > Oceanic > Sediment ... | reverse complement strand
GACACTCCTCATCATTAGAGCCCTAAACGGGGTGGCTACAGCAGCAGTTCGCCCAGCAGCAGAAGCTTCCTTAATCGATCAAGTTCCAAAAAGACGAAAAGGCGAAGCCCTAGGATTCTTCCTTATTCTAAATAGATAGTTAGGTTTATATCTACGTTTAACCTCTAGTTATGTAGAGGACTATAGAAAATGAAGTCACCAATGTTGAATTATCCAAGCGTTCAACTATGGTTTAAGAAGACTATTCATTCGGAACGGTGTGTCAACGCTATTCTGGCTAAACTATCACGATTCTTTGAAGCTGTTCACGAAGAGCCTTCAGCGATTATGGAAGAGTGGAGAAGGGTTCGCTATGACTATCGAGAACGTGAGATGTTTCTTGACAAATGGGCTGAACGGATTGAAGCCTACTATTACGGAATGCCTTCAGACCATTCACCGCTCTATCGAAAGAGTCTAATCAGCTTAGTGGCGAGTTGGTTTAAGCATAACAAGATACCAGTAGATCTTGATCTTCAAGACCGTGTTTATGTGAAGTATCATAACCGAGATGTCACTAAGGAAGAGATACATCGCATACTAGACCATGCGAGTCTACGAGACAGAACATTCTTTCTTATGATGGCTGAATCTGGTCAACGACCTTACACGCTAGTTCAGCTTAGATACAAGCACGTCAAAGAGGACTTTGAAGCTGAGAAGGTTCCTATGAAAATAGCTTTGCCAGCAGAGTTGATTAAAGACCGTGTAGGTCAACGGTTCACTTTCATAGGAGAAGACGGTTTCGCTGCATTGAAAGAATATTTGACCACTAGGCTACCATTGGATGATGAGGCTTTAATTTTCGCTGCTGAAAGATCAGCTAAAACAAACAAGCCTTTTCTCAGTCCAGAAACCTTTTCCAGTATTTTCGGTAGATTAGTTTTGAAGTTAGGGCTAGACAAGCGTATTGCAGAAGGGAAACCCAAGCCTTTGAGACTCTACTGCCTACGCAAATATTTCAGAAATCAGATTAAAGTTGCTGATACAGCATACCGAGAGTTTTGGATGGCACACACCTTTGGAACTGATGAACACTACTTGACAAGAGACGTTGAGAAACATAGACAAGAATATACTAAAGCGTATCCAAATTTGAGGGTTTTCACACCTAACATCCCAAAAACAATTAAAGAACTGAGAGCTTTCTACGAGTCGAAACTGGAAATGCTGAAGCCTCTCTCTGACTTTGTAGAGTCTTTCAAAGATCAAGAGGAGCTGAAGACTTTTCTGCGTGAGTCTCCGAGACCACATCACGAAGTAGCTGAAAGGCTTGAGAAAGGAACCAAATATGCACCGTTGAGCGAGCAAGAGGTTGAAGGGCTTTTGCTCAAGTTGCTTGATGAATCCGAGGCTGTGAGAGAGGTTCTGAGAAAACGCTACAAAATAAAGGAAGGGAACAAAGGATGATAGATCCGACTATCATTGTGCTAGGTCTTTTTGCAGTTGTTACGCTGGTAGATCTAGCTTATGCTCGTTCACGTTCTTCCGTCTTGCCACACAAGACATCCACATCTATAGTCCTTACCGAACCAGAAAACTCAGAGGAACCAGAGCGAGAATATTGGAGCTGCCTATACTGTGGCACGATGAACGATTTGGAAGATCGTAGATGTGCTGAATGTGGAGCATCAAGAAAGAGCGGATACACGCATTCAGTCTCTAGCTTTAATGCCTAGAACAAAGCGATCCATATGCACTTCAACGATAGTAATTTCAATGCACAGCCAGTGATATGTTTCTCCCTTTTTCGGAGACAGAATAACATTTGTTGGATTGTGATTTTCGTCATATGGGAGAATGTATAGACTGTCTCCTCCCTTCACGAATATGTATTGAACACCATTGACATCTAAGGATGTTGCTTGTAATTCGCCAACAATTACTCTGTGGCTTCCAGAAGAAATCCAGAGAATTGAACACACAGTCGCCATAGTTCCTATCAAAATGGAAGCAATGATGATTTTCTTTTTTCCTTCCATCCACTTGCCCTTCGAGTATAAACTCTATTTGAGAAAGGGCTTAAGGGTTATGAAGCGAGAATGTTAATTAACACTATGCATACATGCATTTAGGGGAAGGGGATTGACTCTACAGAAAAAAAGAAGACGACAAGTCAAAAGGGCTTTGCAAGTTTTGGGATTCATAGATGCTGACTGGAAGACAGCACAAGAAATTGCGTGTCGAACTAAACCAAAGCTGTCACGTATGGAAGTGGTAGCTCAATGCACTTTACTAAGACGACAAGGAAAAGTGGAGAAAAAGAAGATTGGGATGCAAGGCTTCTCTAGAATTGTCGTCTACCGAAGAATCTAGAGCGGTCTCAAAAGTTTTTTGAAATATGACTGCCACGTCAAATGCACGTAAGTATCGAGTTGTCCACCTTGACCACCGAAAGCTCCTTGCCAAGTCCATCCAGCAACGAGCATCAAATTTTCCCTTGTCATGTGATAATCCTCAGCTAAATGCGACAGTCTATAATGTCTAAGGCTTTTTGTGGTGATGTCACGGTCTAACTCTCTCAGATTTTCTATAACGATTTGTCGGATGCGACTTCTGCTTAAGTCAAAATTCAGCGTTCCTCTCTTAAGTATGTATGCCATCAAGTCTTTTGTCCAAGGCTCGTAGCGAGGATCAGTCGGTAGGGCAATTGTCTTGAAAACAAGTTTCAGTCTTTGCTGCTCGGTCTTTGTCTTCTTCGTTTTTAGCTTCCGCTTCGCTACAGCCAATCTAAGCAGTAGGACTTTATGCCTCACCTTCTCTTCTTCGTGGTCGAAGGTAGCCATCTTGAACGTGGCATACTTGCCATATGCAAGTCTGACTTTCTTCTCCTTCAAATCGTAAGGGTTCTGATGCGTGGTAAGCTCGGAGCCTCGACAAGCGGTCAGATAAAATGTCTTAATCAACAGCCTATCTCGTTCTCTCATACACGTCTTGTCTACTGTCTCTCTGAACCTTCCTAGAGTCGGAACTCCATCTATTTCTTCCATTAGCTTTCACGACTCTATATATAACTGAACATCCGATTTAAATTTTCGACTCTGTGTAAACTCGTGTATTTCAACATCATTCCGAGCCGAGGAGACAGTTACATATGTTGTTTTTGATATACTACCTATCCATATAATAATGAGGTCACTTCAAAGGCATTTTCTAGGGTTTTATTCATCTGTTTCAATAACTTGTGCCTCAAGACTCGCTAGGACTTCATCTAGTTCCTTAGACAACTCAGCCTTTGATTTAGAGGGTGTGCGAGAACGCTCATGCTCCTTGATGAGAGCGTCTATCTTCTCTGGCGATGTGTCGAAGGTCTTACAGAAGCTCTCCAACTCCAACCTCTCTAGAACTTGTTTGTAGGTAGTCATGCTCTCATATTCACCTTTCAATCAGATCTCTGTGAAGAGAAACAGCTAGAAGAAATATGCAACCAGCGAGAATACCGATAGAGATTGGCAGCCAATCCATGTGGATGAGAGTGTGACCTATCTGGTCAGTAATCTGACGATTACCCTCACTCAGTATACTCCAACCAGACACATATTCTGGAAAAATCATCATTAAGTTCTTATGCAGATACCCAGAGAACGCAAAGGAAGCGACAACCAAGAGAAACATACCAAACAGTATCATATATCCCCTTAATTCAGAGCGGTGTTCAGAGCGTTCTTCTCTACTCATAGTTTTTTACCACTTTAGATCTACGTAGCTGAACTTTTTCTCCTCTTCTTTGGCTGCTTAGCTTTCTTGAGTTTCTCCAAGTCAACGCCTAGATATGCAGCAAGATCGTGGAGCTGTGGTGATGCTTTCGTCAACTCTTTAAATGTCATGCGGAGAAAAGTGGTCATCGCTTGCTCCTTTTCCTTCTTCTTTTGTTTTCGATATTTCCTCATGTAAGGAGTTCGGTATTTTTTCAAGTATTCTGCTTGTTTCTTTTTGTCTTTGTAGGGCATATAATATCTTCTACGTAGAAACCCTTATAAGTGTTTTCTAACAGTTTTTATGTAGAAACCTCAAAGGCGAAGGCTGACTGATTGAAGAAAGCGGAGAAAACCTCACGTGAGGCAAGTGATGTTCCAGCGAGCATGACACTGAAAGATAGAGTTTGGAAGTTGTTAGACAAGCATCCGACATTACGAGCTAAGAAGATATGCCAACTTTTACATCTTAATTACAATGACAAGAAGAAATCCGTCACAAATATTCGGAGCGATTGGTTTCACTCACCTAGATTTGAAAGAGGTTCAAAACCTTCAAGTAGTCATCGTTATCATGGATGGGTTTACGTTCCGAAGTGTTTGAATCGTAGAGAAGATCCGAAGGTGACAGACCGAGCTGTCGAGTGTGGTTGGATTCAAACAATGTCCAAGAACCGCTATTTGTTGTGGAAAGATCCGTTAGGTCATATGAAGTGGTATGAGACTGGAAGAGTCAATATCAATTTGAGGAAACCAGCGAACAACAAAGGAAAGGCTTTGCAGTTGGTTGCAAACGGATTCTACGGTAATGGCATGATTTTTGACATTCGCCACTTCGAGGCTATGGCTAAGACGTATGGATTCAAAGGTCAACATTACGTCTACGATACGAAGCAAGAACTTCCTTACATGATTATCAAGGACTTTCAAGATGTAGGTTTTGTTATAAAAATTGGTGATCTCACTCACAAGTGTGCTGTGGAAATTATATATGAGTTTCCAGATCACGCTGAGAGAAGTGAAAAACTTCAGAAACGAACAAATAAAGTCCTTGAGGATTTTGCAACTACTATGGAGCGAGTTTTCACTCCGAAGCCTAAGCTGAAGAAAGGTGATTCTTATATCCGATGAATGTTTGCGTTGCAAGGCTAAAGAAAGAAGGATAGATTATCTGGAGCATAGGAATGCGTTGGTTGAAAAGATTTTAAGACGGAGAATTGTCTTAACTGAGAATAAATTCCGTAAATTAGAAAAGAACTTCACGAGGATGGAAAAGCTGTGTCTAGCCATATTTCGTGAAAATCCAGAAGTAAGTTACACCTACGAGGCTTTTCAAGCAGAATTTAGAAGACGACACCCTACGCTACCGACAGCTAATCTGCCTCGAAGGATCAGACAGTTGTATTATGATGAACATTTGAGAAGGCAGCGAAACTCTGCTGGTAAACGAACCTACTCCTTGAACGTAATCACATTGCGTGAAGCCTCTTCGTGATTTCCACAGCGAGTATTTACGAAAAGTTTAATGTTAAAGAAATCGTAAATTTCCACAGCAGCTATTCTTCTTCCTCTTGCTCAAAACGTTCTTCTTGAAAAGGCTCTATCGTTTTCTTTCTCACGAAGATACGCTGGATGTTCTTGGCTCGTTTCCTTTGTGCTTCTATAGCGTTGATCCAGCCTCTTCGGAACTTGTATCTCTTGTTCAGTTGGCTTCTCCAGTTGTAGAGAGTGCTAGGATCTAAGCGGAGAGAACTTACTGCATCCTTGATGCTGTTGAATCTTACCATAGCGTCAAACCTTTTCTGTTCTGTTTTTGATAGGAACTTGCTACCTTCGTTGTTGAACATCTTGTTCACAACATCAATTCTCTGTTGCTACATATATTAGGTTTGTGGAATTTAGTGAAATCTATTATTTGTAACATAGAGTCTGGTGAAATCCATTAAGACGACACCAACTTCTGATACTAAATATGCCTCACCACTTGCTTCTGAAAATCAACATTACTGAGGCTCGGTAATGTTTCATGGCTAGTCATAGAGGCTTAAGATCTTGGAAGTTGTTTTGTGGCTGAGTCCTCTTCTTCTTAGTGCATTGTAGGTTTTTGCTCGGTCACGTTTGTATTGCGTGTTTGTTTCTGGCATATTACGACACTATACGTATTAATAGCATCTATTTGATATAAACGTTTTGATATACACGTTTTGATACAATAAACATATTTTCTACTATCAGCATCTCTTTATGGTGGTATCCAAAATGGTGTATAACAAGCGTGTGGTCTGCGAGGTCTCGCAGCTAGGAGAGACTGTAGAAGAACTGGCTCGGAAGTATAACAGAATCAGCATTCATCTGAAAGGCAGTCCACAGCATACGAAGAAAGGCTTGAAAGATGAAATAGCCTATGTCATTGCTCATAATGTTTAACATTCGATGAACAAAGATGCGTAGCATTTGGGGTGGTAATATTTGTTTGAGTTGCGACCACGCAGCTTTCTGAGTATGCGTTCTCCAGTTTTGAAGGGTTTGCCACATCTGTAGCAGACCGCAGTGTAGCCATAACGTTCCAGTCTATCTTTCAGCAGCTTCGTTAAAACATACTCATATGTGGCTAGTTTTGTCACAACTGCTTCACTGCTATAGTTAGAAGGTTCTTACCATAAACCTTTTATGTGCAGTGCAGCTAAATGAATATATATAATTTAACATGGTCGTTGAAGAAATGGGGAACTTGAAGGCGTTGGTAGTCAAGATGCCTTTTGAGAAAGACTTAGGCAACGTAATTCAAGTTGCAAGAGCGGAAGGAAAGAAGATTTTTAGGAATGCGGATAAGATTGTGGTTCTTGACGTGATCCGCAGAGACTATGGTTGGATCGTGGTTGTTCAAAATAGCACGGTTGTAGGCAAGGGATAAGCGAAGTCTGAGTGAGTTCTAGCCAGAGCGTTTGGCGTTTTTGGGCGAGTGCTTTTCTATGTAGCGTAGCGTCTGCGTTTTGTGTCCTTCTGTCTGCATCAGCTCGTTTTAGGGGGGAAGGACATGCCTAAGAGGAGAAAGAAGAAGGTTTCTCAGCTTCCAGAAATTAAAGTGCCTAAGTTACCGTCTGTTGCAGAGCTGCTCGGTGTTAGAACTAGGCTTTTTGATACGAAACATAAGACGACAACGAAACTTGGGAAGCGTGAGTATCAAAGGCTGTATATGAAAGCCTACCGAGACCGCACTCGTAAGCGAAAGTATTCGCCTAGACGGAAAAGAAGGAAGAAGAAGAGGAGCTGATTGTAGATGACAGTTTCTATGGCTAGTCTAGCTGATGTTGGCATCCAAAAATGGCAGAAGCGTTTCATCAAAACTAAACACAAAACAACGACAAGGCTCGGTAAGAGGGAATATATGAAAATCTACATGAGGCTGTGGAGAAAGGAAAAGAAAAGTCCACTGCTGGAGTGAGGTGAGTAGAATGAAAATGAAGAAAACTGTCATCATCTTGTCCATATTAGCGAGTCTACTGGTGTTAGCTGTTACAGTGCATGTCGTAGACCAACGTTCCCATGAAACTGATGCACCAGCCATACCGTTTGAAGCGGAGCATCTGGTTGCAACAGTCTTTGATGACGAGGGAAACTTTCACATAGTGTTTACCACTCCAGAACCGAATGCTACTACTTGGTATAGCCAAGCTCTTCGTGAACCAGATGGAAGTTTTACGTGGTTGGCTGCTGAGCAAATCCATTTCAATGAAAACCAAGGTTCTACCACCGACTGGAGTGACGAAGCATGACTAACAACAATTTCAAGCGTAAGGCTACGAGGCATCTGACGAAGATTGTTAGAGGAGTCCAGAGGGTTGGTGGCAAGGCTAAGTTCGCTGCTGAGAGGCGTTGGAGAAGGTATCAGCGTGGTAGAGGAAGAAGGAAAGTTGCTGAGAGGGAGTTACGGAGAGTCGAGAGAAGGGCTGAACGAAGAGGCTATCGAGAAGAGGCTGAGCGTCAAGCTCGGTTGCGAGGAGAGAGGATGGCTCGTAGAAAATTTGCTCCTAAGCCTAAGTCTAGGGTTACGTGGAAGGCTCCGCAAGTGGATCTATGGGGTTTAGGACAGTTTTCTGGTATTCGTCTTCGCAGCGTTGGGAGTGTTATGATGTCTGGTTTGGGGAAGCGGAAGCCTCAGAGAAAGAGGAAGAGGAGACGATAGAGTTGTTGTCAAATAGAATGAAACTGGTTATATTCACTTCAGTGTGCTTTGTGGTTGTTACATCAGTAGTGTGTGCTGGATTCTGTTTGTTTATAGGGCTGCTTTGTGCGTCTGTCGGAGAGTTCTACCTTGCAATGTTGCTTGGTGGTGCTACGTTTGTCACTTTCCTTCCAGTGCCATTCCTTATTCGAGAATGTGTTAGGAGCGTAAAATGAGATGTGGAGAAAGCCAGTGCTGCCAGTGAGGGTGTATGACCTAGGCATGTTTGGTCTAACAATTTGTGCTGTTGCCTTCCTCTGGTTCATTTGTAACATGGCGTTTGAACCGATAGCTGCTATTCAGTCACAAAGCATGGTTGACCTTGGCACTAATTCGACAGCGACAGATAATGTGAGAGAGTTCTTTTCTGGCGTGTCAAACTACCTTCATATCTATCTGATGTTTGTTGCTGGATTAGGAACTTTTGTAGCTGCTCAGATACGTGGAGCGAGACAACGATGAGAATATTTACTGGAACAATCGTTGCAATGGCTATAGTATTTTTGATTATGATAACATGGTATATTGCACAGCCAGCGACTATGGCTTTCGTCTTGGCTCTTGATCCTCTTCAAGCAGCAGAAGCAGCTAACGCTGTTACCATGATCAAATTCGCAGTTAATAATTGGGCTGCTATCGGTGTTGTTCTCACGCTTGGAACTTGGGGAGTCTGGTTTATTGCGAAATATATGGCGAAAGGAGAGGTCGTCTTCAAATGAGAAAACATAGAGTTCTATGGCTAGTTCCATTGATGTCATTTCTCTCGTTGTGTCTGGAGATTACACCGTCTTTCTGTTGGGAGCAAGGTCAATACGGATATAGCACCGCCAATTCTTTCGGTGGCACTGGAGAACTGTGGCAAGAAAGCGGATTTTATGCAAAAACTTTGACTTGGCAGTTTTATGATGATGATACTAATGTCGTCTATAAGAGTTCTTCTGATGCTGGAATAACATGGTCTAGTCCAACCGTCTGGTGTGCCTCACGAGCATCAGCGTATATGTGCATCTTCAACTTGTATTATGATGAAGAAACCAACAAGGTTCACACCGTTTATGCTGCTGCTAGTCCACCACTTTACTATAGGCGAGGAACACCAAGTAGTGATGGAACGATTTCATGGGATGCTTGGCAGAATGTCCGTAACGTAGCTGATATGCAATATAGTAGTCCGTCAATTTGCTTGGACTCGGATGGGTATCCTTGGATTGCTTCTGCCGAAGCGTTGGATTGGGAGAACACGCAACCAGCAGTCACAAAATCTTCCACAAAAGATGGAACTTGGACTCCAGAATTTTGGACTTTGATGACTGCTACTGTAGCTAATTGGCAGTGTATCATTTTACCATTGGGTGATGGAAATATGTATGCTATGTATGTGGAGAACAATTCTGGTTGGGTTAATACTCAATATGGAAAATTGTGGAATGGAACTACAAGCACTTGGGGAAGCGAAGATACAATCTGCGATGATTCTAATGCTTCTTCGTTTGGAGCAACCTCTGACCTTGACACTCACATCTATCTGACTTATCATGGATACTTCATTGAATACACGGTTGGTTCTGGATGGGGAAGTGAAATCCATCTAGGTTTCAACTATTACGGAGCCACTTTAGCGATTGACCTTGGCTTGGATGAACTCTATAGATTTGGACATCATACTGATGAAATCATCTACTTGCAGAAACGCACTGCTGGAGTTTGGGGAGAAAATGTGACGGTCATGGATGTTGGAGCGGAACTTGGCTACACGGAAATTTACATGGGATCTTGGCATGAAGATAGTTATGGCAGAATAGCAGTAGTTTTTTCACGTAATCCACCAGATAGTTCACCTTACAACCATCATCTTATCATGATTACCATTGGAAATCTCTACAGATTTCACGGAGCTTATGATGAGGACACTGGTCTGCTTAAGGCTGCGGATGAAAGGGCTGTGAGTGTTACAGCATATTGGGATGATGGAATGGATTCTGACACTTTTGAAGTTAATGGAACAGAAATAAAGAGCTTCGACACTGCACCACAATACTTCCGTTTCGACCTTCAAGATGAAGAAGATGTTGTTTCACAGCATGACTTGAACATTTTCATCTACAACGGAAGTAATTATTATGATATTTTGTTTCCATCGTATGAAGATGACACTGATTACTCGGTTCAAGTTAGTCTGACATGGAACAGCACATACACGGTTACGGACAAGTCGGTGACTGGTTGCAGAGTCAATTTTGGAACTCCACCAGATGTAGATGAATATCTGGACTGGTATGTTTACCGATCAACTTTAAGCGTATCTATTAGCCGTGAATACTGGATTAGTCCAGACGAAGAACCACCATTAGACATTTATATTTTTGATACAACGCTCTCGCTTTTTACGGTTCAATTTTTGGATCTTGCTTCCGCATTAGACACGTATCCTTTCATCGAAATTAAGCGATACATTAACGGATCGCTTATGATTGTAGAAAAACGGAAGGCTGACGCTCAAGACAAAATCGCTGCAAGTCTAAAATCTGGTGAGAAATATACGTTGGAAATTAGGAATGGAGCAAGTTACACTTATGGAGATGTTCTCTTCCAAAGTCTGTATGCTACCGCACCGACTACGGTTACATTAAGTTTGAATCCCATTCTGTTTCCACAGCGAGTTATTCTTGCATACCGATACGTGAGACCTTATGCCTATCGTCACACGAATCTGACTTCAATCTCGATTCTCTTCGAGGAAGTAGAATCCATATCGTGTAGTGTGGAGATAGATATTCTTTTTGAGAATTTGACATCTGTCGGTGGAATTTATCCGTATACTTATGGCTCGACAACTAATTTTAATCATACGTGGAGTTCTGCGAACTACAGCCTCACGTATGTTGTTCAAATGGAAATCACTCATCCTACCTTCAACACGTTGAATTATAACACGATTCTTGCTCGTGGATTCAGCAGTTCTCCTTGGAATTTTGATTTCATAGGAACGATACCTAATCTGGACACTTCATCCATACTTCCATTATGTCTAATCTTTGGCAGTCTTCTTATCTTCTCGAAGGTCAATGCTTACATGGCTGGTTTTGTAGCTACATGCGTTGCGATTATGCTAACGTGGTTTGGCTGGATTTACATTCCACCGATTGCTTTGATGGCTTCAATGGTGCTTTCAATTCTTCTCGCTTTACGCTATAAGAAGAAGAGGGATATATTTTGAAGATAGCATGGGAAGTATTCATGTTCTGTCTAATCTTTAGCCTTATATCTCCGTTAGGCTATGTGTTGCAGATTGCTGGAAGAGCATATGAGAATCCAACGACTGGAATTGATGACATTGAAGATCTTGAAGAAAGATTTGATCCCGAAAAGGTATACAATCAGACCGATCCAACAGCTTGGAATGTATTAACGTATCTAGGTAACATTGGCACTTCAGTTCTCACGTTTATAGGAAACATCTTATTCATTTTCACTGGAGTCTACAATTTAATTATGTCTACTGGAGCAATAATTAAAGATGTTGAGGCTTACAATGCACTCCACTATATTGCTGTTGCCATCCAGACTATTGTATCTGCGATTATGGGTGGTTACATTGTTCAATTAATCGTTGGAAGGAGAGTTGCACAATGATCGGTATTATGCAGACTTTATTTAGAACCGTTGCTGCTGACGTGGACATGTTATGGCAATATCTTCTTAGAGGAGACATCCTTGGCTTCATTATAGCATGTTACACGATGTATATCGGAGAAGGATTTTTCATGTTTGTGATGCTGGTTGCGTTTGGAGTCGTGTATATGGAGACTAAAAACCTAATGGTGGTGGCGATAGCTTGGACTCTGATTGGTTCACTCTTCATTGTGATGGCTCCATTAATAGCTCCTCTGGTCTACCTCTTTTGGGTGCTTGGCGTAACTGGAACTTTATGGGAGATCTTTGCGAGAGGGAAGAAGTAACATGAGTGCTGAAGCAAGACCGAGATATAGACCAGAAGAAATTAGGAGAATACAAGAAGGCGTTGAGCGTCAGCGAATCGTGAGAGAAAAAGAGTATGAACCGATTCTTCAAGTAGAAGAGGAACCCAAACAAGTCTATCACGAATGGTTTTTACAAATTTTTCCTCAGCTCCGAGTGACAGAAACAGTTACGTGGCAGAGAGTGAATGGTTGGGAAGAATATCTGTCACCTAAACAATTCACGGAAAAATATGGAGTTGACACTTCCAACATTCCTAAAGATGCTAAAATAATGTATATGCGAAGGGTAGATGATAGGATAGAACTGCAATATCAGACTCCAACTAAAACGGTTACAGAATGGGTTGTGCGAGAGCTTTTTACGCCTAGGTTAGAGGGCTATCGTGAGGAAGCTGTTGTAGGTGTTACGCCAGTATATGGGCGATCACCATTTTTGGATACTGGTTACGCTGCTGGACTGGTGACTTTGCCGATTTTGTTAGGGGAAGCTACGATAGGCGAATATGAAGAATACATTCTAGGGAAGCCTACAGCTCGAAGCGAATTAATGACTAAAGAACAATTGGCAGTTACATATGGAATCATTCTTG
>Ga0114920_10001059_pt1 | contig 12549 bp, 10 predicted proteins | sample ChitaG_FD_88683 | JGI IMG/M metagenome (GOLD analysis project Ga0114920, IMG submission 88683) | Deep subsurface microbial communities from South Pacific Ocean to uncover new lineages of life (NeLLi) - Chile_00310 metaG | ecosystem: Environmental > Aquatic > Marine > Oceanic > Sediment ... | reverse complement strand
TCCTCCATATCTTTACTTAAGTAAAACAATTCTAATCCAACACCCTGATCATTTTCTATTTCTTTGGCATCCCATATAACTTTATCAAAACCAATTTCACCTCCATGTAAATGATTTTTCCCATTATTTTTTACCAACTGATATTCAACACCATCAATTTCAAATTCCCCATTGGCAATCCTGTTACCATACCGCCCCACAATGGAACCAAAATAAGGATGAACTTCCAAATACGCTATTAAATTATCAAAGCCCAAGACAATATCTTCCATATTCCCTTCTTTATCCGGAACAATTAATGATGTAACAATTCCACCATAATTAGTAATCTTTACTATTGCACCTTTTTTGTTGGTTAATGTGTATAGATACACATCGATACCATCACTGGTTTGGCCAAAAATTTCTTTTTTAATATTCATGATTTTTTCTCCTCCTGGTTGTTTTTTTGTATCTCTTGAACAATTCCATAAAAAATTGGTTAATAAAATACAAAATAAAAGTATTCCTATATATTTTATTCTGTGATATTTCCTGAATATAATAGTTAGATTTTTCATAATTTACCTCCCTGGTCTTTTATTTATACTTTATCCAAAAACTTTATTCAGACAATGCTTTTCCTAAAATTGCGGGCAATTCAGATAACTCCACATTGATCTTGATTTCTCCATTTTCGGCAATTGAAATATGTCCGTTTTCTTCAGAAACTACGATTATAAAAGCATCGGTATTTTCAGCCATCCCTATAGCTGCCCTGTGCCTCATTCCAAAATCTGGAGATAAATTTAAATTATCAGAGACAGGTAAAATACATCTTGCAGCATGAATTTTATCCTCGATAATTATTACCGCCCCGTCATGTAAAGGGTTGTTTTTAAAAAAAATACTTTCCAATAATCTACTGGAAGTATCCGCATTTAAAATATCCCCTGTTTGAGCATACATAAAAATTTCGGATTTTCTGGCAATAACAATCAATGCACCAAGCCTGGACTCAGACATATTTCGACATGCCATTGCAATGGAATTAATTTTTACCTTGGTAATTGATTTTATACTAAATGAAAAAATATTTTCTAATGAAAACCTTTTATTTGAAAAATAACGGGTTCCAACCAATAATAAAAAACGACGAATTTCCTGTTGAAAAACTATTATTATTCCAATAACTCCCACTCCAATAATTTGACCTAAAATTGAACCCAGTAATTGCATATTTAATGCCTTTACTATTTGCCAAAGTAAGTAAAATGAAAAAATTCCCACAAAAATATTGATGGCAATAGTTCCTCTGATAAGAAAATAAATTTTGTACATTAAAAAAGCCAAAAGAAAGACATCAATAATATCTAAAATACGTACGGGAATAAATGTTGTAATCATTACAGTTTTAAATTTTACAATTTAAATTAAGATATAAAACAGAAAAAATCAAAATATATGTCTTATTAGTTCGTTAAGGATATTTCCCAATCTTTTCTTCAGGCAAAAATAAGAAAATAACTTAAACTCAGAATTTTTCAAGTTTAGTAACCAATTTTATAGTTTCCACTGCTTCTTTAACATCATGTACCCTTAATAAATTTACCCCACTCAATAAAGCAACCGTATTTAAAACGGTGGTTCCATTCAAAGATTCCGAAGCAGAGCTATTTAGCAATTTATATATCATTGATTTTCTGGAGATACCAACTGAAATTGGTAATTGAAATATTTTTAAAAAATCAAGTTTCTTTAATAATTCATAATTATGGTCCAAGGTTTTACCAAAACCAAAGCCAGGATCCAAAATCACATCATTCACACCCAACGACTTTAACTTTTCAACTCTATCTGAAAAAAAAATAAATATTTCTTTAATCAGGTTTTTATATGTGGGGTTTATCTGCATATCTTGAGGAGTTCCTTTCATATGCATTAAAATATACGGGACATTTAATTCGGCAATCGTTTTAAACATATTATCATCAAAATTCCCTCCTGAAATATCATTTATCATATTTACCCCATGTTCCATCACCATTTTTTTAGCAATATCTGACCGGAAAGTATCAACTGAAAGAATAGAATCAGGAAAATTTTGTCGAATATTTTTCAAAATAGGGATCAACCTTGTTAACTCTTCGGCTTCTGAAATATTCTTTGCTCCCGGGCGAGACGAATAAGCTCCAATATCAATAATAGCTCCCCCCTCAGCTATAATTTGTTCGGTTCGTTGTAAGGCTTTATCAATACTATTATATTTCCCGCCATTATAAAAAGAATCAGGGGTAATATTTAATATTCCAATTATTTGGGTAGATGAAAGGTTTAAAATTTCACCATTATAATTAAGTGTTAGTTTTCTTGAAAAAAATGTATCTTTAAACTGCATTTTGTTAATTTCAAAATATCTATTATTGTAAAACAAAAATAATAAAAAGCGTCCACAATAAAGAGAAGATACAAAACAAACAAAAAAACACTTTTTTTCTGATGAAATTTATTGTAATTGAGGGTCTGGATGCTTCTGGAAAATCTACCCAAATTAATTTACTTCGAAATTACCTTGAACACAAAAACATTAAATTTAAATATCTCCATTTTCCCAGGCCCGACTCGCCTATTTATGGTGAATTAGTTAACATGTTCCTGAGAGGGGAACTAGGTAGTATAAAATCCGCTAACCCATATTTAGTATCCCTCATTTATGCCGGTGATAGAAATGATGCCAAGCCATTGATAAACAAATGGCTAAAAAATAATTATATTGTGATCGCAGACCGCTATGTTTATTCAAATATTGCTTTTCAATGTGCCAAAATTGAAGACAAAAGGAAAAAAAATAAATTAAAAGACTGGATTAAATACCTGGAATTTAATTATAACAAAATTCCTATACCTGACTTCAGTTTATTTTTAGATGTCCCCTTTGACTTTACTTCGAGAAAATTAACCGAAAAAAGAAGTGGTGAAGACAGAGGGTATTTAAAAGGGAAACAAGACATTCATGAAGAAAATTTGTATTTTCAAAATAAAGTGAGAAATGAATATTTAATTCTTGTAAATGAAGATGAAAAAATTCACCTGATCAATTGCAGTTTAAATAAAGGATCAATATTACCACCTGAAAAAATCTTTGAAAAAATACTCCACTCTCTCTTAAAAGAAAACATTTTCGATTAAGAGCAAAGTTTCAGATGATTTAAAAATAATTGTAAATGAACACATTCAAAAAAAATGAAAGCATTAATAATAATTTGTAGAATATTAATTGGTATTGTATTCATATATTCAGGATTTGTAAAGGGTGTTGATCCTCTTGGTTCCACAATCAAGTTTATTGATTATTTTGTTGCTTTTGGCATTGGATTCCTTGAACCTATAGCCTTTCCCCTGGCCATTTTGATGTGTACTGCTGAATTTGTAATAGGCATTTGTTTACTTTCAGGAATTAGGATAAAATTTGCCACCTGGGCTGCACTTTTATTAATGTCATTCTTTACTCCTTTAACACTGGTAGCAGCTATATATAATCCGGTGTCAGATTGCGGATGTTTTGGAGATGCAATAATCTTAACCAACTGGCAAACTTTTTGGAAAAATATAATCATTATTATTCCTGTAATTTTTATCTTTCTATTCAGAAAAAAAATCAAACCCATTTATAATAATTTTACAGAATGGTCAATAGCAGGTATTGCATTTTTATTTTTAGTATTTGTTTCGATTTATTCATACAGGCACTTACCTCTTATTGATTTCCGGCCATATAAAGTCGGTGCAAACATCCCTGAACAAATGAAAATTCCTGAGGATGCTGAATCCGATATTTATGAAACAATTTTATACTACGGAAAAAATGGTGTTGTCAAAGCATTTACTTTGGAAAACTATCCATGGGAAGATACCACCTGGACTTTTGTTGACCAGGAATCAAAATTGATAAAAGAAGGTTATATCCCACCTATTCATGATTTTAACATTATTACTTTAGATGGAATTGAAATTACCGACAAGGTGTTAAATGACAATAACTATTCTTTTCTTCTTGTTGCTTATAATTTAAAGAAATCAAATATAAAAGCCATTCAAAAAGCAAATGATTTGGCCATTTATTGTTCACAAAATAACCACTCTTTTTATGCTCTAACATCTTCTGCCACATCAGAAATAGAAGAATTAAAAAATACTGTTGAAATATATTTTGATTTTTACACAACTGATGAAACAACTTTAAAAACAATTACTCGTTCCAATCCTGGATTACTATTGATCAAAGAAGGGATCATTATTGCAAAATGGCATTATAATGATTTTCCAACAATAAAAGAATTGGGTAAGAATTATTTATCCTCAACATTGAATAATTACAGACAAAAGAATGAAATTTTAATTTCCCTTAGTCTATTTTTATTTTTTATTCTTTTTATCAGCTTTTATAAAATTATTATTAATTTTTTTCAAAATAAAGAAGTTAAATTTTTTCCAAGGCGGAACTTGTAAAAAAAGCCTCATTAATTAAATCAACTTTTAAAATTTTTCTTTTTTGACGTTTTTTCAAAAATCAGAGAATTCTTAGTACCTTTTTTCTTTTACCAGCGAAAAGTACATTTTCAACAAAATTTAGTTTCTATAAATTATTAATTTTGAATTTACTAAACCTCAAAATTTATTATTATGAGGAAAAAAATTGTGGCAGGAAATTGGAAAATGAACAAAAAATTACAAGAAGGTATTGAACTTGCAAATGAAATTAACAGGCTTATTGATAGAAATATAAATGTATGTATTATTATAGCACCACCATTTATTCATTTACCGGAAATTAATAAAATAATAACTCCTGATTTTATTTCTTTGGCAGCTCAAAATTGTGCTGCAGAACCGAAAGGGGCATTTACCGGTGAAGTTTCAGCAGAAATGATCCAATCAACCGGAGCAAAATATGTAATCATTGGTCATTCCGAGAGAAGGACATATTATGAGGAAAATGATCAAATATTAAGGAAAAAAGTTGAATTAGCCCTTGAGAATAAACTGATTCCAATTTTTTGCTGTGGTGAACATCTAAATGAACGTGAGGATCGAAAACATTTTAGTGTGGTTAAACAGCAAATTGAAAAAGCCCTTTTCTCCCTCTCAAAAAAAGATTTCATCAAAATAATTATAGCCTATGAACCGGTTTGGGCTATAGGAACCGGTAAAACAGCCACTTCCGAACAAGCTCAGGAAATGCATAATTTTATTAGAAATACTATAAGAGACAAATATAGTAAAGAAGTTGCTGATGAGATACCTGTTTTATACGGTGGAAGCTGTAACCCATCCAATACCAAAGAACTTTTTGCTAATCCCGATGTCGATGGGGGTCTGATTGGTGGTGCTTCATTGAAATCAAAAGATTTTTTTGATATTATTAATTCCTTCTAAAACAATCCGGGTAAAATTAAAATTCTAAAAAAAGATATTTTATAAAAAAAATCATTGAATCTTTAAAAAATCATTGGTGGATTATATTGAACTAAATTGTAATATTAATTCAAAATCTGAAATTGCTTCTGAAATTTTAATTGCAGAACTCAATGAAGTTGATTTTGAAAGTTTTTATAAGACAAAAAATTGTTTAAAGGCATATATTCAGGCAAAGGCATTCGATTTTGAAATGGTGAAAAAAATGGCTATTAATAAAAATAAAGAATTTGGTCCAATAAAATATAGTGTGAATCTGATAAAAGATCAAAACTGGAATACTGTCTGGGAAAAAAATTTTGATCCTGTAATAATAAATAATCAATGCATTATTAGGGCTCCTTTCCATAAAAAATGGCCTAAACTAAAATATGAAATAATTATTGCCCCAAAAATGTCCTTTGGAACAGGTCATCATGAAACGACTGTTTTGATGATGGAGGAAATACTTCAAATTGATATAACAGATAAAAATGTAGCTGATATGGGTTGTGGAACAGGTATTCTGGCCATTTTATCTTCATTAAAAGGGGCTAAAACAGTTACTGCTATTGATAATAATGAATGGGCTTACCATAATACATTTGAAAATATAAAAAATAATAATATTGAAAATATTTCCGTTTTTTATGGAAATACCGGGTTAGTTTTTAATAAAAAATTTGATCTGATATTGGCAAATATTTCCAGAAACATTTTACTTAAAGATATGAAAAAGTATGCCATCTCATTGATAACTCAAGGTAAATTAATAGTGAGTGGATTTTATAAATTTGATATGGGAATAATTAAAAATGAAGCTTTTAAAAACAATCTTAAATTTCAATATTTCAAGGAAAAAAATAATTGGGTTGCCTTGGTTTTTCAAAAACATAATTAAACCAGGTAATTAAAATCATTCGGTTTAAATTCAGTTAAATCAAATATCAATATTCTTTCAATAAAATGAAAAAATTCGTGCCATTTTTCTTTAGCTTTTTTTTATTTATTCATATCGATACTACTATTGCTCAACAATTCAAAAAATTTTCCCAGAAGATTGAGAAATATCCTCAAGAAATTGCAGAATTTATGGGAAAGAACATAAAAAAAGAAGATGAAGCATTCATTATAGAATTTGTACTTAAGTGGAATTCTGGCTTTTATTCTGAAGAAGAGCAAAATAGGATTATTTTAGTTTCAAATCAATTATTAAAAAGGAAGGCCAGATCCTATCCTCATTTCAAAAATTATCTGAGCACCTTAATGGCCTTCAAAAAAAGCAACCAGGATACGGAAAGTTATAATAACTGGGAGGAAGGTATATTATATATGTTAAATGATAAAAAAATTACACTTTCAACCCTTAATAAATTTTTAAATATTACTATTAATCTTTTATCTTCCAATATATTACATAAATCCCCTTCAACTGAATGGAGGGCCAGTTCAAATTCCTACCGATTTAAATTTGACGAAACCATAAAAATTGTCTTTGATGAAACTAATTTAATTTGTTATGCGAAAAAGGATAGTATTCATATTTTGGATACCAGGGGTTCCTTTTTCCCTATAAAAATAATCTGGAAAGGACATAACGGTAAAGTAACCTGGAAACGGGCCGATTTTGATGAGCAAAAGGTTTTTGCTAATCTGCAAAATTATAAAATAGATATGAAAAAATCAGAATATACGGCCGATTCGGTAACTCTTACAAATACCAACTATTTTGACCAATCTTTAAAAGGAATACTCAAAGATAAAGTTACACGTATATCGAAACCCGAAAATGCTACTTATCCCCAATTTGAATCATACAAAAAGAATTTTCAAATTAAAAATCTATATGAAAATATTGACTATGAGGGCGGACTTACCATTCAGGGCGCCAGATTAAATGGTTCAGGAAGTCAGGAAAAAGATGTTCATTTGTATATACTCCAAATGGATACTTTATTAATGACGGTAAGTTCAAATTTTTTTGTTTTCAGAAATGACAGGATAATCAGTAATAACACATCTGTTACTTTTTTTCTGGAAAAGGATTCAATATATCATCCTGAAATATTATTCCAATACAATGTGGACAAAAAAGAGGTTACCCTGCTTCGAACAGAAGATATAATGTCTCAAAGCCCTTATTTTAACTCATATCATAACGTGGATATGAATTTTGAGCAATTTACATGGCAAATCGGGAAACCAATAGTCTATTTTACAATGATGAGAGGTTCTTCAATTGGCAATGCCAACTTTGAATCAGCAAATTTTTTTAGTTTAAGAAAATTTAACAAGATTCAAGGCATTGATGCCATTAACCCTCTTTATTCCTTAAAAAGCTTCTCCCAATATTTTCATTCTGAAGAATTTACAGCTCCAGAATTTGCCAGTTATATGAAAAAAGCCATTTATCAAGTTCGTCACCTGTTGATGAGACTATCTCTTATGGGCTTTATTTACTATAACATAATTACTGATGAAGTTAAAATAAAACAACGCTTATATAATTACCTCGATGCCCGTGAAGTAAAGATAGATTATGATATTATTGATTTTGTTTCGACCACTAATGCTCCATTGGAAAATGCTTTTTTAAACCTTGCCACATTTGATTTAACTATCAATGGTATTCCCCGCATATTTGTCAGTAATGCTCAAAATGTTGTCATTATCCCTAAAAATGAAAAAATAATTTTAAAAAGGAACCGGAATTTTCAATTTGATGGAGTAGTAATAGCAGGTTTATTCACTTTTTATGGAAATAATTTATTTTTTAATTATGAGGATTTTAAAATTAACTTGCAAAATATTGATTCACTTTATATAAAAGTTCAAACTGATCAATTGGATTTTTATGGAAATCCTATACCAATTGACATTAAAAATTTAATTGAAAATGTTACAGGAGAATTACTTATCGATAAACCTGATAATAAATCAGGGGTGAAAAATAATCCGGAATTTCCCATTTTTCACAGCCGTGAAAATTCATTTGTTTATTATGAAGATCCTAATATTCAAAATGGCGTTTACTCAAAAAATAATTTCTATTTTGAATTATTTCCTTATAGCATTGACAGTCTTGACAATTTTGATAAGAATAATCTACAATTTGAAGGAAATTTTGTATCAGCCGAAATTTTTCCCGCTTTTGAAGAAAAACTTATTTTACAAAATGACAATTCATTGGGATTTATCCGTTCAGCCCCTACCAAAGGGTTCCCTGTTTATAATGGCAAAGGCACCTATTTTGATATCATAAAACTGAGCAATAAAGGATTACGGGGAGATGGAAAATTAAAATATCTTACTTCCTTTACTGATTCAGATGATTTTTTGTTCTTCCCTGATTCTGTGAATACCGATGCTCAGGAATTTTATGTTAAAAGACAAAGTACAGAAGTCCAATTTCCATTTGTTGAGTCGAATGATAATTATGTCCAGTGGTTCCCTTTACAGGATGAAATGTATTTATACAGGAAAAGTGTTCCTTTTACCATGTATAACGAGCAAACTATTTTATACGGCACCTTAAAACTTGAACCTTCCGGTCTTTCGGGTTGGGGCCGGATGGATTTAACCAATTCCCAATTAAATTCCAATTTGTTTACTTATAAAGAACAATCTTTTGACTCTGATACTTCTAACTTTCAATTAAAAGCACTGAACAAAGATGGCTTTACATTTCTAACCGATAATGTTAATGCTCATATTGATTTTAGTACTAGAAAAGGACTGTTTAGTTCAAATGAGGATTTCACCCTGGTTGAATTTCCTGAAAACAGGTACATCAGTTATTTAGACTATTTTATATGGAATATGGATAATAAGGAACTAGAAATGGGTTTAAAAAATAAAGAATATGGAAACCCGCCAACAAATGAAAGAGAATTAAGTCCAACTGCCATAGAAGATGAACAGCTCACAGGTGCCAAATTTATATCAATTCATCCAGACCAGGATTCATTAAGCTTTGTTTCCCAAATGACTATTTACAATTATGAAAAAAACTTAATTAAGGCAAATGAGGTGAAATACATAAAAGTGGCCGATGCATTTATATACCCTGCAAAAGGCAAGATTACAGTGGAAGAAAAGGCCAAAATAAGAACTTTAGAAAATGCAAAAATAATTACCAATAATACGTTAAAATATCATACAATACATACTGCCAAAATAGATATTTATAGTAAAAATAATTATAAAGGATCAGGTAATTATGATTATATTGATCAAACCGGAAAAACCCAAATAATCCATTTTAATGAAATATTTGTTGATACTGCTATTCAAACCATTGCCAATGGAAACATATTGGAACCAGATAGTTTTACACTAAGTCCAAATTATGCATACATAGGTGAGGTGCAATTGAATTCCAACCAAAAATTACTGACCTTTTCAGGAGCAACTAAAATTTCTCATAATTGTAAAGGAATTAGTAAAAATTGGTTAGCCTTCTCCTCTGAAATTGATCCGAATAATATTTTCATTCCAGTTAAATCTCAACCCACTGACATTAATAAAAATAAATTATGCGCTGGAATATTTATCGCCAATGATTCGATTCATATCTATCCTTCATTTTTTTCCAGACGAAAAACTTATAGTGATACTTATATTTTAACGGCAGATGGTTATTTATATTATGATGACAATTCGGGGAAATATAAAGTTTCCAATAAAGAAAAACTGATGAATCAAAATTTGCCCGGGAATTATCTGAGTTTACATAAAGACATTTGTAATGTTTACGGAGAGGGTAAAATTGATTTGGGAGTTGACCTTGGACAATTAAAATTAACCACGGTGGGAAACATCAATCATAATTTAGAAAAAAATGAAACTAAACTTGATGTAATGCTGGCACTGGATTTTTTCATTTCTGATAAAACAATAAATATTATGGGTGGCGAAATTGATAGTATTACTACCTTGTCTGCGGTGGATATGTCACGAAAAACCTACACAAAAGGATTAGCTGAATTAATTGGTGCAGAAAAAGCCAGGGACTTTACCAGTGAAATTGGATTATTAAAGGAGCTACCCAATGAGCTGGTGCATACCATTTTATTAACCGATTTGAAATTGAAATGGGACGATGAAACTAATTCATACCGTTCCTATGGAAAAATTGGTATTGGAAATATAATGAATACACAGATAAATAAACTTGTGGACGGACATCTGGAAATTATTAAAAAAAGAAGCGGTGACACATTTGATATGTTCCTGAAAATTGATGATGAGACGTTTTATTACTTTGGCTATACCAGGGCAGTTATGCAAACACTCTCTTCCAACCTGTATTATATTGAATCTGTAAAAATACTAAAACCCAATCAAAGGAAGATAAATGTAAAAAGTGGAGAAACTTCTTATATTTATATGTTAGCAGTAGATAGAAAATTCAGACTTTTTTTAAGGAGATTTGAAAATGAATAAAACAATTCATTCACCTTTCAAAATTCTCATTTCCCTATTTCAATAACTTCAATATCCTTGATATTTCCTTTATTTATTCCCAACCGAATGGCAGTCCTTATTTTATGTAATCCTGTTTTTCCTGCTGAACCCGGGTTAATATGCAATAAATTCAGTTTTTTATCAAATATAACTTTTAAAATATGTGAATGGCCGGAAATAAACAATTTTGGGGGATTTTCAAAAATGGAGGATTTTACTTCTTTATAATATCTTCCTGGATAACCTCCAATATGTATTATCCAAACGTCAACATTTTCACAGGTAAATCGCTGATTTTTTGGATAAACACTTCGAATATCCATACCATCAATATTTCCATAAACTGCTTTTAAGGGTTTAAACTCAGAAAGCCTTTGAGATATTTTAATATTTCCTATATCTCCTGCATGCCATATTTCATCACAATCTTTGAAAAATTCAAACAATTTTTCATCTAAATATCCATGAGTATCTGATAATAAACCTATTTTAGTCATTAATGATTTTTTCTTTCCAAATTTGTAAATTTGTTCAATTAAATAAGATTAATATGCATATTTTTTACGCTCCTGATATTAACACCAATATTTATTCATTAAATGAAGATGAATCGAAACATTGCTCAACGGTTTTAAGACTCTCTGTTGACGATTTAGTTTATTTAACAGACGGTAAAGGATGTTTATATAAAACAAAAATAATTGATAATTCAAAAAAAAAATGTATTGTTAAAATTATCGACATTATCACCGAATACGAAAAGCGCGACTATTATTTGCATATTGCCATTTCACCCACCAAAAATATTGAAAGATTTGAATGGTTCCTTGAAAAAGTAACCGAAATTGGAATTGATGAAATTACGCCAATCCTTTCTAATCGTTCGGAAAGGAAAGTGATTAAAATCCAACGCCTGAATAAGGTGATTATATCTGCAATGAAGCAATCGAAAAAAGCATATCACCCAATTTTAAATCCCTTAACTAAATTTGAGTATTTTGTCAAAAGTAGGATTAACGGTAAAAAGTTTATTGCCCACTGTATGAAAACAAAAAAAGAAAGTTTAAAAAAGTTATATACATCCAAACAAAATGCCTTAATATTAATAGGACCAGAAGGTGATTTCAGTCCGGAAGAAATAGCACTTGCCAAACAAAATAATTTTTTAGAAATCAGTCTTGGAACAAGTTTCTTACGGACTGAAACCGCCGGGATTATTGCCTGCCATACTATAAACTTCCTGAATGGATATTAACCCGAAAAAAAATCAAATATATTTCCTAATTGGCTGCTTCTGGCTTTATAAATTTCTGTATAAAAACATCTTGTACAACTAATTGTAGTAAATCGTTTAGTTTGAATATTAAAAATTTTTGTCCATATACCCCCTGTTGCCCTGAATTCATCAATCTCATATTGCCGGTTTCTGCATTTGGGACAAATATATTTTAATAGTTTCATAATAAAGAAGTATTTTATTTAAGAATATTTTTGAATTAACATTCCCCTGAACAGGCTTGTTATTTTTGGCCCTATCTACCTGGGTGTATTACAAATGTCGGTAAATGGGACATATGAATTCCGGGTTGTTAAGGATCATCTTCCCCGGGTGACTTTTTTTTTCCTTTTTTGTACCTCCCAGCCTCCTTT
>Ga0114920_10001058_pt1 | contig 12553 bp, 12 predicted proteins | sample ChitaG_FD_88683 | JGI IMG/M metagenome (GOLD analysis project Ga0114920, IMG submission 88683) | Deep subsurface microbial communities from South Pacific Ocean to uncover new lineages of life (NeLLi) - Chile_00310 metaG | ecosystem: Environmental > Aquatic > Marine > Oceanic > Sediment ... | reverse complement strand
TGTACCAGACGTTTTTTCGTTTGTATATCCTGGGCATCCTAAGTGTCTCCAGCTTGGCACATATTCGGCACAAGCACCTTACACTCTAATATCGTTATTTCTATTCAATTGTCAATAAGGAATTTGCGGAGGGCTACAGAAATATAGCGGAGAGGTAGGGATTCGAACCCTAGATACCTGAAAGGTATAACGGTTTTCGAGACCGCCGCTTTCGACCACTCAGCCACCTCTCCGTTCTCGCAGTAAAGACGCGACCGGTACGGCCCGTCTCGTGAGGCAATCTAATAAAATACCTTGGCCTGTAAAGATGTTTCTAACGCGCCCAAGAATACTGTCCGTGTACCCTGCTCGTCAGGATGAAAGCAACTCTCCCCTGTCGACCAGACTCTTCTGATACTTGATCAACTTGCGGACATAGCCGTACCTTGGACGTGCAACCTGAAACACGACAAATGAGAGGACGACAAAAAACACAGCCTCCTGGAAGCGGCCGGTCAGGAAAAAATACAGGTAGCCATAAACAGATATGAAAGCGATTATCAGAAAGACAAGGCGGGAACGGCTGAGGAGACCCTCTGTAAAGTCATGCTCAAAACTCTCCAATCGACGTATCATCGGCTTCCTGAACAGGATGTACCGCCACCAGAGCGCAAACCCCGACTCCGCCAACGCCAGCATGCCGAAGACGTAGAATAGTGTGTTCGCGAAATTACCTATTCGATTCTCGATATAGTGATTGTTGTTCAGATAGTAGCATACCAGCAGCACTCCCACGGGGAGCATAATATTCACCGACAGTCCGAAATAAAGCGGCTTCACAATTATCCGGCCCAGATCGTAGCTATCATCGAATATCTCAAGCATCATGTACTCTCCAGCAGACTGACAAAACGTTCAAACCTCTCACGACGCACCCAGTAGATCGCTGTCCAGATCATACCGACAGGATAAAAGTATAACATGTTGACAAGCTGGTTCGACAATAGAAATGCAACCAGGCCATAAATATAGATCGCCTCCACAAATGCTGTTCTGACAATGACCATGCTCACGTACAACGCCGCAGCCGATTTCCTGTTTATATTCCTGTTTCGGTGGTTTACAAGCTGCATCTTTTCAATCAGCGGACAGACTATAGGCTGTATCGTACCAACAATCAGCAGCAAGTAGAGTACAAAGGGGCTAAAGTCTTCACGAGCCACCGCATTCTCACCAATCACCCAGACAACCGGCAGATAAACGAGCGGGGCCGCCATCAACATGGCAAACTGAATGATCCTGACAAGAGTAAACTGACCTTCCGGGGTCTCAAGCGTCGACTTCAATTAATCTTCTCCTTTCCATCTCTTACCTGCTGAAAGAACAGCTTCATCATCTCAGCGATCTCCGTTTCTCTCACGCCGCCGATCACCTCAATCCGGTGGTTAAGTCTCCTCTCAACCGGGATATTGAAAATTGATCCGCATCCACCGAACTTGGGGTCTTTCGCACCATAGACAATCGTCTTGATCCGTGAGTGGACCGCCGCCCCGGCGCACATGGCACACGGTTCAAGGGTCGAAAAAAGATAGCAGTTTTCCAGCCGCCAGTCATCAAAATATCGGTACGCCGCCGAGAGGGCGACAATCTCAGCATGGGCGGTAGCGTCGTGCATTGACTCGGTCAGATTATGGCCGCGCCCGACAACCTTGTTCTCAAACACGATCACCGCCCCAACCGGCACCTCCCCTTTCCTGAAAGCCTCTTCGGCTTCTCTGATCGCGAAGTCCATGAAATCCGGATACTTGTCACTGTTCATATTGCCAGTATATGAATTGCGACAGCAACATCCAATATGTTAATTCCTGCACTACCGGACTTGCGCGCCGGCCAGGTTTCAAGAAACGCTGTTACGCCGTCTGATCCGAATAGCCCGTAAGGCATAGTGCGACAACATATTGCTGTTGCCGACGCAGAAGCTGGATGGTTCAGAGTTGCCAACCCGGCTGTGGAGCGTTATACTCGAACCAAAACCTGCCGCAGGGAGAAATGTACGCAGATGCCCGACAAGAAAAAACCGATCCTGACTGAACCGTCACTTATCGGCAAAAAGCTCTACCTGCGTCCCGCCACTGCTGAGGACATCGCCAATACTTACCACTGGCTGGTACTCAGCGACCCGAATTACATCTCTTTCGAACCGACTGTGTTCTCGACTGCCGCGGAAGCCGCCGAAGCGTTCAAAAAACAGGAGCGGTCAACCAACCAGCAGCAGTTCACGGTTGTCCGACAGAAAGACAACACCCCGGTCGGCCTTGCACACTTCTTTGGTCTGAACACTCACAACCATTCAGCCCGGATCGATCTGCTCATTGACCCGGATGAACGCAAGAAAGGATACGGTCTCGAAGCTATCAATATCCTCTATGGCTATCTCTTCAATATTCGGGGTCTTAACAAGGTGTACACTTTCACGGCGGAATACAACAAGGAAGGAATCAAGCTGCTGAAAAAGGCCGGATTCAAAAAAGACGGAACCCTGCGTCACCAGTATTTATACAAAAGGGAATTCCGCGACGGCTTCGTCTACTCCCGGTTGGCATCGGATTAGCAGTGGGGGGGTAGCCTGCTGTTGGCGACGAGAGGGCAGGCAGAAAAATGACAGCCTGGTTTGTCGCGCCCCGGGGAGGACGGGCAACCACCGAAGAGCCCCGGCCGCCCCGGTTGGGGAGGGGATTCGTCGGCGTATTAGTCCACCAACACTACATTTACAGAATTCAGAAAACTCTGGCAAAGGCGGAAGGTCACACAAACCTGCTGGCGCGGATTCGCAAGATCGACCGCAACCATATGTTGGGACTTTTTCAACATGCCCCAAGCGGTGGGCCACCCAACCGGAATACTCAATCGTGGAAGTGGCAGAACCGTTCCGGATTCTGCCCTGCAGTTGCTACACTACTTACTGGCGCGGTGCGTCGCCAACTGGCTCTGTCGCCTCGCTGTCCGGCTTCGCGCCCGGTCTCAGGCTGTTGACTATTCCGTTAAGTTTTTCGAGTTCTGCCCTGGCTCTCTGGGCAAAATCGTTCTCACTGGAGGCATACAGCACCGATCGGCAAACATTGATTATCGCCGGTTTGCGGAAGTTGTCGGTACCGGACACCGCCGCCTGTTCAAGTGAGCCTCCCTGCGCACCCACACCCGGAATCAGGAGCGGCATCTCACCGGCCAGTTCACGAATCTCCCCGAGTTGCTCGGGATGCGTAGCGCCGACCACCAGCCCGCAATTGTGATCCTTGTCCCAATAGGAGACTTTCTCGACGACGAACTCATAGAGCGGCTTACCGTTGACCTGCAACTGCTGGAAGTCCCTGGCTCCGGTGTTGGAAGTCAGGCACAGAACAAACACACCCTTATTCTTATACTCCAGAAACGGCCGCATGGAATCGTAACCCATATATGGGTTCAATGTCACCCAGTCCGCTCCGAGTATCTCGAACAGCGACCTGGCATAGTGGGCTGCGGTATTACCGATATCCCCCCGCTTGCCATCCAGAATGACCGGAATTTCGTCCGGGATGCGTTCTACGAGCAGCTTCAGCAGCGACCACCCCTCCGCTCCGAGGCTTTCATAGAAAGCCAGATTTGGCTTGTAGGCGCACACGAGATCGGCGGTGGCATCGACTACGCGATGCACAAAATCGAACATGGCTTTCGTGGAAGTACTATACTCCGCAGGCATCCGCTTGGGATCAAGGTCGAGCCCCAGGCAGATTATGGAATTGTTTTTTTGTTGTATCTTTTTAAGATCTCTTACAGCAACCATCAGTATTTCCTTATCTTGCCAACCATCTCATTTACATGACTGATCTTTTTTGCTTTCATATAGTCCCTTAGTCCTCTTACAATCTTGACCGGCGCGTCCGGTTCCACAAACAACGCCGTTCCAACCTGCACCGCTGTCGCCCCGCACAGAAGAAACTCAACCACATCCCGATAATCACTGATGCCGCCGATCCCGATGAGAGGCAGCTTGCACTTCCCATAGACGGCATTGACACGGGCGAGCGCAATCGGTTTGATCGCCGGCCCGGTCAGGCCACCGCGGTTGAATGTAAGAGTGGGGCGCCAGGTATCGACATCGACCGTCATCCCCACCACTGAGTTGATCAGCGACAGGGCATCTGCTCCCCCCTGCTCGGCGGCAAGCGCAATCTCGGTAATGTCGGTCACGTTGGGAGTCAACTTGGCGATCACGGGCGCGCTGAATACCTTTTTCACCTCTCTCACAGTCTTCTCAGTCATGCCGGGATCGGCGCCGAATTCCATTCCTCCCTGACTCACATTTGGGCAACTGAGATTGAGTTCAATCATGTCCACACGGTCGTAATCGTTCAATCGAGCAGCAATGTCGACGTACTCCCGTATTGTCTTTCCGGCGATATTGACAATAACCCTTGTCTTCTGCTTCTGGAGAAACGGGATCTTTTCACTGATAAAGCGGTCAATTCCTACATTGGCTAATCCAATGGCATTAAGCATCCCCGATGCCGTCTCCGCCGTACGAGGCGGCGCGTGCCCCAGTCGAGGCTCCGGAGTAATTGTCTTCGTGACCAGCGCTCCGAGTTTCGAAAGCGGGAATATACCGGCCAGTTCTTCTCCGTAACCGCAACAGCCGGAGGCCGTCATGATAGGGTTGGTGAACTCAATACCGGCAATGTTAACATTCAGCGCAGGACTCACAGCAGCACCTCGCCGATGTCGAAAACCGGGCCATCGCGGCAGACCCGAGCATGCCCACCCTTTCGAAGAGGCACCACGCACCCCAGGCAGACACCGATGCCACACGGCATGGGAGCCTCAAGCGACAACTGACCTGGCAGGTTGTTCCTCATACCAATCTCATCGATCACACTGAGCATGGCTTCCGGGCCGCAGCCGTACAGCCGCATTCTTTCACCCACGTGTTCTTGAATGTACTCTTCGACCGCCTCGCTCACCAGTCCCCTGTAACCGTATGAACCATCGTCGGTCACGGGACGGAAGTTCACGCCGAGCCCTCTCATACGGGCACGCTCGACAATCTCACCGGCTGTACGGCCACCGTAGAAAAACTCGATGTTTTTTGGATTGTAGCCTTTGCCTGCCATTTCTGAGGCAAAGTACAGAAGCGGGGGGAAGCCAACTCCGCCTGCTATAATGATCGTTTTCTCATTCCTGCGCGGAAATGTAAAAGTGTTGCCAAGCGGGCCGAGGATATCGACCCGTGCATGCTTGTGATACCCGGAAAGCAGTTCCGTGCCGCGCCCTAATACCTTGAAGATGATCTCTATTTGCTGCCGATCCGGATCCGCTGCAGCCACTGACATGGCTCGGCGGAAATAGACGTCCGATGACGGAAGACGAATATGAACAAACCTTCCCGGTCGACACTGGGCGGTGCGAGAATATGGCCCGAACGTGAAAGAGAAATAGTTGTTCTTGAGATTTCGTTTTTTTATCAGAAACGTGTCTTCACACGCCGGCTTTGTCATCGCAGGAAATCCGGTTTCTCCACCAGGTACTTGTACACCAGCCAGTAGCCCCGCCCGTCCGCAGACGGTTTGAGTTCAAACCGGGAGACAAGTTGCGAGACCTCAAGCGGATCAAAAGTCATCGACGCAACTGTCTCCGAAGCCCGTTCATTCAACTCCTCGATCGGCGACCGTATCTTTAGCACATAATCAACAACCTTGCCCGAAAAATCAACAAGGATTTGAAAATACAGGTAAATCGCGCGATCTTCCATCGTGTACGCTTCCGTCGGGAATTCGAACGGTTCTTCCACCTGGATTGGACCCGCGGTTATGTCTGTCACAGTATCGCCCTCGGGACCGATATACAGTGCTTGGAGGGGATCAACGTACCCGGTTGTATCCTCTCGCTGCTCGTCCTGGATAGTATCTGCTGGTGTCGTCCTGGTCTCGTCCTCTGTCTCCTCATCACTGGATCGTTTCTGTGTCACCCTCGATGGACTGTACTTCAGCCGACGGCTGGCCTCCTTGGCAAGCATCGTTCCCGGGAAGGAATCTCTGAACTCCTCATAGGCATAGATCACCGATGAATCCCCCGGCGACCGATACATCTCGTTCATCCAGATCTCATTGAAACGGGCTTGCAGATGATACTTCGAATCAGGGAAACTGTCGACGACATATTGGTAATAGTACGCGGCTGAATCATAATTCTGTTCGTCGACAAGAAAATCCTCCGCCCGATGAAAATAAAACGCGGGATATCCGGTATCCGCTGCAGTGCCTCGAAGCCCCAGGATGTCCAGCGCCTCGGGCACGAAGTCCGTACGAGCATATTCGGTAAGCATCAATTTAAGAAGGGAATCCGCCGCCCGTTCATCCTCATAATGCTCGCGATACATCTGCGAGAGCGCAATCATCGCCTTGGGAACGTCATACGCCGTCGGAAATGAATCGATCAAATATTGCATCTCAAGAATAGCCGTGTCCGGTTTATTCAGTTGAAACCAGTACAGTTCAGCCAGAAGATACTGTGTGAAACCCGCGTCGTCGATCTGCTCCTGCGACGCCGAGGAATCAATGTCGATGCTTTTGGCAAACGTTTCCAGCTTACCGATGTCGGACGACCTCTGCAACGCTTCACGACCATGGTCGCTGGTGCGGCTGGCACTCACTGCCTTGTCATAGTACTCTTTGGCCTGCTTCAGGTCATCGTAATCGTACTGGTAAATCAACCCCAAACGGTAGAACGCCTCAGCCTGGTTCAGCTTGTCTTCCGCCGAGCCGGCCACTTCCTCGTACATCTCCTCGGCCAGTGTCAGATCATCATCATACTCGTACCCTTCAGCTACCATGAGCTTGAGTGCACCAAGTGAATCATAGTAGATATCATTTTCAATCAACCGGTTCAAGTACTCCAGGCCGTCATCAATCCTCAGCAAACGGTAGGAACAGACAGCAGACCGGTACAAAGCGAGGTATTCGTCCTTTTTATCCGGATTCATACCGAGAAGCTGAAGGTACGCGCCAAGAGCTTCGTTGAATTGGAACGACTCGAAGTAGCCGTCAGCGATATAGGTCTGAGCCGTCCTCTTCTGGGTTTCATCACCAAGCGAGTCACGAACAGCCATGAAGTAAGAGCGCGACAGTTCAAACTCCTTTTCGCCGATGTTGAATTCGCCCAGAGCGATTGCTGCCTCAGCCTTGTAAGTGCGATCATAATCAGCATTGAAGATAGTTTCGAACAGTTCCATGCCGTCATCGACATCTCCCAGCCGAAGTTTGGTTTTGGCCAGGTATACAGTCACTTCCCTGGTGTACTGCGACTCGGCATAGTTGGCCAGCAACTCCCGGAAACGGCGCTCCGCCCTGCTGAATTGATTCGTCTGATAGTATGATACGGCAAGGATATAGAGTGCGTCGTCATAGTATTTTGAATTGGGATGATTGTCGACAATCTTGCGCGCTTTCTCAATTGCCGTTTTGTAGTCACTCTGCGCTCCCCTGCCGGTGGGGCTGCTCTTGCGGACTTTCTCGGCAGCATTAAACGCTTTCTTGGCATTGAAGAAAGTGTTGAAATAGACGCCGCAGCCACCTGAAAACAGGATCAGACCTGCCAGAAGAACCGCACCAGTGAAAACAGTCCTGAATCTGATGAGCCTTCTCACGTACTGTGTCAACTCAGTCACTACTGGTTATACCGCTGCCATGTTGTACCGTTTCGCTCTTTTACGACGAAGGGGACATTCCCCTGAGCAGATCCACCAGCTTCGGCAGAAGCTCGCCGGAGTTGACGGAGAAATAATAATCCGCCATCGACGTCAGCGGTGTTTCGTCCGGATTTATCTCTACAACCACGGCTCCATGCCGTTTGGCTATAACCGGCAGGGTTGCCGCCGGGTGGACCAGCGCAGAAGTCCCGACAGAGAAGAATACATCAGCTTTCTCCGCCTCCGTAAACGCCTGTTCGATCACGCCGAGCGGGAGCATCTCTCCAAACCAGACGACATCCGGGCGAATCCTGCCCTCACAGTGAGAACAAGCGGGGATATTGTCCGGATCGATCTCAACATCAAGGTTATATATCCGGTCGCAATTGACGCACTTGTTACGGTAGATATTACCGTGCAGCTCAAGCACGTTTTCAGAGCCGGCAAGCCGATGGAGATTGTCGACATTCTGTGTGATTACAGCAAACCGATCAAAGAAAGCCGCCAGATCATACAGCGCGTAGTGCCCGGGGTTCGGCTTAACCTCGCAGATCAACTGACGCCGCCAGTTGTACCATTCCCAGACGATCCTCGGGTTGTCCAGGAATGCCTCCATGGTAGCCAGTTCCTCCGGGTGGAATTTCCCCCACAAACCTTCTTTGCCCCTAAATGTGGGCACACCTGACTCAGCGGAGATTCCTGCCCCGGTCAGCACAGCACCGTGCGAGGCGTTCATGATGATTCTGGCGACTTCCTCAAGCATTCATCGAAAGATACTCAAGCCGACCAAAAAAGCCAGAACAAATATGCCGGCCATTCGTTCGTTACTATGTCACCGTGATGATTCGCGGGGTATCACATCCACTAGCTGCCGACGGCAGACATCGCGAACGCCTTCTCCAGGACTTCGTCCATAGCTCCTGCAAAAAGGGTCAGCTTGATAATGAAAGGTTGCTGCGACAGAACGGCTCGGTAGCAATGCACTACGGTAGTTCCCTGGTAAACCTTTTCAAACCCGCCCTCTGAGAGTGAGATCGTGAAAATAGGTGTGTGCCAGATTTGGGCTGGCCGTTCCGAACCAACTGCCACCGCAAGAGCACGGTACTGGTCAACCAGCGCCAGCGTACCGGCCCTGCAGTAATCTCCAACGGAATCAAGATAAGAATCTTCAGCCCGCTGATTATCGACCAGAATGAAGCAGTCCTTGGAATGTCCCGCCTGCAAATTGAAGTTGTTTTCGATCGCAAAATTGACCGTCAGTTCATCGGGATGAGAACTGACAATGGAATAGGTGACGTTGATCCTGTCGCTCCCCGGCTCGAACTTAAATCTCTTGGTCACTCGAGTTGGAATCGTTCCTTCCGGGCGCCACAGGTGCCCCTGCCTTGTCATTTCAAGCTGCCGGTGGTCATCACTCAGCCGGTAGTGATACGGTTCGAGTATGAAATCTCCTTCTTCGCTGAACCTGCCAGACTGAAACATTTCCGGCGTGACATCATCGGCTAAAAAGTGATCGATAAAACAGCGCTTGAGATACCAGTCCTCTACCAGGTAATCCGAAAGCCCCTGTTCCTTGGCCAGCACCCTGTCATGTATTGACGATGTTTCCCCCCCGGAATCAGCCGTCACCGCCTGGTCGAGCTTGAGATGGTATCCCTCCCTGCGTCGGGTCATCGTGTCGGTAAGTGAAAACCGATGCTGGTTCAGAGCCAGATCCAGAAGAACACCTCCCCCATCAGGGCGAAAAATGGCAGTCAGCTTGTCGTGGGCTATGATCACTTCCTGGGAACCATCAGCATCATAATCACAGACACGGGCCGAGATCCCTGTCTCGCCACGCAGTTCTCGCAGCCGCTGGTCGGCCTCGATCATATTGCTGTAAACAGCCTGGCGGATATGCGACAGGTAAAGACCTCCGAAGACACCATGCCAATAGGGACAGTTGCACTGTGAGGCATACAGACGGTCTCGCACCCGATCCGTTTGCTGGCGTCTGTCGGGGAATTCACGCTCGTATTCGGCCAGCCGGTCTGAAACCATCAGCATCTTTTTGTGCATCAGGTTGGATTCCTCGTACTTGGCCAGAAAACCGCGCCAGTGGCTACCACGCACAAAACGGCCACACCGTTCCCACTTCTCGTTATCCTTGAGCCAGTGCTCAAAAGCTTCGTACTCAACGAAAGCCGTCGGTGGCAGTGACCAGTGCAGCATCTCCTCGTACGATGCCGATGGTACATACGCTCGACCCGCCGGTTTCTCCCGGGCCGCCTTTCCGAGAGTAATAACCTCAAGCCAGTCAGCGTTCTTCTCAATTGCACTGAAGAATTCCTCCAGCCAGCGATCCTGATAGCAATGCTTATGTGTATCCGGCCAAACACCAAACTTCTCGCCATCATCGGCATAGATCGCCATGCCGGATGGATCCCTTTCCGCCTGGCAACGAAGATCAGCGATTACCTCGTCCACCGTACCGAACGGGATGAGGTACCGCAAACGCTTCTGGATAGGCAAAAGAATAACCCGATACCCCTCATGTTCGGTGACAAACGGGCCTGTTAACTGGCTGTGCTCGAATCCCGCGTAGACAAAGTGGGTATCATCAATCGGTAGATACCTCACCCCCGCCTGCGCAAGTAGTTTCGGTAAATGCGGCTCCCAGATGCGTTCGGTCAGCCACAATCCGGCTGGCTCTACGCTAAAATGCCCATCAATATACTTGTTCAACATGGCGATCTGCCCCATCGCGTCCCGCTCTGGGATGGAAATGAGAATTGGTTCGTAGAAGCCACCGGTCATTAACTCCAGCTGTCCCCTGTCGACCAGTCGCCTGACAAGCTGGAAATAGTCCTCGTGCGCCGTCTCCTGCCAGCGCCAGAGTATCCCGGACTGGTGCAGCGATATTGACATGTGTTCAAACGACTCCAGCAGCTTCAGGAACGGAAGATACGCCTTCTGGTGAGCTTCTTCGAAAACCGCTTCAAAATTTCCCACCGGCTGGTGGTTGTGTATACCGAATGCGAGCCTGAATTTCCCCATGTTCAGAACAACTCCACTTTCAGGTTGATGTACTTCCGCGGATTGGCACGGATGTCATTGATTAGATCATCGATGTTGTCAGCGGTACGCCGCAGGTCATCATAAAGCCGCCGGTCCTCGAGAAGAAGACGCACAGTACCATCTTCGTTTTCCAGCGCCTCCGCAAACCGCCGCGCGGACGCTGACAGCGTGTCAAGCTGGTGGACAAATACCTCCAACTGAGTACTCACGCGATCAAACCGGGTCAGTGTCGAATCGACTCGGTCAGCGTTCTTTGTAAACATTTGGTTTAACTGGCGCGAGGCAGCCAGGAAATTGTCTGCCGTCTGATCAAGTTTCTTCTCATTTTCTTCGAGATATCCCGCCAGGGATAACGACACTCTCTCAAAATTACCGATTATGCGGTCGAATTTCCCGAGAGAAGAATCCGACGCAACTGTCCTCTTGAAGGACAAAACAAGATTTCTCAACTCGGTAATCATCTCCCCCACCATACCCATTACCTCAGGAATTCCAGTGTCGTAGAGACCGTCGACAACCTGGTTGTTGTCGAACAGCACCGAATCACGACCTGGAAAGACGGCCACAAACCGGTCGCCCATGACGCCGAGATTCTTGATGGTAAAGGTCGCATCCTGCTTGAGCACCACATCGCGATAGATAAGTAACTCAACCAAAACGCCCCCATCGACCAGATCCATTTCGTTAACTTTACCCTTGTGCACACCGGAGACAGTGACTCTGTCCCCCACCGCCAGCGTGCCAACATCGTCGAACCTGATCCTGACCACCTGTGCGTTTCTCTGAAGCTTGTATCCCTGCAACCAGTAAAGTGACCCGGCCAGGATAGCAAACCCCAGCAGAACAATCACACCGACACGAAATTCTGTACTGTTTCCTGCAGCCATAGTCCTATCAGTCTTATCGGGAACTGACTACCTTACCTTAAGTTAAGTCTCACTGCCAAGCGAGTCGGAGATTGCTGTATAGTTCTCATATCGGAACCGACTTATCTCGCCAGTTTCAACAGCACCCTTGACAGCGCAATCCGGCTCATGCGTGTGACTGCACTGATTAAAACGACACCTGCCCAGGTAGGGTTCAAACTCCGGGTAGTAATGCGGCAGATCATCGCGGTCGACATTCCAGAGTCCCATCACCTTTAGGCCGGGAGAGTCAACCGCAAAGCCACCGGAGGGCAGCTCATACATCTCGATAGCGGAGGTCGTGTGTTTGCCCCGGTCCGAGTATTCCGAAATCTCCTGTATCCGGATATCAAGCCCGGGGACGAGGCGATTCAACAGAGCTGATTTGCCTACCCCCGAGTGTCCCGCGAATAGTGTCCGGTGACCAGTCAGAAGCCTTCTTAACCCGTCGAGACCGGCTCCGGTTTGTGCCGATACCTCGGATACGACGAAACCTATCGACTGATAGACAGCCACAATCTCGTCAAATCCCGTTGGCTTTTCGAGATCGGTTTTGTTAGCGACAATAAACGGCTTCAACCGCCCGATCTGTCCCGCGATCAGAAAACGATCAATGAGCCCCGTTTTGAATGGTGGCGACTGCACCGATGCAACGATTGCCAGTTGATCCAGATTGGCGGCGATCACCTGCTTTCTGACCACCATGCCCTTGGCCGGACGGAAGAATGCTGTACGCCGAGGGAGTACCTTCTCGATCACACCGGCATTTTCACGCGAGCGGGAAAAAAGGACATCGTCGCCGACCGCCACCGGCGTTGTCTTATCAGATTCCTGTTTCACTTTCCGCCGAACCTCGCACTGCCAACGAGAGCTATCCTCCGCCCGGACTTCA
>Ga0114920_10001057_pt1 | contig 12561 bp, 9 predicted proteins | sample ChitaG_FD_88683 | JGI IMG/M metagenome (GOLD analysis project Ga0114920, IMG submission 88683) | Deep subsurface microbial communities from South Pacific Ocean to uncover new lineages of life (NeLLi) - Chile_00310 metaG | ecosystem: Environmental > Aquatic > Marine > Oceanic > Sediment ... | reverse complement strand
TGACTATGATCGGGCTGAAAGTTTCAGATATGATGGTGACGGACTCGACAATCCGCAAACTAAGGAAAAATTAGGCTGTCCCTTCGACTGCGGCATCTGCCCCCAACATAAGTCTTCAACACTGCTTGCGATTATAGACGTTACAAACAGGTGCAACCTCAGATGTCCCATCTGTTTTGCTCATGCCGCTGATTCCGGAGACATCTATGAGCCATCCAGAGAACAAGTCATCTCTATGCTGCACAATCTGAGAAACAACCGGCCTTTGCCGACCCCGGCACTGCAGTTTTCTGGAGGAGAACCAACTCTCAGGGAGGACCTTCCTGAATTCATCCAAACAGCCAAGGAACTTGGTTTTATCCATGTAGAAGTCAATACAAACGGCATCAAACTGTCTCAAAGCATAGAGTACTGCAGAACTCTTAAAGAGGCCGGAGTCGATACCATCTATCTCCAATTCGACGGGCTTACTCCTGACGTTTACAAATTGACAAGAGGCCGTGATCTGGTGGATACGAAAATGAAAGCCATCGAAAACTGCCGCAGTGCCGGAATGAGAAGTATTGTTCTCGTCGTAACGTTGATCAAGGGTGTCAATGAGAGCCAGCTTGGAGATATCATCAGATTTGCGGCGGATAACCTCGATGTCATTCGCTGCATCAATGTCCAGCCCATATCCTTTGCCGGCCGCACACCTGAAGATAAATTAAAGAAATATCGGATCACAATTCCAGACTTTATGAAATGTGTTGAAGAACAGACAGAAGGCAAAATCCAGGCTGCAGATTTTTATCCTGTACCCTGTGTCGTTCCAATCTCCAAGGCCGCCGGAATCCTAATGAAAGAAAAATTTCCAGAATTCACCGCTCATCCTCACTGCGGCATGGCCACTTATTTTTTCTTGGAGCATGGAAATATTGTGCCGATAAACCGTTACGCGGATGTGGACAAATTTTTCAATTCTATGAGAGATGTTTATGAGACTGCTTCGAAGGGCCGCAAGTTTCTGGCAAAACTAAAACTATTGGCATCCCTCCGCCATCTCAAATTAGGCATGCTGAGGAAATATTTATGGCCTGTTTTAAGGAAAGGCTCATTTGAAGCCCTCGAAGAAATCCATTATAAGATGATTTTGCTGTCCAGCATGCATTTTATGGATGTTTACAATTTTGACTGTGAACGTGTCAGTCGCTGTGTGATTCACTATGCTGTGCCGGATGGGAGATTAATACCTTTTTGCTCTTATAACAATTTGGGATATAGAGAGGCGATTGAAGAGGCCAGACAATGTCCATAAACAAATTGATTAAAGAAAAAGAAGGCATTCTGCATTTTACACTGATTGATCCAGACAGACAAACATTGGAGGAGCTGGAACACAGAGTAAAGGTCTGCAACCAGTATGGAACAGATGCCTTCATGGTGGGAGGTTCGAGTACTTTCAGTCAACAGCTGCTCGACAAGACAGTAAAAACTATCAAGAAAGCGGTTGATCTGCCTGTCATCCTCTTCCCCAATTCGGCAGCCGCCCTCTCGAAATATGCAGATTATATTTTTTTCATGTCTCTTCTCAACACAGACGATCCTCTCTTTCTGATAAAGGAACAGGTATTAGCCGCCCCATTCATCGAAAAGACGTCCCTGTGTCCTATATCTATGGCCTACATTGTCATCAGCACGAGTCGCCAGCCCACAGCCATAGAGAGAAGAGTGAAACTGGATATTATCAGACATGATGACACAAAGAAGATTCTGGACTATGCTCTTGCCGCTCAATATTTCGGCATGAGTTGTGTTTACCTTGAAGCGGGTTCCGGAGCTGACAATCCTGTCCCCCCAAGTATAATTAAGGCGGTCAAAAATAAAATCAATATCCCTCTAATCGTTGGAGGGGGGATAAGAAATCCAGAGCAGGCAAAGGATATTGCTGATGCCGGTGCAAATGTTTTAGTGACTGGAACTATTATCGAGCAGAATTTGCCGATACTTAAAAGTATTATCAATGTTATCAAAACAGCACAGCCAAAAAAACAATTGAAACAATGCCCCAGCAAATTTTTAGCTATTTAAGGCTGATGAGGATCGGCAACTGCCTGATAGCCTTTTTTTCCATATTAGCCACATCATTTTTTATTTCACAATCCTTTGATCTTAGGATCACGGTTTTTATCGGGGCACTGGCTGCTTTATTCATCATGGGTGGAGGGAATTCTCTCAATGATTATTTCGATTACAAAATAGACAAACTGAATAAGCCCTATAGACCCATCCCTTCCGGTCAGATCATAAGGCAGAGAGCCCTGGTCTTTTCAATTTGTCTTTTTTTTGCAGGAATTTTCCTGGGGTTTTTTTTAAACATCTTCGCTCTGTCCATAGTTTTTATAAACACTTGTCTATTGATTGTCTATGCACGGTATTCAAAAAAAATGTCTTTTGCGGCCAATGCCGTGATTGCCTTGATGACATCTTCAATATTTATTTATTCAGGAACGATTCTCAATATTATCAACATCAACATTATTGTTTTGGCTTCGAGTACATTCTTTGTCATGACAGCCAGGGAAATTTTAAAGGATATCGAAGACCTCCATGGGGATAATCAGTCAGGAGCATCGACGCTTCCCATAAAACTGGGGATTAGACGTGCAAGAACGATTTCTACACTTTTTATCCTTCCGGCCGTTTTTTTGATTTTTGTGCCCTATATGCTCAGCACAATGGATGAACTCTACCTGGGTCTGATATTATGTGCAACAGCGGCTCTTGTGGTGTCATTTTTTCTTCAGGCTAAACAATCGCAAAAGATCATCAAGGTGGCAGCGATTATTGTGTTGGCTGCATTTCTCGTGGGATCTATTTGATCAAATTTTTCTCTGTTCTAAAAAATTTACGAAACCATCGAAAAATTCACGCCCTTCTTCCGATAATCCGATGTTATCAAGATAGGACTGCCCTTCTCTCAATTTTTGATTGGCCTTATCGTTGACATAATCCACAGCTCCAGTGGCATGGAGAACATCTATCGCCGTTTGAATTGTCTCTTGAGCCGCATTGTCATTGCCAAGTGCTGAAAGAAGAATGTATTTTTGTTTTGAATTCGCATTTTCAAAAGCTTTTATCATGAGCAGCGTGTATTTGCCTCTCTTGATATCGGAACCGAGAACATGCCCTTTCAGTCCAGGGCTGATATCGATGAGATCATCCTGCAATTGAAAAGCCAGTCCGATATTGATGGCAAATTTGGAAAAGGCATCAAACTGTTGGGTCGTGGTGCGGCTAAATATGGCTCCAACCTGAATGGCGGCCATGAAGAGATGAGCTGTCTTCTTTTCAATCACCTCCAGATAGTCAGTCTCGGTGAAATCTCTTTTCTGTTCAGAAAGAATATCCAGCATCTGGCCCTCACTGATCACTCTGTACGTCTGACCGATAACATCAAGAGCCCTGCTGATTTCATCCGTTTTAAACTGAGAGTTCGTGAAGCAACTTTCAGTCAAGGCATACAGAATATCTCCGTGCAAAATGGCTATGGACACACCAAATCTCACGGAAGTTTTGCGGAATATTCCACCCTCATATTTTTTTTCCTCATACTCTTTTAGGAATAGGTTTTCGAAATTTTTGTGCATGCTGAGCATCCCTCTTCTTTCGCCATCCTCGTCCATGATGTCATCATGAATCAAAGAAGAGTTATGGAACAACTCAAGGCCAACGGCAGGCAGATAGATCTTTTTTTCGTCTTGATCACACAACGCTTTGAACGCCATTATCGTCATGACAGGTCTGAGTTTTTTTCCTCCTTTAAGCACAAATTCTCTTAAGGAGAAATAGCTGGACTGAATAAAATCTTTTGATTCGTTTATTTTTTCTTCAAAGAGAGTTTTTAATCTGGAGTCGATGATCTCTTTGTATTTCTGTAATGTCTTGTCAAAATTCATTTTCGATGCTCTTTATGACCTCATGAATAATCCAGTCGGGCGTTGATGCTCCTCCGGTTACTCCAATGATCTCTCTTTTTTCAAACCAATTTTTTTTGAGCTCATCTGCAACTTCTATATGTTTGGTTTCGACGATCTCCGAACACAACTTCGCCAATCGTCTCGTATTCCCACTATTGTACCCGCCGACCACAATCATCAAGTTGACATTCTTTGCGAGTTCCTTTGCTGCGTTTTGATTTTTTTTTGTGGCACTGCATATTGTATTGAAAACCTTTAATTTTTTTGAGTGCTTTCTGAGCTCATGAATCGTTTTTTTGAAGTTCTCCACAGATTGAGTGGTCTGAGCCACAACTCCAATTTTCTCGAACTGGCCTATCCGTGAGACTTCAGAAACATCTTCGATTATAATGGGATTTTTCACTCGATCTGCAATCCCGATGACCTCAGGATGATTCGCTTCACCGATAATAACAACCTGATATCCATCTTTACCTAAAGATTCTGCGATTTGCTGAACATTCTGCACAAAAGGGCACGTGGCATCTATAACTATCAGCTCCTTTTTTTTTGCTCTTGTGATCACTGACCTGGGAATACCGTGCGCCCGGATGATTATTTTTCCTCTCTCAATGTCGTCGATAGAGTCGACCGCCACAATCCCCTCCTGCTCGAGTTGAGCAGTGACTTGAGGATTATGAATAAGCGGCCCCAATGTATAGACTTTTTCTTTTGTTTTCAAAGCCAGTTCTATCGCTCTTTTAACGCCAAAACAAAATCCACTGTTCTTTGCCAAAACGACTTTATTGTGAGGTACCTGGTTCACTGTATTTATTTGAGAGTGTAAAGGCTTAAACATAGGACATTTAGATTATAGGAAGATTGATATGGATATGCAATTCAATCTTCAAAAGGGCGGCCTGGGAAAAAGCCGTCATTCACTTGAATTTAACCCTGTCCATTAGGCTGTAGATGATAGGGATGATAAACAAGGTGAGTAAAGTTGTGGCTGTCAAACCACCCACCACGGTGATGGCCATAGGAGCTCTTAATTCTGATCCCGCTGACGTGCTCAAGGCCATAGGCAGCATCCCAAAGATGGTGGTTAAGGCCGTGATCAAAACCGGCCTCAGCCTGACAGCACAGGCTTGAAGAATGGCATCCTTTTTTTCCACCCCTCTTTTTTTCAACTGATTGATATAATCCACCATAACAATACCATTATTCACAGCGATTCCCCCGAGGATGACAAATCCAATGAGCACGGGAAGATTGATGGGATTTCCTGAAATGAGCAGGGCCAGAACGACACCGATAAATGCAAGAGGGATGGTGAACATGATGATGAAGGGATAGAGAAAAGACTCGAACAGAGCAGCCAAGATCATATAGACCAGCAGAGTGGCCAAAATAAAGGCCCCGGACATGATGACAAAAGTCTCTCGCATTTCTTTATATTGGCCGCCGTACTCTATGAAGTATCCAGCCGGAAGATTGTCTTCAACCACTTTCAATCTCTTGTTGATATCTTGAATGATACTGCCTAAATCTCTATCTGCAATATTCGCAAGAATGGAGACCATTCGCGCCTGGTTCTCCCGGGTGATTTGAATGGGGCCTTCTCCCTGGGAAATAGAAGCCACCTGATCGAGGTAAACCGAAGGTTTAGAGGGAACAACAATTGGGATTTTTTGAATATCTTCAAGGCTGTCTCTGAACTTCTTTTTAAACCGGACACGAACATCCACTTCATCGTTTCCATCTCTATACCGGGTGACGATAGTTCCTAAGGATGTGGTTTGAAGTGCGCTGGCAATCTGGCTTGCCTTCAATCCCATCCGAAAAACTTTCCTGCGGTTAAGCGTGATGTGGTATTCCGGTTTGCCCTCCTCCATGGTGTGATAGACATCTCTCAAGCCGTTAACATCTTGAATTTTCTGCACAATACGGTCTGCAATCTGCTTTATTTTGGAAAGATCTTTCCCGGAGACTTTAATTTCGATTGGCGCTTGAGCTCCAATTGTCATGGCCTGAGTAATATCCAGAGCTTCGATTTTGATCTCCTTAAAATTTGGAAGCTTTTGTCTAATGTTTTCCAAGATGTCCACGTTTGAGAGCTTCCTATTATTCTGATTAATGAGCTTAACCCATAGAAGTCCCTCATTCGCATCGGTCGTGGAAAAGGAACTGGCCAGATCCTGGGGATTCACACCGGAATAGGTTCCCATTTGAGCATAAACCGCTTCCACACCAGGTTCCGACAAGACTATTTTTTCCACTAAAACCACAACGCGGTTCGTCTCTTCAATAGACGTTCCAACCGGCAATTTAACTGAGAGGATAAGCCAATCATAGTCCATAGCAGGAATGAATTCCGTTCCCAAAAAAGGGACAACGATTAGAGAGAGCAGGACAAGGCCAAACGCTCCACCCAGAACGGCCATTCTCCGCTTGAGAGCGTATTGCAGGGCTCTTTGATAAAATGTTTTCACCTTTTGGTAGTGTTGTGTTCGTCTCTCTTTGTCGACTCCTATAGGAATGACGTGTTTTTTAAAGAGGAGAGCTGTCGCCATCGGAACGAGCGTAAAGGCCACAAAGAGGGACGCCAGTAAGGATATGGCAATCGACACGGCCAGAGCGCCGGCCATCTTTCCCGTGATGCCTGAAGCAAACATCATGGGAAAGAAAACGGCAATTGTGGTCAGTGTTGAAGCGGTGATGGCCATACCTATTTCTGACGAGCCTTTTTTTGCAGATTCCGTTTCATCCTTTCCTTCTTCAAGATGACGAAAAACGTTTTCAATAACAACAACAGCATTATCCACAAGCATTCCTATGCCTAACGCCAAACCTCCCAAAGTCATTATATTGATCGTGTATTTTGTGGCATAGAGGACGATAAACGTAGTGAGGACAGAAAGCGGAATGGCTAGAACAATAATGATCGTAGGCCGCCAGCTGCGGAGAGAGAGAAGGATCAAAAGAACCGCCAAGAAACCCCCGACCAAAAAGTTATTCCTGGTTTGACGGAGAGAACTCTGGATGATTTCTGATTGATCCATTCTTGGATAGAAGCTCACATCCTGAGAAAGGTTTGCAAGAATGTTTTCCAGCTCCTTGTTTACGCCCTCAGCAGTGGAGACCGTATTGGCTCCTGAGCGTTTATTGATCGAAAAGATGAGGCCCTGGCCTCCCTGAATTCTTGTCAGGAAACGGTTTTCTTTAAGGGTATCTTTCACATCTGCAACATCTTTGATATAGATCGGCTTGCCGGTTTGCGTAAAACCAACAATGGTTCTCCGGATATCGTCCAAGCTTTCAAACTCGCCAATCGTTCTGACCACCGACTCGGTAAAATTGTTGACAATATAGCCTGCGGGAAGATTTAAATTCCCCATCCTGAGGGCATAAAGAATCTGATCCTGAGAAATGTTTCTGGACTCGAGGGCAGTCTTGTCGATATCCACGACAATCTCTCTGATTTCGGTCGAGTACACCCGAAAGGACGCTACCCCATCTACTCTCTGCAATTTTGGGGCAATTTCATCCTCAACCAACTTCTTCAATTCAACAATTGGCATGTCACTGGTAATGCCTCCAATCATGATGGGGAATTGGACAAGATTGAATTTCACCACTAACGAGTCGGTGGCGGCTTCAGGAAGACTGCTCTGGAAGAATCCAATCTGGTCTCTGACATCCTGAGCAGCAAAATCAAGGTTCGTGCCCCATTCAAATTCCACCATAATCATGGACAATCCTTCGGAGGTGACCGAATTGATTTTTTTGACTCTGCTTACCGAATTAATAATCTGTTCCAAAGGTCGAGTGATTGTATTTTCAATGTCTTCGGGAGAGGCTCCGGCATAGACAGTAACGACCGATACGGTAGGAAATTCAACGTCGGGAAAGAAATCAAGGCCAAGTTGTGTAAAGGCAAGAGAGCCGAGAACCACAATGATCAAGGCCAGCATAGCTGTTGTGACCTTTCTGTTTATGGAAAACTCTGTAATTTTCATTGAAAGAATAGGAGCGGCAAAATATTTTATAATATATTTTGTCTCGAAGGGAAGAATTTCCTTTTGAAACTCATTGTGCTAAATTAATGTGGTGAACAAAAAAATCATTCCGATCGTACTGACGGTCCTAATTTTCACGCTAAACCTGCAGGCAGAAAAAATCGATATTCAGATCTCATATGGGGGATGGAGCCTGTCTCCATTTATCACCTCGGTCGAAAAAGAAAGTGAAAAAATAATTGGAGATGAATTATATTATCTTGTTAATACACTTCTCCCCGGGGCCGCACTCTCTGCCTTTCAATCCGATATTGATCTTTCATCATCAGGCAAGTCTCTGGATTTATCATTATGGTATAAGGTTGGCCAGAGCAATTTTTCGCTAGGTTTAAAGGGACAGTATTACAGCTTTCAGCTTCCTTACTCCTTAGATTCAGTCCAATCCATCAGTTTTCTTGGTTTTCCGCTCATTGAATTAGAGGCTCAAGCCGAGGGTGACATCAATCTCCAATCCTTTATTCTCTCTCCCCTGGCACGATGGACAACTTTGTCCGGTAAAAATTTCAAACTCTCCTTATATGGAGGTTTTGCCATTTTCCATTATAACGGCGATTACATCCTCGATGGAAACGTTCTGATCAGGTCTCCTTTGGGCGATTTTGAATACCACGGAGAAGAATCTCAATCTATCGAAGAGCTGCGGGAATGGAGTGACCGGATCCCATCCTGGATGCTCTCTCCTTCGTTGGGGATGGTGATGCAGTACAATTTGACCAAAGAATTTGGTCTTTTACTCGATGTGTCTCTATCTCATGGATTTTTTTTCTCGGCCGGCGTGTTCTTCGCTATAGGTTCATCGCAATAAGGGCTTATATTTTCACTCCTAGAAACACCACGATTGCATTTGTTTTTATCCAATCTTCTTTTTTGACTTCAGGAATATCCGGATCTGTTCCGGCGATATCCGCAAGACCGATATGATATCTCCCCTCGATGAACACATAAACAGGACCCGCTTTAAATTCGACGCCTCCACCGAACACAAGGCCATAATCCATTCTATTGACACCTTCCTTATACACTTCTGTTCCAGCTTGGGATTCGCCATCCGTGATGTTGTTGTACTCGTATGTAGCTTTGCTTGACAGAATATATGCAATCTCACCTCCACAGATGACATAAGGAGTCGGAGCCGGGAGGAGCCTGAGTTTCACCAGGATTGGCACACTCAGTTCATCTATACTCGCCGTAGCCTTAAAATTCGCACTAAAACCGGCTACGGCTTGACTCACTGATCCTTCAAACATCACGCCTTTTTGGAAATAAAGGAGATCAATTTCCAGCCCAAATCTGGATCCTATTTCATAGCCGATGCCTCCCAAAAATCCCGTTCTGGGTTTCATAAATCTATCAGGACTCGCTTCGGGGATTTCGGGAACATAGGAATGCGAGATCTCGGCAAGGGTCAATCCCCCAAATATTTTAAATCCCCCCTTTGCCAACCATTCTCCTAATGACAATTTCTCTTCCTCAGGTTCAGATAAAGCGCCGGCCGCTAAAGGGACCATAACAAGATAGACAAGGGACACCATGAACCATATTTTTTTCACTACCTCTCCTTACAGCACATTACTCGTATGGAATTATTAGATTCTCAGATAAAAAGTCAAGTCCAAGAAGAGGATAGCAAGCATTTCCAAAACCGTGATTACTAAAACGAGTTCTGTAAAGTGATGGGAAACCACGTTGCGTTTTCCCCAGCGAGGAAAACTCACTCGATCTCCGTCCTCGCTCTCATTTCCGGGGGAAATGAACCATGCCCGCTCGTCCTCCGATACGGATTTCTCCATCATCTTCCCAGAACTCAAAAAATATCACAGTTTTGGAAATGCTTTTAAGGGGATAGAACCGGAATAAATTATTGTTTTTTTAGGACAATCTTTCCGCTGGTCTTCAGGCGCACGAGGGTTTTGCCTTCTCCTGCCGTAAGCTGGGTCATGTCTGCATTTTTATCGATGAGAAGGACAGGAATTTCTGAATCTATTTTGCTGTGCCCGGCGGTTACGGCAATCGTTGCATCGACATCTCTGGGAAGTGTCAGCTGAATGGTTTTATATGTTGTCGAAAGATCAACCCTGGCATCAGCAGGCAGATTGTGGATCCGGGTCACCTCGATCGGGCTGCTGCTTCCTTTCACAATAATCGACCCTGAAGTCCCCCGAACGATAACGTATTTATAGGAATTGGTGATCTCGACATTCCCCAAGATCTCCTCAGCGGTGACACTGCAGGAGCTGCCGTCCACTTCCAGATCACCGCCAACCTGATCAACAAGGATGGGTTTATATGTGCTTCGAATGCGGACATTTCCTTTCACATCGGAAACGGTCACAGGAGAAGAACTGCCGATCACTTCAAGATACCCTCCCACATGTTTGACTTGAATAAGCTTATACGTGCTCTTGATGCGGACATTTTGTTTCACATCGAAAACGGTCACAGGGGAAGAGCTGCTGTCCACTTCGAGGTCTCCACCGACTTGTTTGACTCGAATAGGCTTGTATGTGCTCCGAATGGACACATTTTTCGTCACACCGGTCACACTGACCGGCCCTGATCCAGTATGAACATCCAACTCGCCTTCGACATCTTCGACAACAATATCCTTGTAGGAACTTTGTATGGTCACGTCTCCCTTGATGTCCCTGACATATACGGAGCAGGATGAGCCTTCGATGTGCAGGATCCCACCCACTTTGCCCACATCGATCTTCTTATATGATGTCCGTATAGTTGCACTTTCGCCCACATCATAAACTTGAACAGGACTGGATTGGCTGTGAATCCTCAGCTCCCCCCCTACCTTGTTCACCTTTATGGGTTTGTAACTGTTTTCTATGATCAGACTATTTTTCACTCCGTCAACGGTGACTGAACAGCTGGGGGCTTTGATGTCCAGCCGGCCTTCGATGCCCTCAACATCCACTTCTTTGTATGAGGTGATGATCTCACAATCCCCTTTAACGACTCGTCCCAGGACATCGCCGCTCTGGGATTCGACAACCAAACGTCCCTGGATATTGGAAAATTCCACCGGTTTGTAGCTGTTGGAAACCGAAGCCCGGCCTCCTATGTTTTCCAGAAAAACGGCTCCGCTGCTGTTCCGGATTTCTACTGGACCGTTAAAATCAATAACCTTAACTTTGGCATAGCTGTTCCGCAGGTTTAAGTCCCCGCCGCACCGCAGAAACTCGACCTCTCCCGACCTGTTCTTCACATTAAGATCTCCTGATACGTCTTCGGTAAAAACGTCCCCGTAGGCATTTTCGATTTCGAGAGACTGACTGGAAGGCACCCAGATCTGTATTTCCTCATGTACGGACAGGCTGAACCGTCCTCTCGACAGCCTGCGGAAAAACTGAGAAACATCACTCTTTCCACGCGTGTTCAATTCTTTTCTTGGTGTCGTCCATTTCAACCGGACACCCTGGCGGTAGGGCTCAAGACTCATGTCCGAAAGTGAAATGTACTCTGTAACAAAGTCTTTACTTGAAGCCGAAACTTCGATGGAAGCCTTGACTTTGATCTCATTTGAATCCGTTCCGATAATGGTGATATCGGCGCGGGTGTTTTGAATGTAAAGCGTCTTCCCTGGAAGTGTTTCAATTTTGTCTTCGAAATTTTTCGACTGCTTAAAGGCAGCAATTACTCCATTGCCCTGAAGGCTCGAAACAGCACACATAAGAAAGACAAGCGATATAATGGAGAATAAACTTTTATATTTTTTCATAGTACCTCCTCTGTTTAATAATTGATTGACAAACATCTTACTGAAGATTTTTTTCTTGATTCATTTGAAAGTTTGTACCCATAATTTCTCTTAAAGTCTCTTTTTTATCTTGAAAGGCAGCCAGCATGTATTTACGAATATGAGTATTTCCTGGATTTTCACGGAGAGCCTCTTTGCATGCTAAAATCTGTTCATCGATGGTCTCCATTCTATCCCGGTAGAGAAGCATCAATTCCAACCCTAAATCCGGAAGCTGAGGGAGAATCCTCTCCTGAAGTTTCTCGATAGACCTCTCATATCGATGTTCTCTCTTTACAATCCGGCGGAGGGCGGAATCGGCAAGCAGTGTTGAATCATGGAGACCGGGCCGGAGCCATAAAAATAATCCCACACAGATAGCGATAAACAATAGGGCTGAAGCTGGAATTTTCATCCAGGAATGCCAAAATATTCCTCTCCATCCATTATGTCTCGACTTTTGCTGTTCTTCTCTTAAATCCTGCTCAATCCTAGTCCAGAGAAAGGGTGCGTCCACTCTTTTTTTCAGAGACCGGGACAGCAATAACAGCTCTTCATCCTGCCGGGCTTTTTTCTGGCAGACCGGGCACTCTTTTGCATGTGACTGAAATGCGTCCTCAGTCATTTTTCCAAGGTCATATTTATCAAACCAATCGCAGCTCATGAGTTCACCTCTGCTGTAGGATCCGAGAGAAAGGCACGCAGCCGTGTCTTGGCATGATAATCCAGATCCACCGTCTAAAAAAAGAAAAACCTCGCTGTTCCCATATGATAGAATGGGGTGTGAAAAAAACCT
>Ga0114920_10001056_pt1 | contig 12562 bp, 14 predicted proteins | sample ChitaG_FD_88683 | JGI IMG/M metagenome (GOLD analysis project Ga0114920, IMG submission 88683) | Deep subsurface microbial communities from South Pacific Ocean to uncover new lineages of life (NeLLi) - Chile_00310 metaG | ecosystem: Environmental > Aquatic > Marine > Oceanic > Sediment ... | reverse complement strand
CTGAAAACTCCCGTTGGAGATATCTGTTTGCCGCTGGCCTTTAGTATACTCAAAGGAGAGATAGCCAGTTATTGTTCCCTGAACAGGGGTGAAGATCACAAAAAAAAGGAGAAAGATGCTTAAGATTTTAGGTTTCATAGGACTGAAAAGTCAAAATCATCTTCTAAGAGAGAATCTTTCCACTTCTCCACGTTTGCTTTCTGCGATATTATTCTATTTATCTGGTCAACCCCCTTTTTCGTGCCCACCCAGACAGCTCCGACAACCGTACTGTTTTGGATGACAACCTTTTTGTATATCCCCTCTTTCTCTTTCTCTGTCCTTAATTCTTCAAAAGGTCCTCCCTCAGGATTCACGAGCCCGATAGAAGTAAGGTCGATACCAACGACTTTCAAAGTGTTAGAAAGGATAGTGCCTTCATATTTTTTCTCCTCGCCTGAAACGTTGAAGGCTGCCATCCGGGCTTGATTAAAGGCAGCTGGGATAATTCCGTAAACGCTTCCCTGATATTGAGCGACATCACCCGCAGCATAAATTTCAGGGCTGCTCGTCTGAAGGTAGTCATTGACAACAAGCCCACGGTCTGTCTCGAGGCCGGCTTCCGTTGCTAAGAGAATATTCGACCTCACACCAGCCGCCACAATTGCCATATCGGCTTTAATCTCTTCGCCTCCCTTGAATCTTAAACCAGTTACTTCACCCTGCCCTAGAATCTCCTCAGTAGCCAGTCCAAGACGTACTTTTATTCCTATCTTTTCGATTTGACTCTTCAAAAGGGATGCCCCTTGGACATCGAGCTGGCGGGGTAGTAAACGTTCGAAGAATTCAACCACTTCTACTTCAGCCTCTCTTGCTCTCATCGCCCTGGCTGTTTCTAAACCAAGCAGCCCGCCTCCGATCACAACCACTCTTGGGTGATCCTCGAGATAATCGAGAATTTCAAAAGCATCATCCAGGGTTCTCAAGGAATAGACTCCTCGTTTCTCTGCACCTTGAAAAGGAGGAATGAATGAATGGGAGCCATTGGCAATGAGCAAGGCATCATATTTTGTTCTCCCTCCTCCATCGGCTTCCACCTCCTTTGAACCAGGAATAATCTTTTTCACAGGCATTGCCAGATGTATATTTAAGTTTTGCTCCCCGTACCATTCTTCTGAAAAGGCAAACATCTTATCAAGTGGGATATTCCCTGCTAAAAATTCAATCAGATTTGGTCGAGGGTAATAATGATACTTTTCATCAGAAAAAATATCGATCTCAGCATCCTGCATGAGTTCACGAAGGGTCTTGGCAAAAATGGTCCCTGCTAATCCATTTCCAATGATTATAACTCGCATTTTAAGGTTGATACCTCTACTCGCTCTCAAGCCATCTTCTGAAAGAAATCCTTCCCCACCCCACATTGAGGACAAACCCAATCATCGGGCAAATCTTCGAAAGGAGTCCCAGGCTGTATTTCGTGCTCAGGGTCGCCATTTTCAGGGTCATAAATGTATCCGCACGCTGTGCATTCCCATTTTTCCATATATCTTCTCCTTATTATTAAATTGGCTCCTAAAAATTTAAACCAACCTTAACAGGCATCCTTAAGCTACTAAAATCACGCCGGGCTCTAAATTAATCCCATTCGAGGACATGCGCATCATATTCTTTTTCTAATTTCAGTTTATGCGATTTTTCCTGTATGACTAAAAACTCAAATAGCTTCTTGAGCTCTTCCTCTTCTGCTTTATTTCCAAGATCAGAATAGAGCTCTACTGCCCTCTGCTCTTTTTTTGCAGCAAGAATAAGGAGGTCTTGAAAATTCATTTCCGGACTGGGTGGCTCCTCCACTAAATAGTCGCTGATTTTTAGATCCATAACCTCTTTAATTTTTAAAGACTCAATCCTTTCAGCTGTTATATTTTGTAAAAGCTTCTTATGGTTCTTCTCTTCCTCTTGAAGCTCAAGCAGCAATTCCCTGATGCCAGGTGATTTGGCTTTCTCAGCCATGCTCCCGTAGGAATCAATAGCTTCTTCTTCTTTTTTAATTGCAAATGCAATAATATCTTCGAAAGATTCAGATCCCATATCCCCTCCTCATTATGAAAAAAGTTTCCTTAACTTTTACTCTGCTTTTAATTCCATAGGCTGGTCACAACAAACCAATGTGCCTGCTCCGGCCTTTATCACCTCTACCTCTTGCCCACAGAGATGACAGACATAGGTTTTTCCTTCCTCAGCCATGATTGTTCCTCCTTTTTCTACAGAACCTCTAATCTGAATTATTCATAAAAAATGCCTCGCGAATAATCCAGGCCAATTCTCTGGAATAGAATTGGAATTGAAGGCGAATAACAATTATAATGAAACCATCTATTATGTCAAACCAAGCTTATCGAGATACTCTTATTTGTAAAAATGGGGACGGTTCTATTTTATTAAAACCTAGGCTCGCCCTGACTGAGTTAATCTTAAGAAATTATAAAAAAATAGAACCGTCCCCTTTTATTAGGAGGGTTAAATGGTTGGAGATTCGTTAGCCCGAAAGGCCCAGAAACAGCTCTATAAGGCAGCAAAAGAAATCAATCTGGATCCAAATTTATTGAGAATATTAGAAAAGCCCATGCGGATTTTAAAGGTCTCTGTTCCTATAAAACTCGACAATGGAAAGACGAAAGTCTTTACAGGTTTCCGCTGCCAGTATAATAACGCCAGGGGACCAACCAAAGGAGGAGTGCGCTACCATCCGGATGTAACAGAGGATGAGCTTGTCGCATTAGCGGCATGGATGACCTGGAAATGTGCTTTGCTGGATTTACCATACGGAGGAGCTAAAGGAGGAATCGCCTGCGATCCGACGAAGCTTTCTGAGGGTGAACTTGAGAGAATGACCCGAAGATACACCGTTGAAATCATGCCAATCCTGGGACCCCATATCGATATCCCGGCTCCTGATATCTATACAACTTCCAAGACAATGGCCTGGATCATGGATACTTTCTCTATGATGAAGGGCTATACCGAACCGAGCATTGTCACAGGAAAGCCTGAAATCTTGGGCGGATCTAAAGGAAGAAAAGAAGCCACCGGAAGAGGCGTGGCACTCATAATAAGGGAATTCTTCAAAGCCAACAAGAAAAGCCTTAAAGGAGCAAAAATTGCCATTCAGGGATTTGGCAATGTGGGGGGTCATGCAGCTCTTTTCCTTTCCCACATGGGTGCCAAAATCGTTGCTGTTTCCGATGTCTCTGGGGCTCTCGTTAATCCAGATGGTCTAGACATCCCAGCGCTCCTCGATTGTGTGGAAGAACATGCATGCATCATCAAACACCCAGGAAAACAAATTGATGGAAACGAACTGCTTTCTCAGGATGTAGATGTTCTTATCCCGGCAGCCCTTGAAAACCAGATTCATAAGAAAAATGCCAATAAAATCAAGGCAAACCTCATCGTCGAAGGGGCCAATGGTCCCACCACACCTGAAGCCGACGAAATCCTGGAAGAAAGAAAAATCCCTGTCATCCCTGACATCCTGGCAAATGCTGGAGGAGTTGTAGTCAGTCACCTCGAATGGGTTCAGGCATTGAGCGGACTTTTCTGGGAAGAGGAGCAAGTCAATAGAGAGCTGGAACGGAAAATGGTGAAGACCTTCAAAGAAGTCTGGGAAAATTCTCAACGGAAAAGTGTTTCTCTCCGCTGCGCTGCATATACCGCTTCTATCGAAAGAATTGCCGAAGTCTACCAATACAGAGGAATTTTCCCATAAAATAATGGGGACGAATAATGGGAACGTCCCCTTTTATGCTTGATTTGATTACCCTTTTCTTTTATTATTGTCACTTAAAATAAATGAACATCAAATCGATAAGCAGTTTGATCTTAGGCTGGTTCATCCCGGGATTGGGCCATATTTCACAAAAAAAATTCATCCGGGGAGGGATCTTTTTTGTCTGCATCTTTTCGATGACAATCCTCGGCTTAGTCATGGGAGGAAAAATCTACTCCTTTCAAACAGAAAATCCTTTAACAATCCTCGCCTTTTTTTCTGATATCGGAAATGGCCTTCTCTACATCCTCTCCAGATTTTTCTCCTTTGGATTAGGAAATCTGAACAATGTTACATTTGAATTTGGCAGTACTTACATAGCAGGTGCAGGACTCCTGAATTTCCTAGTTGCTCTGGATGCTTTTGACATCGCCGCAGGAAGGAAGAAATGATTTTTAAAAGTCACCTAATTTCCATGATCATTTATGCCTTCTTTGTATGCATGGTCCTTGCTCTCATCAGAAAAAGGGAAATTAGAGACCAGATAAAGTACGGTCTGATCCTTTTCCTTGTGATGGTCCTGGGAGCCATCCTGTTTGGCTGGTTCATGTATCTATTCATGTAGGGAACGTCCCCTTTTAGTCCCCTTTTATGATATAATCCTCATTTCAAAGCATGAAATCCCAAATCTACGAATCTATTATCGGGCTCGAAATCCATGCTCAGCTCTTAACAAAAACAACGCCCTTCTGTGGTTGTAGCACTCGATACGAAAGTCCTCCAAACTCACTAACCTGCCCTGTTTGTCTGGGCCTCCCTGGAGCATTAATGGAACCTCTTGCTTGGTCATCCTATAGCGGTATAATATGATAGAATTTTACAACATTGGTAAACAGTACCAGAAACCCCAGTGGGCCCTGTCTGAAATCACTTTTAAGGTAAATAAAGGTGACTTCTGTTTTATAACTGGACCCAGCGGTTCAGGAAAAACAACGCTTCTTAAAATTATTTTTAGAGAGATTTTCCCATCCCAAGGCCAGATCATTGTTAATGGAAGGAATATCCAGCGAATTCCCGACCATAAAATCTTTAAACTGAGAAGGACAATGGGGATCGTCTTCCAAGACTTCCGGCTACTTTTCAATAAGAAAGTATTCGATAATGTGGCAATCGTCCTCCAGGTTCTCGGATTTCCTCAGAAGGGTATTAAGAAAAAAGTCTTTAATGCTCTGAGGATGGTCAATCTAACCGACAAAATATGGGACTACCCTTCCCGCTTATCTTACGGTGAGCAGCAAAGAGTGGGTATTGCCCGGGCTGTTGTAAATAATCCTAAAATCATTCTTGCCGATGAGCCTACTGGAAACCTCGACACAGAACTTGCTGTTGAAATCATGAGCTTATTCAAAGAAATAAATAAACAAGGAACTACTGTTCTTATATGCACACATGATCGAGAATTAATCAGAGAGTTTGGGAATAAAATTTTTTTCCTTTTTAAAGGAAAATTAATCAGAAAGGAAAGCCTCTGATCATTCAAAAAATCAAACACTATCTGCATGAAACGCTAGACAATCTATGGCAGCATAGACTTCGTAATATTTTTTCGATCACAATCATCTGTCTCTCTTTTCTGACTTTTGGAGTTTTTTTCTCTCTCTCCAACAATCTTCAATACACTGCCCAGAAGCTCACTCAAGACATGGCTGTTGTCTTTTTTCTCGATAAAAATTTATCTGAAAATGAAATAAGCTCTATTGAAGAAAACTTGAAGAAATCCTCCTTAGCAATAAATGTCCAATTCATCAGTTCTGAACAAGCCTTGAAGAAATTCCAGGAAAATTTTCCTAATCTTCAGGGAATAATCGAAAATTTAAAGGTAAATCCCTTTCCTCCCTCATTTGCGGTTACACTGAGCGAGAAAAAGATTTCTGCTAAGGAGCCCTTCGCTTTCATTGAGGAAATGAGAAAAATGCAGGGTATCGAAGATGTCCAATTCAACAGAGATTGGGCGGAAAAGATTCAATCCCTGAGCCGTCTTGTAAAGGCAGTGGGCCTCTTTTTTGGGGGAATACTTATCCTTACATCCTTCTTTATCATTTCCAATGTCATCAAGCTCAATGTCTTAGCCCGAAAAGGCGAAATCGAAATCCTCCGTCTGGTTGGAGCGTCTAACACTTATATCAGAATACCCTTTCTTATGGAGGGACTTATCCTGGGAATATTCGGAGGTCTGCTGTCGCTCTTCTTGCTTTTTCTCTTAATAAAGCTATTTCCTATTTATTTGGGTAGTTCCCTGGGATTTCTGGAAGAGCTTATAAACTTCCGCTATCTCTCAACGTCTCAAAGCATACTTCTTATAGCTGGAGGTGCAGTGATCGGCTTCCTGGGAAGTGCCACCTCCATTGCCCGTTTCATGAAAATATAAATTCCCTCTTAAAAAATCTCATTTGCCCGCCTGATGGACAATCTATTTCACGGAAAAGGAAATACTTCCCCAAGGTTTATTGACACTGCGCGTATCTTGTCTTAAAATTGCCACATACATGGCATCTTTAGGGCAAGAACTCAGGAGAGAACGCGAATTAAGAGGTATTTCTCTAAGAGAAATTGCAAACCAAACTAAAATCAACATAAGATTCCTTGAAGCCTTAGAAAATGACCAGTTAGACATTCTTCCTGGCACATTTTTTATTAAAGCCATAATTCGCGAATATGCTAAATCTATCGGCTTAGAGGAACACGCTGCCCTCAATAAATATTACGAAACCTCACTTATCCAAGAAAAAGAACAAGAAAACGAGGAGAAAAAAGGGAAAAGCTTCTCATGGTTCTCAAATAATAGAACAAAAGTGTTTAGTTATGCTATCCTGTTTGTTTTTCTCCTTCTTGTCCCTTTCTCCTATATTTTCTTTTTTAGAAAAGGGGAAAAGTCTTCACCTCCTACTAAGCCCAAAATTGAGAATGTTACTCAAAAACCAAAGCCCAAACCTCCTGAACCTGAAATTGAATCCGAACCTGTCAAAGAGGAGAAAGAAATAGCCCTTGAAATCTCCTTTATCGAGAGAACCTGGATCCAAGTTTATGCAGATGGGGAACTGATGGTAGATGGTATCAAGCTGCCTGGAGAAGTAGTAAAGATCATAGCGTCTGAAGAACTGGTCCTCAATTTAGGCAATGCAGGAGGGATATCTTATACATTGAATAGCCAAAAAGGGAAGAATCTTGGCCCATCAGGTGCTGTCCGTACTAACAAAAGAATAACCTTTGAAAATCTTCAAGAATATATTGAACAAGAGGGAGAAGAGAGCATACGCGATGTGTGATCAACCGGCTCCAGAACAAGGCAAAAAAGTAAATAGAACATAAAAATGGAAAACTCAAAGAAAAAAGGCCCTCGAATCGTAGGGGCTATTATAATTCTTCTAATCATACTTTTTCTAGCCATTGAATTATTCGTCCGTGAGGCGCAAGAGTTCTCTCCCACATCATTAACAAATATTCTCATCTCTTCTCTTCAGATTATTGTCCTCATCCTCTTCCTCATACTATTTTTCGTTTTGGCCAGGAATTTAACCAAGCTTTACCTGGAAAGAAAAAGGAAAGTAGTCGGCGCTCACTTTAAGACAAGACTGGTCCTCTTTTTTACTGCACTTTCTCTTATCCCCACACTTCTTCTTTTCTTTTTCGCCAGCGACCTGATCAGCCGGAACATTGAGCACTGGTTCAAAACTCCCATCGATAGCATACTGGATGATACAAAAAATCTGGCCGAGGGATTCTATACAAACAGTGAAGAAATTGCTTTCCATTACGCTCAGCAATTAAGTAGAGCCATAAAACAACAAAATCTCATAAACCCTAAAAGCAGATCGCGGTTGAGGGAATTTATCCGAAAAAAACTGACAGAATATAAACTTGATGAAATCGGTATCTTCATAGACGATGAAGAACTATTCTCTTACCTTAATCCCAATCTTCCTCTGCAAGATTACAGTGACCTTAAAACAAATATAATCAAAAGAGCTCATTTAGGCGAAATATTCAGCACCATTGAGCCCATGGGAAACGGGGAAATGATCCGACGAGGTATCTCTTTCCAGATGCCGAAAATCGGGAATGTGCTGGTCTTGACAGGAAAATTCCTTCCACAAAATTATGCTCAGAGAATCAATAACATCACCTCTTTTGTCAATAGATACCGAGCGCTGAAAATATATAAAAACCCAGTCAAAACCTTCTATCTAATAACCCTTATTTTCGTCACGCTCCTAATTATATTTGTTGCCAGCTGGATTGGATTTCAACTTGCGAAAAGTATTACAGTGCCAATAGAAAAAATGGCTCAAGCAACAAAAGAAGTTTCCAAAGGGAATCTGAATGTAAGGGTTGAAGACCCAGCCTCAGACGAATTGGGAACCTTGATTAGTTCATTCAATCAAATGGTTTCTGATTTGAAAGAAAGTCAGCAAAACATTGCTCAAAAAGCTTCTGAGCTTGAAGCCCGAAAACAATACATCGAAACAATTTTAAATAATATAACGACTGGGGTGATCACCCTTGATGCCCAAGGTAATATCTCAACTATCAACCCCTCTGCACGAGAAATGCTGGCCCTGCCGGATAAAAACCTCATCGGGAAAAGCTATAAAGATGTCCTTAAAGATGGAAAATATGAAGAAATAATGAAGAATATTCAACACGGGCTCAAGAATAAATATAAAATTTCTGATAGAGAAATAAATATTAATTTTGATAATCAAAGAGCAACACTTGCTCTAACTCTATCTCCTTTAAGACAATCAAAAAATGATTTCTCCGGGATGATAGTTGTACTCGACAACCTAACTCAGCTCATAAAAGCTCAAAGAATCACTGCCTGGAGAGAAGTCGCCCAACGAGTTGCCCATGAGATCAAAAATCCCTTGACACCCATCCAGCTTTCTGCCCAAAGAATCATCAAGAATTTGAAAAAAAATGGAAAAAACAACAATGACATCATTAAAGAGGGAGCTACTACTATCGTTCAAGAAGCTAGAACGATAAAATCTCTCGTAGATGAATTCTCTAACTTTGCTCGAATGCCTAGCATCGATCTCCAATCTTCAGACATCCATGAGATTATCGAGCAGACTATTTCTCTCTTTAAGGGAATATTTGCGGATATCGAGTTCGAAGTTCTCTTCTCTTCTGACGTGCCTTCTCCTATTCAAACTGATCCTGAACAGATGAAAAGAACCTTCATCAACCTCATAGATAATGCCATAGATGCCATGAATAAAAAGGGGGAAATTAAAATCCACACATCTTATGATAAACGTAATCAAAGAGTAAAAATTGAAATCTCAGACTCTGGCCCTGGCATTTCATTAGAAGATAAGGAAAAACTTTTTCTTCCTCACTACTCCACTAAGAAAAAAGGAACAGGCCTTGGCCTTGCTATTGTTAATCAGGTCATCAACGAACACAATGGCTCCATTGACATTGAAAACATACAGCCTCATGGAGCCAAATTTACTATTCAGATCCCGGCATAATGAAAGATAAAATTCTCGTTATCGATGATGAGGCCGGTATCAGGTCTTCTTTAAAAGGAATATTGGAGGATGAAGGCTACTCAGTTAAAACGACTGAGACCGGAGAAGAAGGGCTCAATTTCCTGAAAGCACAAAATTTCGATCTCATTCTTCTGGACATCTGGCTACCTAAAATGGATGGGATTGAAGCGCTCAAGAAAATCAAAATGCTGGACGAGGATACTCCGGTAGTCATGATTTCCGGTCACGGCACTGTTGAGACAGCCGTAAAAGCGACAAAGCTAGGTGCCTATGACTTTCTGGAAAAGCCTCTTACTTTGGAAAAAGTAATCTTGACTATAAAAAATGCCCTCAAGCAAAAAAGACTGGAAGAAGAAAATATCCAACTTAGAGAAAAAATTAAGGCGAAATATCACCTAGTTGGAAAAAGTCGCTCGATTCAAAAATTAAGAGATGAGATAAAAAAAGCCGCTCCCACTGATGCACGGGTTCTTATTTACGGAGAAAACGGGACTGGAAAAGAACTTATTGCCCGTCTGATCCACCAGCAAAGTCCTAGGAAAAACAAAAGATTCATCCAGATAAATTCGGCCGCCATTCCAGATGAATTAATTGAAAGCGAGCTCTTTGGCAATATCAAAGGAAGCACTGCTAACGCCGATAAAGAAAAAAAAGGGAAACTATTGCAGGCAGACGGAGGGACTCTATTTCTCGATGAGATTGGCGATATGAGCTTGAAAACTCAAGCTAAGCTGGTAAGGGCTTTAGAAGAACATAAGTTTGAACCCTTGGGTTCAAGTGAATCCATATATTTTGAAACCAGAATTATTGCTACTACAAATAGAAATCTAAGAAATCTCATTGCAAAAGGAAAATTCAGAGAGGATTTATTCTTCAAGCTCAATATTATTCCAATGGTTATTCCCCCTTTGAGAGAGAGAAAAAAAGACATATCACTTCTGATAGACCATTTTCTTGAATTCTTCTCAAAAGAATACGGCAAAAAGAAAAAAACGATGACCAAAGGTGCCATAAAAGCTTTTCTCAACTATTCCTGGCCAGGAAATGTGAGCGAACTCATTAATGTTATTGAAAGATTCGTTATTATGGTCAGTGATGAAGCCATCAAATCTTCCCATCTCTCTCTCCTTGTTGAACCGAGAGAACTACAATATATTCCTGGTTTTAACAGGAATCAATCTCTTGAACAGGCAAGTGCACAATTCGAGAAAGAATATATCCATAAATCATTAATAAAGAATAAATGGGACCTTTCTAAAACAGCCTCAGACCTCAGAATTGAAGTCAACCAACTCAACGAAAAAATCAACGATCTAGGCATCACCTTCGTCGGCTAAAAAGAAAAAAAAGGAACAGTCCCCTTTTTTTGGGGACTGTCCCCTTTTTTGTGTTATAATAGGAAAAATTTTTTTTGGATCTGGATACAATGGAAGGTCAAATACTTAAAATATTAACTGATGTAAGAGATTTCATCTGGGGGCCTCCTCTTATTATTCTTCTATTAGGCACAGGAATTTTCCTTACCATTATATTAAGGGGTCTTCAAATAAGAGGACTCCTCCACTCTCTCAATCTAGCCCTCTTCAAAAGAAAAGAAGACGATGAGCATGAAGGCGACATCTCGCATTTCCAGGCGTTGATGACAGCCCTGGCGGCTACAGTAGGAACAGGAAATATTGTCGGGGTGTCCCTCGCAATTACTATGGGAGGTCCGGGCGCCCTTTTTTGGATGTGGGTCACCGGCCTTTTTGGGATGGCCACAAAATACGCAGAAGCTGTTCTTGCCATAAAGTACAGGGAAGTCGATGAGTTTGGGACCATGAGCGGCGGACCGATGTACTATATTTCTAAAGGATTGGGCTGGAAATGGCTCGGCACACTCTTTGCAATTTTTGCTTTTATCGCCGCTTTTGGCATAGGGAATATGGTCCAGTCCAATTCAGTCGCAGCCGGTGTCAAAGCCTCAATGGGTATTCCTAACTGGATAACAGGAATCATCCTTGCATTCTTCACAGGCTTGGTTGTTCTTGGTGGAATCAAAAGCATTGCCCGAGTCACACAGATTTTGGTTCCCGTAATGATCATCATTTATATCACAGGAGCACTGGTCATCCTGTTTATGAAAATTACAATCATTCCTCAAATCTTCGCACTCGTTTTCGAACATGCATTCACACCTACTGCCGCCACAGGAGGCTTTCTCGGAGCAACAGTGATGCATACTATGCGAATGGGGGTCTCCAAAGGAGTCTTTTCCAATGAATCAGGGCTGGGTTCTGCCCCGATTGCCGCAGCAGCAGCAAAGACTCCCAATCCAGTCAAGCAGGCTCTGGTCTCTATGACACAAACCTTTATAGACACTCTTGTGGTCTGCACAATGACTGGTTTAGTGCTGATCTCCAGCGGGCTCTGGACCTCTGGCTACAAGGGGGCTGAACTCACTACCATCGCCTTCGGTAAACTCTTTCCGCTGGGAATTGGGGAATTCGTTGTGACCATAACCCTGATATTCTTTGCTTACTCCACGATTCTCGGCTGGTGCTATTATGGAGAAAAATCCATCGAGTACTTGTTTAAAGAAAGAGCGGTAAAGACGTATCGGATCATCTTTGTGGTTTTTGTCGCTGTGGGGACACTTTTAAAGTTAGAAATTGTTTGGAGATTGTCAGATATAATGAACGGTCTTATGGCCTTTCCCAACCTTGTGGGCCTCGTCGGCCTCAGCGCTATTATTGTCTCAGAAACAAATAAACACTTCTATAAAAAACACAACTAGACAAGCAAGTTTTCCGGCTTATCATTTACTCTATTCAACTTTTATGCTATCGTGAGGGACGAGAAATTTAGAGAAAAACAGTGAAAGCACAGGCTTTACGGATAGTCATCAGCTCAGCCCGGAAATTCGTCAACATGGGCGCCCTTACCCGTCTATGGAACCTCGTGAAAAACTTCCATCCTGCTGATATCTCATCCCTCATGGACCACCTCGTTTTCAGAGAAAAACTGATCCTCTTCAATATACTTTTTGAAAAGGATAAAGAAAAAGCCAGCGATGTCTTGAGCGAGATTGACCCTGAAGATGCTGCTCAAATTTTAAAGGAGCTCCCGATAGAACAGATTTCCGAGATCCTCCAGATGACCCCCTCCGACGACGTGGCTTCGATCGTCGACCTTCTTCCCAAAGATATGAAAGAAGCCATATTGGCCGCGATGGAAGAAAAGCCTTCAGAAGATGTCAAAGAACTTCTCCATTACG
>Ga0114920_10001055_pt1 | contig 12563 bp, 6 predicted proteins | sample ChitaG_FD_88683 | JGI IMG/M metagenome (GOLD analysis project Ga0114920, IMG submission 88683) | Deep subsurface microbial communities from South Pacific Ocean to uncover new lineages of life (NeLLi) - Chile_00310 metaG | ecosystem: Environmental > Aquatic > Marine > Oceanic > Sediment ... | reverse complement strand
GGTTCTTTAAAAAGATTACGGTTCAACTCGGGCGAAATAAAAAATCTCATTTTAGAAATCAATTTTTTCGAAAAAAAGAGCTATCAGAAAGCGTTTAAAGCCCTTGAAAGACTTCGAGAGCAGCACAGAAAAGGATCGAAAACAGATGTTCTTTCCTATTCAGGCTGTGCTCAAATCACATTTGTACTTCGCCACAGAGCTCGAAAATCTCAAGTTACTCTCCCTCGCGTAGGTTATCCAAAAAGAATCTTGACTCCTTCCTATAAAGCACCAATCAAATCTAAAATCCCTGGAAAAAATTTTGACCTTCTCAGCCTATTCTCGACTGAAGGTTTTTATTCGGACAGCGATAAGGATCGCATCTTGGATAAACTGGATACTTCTATCATTCTGCCTCAAAAAACAAATCTTAGAGGGGTTATACAGCTAGCCTCAAGGCTTGTTCTGGCTACCTCTGGAGCATCCTTTCCCATCATCTACCTGGATAAAGAAATTGAAAACAGAAAATCCTTAGTGTCTCCAATCCTCATCGGTCAAGAAAACAGCCTCAACAAAGAGCTCCTCAAAACAGGAAAATTAAAACTCCCAACTCTTGAAAGAGGATGGGGGATGGCAAAAGTTGTTCCTCAAGCATTCAATAAATCCAATGTTTTGACAATAGTCGGAGCGGATAGCACAGGCTTGGAAAAAATTCTTGATTATTTGAGTAAGACCTTTCCCTATTTCGATGACTACAAAGAAGGTAACCCCCAAATCCAAAACATCCCTTACGCTCTTGAGGAGTTTTTTAATGGGGAGCGAGGAAGTGCTGAAGCTTATTTCCTGGGGGAAATGGAAAAATTTATCAAAGATATCAAAGATAAAGCTTTCGAGTCTATTAAAGTCAAATTCTACCTTCCTCATAAAAATCGAAAATTCCAAGAGTTCATAAAAAAGCGCCTTCAGCACTCAATAAATACAGAAGATCTAGAAATAAAGACTTTCAATCTTAGGGAAAGCAAAACAATTTTTGAAAAAGAAAAAGAATTTACATGGGAAGGAGATGAAGCACTCAGATTGATTCAAGAAAAAATTAAGACAATCGAACACTTAGAAGAATCCCTAAAAATAAGCTTAGGAGTGAGCGAATCGCCTAAAATAAGGGAGAAATTGAAAAGTCAGATTGAAAGTCATCTCATTCAGAACAATATAGACCGATTCGAAGTTGAAGTTCTTTCCGCTTACAAACAGGGATTTTTCTGGCTTTTAGAAAAGGTTCTTCCAGCTCTTAAAGGAAAAGATATCCATCACCTGACAATTCGGTTTGCTGAAGAGAAAGAAAATTTCTCCATCCCAAAGAGGTTTTATACCGAACCTTCCAGATGGCTTCAGGAACTCTATCCGGTAGACGAATTCATCTCAAGAGAAATTCACATCCCTCTCGAAAGAATCATCTTTGAGATGAAGGAGGAAAAGGATCCTGTCTACGAAGTTCTAGCTTATGATGAAGAAAACAACCTTCTCTTTAAGATAAGCTTTTCTCCTAGAACACGAGAAATTCCTTTCTTAGAAGTTCTTCCCGAATGGGGAAGGGTGAAGATAACCACAGGTTGGCTGAAAATAGATAGAAGGAACAAGACTCTTATCGATATTCCCTTGAAATCTGATCTTGAAAAATTCTGGCAATTTTACCAGGAAAAGATTCTTCCTCAAGTCTATTCGTACATCCTGAAAAAAACCGCTAATGAGCCCTCTTTCTCAAAACAGCCTTATTTTAAAAGACTTCTGATTGAGATGTGGTTCAGTGAGCCAGATTATAAATTAGGACTGGATGAGGAAATCGTAAGCAGCCTGGAGGCTATTCATGATGAAATCTACTTTGACACTCTTGACTTTTTAAGAGGCATCACAGAAGTAGATATAGAAGATGAGAGCATCCATGAGGACACTTCCCGCTACTCCGCACCAGGAAATATTCTCCCTCTTATTCATCCTTCTCTTGAGGGAGGACAGGGAAAAGTGCGAATTGTTTTTGAAGACTGGCAGGCCCGCTCGCCGCAGCTTCATTTAACCTGGAAAGAGAAAGGGAAAGAAGAAAGCCACAAAAAAATCATCTTTCCCGAAATCAAGTCTAAACCCCTAAGATACCCTTCTTTTATCTATAACGGTCTGGAGGAGAGAATCGAAAACTTATTCGTCAAGGTAGAGGTTGAAAAAAAGATAGAATACCTCCAACTAATTGATCTTATCGCAAGTTATAGAGAACTACGAAAGCAAGAAATTCTTCCCGCTCCTTTTAGATTTCCGAAGCTCAAGACAATAACCTTAGCCATTAAATTCAAAGAATTAGAAAAAGAAGAACCATTGCCCATTTCCTATATAAAGGAATCCGAAGAAAAGCTTATCCATCCCGCTCCTCTTAAAACCGGGAGTATAGTCCCTGCAGATGAAATCATCTCTCCTAACATGTGTTTAGAGATTGTCGAACTTCTAAGTCATTCTAACTCAATCAAAAGCTATGTGGCTGGGGAGTCTTATGAGAAAAGAAAAATCCCTGTATTGGAGATATTTTTGCCTCAAGGAAAATACATTTCCATCCCGCGGTTGATCACCTTCAAACCCACCCTTTATATGAGCGGCCGACAGCATGCCAATGAAGTTTCCTCAACAAACTACATCTTAAAATTTGCTGAACTTCTAGCCAAAGATAAATCATACCAGGACTACACAAAGAAGATGAATTTCGTCCTTCATCCGATGGAAAATCCCGATGGGGCTGCGCTGGCTTATCGCCTTCAGAAAATAACTCCTTTCCACAGTCTTCATGCGGGTCGCTATAGTTCTCTCGGAATAGATATCGGCTACCAAATCAACGCAGCCAAGCCTCTTCTTCCCGAAGCAAAAGTCAGGAAAAATCTCTACAACAAGTGGCTTCCTGATATCTACCTCAACCTTCATGGCTATCCATCTCATGAATGGGTGCAGCAGTTTTCCAGTTATTCTCCTTATCTCTTCCGAGACTACTGGATTCCCCGAGGCTGGTTTGCTTACTTCCGTGGCCTTTCTTTACCTCTCTACCAGAAATGGAAAGAAGCTGCAACGGCATTGAGAACATTTATCATCGAAGAAATGTTGGCGAATAATAAAATAAGCAAATCAAACAAGAAGTTTTATGATCGCTATTTTCGATGGGCCGGCCGTTGGCAACCGCATTTAAGCTACCTCGAGCTTTATGACGGATTGAATATTTATGCCAAAAGGCGTTCTTCCCGAGAGAACAGATTATCCAGCCGGCGTCGAATAACATTTGCCGAAGAAACACCGGAGCTAATGGATGAAACAGCCCACGGCACCTGGCTTGATTTTCTTTGTGAACAGGGAATAACCTATTTAAATGCACATATTAAATACCTTTCTCAAGTCCGTTATGAAATAGAGCGTATCGAAGAAGAGACCCAAGATAGAATCCATATTCAGTTTATCCGGAGCCGTCCTGGTGAGGTAAAAACGCCTAAAAACAGATAATCCTGATATAATTGAAAAATCATTCTAAAAAAATAATATCATTGAAAATAAACAATGGTATCGGAAGTTTTTATGATTTATTCAGGTTAGCCTTAATAGATAGAAATATCACCTTTAGAATCATCCCTAAAGGCTATTTACATGTTTCTCTAGCTTAATAAAATATTATTCCACCGATTTCTAAAAATGAATGTTATGGAACAAAGTAAAGCTTTTAAGTTGACTAAAGTCAATGAAATTCCTCAAAAGAGAAAGCCTGATCCCAACATGAACTTGCTCCTGATCTGCAAAGATTTCTCTCTATATGATTTGATAAAAAATTCCGCCATAGCAAGCCGTTGGAATATCTTTTTTAACAAAACTACCGACGATATCCTCTCATCTGTCAAAATGCACGATATTCATGTCACCATCATAGAAAAAGAGAAAACCAGAAAAGAAGCGATTGATCTCCTTAAAAAATTAAAAAAATTTGACTCTTTGTTAGATATGATCGTATTGGGAGAATCTTTTTCTCCAGAAGAAGTGATGAATATGATTAATCATGGGGCTACGGATTTTTTGACTAAGCCCTTTAAGCTGAGACGTCTTGAGCAAACTTTAAAAAAGATATCCAAAAAAAGAACTTTAAGAAGAGAAACATTCCTTTTAGAAAAGAAACTGGAAAAAAAATATTTTTTTCATGGAATGATTGGCAAAAGTCCGTATATGTTTGAGGCCTTCTCTCTGATTGAAAACATAGCAAAATATTTCACAAGCGTCTTGATTACTGGCGAAACAGGCACTGGTAAAGAAATGGCTGCTAAAGCTATTCATAATCTCAGTCTTAACAATAACAATAAATTCATTATTTGCGATTGTGTTTCTATCCCTGAAAGTCTATTCGAATCCGAACTTTTTGGTTACATAAAAGGAGCTTTTACAGGAGCCGATAAGAACAAAAAAGGCCTGTTTGAAGAAGCTGATGGGGGGATTATTTTCCTTGACGAAATAGGAGAAATTCCACTCTCTATCCAAGCGAAGCTTTTGAGAGTTTTAGAGCATCATCAATTCAGGCCATTGGGTTCAAACGAAAATCGAAAAGTTGAAGTGAGAGTCATAGCAGCGACCAGTCGCAAATTGCGAGAGTGTATAAAAACCCACACTTTCCGAGAGGACCTCTTTCACCGGCTCAACAAAGTCGAAATCCATCTCCCTCCTTTAAGAGAAAGGCCAGAAGATATTCCATTGCTCGTGAGATATTTTATCGATCGATATAGCCGTCAATTTTCGAAAGAACTGAAAGGCATCTCCCGTCAAATCCAGAAATTATTCCTTCAGTATAGATGGCCAGGGAATGTTAGAGAGTTGGAAAATGTCCTGGAAAGAGCTTCGATGCTCTGCAAAAAAGAATTCATTGATATCGGAGATATGCCTAAATATCTCCAGGATTTTTCCCCTTCAACCCATGAAATTCCTTTTATCAATAAAGAACGTCTTTCAACTCTGGATGAATTAGAAAAAGAATACATCGCTTATCTTTTGAAAACGACTAAACATAACTTGAGAAAAACAGCGAAGATTCTGAATATTTCTAGAACCACTCTTTACAATAAATTAAAAAAATATGATTTAGAGCATTAATTCTTCATCATCTCTTTAATTGGGGACAGGCAACTTTTTTTAAAAAAAAGCAGCCTATCCCCATTTTTTGTATAGACATGTTCATTTTTTGAACAACTGCGATCATTTTCAGCTAATTTATTTATTATTAATAAATTATATATGATATGAAACCTACGTGTTCATTTCTTTAACATATTACTGATTTTATCCTTAAATTTTCTATATTCATAACTTCTTTAATTACAACAAGATAGAAAATTTATGACTGTTGGCATCTTTCTTGCCTTATAGATAAATCTGGATCTTATTTTTAATTAGATCCAACTCGGGTTAAGGAGGATTAAAGTGGCAAAAGAGAGATGTATTTCCGTTTTTAAAACTTTACTATTGGCTTTGATTTTTTGTTCGCTTTCCTGCCTATTCCTTGCGGCAGAAGATAAAGGAACCCAGAATGATCTAGTTTCAAAAGAAAAGCTAAATGCTCAAGATTATGTTTCAGAAGAATATCTTGTCCCCTTAGATACAAAATCTTTCAGAAATTCAGAGTTATTCCAATTGATAGAAGAAGAGGCCTTTCCAAAATATAAATTTGATTTAAGCCTCATAAAATTTGAATCGACATCCTATTCTTCCGAATATTTGCAAAAAATGATCAAACTCAATCGAATAGAAAATTCTCTCTACACAACTTCCTTAATCGCTTTGACTGCCTTAAATGTCGCTGATTATTTCTCTACATTGAAAGCATTAAAATACGAAGGGTTAAAGGAAGCTAACCCCCTCATGAAACCTTTTACAAAAAATACTTACCTATTTACAGCTGTTAAACTCGGATTAACAGCCTATAACTTTCATTATATGAAAAACCTTCACAGGAAGAACAAAAGACTGGCCTGGGCTGTTAGTCTCATTGCCAACTTTGCTATGACATACATTGTGGCAAACAACATCAGGATGATTCAAGAAGCACAAAGAAGGTAAAAAGCGATTCCCTTAATCTTGTGAAAAATCATGCTAAAAACCAGATATTTTTTAAAATAAATAGAGGTATCGGCAGTTTTTATGAATAATTCAGGTTATTTACATCGGAGAGTATCATGATAAGGACAAAATATCTTTACTATTATCTAATCATGAATAAGAAAAATCCCCCCTCAAACAATCTGCCCACTCTTGAGAATTTAAAAAAGGAATATGTCCGCTATCTTCTTAAATTAACAGATAATAACGTAAGCGATATTGCAGGAATATTAGATATTTCTCGGGAAGCTCTTAACACAAAATTAGATAAATATCACTTCAGGCATTAAAACTCTCTGTTTTTCTCAAGAATCCTACCTTATTTCCACTGGAAAAAGGAAAAACATCTTAAAAACTATATTTCTTATTTGAAAAATCTGCGTTTTATTATAAAATCCAGAAAACGGTGAATTTCCCAATTTTCGCAGTGACAACTTTTACTAGAAACGCCTTTGGTTATATCATGTTACTTTCGGACAAAACCCAAAATTTATATAAAAGGAGGAATTCATGAATCGTTTGACTAAAGTTATTATCTATTCAGTCTTTCTGCTTTTTTTCTGTATCTTTATCTTATCTCCAACTCTTTCAGCTCAACAGAAAATTGACAAGGAGTACAGCCAAAAGATTCTCGAATACACAACAGAAAAATTCTTTCTCACCGAACTCGTCGATCATCTTCCCGCTTCAGAAACTGTCCCTACTCCCAAAGATATTTTAGGAAATGTTATTGGTGCTCCCAATATTCTTCATTACACAGCAGATATAAACAAATATATGAAAGCAGTCGCCGAAGTCAGTCCTCGTGTCACAGCATTTTCGATTGGTCTGAGTGATGAAGGAAAGGAAATGATCACTGTGGCTGTTTCAGACGAGGAAAATATCCAGGGATTGAAAAGGATTAAAGAAATATTAAATCTTCTTGCGGACCCTCGAAGAATAAAAGAATCTGAGGCAGAAAAACTATTAGCCGAGGGATTACCTATCTACTGGATAACAGGCGCTCTCCATTCCCCTGAATGTGGAGCTCCAGAAATGTTGATGGAGCTTGTTTACCGTCTGGCTGTAGATGAAACTGATTTCTTCCAGGCTATCCGAAAAAATCTTGTGGTACTCATAACTCCAGTGCTTGAAGTGGACGGGAGAGACCGTTATGTCGATACTTATCGATACAAAAAAGAGCACAAAGACAAGAAAACAATTCCTCTTGTCTACTGGGGAAATTATGTGGCTCACGATAACAACCGCGACAATCTAGGCCTTGCTCTCAAGCTGACAGAAAATTTATTAAAAACCTACTTCGAGTGGCACCCGATAATCATGCATGATCTTCATGAGTCCATACCTTACCTTTACACTTCCACAGGAACCGGCCCCTACAATGCCTGGCTTGACCCCATAACCATCAACGAATGGCAAGAGCTGGCCTATGTAGAAATATCTGAAATGACCAAGCGGAAAGTGCCAGGAGTCTGGACCCACGGTTTTTTTGATGGATGGTCTCCAAGCTACGCTTTTTATATTGCTATGTTCCATAATTCTACAGGCCGTTTCTATGAAACCTTCGGAGGGACCGGCGCAGATACTCTGGTACGAAACGTAGGCCCTCAATCTAAGCGAGCCTGGTACAGGCCCTATCCTCCTCTTCCAGCTGTCAAATGGTCCATCCGAAACAATATAAATCTTCAGCAGAGCGCTCTACTCTTTGCCTTGAAACATGTTGCAGACAACAATATGAAATTTTTAAAAAATTTCTATCTCAAAAGCAAACGCTCTGTGGCCAAGGCAACAACCGAGGGTCCAGCAGCGTGGGTGATCCCTGCCGACGGAAAACGCCCCTTGGCTGCGGCTGAACTTGTTAACCAATTACGCAAACATGGAGCTGAAGTTCATATAGCAAAAAAGGAATTTACAATCAAGAAAGAAAAATTTCCTGCTAAAAGCTACATTATTCGTATGGACCAGCCCTACAGTCGCTGCGTGGATATGCTTCTTGATACTCAATATTATAACCCCAATGACCCCAGGCCTTACGATGATACAGGATGGACATTGGGGGCACTTCATGATATCAAAACCATCCGGATTCTGGACAAAAAGGTACTGGATGTCCCCATGACTCTTCTCGAAAAGGAAGTCAAAATTCAAGGCAAGGTGGTCAAGCCAGAAAAAGCCGTGGCTTTCCTTATCAACCACAATGCTGAGAATGCATTAATGAAATTTCGCTTCGCCCTAAAAGATGCTAAAATACTGGCTGCAGAAAGCAATTTCACTGCTGCAGGCAAGAAATTTAATGCAGGATCTTTCATCATCCCTGTCAAAGACAATGCTCCTGATATAATAGAACATTTGAAAAATGTTTCAAAAGACCTTGGGCTTACAGTTTATGGAGTAAAATCAATACCAAAAGTAAAAACCCATGAACTGGCTGTTCCGCGCATTGCTATTCTCCACACCTGGATTTTCACCCAGAATGAAGGATGGTTTCGTTTGACTTTTGAAAAACTGGGAATTCCCTATTCATATATATCTGTTCACGACATAAGAGACACAGAAGACCTGAAAAGCAAATACGATGTTATCATATTCCCTCCAGTGATGTTCGGCAAAGCTCAGAGACTGGTCAACGGTATCAGCGGCGATTCTCCCATTCCTTGGAAAAAATCTAAAAAATATCCGAATTTAGGTGGCCCTGATTCCCGGGATGACATCCGTGGTGGAATGGGGCTTGAGGGAATTCTTCATCTCCAACAATTTATTGAAAATGGAGGACTTTTTATTCCTATCACAACCAATGTAAGCCTTCCTATAGATTACGGAATGGTAGAAAGTGTTGCCGTTGTAAAACCTAAAAAGCTCAAAACAGCAGGAACAGTCCTGCAGGCGCGAATCATAGACCGTCGAAGTCCAATCACCTACGGCTACGGCCGCTCTCTGGGAGTTCATTTCAGCGGCGCCCCTGTCTTGGAGACAGGAATGAAAGCCGCCACAGGGGGGTTAGATTTAGAGGCAATGCTTTACGGAGAATCAAGAGGAAGAGCGAGCGGTCGAGGAAGCCTTAAAGACCCTGATGTCATTCAAGCACGGCCATACAAAGCACCCAAGATAAAAGGGGCTGGCACAGGAATCCCTCCTGAATTTCGAGATATGCTCAAACTCTATATGCCTCCCGATTTAACCAAAATCAGAGTTGTCCTTCGTTTTGAACGAAAAGAAAAACTTCTTATAAGCGGGATGCTCGATGGAGGCGAAGACCTTCAAAATCGAGCCGCTATAGTTGATGTGCCTTTAGGCAAAGGGCACATCCTTCTCTTTGCTATTAATCCCATGTGGCGCTTTGAAACTCATGGAAGTTTCTTTTTGCTCTTTAACGCTGCTTTAAATTATGATAATCTAGATATTGGCCAGCCAAAGCCAAAAACCAAAAATAAAAAATAAAAAGGAGGATATAACTATGAAAAAAACTCTTACTTTATCTCTTCTTAGTCTTTTCATTCTGTGTCTGGTCGTCTCTCCGGGATCTGGCGAGAAAGCGTCCGAAATTTTAGAGAAAATGATCGAAGCTCAGGGTGGAAGAAAAGTTCTTGAGAGTATCAAAGACACAACACTTTCAGGTTCTATGGAAATGATTCAGATGGGTATAAGCGGTTCGCTCACCATGTACCAGAAAGAACCCAACAAAATGCGCATGGATGGAGAAGTTATGGCGATGGTGTTTACTCAAGCTTTTGACGGAGAAACAGCTTGGATGGTCAACCCTCAGACCGGAGCGACTGAGGAAATGCCTGAAAATCTTACCGAAGAAGTGAAGAGACAGGCTCTTGGAAACGATGCTCTCCTTCATCCTGAAAAATACGGCATCACTTATACTTATAAGGGCAAAGAAAAAATTGAAGATAAAGACTATTTTGTCCTCGAGCAAACCTATTCAGACGGCCATACAGCAACTCATTATCTTGACACCGAGACCTATCTCACCTATAAAACCAAGGCTGCAACTATAAATCTAATGGGTGTTGAAGTCGAAGGCGAAACCTTTTTCTCTGATTACAAAAAGGTCGATGAAGTGATGTTCCCCCACTCCCTTACGATTTTTCAAGATGAGGAAGAATTCATGAGAATTACAATCACGGAAGTAACTTTCAACTCTGGTTTGGAAGATTCTTTGTTCAAGATGAGTGAATAAATCTGCCTCGAGCTCTGTCAGAATTTTTTTCGCAAATTTCGATACAGTAAAAATGAAAAAGGCATCTTTCCTCGCCTGCTTTTTCCTCTTCATTTTTATAGCAAGCTGTGCTGTAAATCCTGTCACTGGAAAACGTGAGCTCAGTCTGATTTCTGAGAACCAAGAGATTGCACTGGGAAAAGAAACAGATAAAGAAATCCGCATCCAGTACGGGATTTATGATGACCCATCCCTGAATAAGTATGTGGAGGGAGTAGGAATGAAGCTAGTCCCTCATGCTCATCGTCCTCATCTCACTTACCACTTTTCTGTCCTTGACACTCCAGTGGTGAATGCTTTTGCTGTTCCAGGGGGATATATCTATGTCACCCGGGGAATTCTGGCTATGATGAATACGGAAGCGGAACTGGCTGCTGTCTTGGGTCATGAACTTGGTCATGTTAATGCCCGTCACAGCGTCATGAGGATAAGCAAAATGCTCCTTATTCAGCTCGGACTTGCTGTAGGAGGAGCTTTAAGCGAGACTTTTGCCAAAATCTCAGGTGTAGCCAGCCTCGGCATCCAGCTCCTCTTCCTCAAATACAGCCGAGATGATGAAAGAGAAGCTGATGCTCTGGGAGTGGAATATTCCCGAAAAGGTGGGTTTAATCCCGGGGAAATGGTAAATTTTTTTGCTTCCCTCCAAAAAATGGGAGATTTTTCAAAGGGAGCCACTCTTCCCGGTTTCCTCTCCACCCATCCCTTAACCCCTGAGCGTATTCGGAATGTGAAAACGATGTTGCAAGATGAAGACAGCCTGCTTCTTATCCTTCATCGATCTTATCTGAACCATATAAACAATATCGTTTTTGGCAATGACCCTCGTCAGGGATATGTCGAAGAGGACACTTTTTACCATCCTCAATTACGCTTTTTCTTCTTCTTTCCCAAAGAATGGACACTTAAGAACAATCCTTCTCAGGTTATTCTGGCCTCAAAAGATGGCAATGCTGCTCTCATTCTTCAAGCAGAAAAAAGTTCTGAAAAACTCTCTGATTATGCTCAGAAAAAAACAGCCGCAATAGAAGGAAAACAGTTTCTCAGAGAGCAGAATCTCACCATCAACAGCATGTCTGCTTACCAACAACTCTTCGATGTGGCTCGGGAAGAAAAAGAAAGTTTAAGGTTACAACTCACCTGCATCAAGAAAGGATCATATATCTTTTCCTTCACGGCCTTGAGTACATTTTTTGATTTTAAAAAATATGATTTTCAGTTCCAATCCATTGTCAGGTCTTTCAATGAATTAAAAGATAAAACCTGCCTTAACCGTAAACCAAAAAGAATAAAATTAATCCAAGCTAGCGGCCGGGAGACTCTCGGGGAAATTTTTCAGAAAGCTGGAATGAATAAGGATTTATGGCCCAAGATAGCCATCATGAACAGTATGGAACTCAATCAGACCCCCGAGCACAATCAACTCATAAAAATAGTCAAATAATAGTAAATGGGGATGTTCCCCACTTCTTACATTTCAATTTCTTCCAGCACTTTGTAAGCAAGCTTAAGAGCACTCAGCGCTTCCTCACCGCTCACCTTGCTCCTTTTTCTCTCTCGGATACACTTGAAAAAGCTTTCGAGTTCTTTCTTAAGAGGCTCCTCTTTTTTTATTTTTAAAGTCTTAATATCAGTCTGACGACCGTTTAGAGGAAAAACTTTTACTTCTTGGTCAATATAATCTACGGAATAATAAAAGGTCGGTTCGAAGATCCGCAGCTTTCTCACTTTTCCCTGATGAACACGGCTGGCTGTGAGTGAAGCCACGCAGCCAGAGTTGAATTCCAGACGAGCATTGGCAATATCAATCTTTTCTGAAAGAACATGGATTCCTGAAGATTTTATAACACTGACCTCATCTTTAATCAGGGCTAAAATGATATCTAAGTCATGAATCATGAGGTCAAGGACCACATCAATATCTAAAGAACGTGGAGAAAAAGAACCCAGCCTCTGAACCTCAATAAACTTAGGTTCGGATATCAAGTTCTCTGTTGCTTCCACTGCTGGATTAAACCTTTCTAAATGACCGACTTGGAGGATTATTCCATTTTTCTTAGCCGTAGTAACGAGCTCTTCACCTTGTTCAACAGTTTCAGTGATAGGTTTCTCAACCAAAACAGATTTTCCCTGTTTCAATAGTTTCATTGATATCGAAAAATGTTCAGAAGTTGGAGTAGCCACGATCGCGGCGTCAATCTCATCCAGCATG